>ENA-OWNT01003482-OWNT01003482.1-seawater-metagenome-genome-assembly--contig:-NODE-3482-length-14747-cov-8.541990_pt1 | contig 14747 bp, 15 predicted proteins | sample MGYA00238136_ERZ651165 | MGnify/ENA primary metagenome ERZ651165 (study PRJEB26861, sample SAMN08777766) | seawater metagenome | isolation source: coastal seawater | place: USA: Florida | collected...
GTAGTAGTAAAAGGTGAAGTCACGTTTTGATCGAACATAATACTGTGTTGCTCTTAAGTTAGTCATCACTATGCTGCAGGAGAAATCTGTCGGGTTTCTCGTGTTTGCAGCGCTTGAAAATATGCATTAAGTGCTTCGAGTTGCTCATTTGCATCATCGATAGCGTTAAACGTTTTACGAAACTGACGGTCCGTATCATGTTCCGAAAGGTACCAGCCCACGTGCTTACGGGCTATTCTTACACCAGAAATGTCACCGTAAAAATTCTGCACATTTGTTACATGCTCGTGCAAAATTTCATACTGCTCTGACAACGGAGGTGGTGCTAGGTTCTCGCCCGTTTCAAGATAGTGTTGAATTTGGTTAAAAATCCAAGGTCTACCCTGCGCGCCGCGGCCTATCATCACACCATTTGCCCCGGTGTAATCTAATACCTTTTGTGCTTTTTCAGGAGAAGTAATATCGCCATTTGCAATGACAGGAATCGAAATTGCTGCCTTTATCTTGCGAATGGTGTCGTACTCCGCTTCTCCTTTATACATACATGCTCGCGTTCTACCGTGAACAGCTAGCGACTGTATGCCGTTTTGCTCTGCAATGCGGGCTATTTCAACCCCATTGCGATTTTCTGGATTCCAGCCGGTGCGAATTTTCAGCGTTACCGGAACATCTACCGCATTAACTACGGCTTTAATGATCGCTTCCACTGTGTCTGGGTATTGAAGCAACGCAGAGCCTGCAAGCTTCTTATTCACCTTTTTGGCAGGGCAACCCATGTTGATATCGATAATTTGCGCACCGTTCTCAACATTGAATTGCGCCGCTTGAGCCATAAGCTCAGGATCGGCCCCAGCAATCTGTACTGAGCGAATACCTTCTTCGCCCTCGTGATTCATTCGAGCTTGCGACTTCGCGGTGTTCCATACCTTCGGATTACTCGAAAGCATTTCAGACACCACAAGCCCCGCACCTAAGCGCTTACACAATTGGCGGAATGGCCTATCAGTAACGCCAGCCATGGGAGCCAACATCAAATTGTTCTCTAACGCGTATGGTCCAATTTGTATTGATTTTTGCATGGTTTGTCGTATAGCTCGTTATCTAAAACTGCACAGAAATTAAACACCCGGCTAAAACGGGGCGCTAAGTGTACGCGTTTTCGCAATGCTTGAAAAGGCTAAAAATCACACAAAATTTCACTAAGTGCTCTTGACAGTGAAAAAAAACTGTCACATTAAAGAGCTAACGCAGTTTTATTGTGTGAAATTTAATCAAAAGTCTTACAGCCCCCGAATTAAAAGGGCTGTAATGTGAAAAAAATTAACAATTTGTTAGTGTTTTTTTCCCGACACCCGTGCCCATTCTCCATCAATGGCACTTGGCTCAAGGTCAATATCTTGTTTATAGGCGCTTTCAATATTGTTTACTTGTTCGGCTAAAATACCCGACAGCACAAGAAGGCCGTCTCTTTTACAGTATCCAGTAATAATACTTTGCAGTTCTAAAAGTGGGCCCGATAGAATATTGGCCATCACAACGTCGGCTTCTAGGGATGGTTGGTTTTCTGGTAGGTATACGTCTAAACGGTCTTCTACACCGTTTCGGCGTGCGTTTTCTTCGGTGGCCTGAAGCGCTTGTGGGTCGATATCGATACCAATAACGCGTTTCGCTCCAAGTTTCAGTGCTGCAAGTGCAAGAATGCCCGAGCCACAGCCGAAATCTACAACCGTTTTACCTGTCATGTCGATACCGTCTAGCCAACGCAAGCACAGTGCAGTGGTGGGGTGTGTACCAGTGCCAAAGGCAAGCCCTGGGTCTAGCATTACGTTTACTGCAGTAGGGTCTGGAACGTCCCGCCAGCTTGGGCATATCCAAAGGCGCTCACCAAACTGCATGGGATGAAAGTTATCCATCCATTCGCGTTCCCAGTCTTTGTCTTCTAGTGGCTCTAGCTTGTATTTAAAATCTTTGCCTAATACCTTGGCTTTGCCCAAACGTGCGAGAATGCCTTTCATGTCGGCATCGGCTTCAAACAAACCCACTACCTGTGTATCTGGCCATAACAATACTTCGCCAGGCTTAGGCTCGTACATGGGGGTATCTTTTGCGTCAACGTAAGTCACAGCTTGTGACCCATTGGCAGTCATCATGTCGCCAATTGCTTCAGCAGTTTCAGACGTTGTGTTAATTCGTAATTGTAGCCAAGCCATAATGTTCTATTACTAAGGTATTTCCCCTATTGTACAACTGGTGGCATTTAAACAAAATGCAGCAATGCAAATTAAACAGTGCGACTATTGCCCTGCACTGGCAAAAAGCTATGCGCAAATTGGCAATCATCTATGAGTGAGTGGCCTTATCGCAAAGGGTTAGCAAACTAGCCTTTTGTATGCTGGTTAATTAAATAAAAAGCTTTATAGTCATACTATAAAACGCTGCTTACGAAGAAGGCACATTTCACTTATGCGCATAGCCGCTTTATTTACAGTCTTACTGTACTCATTCATCGCTTCATCTGAACAATTAGATGTGGTGGTTGGATGGGACAAACCGCCTTATGTTATGTCAGCCGATCATTCTGGTTTTGAATTAGAGCTGACTCGTGCCATTTTGAAAGAGTTAGGGCACGAACTGTCTCCCATTTATGTCCCTTTCGGACGAACAGCGCGCTTGCTAAAAGATGATGCCGTAGATATCGCACTAACCCTAAACAAAGCACACAAGGTGTCGGCTGATATTCTTAGCGACCCCTATGTGGTGTATCAAAATGTTGTTGTTACCCGTGAAGATAGAAATATTGCTGTTAGCGACTTAGCCAGCTTAAGAGGAAAAAGCATCATTGCCTTTCAAACTGCTAAAAATGTGCTTGGTAAGGAATATGGCAATACCCTTGCGTCACAACCGAATTATCTCGAAATGGCAAGGCAAGACAGGCAAGTGAACATGTTAATGTTGGGAAGCGTAGATGCGGTGATTATGGATAGAAACATATTTAGCTACTTTAAAGCGCAAAATGACGCCTATGCTGACGATGCAGTCACTATTCACGAGCTTTTTCCGGTTTCAGCATACTGTGCAGGTATTCCCAACACTGAATTGCGCATGCAGTTTAATGCAACACTGAAGAAATTTATTGAAGACGGTCGTTATCAAGCTTTACTCACACGGTTTAGGCTAGAGAATTTGTTCGATAAACTGGTAGAGCAGCAGTCACACATAAATGAAAGCTAGCACTTTTTAATACGGGGCCGCAGATATAAAGAAATGTACAGGTACAAAAAAGCCCCACTTACACGAGGCTTTTGAAAAACTTAGACATTTTCGGTTAGCTAGCAAATTTGCGACCTAGCCTGGCTTTTTCACCCAAGCACTACACCAGCCATTTGCATTAACGAGTTTTCCAGGGAAAATGTTACAAGGGCGGTACTGCTCACCATCTGAACCTTGCACATACATGCAATTAGAACACTTCGCGCCATCTACCGTTGACTCTGGCTTATAATTAAGCGCCTTTGCGGTTGCATCGTCTGCGCTAAGTTGTTCTTGCGCTTGAGCTCGCAGTGCAACGCCACCCAAAGTAAGGCCAATTAACGTAGAGCCAGACAGCTTCAAAAAGTCGCGGCGGTTTACAGATTTCATATTATTCTCCTTAGAGACAGAAACGATAATGATTCTTTTTTATTCAGCGCCTTAAACGCAAAAACCTGCCCAAAGAGGCAGGTTTTTTGTACATACATAAATACTATCTGTTTTCGCAGAAAGATCGAATAAAAAGTCTGTAAATCATTTGATCTGTATTAAATAAACTTCACCCTCTTGGGTAAATTCGACCTTTCTAAAGAAGGCTAGTTCATTTTTGTTTAAGTTCAACGTTAGGTTTCGCATACGTGTACTGCGCTAGTCGCGATGTACTATGGTAGCTATCTAACCCCGAAATACATGCGCTGCCAGCACCTTCAATATCTGCGTATCCGTCTTCAGCAATTATGTCATTAGGTATATGTAATTCATGAATTTCGCCAATTACCATTTCAGTGTCGTTTAATAACGTGAAATGCTGAGCAACTTTCAGCCCCATCTTTATGCTGCTTTCTTTAACATAAGGTGCGGGAAAGTGTTCACTCATTTGCACGGTAAGCCCTACTGCGTCGAACTCGCTCTCATCTACTTCGTATCTCGCAGAGGTTTGATGTGCTTTATCCACCCAACTAGTGTGCACATGATTTAACGTGTAGAAGCCCTGCTTTTTGATATTTCCCAGCGAGTCTCGCTGCACAGTGTGAGGACGCATAATCATACCAAGCAAAGGTGGGTTCGCCCCAATGTGAACAACCGAACTGATAACTGCGAGGTTATGTGTAGTGCCGTCAGTAGTGCCCAATAACACTGCTGGTTTAAACCCCGATAAGCTATTAATTAAATTGGCGCGGTAACGCTGTGCTAAGTTATCTATATCGCTTCTCGACAGTACCCTAGTCATTTTCTCGCTCCGCTTGTATCGAAATATCATCGCCGTGTTGATACACACTTAATTCGATGGGTTGGCAGCATACCTGACAATCAAGCACTTGTGTTTGGCCAACATCATACATTTCATCAATTTCAACATCATTGGGTGCCATACAATAGGGGCAAGAAAAGCCCATAGCACGCGTTAAACTCATATCTTCACCATAATTGTTCAATTCTATGGGCTTATTACGAACTGACATTTCCCCGTGATCATCTTATGGCAATAAAAGGTATTTACCTGTAAGAGTAACGGTATTAGAAGAGGCGAGTGTGGCCAATAAAGTAGGCACGTGCCCGTGCTGTAGTCGGCATACAAGGCTAACCTTTCATCATCTTATTCCTAAGAAAATGCATCGTCGCACGTATTTCAAAAAACACTACACCAAAGAGCAGCTTCAGGCAGGCGTAAACATTTGCCGGCAGTGCCACAGTGGAATACATCGCTTTTACGATGAAATGACCCTTGCCAAGCAACTGCATTCACTGTGTTTACTTCAAGCCGATGAGCAACTTTCTACATTTTTTAATTGGGTTTCAAAACAGCGAGTTAAGGTGTAAATGTCACCTGGAAGAAGACCTGTACTTTCATGAATGCTTGATTGTGATACATGTATAAATATACACTATTCACGTTATTGGTTTATAAGAATGTGCTATGCGTAAAGACTTACCGCCGCGTTATTACCTCACGCATTTTTTTGAGTTTTTGAGCTTCTTTGAAGGGGCCAATCAAGAATTACTGAGTGACAGTGCGCAACAATTTGTATCGCGTTTTAAGGCGTTAAGCGACGACAAGCAATGTATTGTGGTACGAGCCGCTAACAGAAAATATGCCGTTATTGACCGCTCTCAATTCAACTATGCAGAAATAAACAACCCGCAAGCACAAATTGACCAACTTGTTGAAGAGGGTTGGTTTGGCGATTTGTCTCACGCATCAACCAGTGACATTGCTGGTGTATTAACAAAAGACGCAATAGTTGAGTTACTTGGCGAATATGGCAGTACGCAAGGTTTGAATGCGCTGACTAAGCCAAAACTGGTTGCCTTATTAGATGCTGAGATAAAGCAAAAGGGATGGCCAGCACGATTCGCACTAGATCAGTACTTGGTTTGTTTGTTTGATGATGCATTGCGGTATCTTTTGTTTTTGTATTTTGGCAATACAAAGAGTCGCCTAAATCAATTTTCAATGCGTGACTTAGGCGTTATGCGCACACGTGCAGACTCGGTGTCAGACACAGCGCGCTTCGATCACAACAATGATGCACAAGCAGCATGGTATTACGCGAAGCATCAAACTCAGCTCCCCTATTATGACGATGACAAAATACTGTCTTTGTCACACGATGACTTCCCCGCCACTGACGGTGTGTCGGCCTGTTTTTTTAAAGATCAGTTTCTCTATGCGCTAAGCCTTAAGCTGATGGACATAGATAGGGTAAATGGGCTTCGGATCATGTCGCTTGCCGAGAGCGACAAAGCCAAAGAAAAATGGTTAAGAGAAAGCTATAAAGATGGTCAGGTGGAAGAGGTCAAAGCCGCACTTGAGCAAATTATTGACAACCCTCAGTCTGATACGCTTCTTGCTTTTGCCGAAGACTTTTATGCGCGTAAATACCATAAGAAGCGTACCAGCACGGTTACTGATATGCTGCGCAATGCAAGCCGCACAGTTGCTATTGATGTGAGCCAAAATCAGCAGGTGGAAAGAGGTGTACTTGCCCATTATGCCCGTGAAGGCATTACTGGCTGGCGTACTGAAAATAGACTGTGGCGTAGCTTGTTTGGGCTAACATTTTGGAAGCTGCTTTACGAAGAAGATACACTGGTAACCGAGTTCGACAGAAGGCCGCTTTCGCTAAAGCAAAATAACTTTTATGCCAAGTTTGAGAGCAGCATTGAAGCACTGTTAACGCAACTCGATAGCAAAGAGAAGCTACGCTTTCACGTGCACAAAATGGCTACGATGCACTATGGCAAAGTGAACAGCTTATTTATGTGGTCTAGCCATTTACTTACGCCTATTGAAGCGTTAATTGAGCATGCATCGCTTGATGCTATATATGCGCTGTTACGCATGATGTGTCGCGATTTTGAATCGTTGCGCGATGGCTTTCCAGACATAATGGTGTTTGATGGCACGCTGCGGTTTGAAGAAATTAAAGCTCCGGGCGATCAACTAAGACGAAACCAGTTGGTGTCTATACAGCGTCTGCAGCAAGCCGGTTTTGACGTGGCGGTAACCACGGTGGAATGGGTACGCGATCCTGCTCAGCCCTACGTTGTGGTAGATATTGAAACCACAGGGGGCAACAACAGCTACAACCGCATAACGGAAATTGGCATGGTTAAATTAATAGCGGGCGAAGAAGTGGCACGCTATCAAACGTTAATAAACCCACAACGTCGAATTCCTTCCAACATAACTAGGCTCACTGGTATTTCAGACGAAATGGTGGCCGATGCACCTGTTTTCGAACAAGTTGCCGACGATATTGCCACGTTTACAGAAGATGCGGTTTTTGTAGCCCACAACGTTAATTTTGATTACGGCTTTATTAAGCAAGAGTTTGCACGATTAGAGCAGGTGTATAGAAGACCGAAAATGTGCACGGTGCGCGAAATGCGCCGCACTTATCCAGGGCTGCCGTCCTATTCTCTTGCTAACCTTACTAGACACTTTGAGATCACGATGGAACGTCACCACCGAGCGTTAAGCGATGCAAAAGCGGCGGCAGAGCTATTGAAACTTGCCTTTGAAAAAGACGATGAAGCTGTAGTCAGCAAGATAAATAGCGCCTGAGAACTACCTCAACGTTCATCACCTAAAAGTGAACGAAAACGCGCGTTGTGCGTAATATTGGGTGTTTTGTGTGGTATTGAGTTTTTATAATGAGTTTAACTGAAGAACAAGAATCTCGCGTGATTGAAATGGCGTGGGAAGACAGAACCCCTTTCGAGGCAATTGAACGCCTATACGGTTTACCTGAGAAAGACGTTATTAAGCTTATGCGTAAAAACCTTAAGCAAAAAACGTTTAAAAACTGGCGTGCTCGGGTAACTGGAAGAAAGACCAAACATGCTAGTTTGCGCCCAGAAGGCGTGGACCGAGGATATTGTCCGTCTCAGTACAAGCCGAAGGGCGCCAACAAGTAAGTTTTCTCAAAATAGTAAGCTTTTCCTAAAAAGTTATTTTCTTACTCTTCGGGTTCGCGGCTGTCGGTGGGTGTGACAGTTGTTATTGGCAACAAAAACGCCATAAGCTGCTGACGTAGCGGACTTGGAAAAATGATAGTGTTGGACGACTGCGCAATTGATCTAGCGTGATGTACTTGTCGCCAAAGATTATTGTAAGTATCGCTTTCTTTCTGCAGCTTCTCTACCCGTTGCATTAGGTCTTCGATAAACTCTGATGGCGACAATTCGGGACGCTTCTTTATCTCTAGTGCCAGCGACTTCACCACGTATGCTTCCCACTCTTTTCTGTAGCTGTCTGTTAGCCGTTCTGGATAAAGTGTTAGGTCTGCAATGTCTTGTGCTAAATCAACAATGTCTAGCGGGTCGTCGAATAATACGCGAAAAGCAAGCAGCACATCGTCTGAAAGTCGGGATATGGGGAGTTTTTCTTTTAACTGAGCGTATCGGCTGATCACAATTGCACCTTTCACTTCACATTGCATTTGTACGTGTCGAAACGAACTTCGACTTCAACTCATACGAAAGTATAAAAAACGAGGTGTTTTTAAGAAAGCCGATGAGATTAAAAATACGTAATAAGAATCTTATGAACTCTGCAAAGGTGTGAAGCGTATTTCACTATGCACTGTTAAAGTGTGTACGCGTTCTTGCTGTTTGGCCCATCGTTTGATGGGCCTTTTTTTATTGTGTTAAAGAAAGCTTGATGCCTGCTAGTAGGCGACTAACGCTATCTACAACATCGGTACGAACAAACCATTCTAAATCATGAGTTTCTGAGACAACTCCGCTAAACTCAATAGAGCCGCCATGTCCGGTACCGAGAAAGTCTTCAATTAATTCAGCACGAGCGCCAAAATCATCATCTATGTACGAATAGTACGCAAAATATTCTATCGGGTAAGGCGAAGTGCTAGTAAAAAGAGTAAATTCACCACTTGCACCAACAACCAACTTTTCGGCAGGGCTGTCTACGCGCTGAACCAGTTCGATAAAAGCAGTATCTTGATCGTTTAATCGATAACGATATTCTCCTCTTATAAAGCTGCCGCTAACCATCCGCTCAATACTGGCTTCATAGCTATGACGCTGATTCATGCGCGCTGAATATTCAATTTCTACGTATTCGTCTTCGTTACCGAAGGTAAAAGCTTGGTCGGCCTGTGCATTGCCTAATTGTCCAATCACCACTTCTAACGCACTGTTATTTTTCAGCGTTCTTACATGCCTAACACCTGTTATCCAACCGTCTTTTGATAAACCCGTAGAAGAAACTCGGCCCTTGAAAGTAGGAATAACCCCTATTTCTGTTTTTCCGTAGTCTCCCTCGTGACGCATAAACAAACGACGCGCATAAATGTAGTCGGTGCTTTCGCTGCCAAAAGTGTTATGACTAGATGAAAAGTCGTCACCTGTTACTACGAAACTGTTGATTGACCATGCATCAGACACATTTAGCGAAGGGTAATAGCGCAGGCGATATTGTTCGCGGCTGGGTCTATTTGACCGGTTATCGTAACGAATTTGTATGTCGAGTTTCTGTGAAAACACAGCTGTGTTTGCACTTACAGGGAAGATAAAACAGGCTGTAAGCAAAGCGTTGAAAAGTAAAAAAACGGCGGTACCGCGCACGCACAATCCTTAGTACATTAATTTTTGTTTAGTGTATACGCATCTTGAAGTAATACGGGTTTAAAGTAAAAAAAGCCGGCAAGGCTGCCGGCATAAGTGGAGGTGGACTCCAATGAGGGTTGAATCGGTTCAACAGAGCGATTCGGGAACACACATAACTCAATAGCTTGGGACAGGGAGATGTCTCAAAACATGTGATAAGTATAGAGCGTCAGATTGAATGAAAAAATTGCTAAAAATTGATTGTTGTAATCGGAAAAGTAGAATGTATAGCAAATTTTTTGAGGAAAATTGAGCCGCACATAATGTGACGTGCGGCCCAAAGGGGGATTAGGCTAAACCTAATTTCTTCTCGAGGTAGTGAATGTTGGTGCCACCTGCAAAGAAGTTTTCATCGGCCATAATAGCGCGTTGAAGTGGAATGTTGGTTTTAATACCTTCTACTACAATCTCTTCGAGGGCATGACGCATACGTGCTATAGCTTCGTCGCGACTTTCACCAAAGGTAATAAGCTTACCAATCATTGAGTCGTAATATGGCGGTACGTGGTAGCCTGCATAAATGTGCGACTCCCAACGAATACCTAAACCACCTGGCGCATGGAACATATCAATAGGACCAGGGCTTGGAATAAAGGTATTTGGATCTTCCGCGTTAATACGGCATTCAATAGCATGACCGCGAATTTGAATTTGCGATTGGTCTATTGATAAAGGCTGACCTGCGGCAATACGAAGTTGCTCTTTAATTAAATCAACGCCCGTGATCATTTCAGATACCGGGTGTTCAACCTGAATACGCGTATTCATTTCGATGAAATAGAACTCGCCATTTTCGTATAGGAACTCGAAAGTACCTGCACCGCGATAGCCAATTTCAATACAAGCACGACGACAACGATCACCAATTTTAGTGCGCATTTGCTCTGAAATACCCGGTGCCGGTGCTTCTTCTACCACTTTCTGGTGACGACGCTGCATAGAGCAGTCACGCTCACCAAGGTGAATAGCGTTACCTTGACCGTCGGCAAGTACCTGAATTTCAACGTGACGTGGATTTTCAAGGAACTTTTCCATGTAAACCGTTGAGTTACCAAAAGCCGCACCAGCCTCAGCCTGTGTAGTTTCAATGGCTTTAATTAGTTCAGCTTCGCTTCGAACCACACGCATACCACGACCACCGCCGCCGCCAGCCGCTTTAACAATAATAGGGTAGCCAATACGTTTGGCGATAGCTTTATTGCGTTCTACATCGTCGGTAAGTGGGCCGTCAGAACCAGGTACACATGGTACACCTGCTTTTTTCATCGCGTTAATAGCAGAAACTTTGTCACCCATTAGGTTAATAGTTTCAGCTTTAGGGCCGATGAAAATAAAGCCACTTTTTTCTACGGCTTCAGCAAAGTCGGCGTTTTCTGCAAGAAAACCGTAACCAGGGTGAATTGCGATAGAGTTTGTGACTTCCGCCGCAGCAATAATGCGAGGAATGTTTAGGTAACTCTCTGTTGCAGACGCCTTACCAATACAAATTGATTCGTCAGCCAGCAACACGTGCTTTAAGTTTTTGTCCGCAGTGGAATGCACAGCTACGGTTTTGATGCCTAACTCTTTACAAGCTCTCAAAATGCGTAGGGCTATTTCACCACGGTTAGCAATTAGTACTTTATCTAGCATTAGGCAGTACTCGCTTATTCAATGATGAACATTGGCTGGTCGAATTCTACAGGATCTTGGTTTTCAACCAAGATTGCCTTAACCACACCGGCTTTATCTGCTTCAATTTGGTTCATCATTTTCATTGCTTCAACAATACAAAGCGTGTCGCCCACTTTTACTTGTTGACCCACTTCAGCAAATGCTTTTGCTGTTGGAGAAGATGCACGATAGAAAGTACCCACCATTGGTGATTTAACCACGTGGCCTTCTGGTTGCGCAGGCTCTGCTGGAGCTGCTGCAGGTGCTGGCGCCGCAGCAGGTGCCGCCTGAGGTGCAGCTGGTGCAGCAAAGCTGTAATTCATTGGCGCTTGAACACCCGTTGGTCCACGGTGGATGCGTACAGACTCTTCGCCCTCAGTGATTTCAAGCTCGGCAATGCCTGATTCTTCCACTAGTTCGATAAGTTTTTTAATCTTTCTAATATCCATGTTCTGTCTCTGCGTTATTTTTTCGATTTCGGTAAATTGATTGCTGCAGTTAGTGCTAGCGAGTAGCCAATTGCGCCTAGGCCCAAGATAACGCCGGCTGCAACATCAGAAAAATAGGAATGATGACGAAACGACTCACGGGCGTGAACGTTCGACAAATGCACTTCAATAAACGGGATATTGACACTAAGCAGTGCGTCGCGAAGCGCCACACTGGTGTGCGTGAAAGCAGCAGGGTTGATAATGATGGCGTCAACCTTACCCATGGCGGCGTGCACGCGATCAATTAATGCGTGTTCAGCATTTGATTGAAAATGTTCAAGCGTAACGCTGCTAGACGACGCCTGTGCCTGCAAGTCATCTACGATGTCTTGAAGTGTTTGCGTGCCATACTTTTCAGGTTCACGTTGACCTAACATATTTAAGTTAGGGCCATTCAATAACAAAATATTCATGTAGTTTGCTGCTATCTTCGGGAAAATGTCATGGTATTTGTCATTTCAACAAAGTTTTATGACAGTTGCACGAAAAAAAGCCAATTTTTTTGCTCGTTTATTGTGTTAACTACCGATTATAGAGATAGCAAAAGATTTCGCAGCAAAATACTGGTCTAATCAGGTGTTTTCGGTGCAAAGTTTTTTGCCTTTTACTATTAGTTTACATCCACTCATGGGGTGGGCTGGGAAGTTAATAACAGCATAAATAAGCAAGATGTAGAGACAATAGTGATAAGTAAGGACACATGTACAAATACTGTATTAAAGGAGCGCAACCGTTGAACGGATATAAGCACATCATGCGCTTTGTTCATGTATCATTGCGTTGTTCATCAATATCTAAGGGCTGTACCGTGCGTTTGTTATCGCCAAAGTTATTATTCATTCTATCTCTTTTTGTATTAGCGCCTTTTTCTCAGGCGGATAGCCATAAAGGAAGCCACAAAGAAAAGCACCAAAGTGAACATGCCATGCATTCACGCATTGGCTATCACGGCATGGCTGTGTTTACTGATGGCAGCGCTATTTTTGCAAGTCATTTACCGCTGTATCGACAGCCCCATGACTTTCAAATTGTCTACAGACTAGCGTTTGACGACAAACGTGCAGAGCAGCAGATTCAGCAGTACCTTAACGAGAATAAACGAAGCGATGGTCAGGCAGTCATGACATTACTGCCAGAACAGTTCGACTTAAATGAACTTGCTACGGCACAAACGCCAACCTTGAAAACCCGTTTTTTCACCGATCATTTTGAGCGTGGTGGGCAGCCCATGCTGTTTAATGATAAAAAAGAAGTGAAGGTGGAATATGCTACGCCAGTGTTGGTCGAGCAGTTGATTGTTGAAGACAGCGAAGCTTTGGAAGATGCTGCAAGAAAAGCAAATTGGTTCAGCATTTCACTCCCTTCCAAACCACAAACAGCTAAGCTTTTTGTACACAAAATAGATACCAAACCTTCTTTCGATGCCATTGTGATAGCCAAAGGCTGTGAAGACGCTGGCGCATACAAAAGTAGCGCGTTGTCACTTGATGCTATTCGCGATGCTTTCGCGCATTGCGACAGTGTTGAAATTCCGTACGCTGACGCACAAGATTTCCAGTAGTTAAGGTCAGCACACGCTAGTTAATGGCGATGTCTTTGAAGGTAAAAGGCACGCTTATGTAGCGACCATGATACTTCGCCACATAGATGCCAAAATGCAAATGCGGTAGCGAAGAGAAGCCGGTGTTTCCAGAATAACCAAGAAGTTGCCCCTGCTGCACATATTGTCCTCGCTCAACCGTTACACCTTGATAGCGTAAATGGTAGTACTCGCCTGTAGTCCCGTCGTTATGCAGTACCACCACATAATTAGCGTGGCTGGCATATTCTGGTGTTGGACCACCCCTGTTACCATCTGCTTTGGTGTCTATCACGATGCCTTCTCTTGCGGCGAGCACTGGCGTGCCCACGGGCGCTGCAAAGTCGATGGCATAACGAGAAGCCCCGCTGTGGCTAAAAGCACCATTAAACCCTTGTACAATGCGATATCTGTCAGCGGGTTGTAGTGGCGATATATACTCAAAATCTGCATCGTGAACTGCGCTTATATTTCCAACCGTCCACCTTACGCGCATGGTGTTCCAAAATGCGTCTGCATCATTAACATACCCAAGTAGTACATAGCTTTTCGAGGTTAAAAACGTATTGATATGGCCTTTGCGTTCAATGTCGTTGTTATGGCTATTTTTACTGGTATCGATGCTGTCCACTTGTTTGACATAAAGCTGCTTTGAATAGAGCGTAACCGCAACAGGAAGGTTTGTTTTTCCTACAAGCGCTAACTGCCAAACATCAGTGCTGCTTTCTGCTGGTATTAGTTCAAAACAAAAGCGTTTGTTGTCAAAACAACCCTCTTGGCTTTCTTCAGTATTTGAAGGGTAATTTTGATTGTTGCCTTGGTCAAGGCGCTGCTTTTCTATTTCGTCCGAATTGTCTGATAGCGGCTGGTCATTCTGTGTGGGTGTAAGTTCATCTGATGTTGCTACCCAAGGTGTGGCTTCCATCAGAAAGACCATCAGATATACCAGCACACATGCCAATAAAACAAATAGTGCCACTCGAAGCCTGAAAAAGCCTCGTGTGGCGGTAATTGGTTTACTGTGCAGCCTGCCCATTTACCGAAGTGTCAACGTGAGCAGCAAAGGCTTTTGCGTTCATAAAGCCTGTGACTCGCGCTTTTTGAAGCTCTTCGCCCTGCTGATTGAAGAACAATATAGTCGGCAAGCCCAATACATTGAATGTATCGAAAATCTCCTGTCGCTCGGGCGTGTTATCGGTTAAATCCATCTGCATCCATACTGTGTTACTAAGCGCAGTAATTACCTTTTCATCAGGAAACGTGTACTTTTCAAATTCCTTACAGGCCACGCACCAGTCTGCGTAAAGATCTACCATCACGGTTTTTCCTTCGCTATTGGCATCACTTATTTTTTGGCGAAGGTCGTTTAAGTCTCTGGCAATAACAAATTCTGGGTGGCTTTGTTTTTCGCCCCACAAACCTGCATTAATACCTGCTTGATGCGTTAAGCCAACACTGCCCATAACGCCCATGGCAACCACAATGGCACGTACTAGCTTCATCTTTGTATTTGGTGAAGCGCGGTTAATGGCCCAGTAGTAACCAAATAAGCCAATGCTTAATCCTGCCCAAAGGAAGTCGGTGTATACACTGTTCCAAAGTCGTTCAATAAACACGATGGCAACGGCAAGCATCATAAA
>ENA-OWNT01003483-OWNT01003483.1-seawater-metagenome-genome-assembly--contig:-NODE-3483-length-14744-cov-4.786391_pt1 | contig 14744 bp, 12 predicted proteins | sample MGYA00238136_ERZ651165 | MGnify/ENA primary metagenome ERZ651165 (study PRJEB26861, sample SAMN08777766) | seawater metagenome | isolation source: coastal seawater | place: USA: Florida | collected...
GCAGGCTGTGGCTCGGGCCGAGACGCACTGCATTTTAAAAAGCTCGGTTACAAGGTCACGGCATTTGATGCGGTTGCAGAACTGGCAGAAATAGCCAGCTTTCACCTAGAGCAGCCCGTTTACGTAAAAACATTTCGCCAAATTAACGACCAAAACCAATACGACGGTATTTGGTGCTGTGCAAGCTTATTGCACGTGGCACACAGCGAATTACCCGATCGCTTTAATAAACTCGCCAATGCCTTAAAACCAAACGGTGTGTTGTACGTTAGCTTTAAGTACGGCGAAGGTGAGCGAGACATAAACGGCCGCCACTTCACGGACTTAACCGAAGAAAGCTTAAAAGCATTGATAGACGCAGAGCCGCAGTTAACGCTTGAAAAAACATGGCAAAGTGAAGATCAAAGACCGGAGCGCATAGGCGAGATTTGGTTGAATGCACTAATAATTAAAAAATAAAAATCATAAGTAGTATGGAAAAATTTAAGGATAATAATTTTCTTCAATTAAATGGAGAAAAACTGACTATTGGTGGCGAAAATCCGTTATTGCCACACCTTATTCACGCAATTAATCATGCAACAGAAATTGAAATAACAGTTTCATTTATTCAGCCTAGTGGTTTAGCGTTGTTATTTGATCCACTGGCCGAAGCGCTCACAAGTGGCGCATCAATTCGTTTATTAACTTCAGATTATCTAGATATAACCCATCCGACAGCATTGCGTGAATTAATGGCTTTGGTCGATAGGGGAGCCGAAGTCAAAATTTTTGACTCCAAGCAATATGTTAGCTTTCACATGAAGTCATATATCTTTGTAAAAACGACTAACAATAAAATAATGCAAGGATGTGCATTTATTGGTTCAAGCAATATTAGTAAAAGTGCGCTTACAGTTGGTTTGGAGTGGAATTATCGGCATGATTTTAGAGCACCAGACACGAATGAAGACGCAATTCAGTTTTTTAAAATCAAACAAGCGTTTAAAACACTCTTTTCCGAAGAGGCCGCTAAACCACTTACTCATGAATGGATTGATGCTTATTGTAAAAGACGCAAAGTTCATAGGCTAGCAACTGTTCCGCAGCATGATATTGAACAATTACAAGAGATTGCGCCAAGAGAAGATCAACTATTGGCATTAAATGCACTAAAAAGCACCAGAGCTGAAGGCTATAAACGAGGCCTTGTTGTACTCGCAACAGGAATGGGGAAAACTTGGCTAAGCGCTTTTGATGTCAAACAGTTTGCAGCCAAGAAAATATTATTTGTTGCACATAGAGAAGAAATATTACTCCAAGCTCAGCGCACTTACGCTCAAATATTACCTCATTCAACAGGGTTTTATAATGGCTCAAAAAAATCAAAAGGTGCTGATTGTATTTTTGCGTCAGTTCAAACTATTGGCAGGGCAGAGAACATAACTCAGTTTGATGTAGATTCTTTTGATTACATTATTGTTGATGAATTTCATCATGCCAGTGCTCCAAGTTATCGATTAATTCTAAATTATTTCCAGCCTAGATTTTTGCTTGGACTCACTGCAACTCCAGAAAGAACTGACCAATCTGATATTTTAGGTTTATGTGATAATAATTTGGTTTTTGAAAGAACATTGACCCAAGGGATAGAGTCAAATGCGCTAGTGCCATTTCATTACTTCGGCATTTGGGATGAAAATGTTGATTATGAGGCAATCCCTTGGAGAAATGGTCGCTTTGATCCTACTGAATTAGAGAATAAGTTTGCTACAGAAAAACGCGCAAAACATGCAATCAAGCAGTGGAAACAATACAAGCAAAGAAGAACACTCGCATTTTGTATTTCTACAAAGCATGCGGACTACATGGCAGACTATTTTAATAAAGCAGGAATAAAGGCATTAGCAGTTCATAGTCAATCAGAAGTGCGTCGAAATGAGGCTTTAAAACAGTTAGATGACCAAAAAGTTGAAATACTATTCGCTGTTGATTTATTTAATGAAGGCACTGACTTGCCAAGTATTGATACGGTGATGATGTTAAGACCGAGTGAATCTAAAATTCTCTTTTTACAACAACTAGGTCGAGGCTTAAGGTTGTTTGAAGATAAAACCCACTTGGTGGTGCTTGATTTCATCGGAAACCATCATAGTTTCTTAAATAAACCGTTTGCATTACTTAACTCAGATTCAGTTAAGTCTCTAATAAGTAAAGTGAATAATCTAACTTTAGCCGAGGGGTGTTTCGTAAACTATGACCTTCAACTTCTTGATTTTTGGGAAAAGTTAAGTAGGTTACAAAAAGCAAGTGTCATGGATGATGTAAAGGAATTAGCAGAATTATTAGGGCATTTACCTACTGCGAGTGAATATTTTTATCACTTTGGAGATATTAAAAAGGTGAATCAAAAATACAATGGATGGTTTGATCTAATCAGCAAAATATCTGAGATTGACGAAGTAAAGCAAAATAGCGCAATCTCAATTAGTGGATATCATAGTTTCCTTAATAAGGGCATACAAAGTACAAGTATGACTAAGAGCTTTAAAGCTATTTTGCTTGAAGCTTTTATAAAATTAGATGGCTTTCGAACACCGCCTAAGTTACTAACCTTAGCACGAGAAAGTGCTTTGATCTTGAAGCGTTACCCGCATATCCAGCAGCACGATCTTAAAAAAGAATTAATCGATTCTGAACCGACTTCGTCAAAATGGCTGAAATATTGGAAAGATAACCCAATCAAAGCCTACACGACAAAGAATAAGGATGGTACTCAATGGTTCATTGTTGATGAAGGTACATTTAATTTTAATGATGTTGTTGAGCCAAATTTGATTCCAGCTTTAGAAAGTGCAGTTCTGGAACTTACAGAATTAGCTTTAGCTAAATATTCACAACGTATTAAGACACAAAGCGATAATTTGACTGTTCCGACTGAGTCTATTGATAAGGTGGATTCTGCTAAAAACAACCTAATAAGTATTGAGCAGAAAAAACCGCAACTGCTTTACTTCCCTAATTTAAAAATTGCTTGCGGGCACTTTAAGACTGGCGATAAAAGTGATGCTGAGTATATGGATATACCTGATGGTATTGGTAAGGTTGACCCTCATAAGCATTTTTTGGCAAGGGCCAGCGGTAATTCTATGAATGGTGGCAAGAGTCCTATTTTTGATGGTGATCTATTGTTGCTGGAATTTATTACGCCTGAAAGTGCTGGGTCTTTACAAAACCAAACAGTAGCGATTGAAAGACTGGATGACGCAGGCGACAGCCAATATTTGTTGCGAGATATTAAAAAAGCAATGGATGAAAATGGAGACTCGTACTATCAGCTTATTGCGAAAAATCCTGACTACAGCATTTTGGTCGCAGATGAAAGTATGAAAACCTTTGCAAGGCTTAAACAGCGAATTCAATAAATCAGTTATGGTGTACTAGCTCAGACTTGATCTGACAGTTACCCGTTTTTTATCGGTGACTGTCAGCTCATGCTGTTCGAAATAAGGTAAAACCTTATCATTAAGTATGTGAGCCGCTGTAATCGGTGTTTTGGTGGTGTACAGCTTTGCAAACGCCACTTTGCTATAGGTATCAACAAATGTCTGCTGATAAATACGGCCTACACCTTTCAGATTGCCAACATAGAACGTGTCTTGGGAGACTAGATAACCTGAATGTGCGGTTTCAATTTCACCACAAGCTTCATCATCACTTTTCTTTTTCTCAAGCGCAGCGATTTGGCAGTCAGTTAAGATAATACCTTCGCTAGCTACTTTATCTTCTAAAGCTTTCAGACGCTTTTTAAAGTTCTCTAAGTCATGGCGTAACCAAATCGAGCGAACACCGCTGCCGGATACAAACACACCTTGCTTCCTAAGTTCGTTGCTTGTTCTATGCTGGCCGTGAGCTGGGTAGTCAATAGCGTACTTAACCACGGCTTGTTCAGTTTCTTCATCGACTCTGTTTTTGATGTTTGGAGACCTGCGACTTTTATCAATTAATGCATCCAAGCCGCCATCTTCGACAAGCTCTTGATATCGATAAAACGTGTCTCTGGAAACGCCCATGACTTTACAGGCTTTAGAAACGTTACCTAATTCTTCAGCAAGATTAAGTAAACCAGTTTTGTGTTTAATGATTGGGTTGTTAGTATGTAACATGAGAGTTACCACCTTTTGGTTGTTTTGATTAAAAGATTCGACACCTTTATCAAAACGGGTAACTATCAATTTTTCAAATCGAAATGTCAGATCAAGTCGAGACTAATTCAGTTATGGGCTAGGTTTTAGCCTAGCCCATAGTATATTTTGTTTAATGAGCGCTTTATATTCAACAAAGTTTATATTCATCAACGAATTAAATAGCTTTAATGTTTACGACTATCCAAAGTGAGCTTTTCTATGACAATTAGGGCAAAGTGCTTGTGTGTTTTCTAGTGTGTCAGCTCCACCATTAGCTAATGAAGTGATATGGTGTACTTCTAAGTATGGAGTATTATCTGTTCTTCTTTTAAATGGAGCTCTATTCAAACATATTTCGCAACGGCCAGCTGCTAATTTTAGCCTTTTGGCGACTATATATGGGCTTCTTTGGTACTGAGTAACTCTTACTTCTGTTGTTCGCGGAGTAAGAGATTGACTTTCTTTTACTTTTTCGTTCAATACTTGTTCATCAAGTTCTGCTGCACACTCAATGAGCTTTTGGAATATAAAGTATGACCCATTTTGGTCGTTAATCTTTTCAATGTAATTACGATTTTCATTATCCAGCTTAATTTCAAAAATACCGTGTTCAGCAGGGTTGTATTTTAAGTAGATATCATTTGATGTGTCGTGGAAAAGAACATCTTTTGGATTCTTAGGGCTAGATATTCTAGGAGACTCTCTAGTAACTTTGTAAATTTTTGATCCTTTGGCTCCTATATAGCCATTAAGGTTTAAATAACTTAGGCGAGATTGGGAATTTACAGTAAGCATTCTCATTTCCATAGAAACGTTAATTCGTTTCCTATCTGGGTATCTATCTATAAAGATTTGCTCTACTTCTTCAAATCGCACTCCATTATTTACCGTAAGTAATTCAGTGCAGATGTTTTTAACTAATTCCCAATTTGCTTTGCGCTTTCCATTCATTTCATATTTCACTTTAACGTAGCTAATCTAGCTTTGTAGTTATTGGATGCTGCTGTTACATATAGATGTATAAGTTAGTTGGCAATGTAAAATTAACAGATTGAATTGCTTATGCTTGCTGAAAAATTCACTTTTGGTCGCCCTTTTCATCTTCTATAAAGTAATAAAAAACTCGTCACGTTTCTCAAATTTTAGCTCACCACGTTCGCGTTTGTACATGAGTTCGAATCCTGAAATTTTTAGGTGTTTTTGAGTTTGTTTGCTGGTGAGTCAGACCGGTTCAAAATTTTGTTCACTCATTATAAAAGCTGTTCAATATCACTTTATTTATGATTGAAGATTAAAATCTACTACATCATTTAACATTGTCATATAAATTAGTTGTTTAATTGCACTCGGGTTTTGTTAAAATTTCGTATAATTTCTTGGAACATGCAAGTTGCGCAGTAAAAAACGAAGGAGTTCGTGTGTCAGACAGTAACCAGGGCAGTAAACAAACGCCTCTGCAAAAAGCATTTACGTTTTCAATAGCTAAGCTTTTAGCATTTTGTGTTTTTATTACTTCTATAATAATAAGTGCGTATGCGCTTGATTTAGTTGAACGAGCTAAATTCTTAATCTTTTATTCTGGTGTATCAATAATTAGGTTTTTACCTATTTTACTTCTTACTTTGTTTGTTTTTACGTACATCATTTATAAAAACTACTCTCGCAACCTTTCATGGTTACAAAGTCTATCTTTAGTCGTTAAATTATCGTTTATTTCTTTGGCATTTTTCTTTGCAGGTAGTTTTTATAAAGATCCATGGCTTTCTACTACCATGTTTGTCGATGAGTACCATGGCCCCACAAAAAACATTCAACATTATGCTGGTTTTGAAATAAAACCTAAGCAGTGTGAAAAACAAGACTTTGAACTAACTTGCTCGTTTGAGGCTATAAACCTGCTACCTAAAGACAATAGTTTTGGTATAGACGATGAAAGTTATGCAATAGATCATAAAGATAGTCATGCAAAATTTAGAGGCTTTTATATTGGTGAGCTCAGATATAAAAACTCTTGGGATTATTTTACTGTGCCTAAAGGGCAAAAGCGCAGCTTTAGAGTGATTTTCAAGCTTTCATCAGACTTGAAAATGGAGTTAGCCCCTTATGTTTCAATTGTTTTACATTCGAGAGGCCATAGAAGTAAACACCTAAACTTTAGCGCTATGAAAGTAACTGACTACATTTAACAAAATGAGTATAAGAAAAAATTGAATTTCTTAAATCGAATACTGAATACACAAAATCGTCACTTTAGGGTGAATGTAATTGGTTTTTTAATCGTAGGTTTTCTGTTACTGGTTTCCTTTACTTTGACTAGTAATCATGGAGTTTTATTTATAACACTTGAAGTAGGAGGAGTTGTAGCACTTTTATTTTCGACTTATGGCGCAATAGTATGTTACTACGGTTTTTTTTATAACTACTTAGCGTTAATAAGAGCTTTTATTTATGGCAGTCTCTTGTTCTTTGTATTATTTATTATAGGTATAGCAAATGTAGGTATACACTATCCATTGATAGGCGAGATATTGAGTTGTTTTCTATTTCTAATGTACTTTGCTACGTTAGGAACGATAAATGCTTTTTTTGGGAAATACATAAGTCTATTTAGTGTAGTTGTATTTTTGATTGCTCTATATAAAGGGGAGTTTAATGAGCCATTTATTTGGGTTAATATTTTGGACTTGATGGAAATTAAGAATCCGGCCATTCAATGGTTTATAATTATAGTCTCAGCTTTATTAGGTGCAAAAGAGACAATCAAAGAAAAGTATGAAAGCCTCATTTCAACTTCTTAATTAGAGGTTATTTGAAAGCATCTGTTCTGCAAGCAACAACGATCATTCCAACAGCATATTCGCCCTTATTTTTACTTGAGTCTAAATTAATTTGATGAGGTGCTGAATATCGTAAAGATGCTCTTAATGTAAATAAGCAAGAATTTTTGATTTGGTTCATAATTTCGCTGATTCTTTTTGTAACTTTGTCTGCATCAAATGCTATATCTTCTGGGGCAAGTAAATATGTAGTAACTATTACTGAGTCTCTTATATCTAGCTTTGTTGAAGCCTCCATTTTCTTTCTGTCCATGCTTTTAAACTGTGCTTTAGCTGCCGCTTTTTTCTGTTTTATCTTATTTATAATTGTAGAATTCTTACTTAATAAGCTTACTCTTGATGCCTTTAGCTCAATTAATTCAATATGTTTCTTGCCTGTTAAAGCTAAGTCTAGACGGCCTTTATTCTTTCCTCTAGGAACTTGTATTTCAGCAGATGGGGTATAGCTTACCGTGTGATTAGCATACGCTTCAAAAGCAGAATGGTAATAAAGAGGCGTTATTGCTATTTCTTTACCAGAACTTGGAAGCAACCAACACGGGATTTTTGTGTTTTGAATATAAGTCTGATCTACTGTTTCTAAGGCTGTTGTTACAAGAGGTCTCAAGAATTTTAATTCAGAGAGTTGCGGGGTTGTAATTTGAATTTCGCTTTGAATCATAATTGTTCCTTAATTATTTCTTTATGATTATTCGATATAACATTCTGAATAGTCAATGACTTTAAAAGAAAGCAGTAGTGTAATTAGTGTTAATGTATTAGTCTCATAAGGTATTTACTAAAGCCATTCTTCTTAAAAGTCTATGTTTAAACTCAAACCAGAACAAAAAATCATAATTGCTATATTGGCTTTTGTTGCTGCCATTTTTATTGTGGTTCAGTTGTTTCTATTTGAGAGTTCTGGTGCTGATGTGCCTACGGTAGTTGAAAGTAACAACACCGCAGCCGAACAATCATTGGTAGAAGATGATGTTATAGATTTAAATGAAGAAGCATCTGAGCAAATTGAAACTAAACTAGATGATGTTCAAACCGAGTCTTTTTCAGTGGTTCAGCAAGATACTTCTTATACTGAGCATGCGCCTCACCCTTGGGAGCTTGTAGAAGTAACTCCAGCACAAGAGCAGCTTTGTCGGGATATGGCCTTAGAGCCATTAAGCTATAAAGAGGTGTATGACGAAGAGTTACAAGCCACCAAACGGATTTATTCTGATTATTACGAACTCAATATAGCCGTTTTGCATAACGGAAAAGAGTATAGTGTGGGCTCTGTGTATGGTAAAAAAACTGAAAAATGGATCTTATCTAATATTAATCGTCATTTAGAGCGCGTTTACGAGTCTTACTTTGATTGGTTAGGTGCTGAAAACCTCTTTAAAACGCCAATAAATATAAAATTAGCAATAAACCAAACCCAATATTTTAATGCTTTAAAAGAGCATGGTGCTGAAGAATCGGCAGTTGTTAGAGGTGTCTATTTACCTTGGATACACCAAGCATTTGTAAAAATACCATTCAATGATAAAGGGCAAATACTTGGGCAGCCGTTTATGCGCACCTTGGTTCATGAAGCTGTTCATGCAATTAATTTTATTCAGTTTGGTTATATGCACCGTTGGTTACAAGAGGGGTTAGCTCAGTACTTTACACACTATGTTGATCACGCAGTACCAGAGTTGTTTTTAGATTATGATGAATGGGAAAATAGAAGCGGCTCATTAGGCTCGCCATTAACGCTACAGGAGTTGATTTACCCTTCTGATCACTGGTTAGAGGATAGACAAGCTTTATATGCAACCAGTTTTGCTTTTGTGCAGTATTTTAGTGAGCTACCGGAACCGAAAAATTTACTATTAACAATTCTTAAAACCGAAAACACTCAACGTTGTTCTTCGTTAAATAAGCAATGGGTAGAAAGTACCCTTGATCCTGAAAACTTACTCTATTCAAATATTCAAAGTTGGTTTGATCATACTGTTATCTATTTTTCAGAGCGGGTTGAAGAATATAAACTTGAGCAGAAGAAAGCCTTACCGAAACAGTAAGGCTTGGCACTAAGTTGCTCATTTGTTCATATCTAGTTTTGTGATGCACACTCTAAAATACAACAATTCGTACTTAGTGGGTGAACGACAAAATGTTTACCCGCTTTTATTCTTCCGTAATTAAAAGCCTGAGTACTTTGGCTTATAAATAGTTATTTAGCAATTACAGATGCTTACACATTACTTTTATGTGGTTAATGTATGCTTTAATAAACAATGACTCTGGCATTTAATAATCAATTAAAAGTGCACATGTTACTTGTCATCCAGTTAATGTGAAAATGACAGTATCGATGACTTGATAATTTATGGCTGTTTTAATCCAAGGTCTTTGATGTTAATGAAGCTAGCGCAATTCATCTCGTCTAGAGGAAGACGTTTTTTAAGTAACTCTTATGCCTAACAATTAAATCCCATTGAAAAAACATAGCTTTATGTATTGTCTTTAATGTTTAATTTGTTGCAATAGAAATTGATAGTTATTATCATTTAACTTTGTTTTTAATTGTCATTTTCACATGTCAGATTTTTTTTCTCCTTATAGAGTAGAAGTTTTTAGCAGGGCGCTGATGTCTGTTATTGGTGGCTTTACTTTCTCGCTATTTCTTTGTTTAGACCTTTCATATTTATTACCTATTGAGACAAAGCATGCAGTTGCATGGTCAAGTATGCTGTTTTTTATTGTATTTCCAGCGGTGGTGATGTGGTCGTTTGCTGTTAAAAACTACAAGTTGGCGAGCTTGAAATTAATTCTGATAACCAGTGTTTTAGTATTTATGTTTTGGCTGTTTAAATTTCAGGGAGTGATGTGATGAAGAGTGCTTTACGCCAATCTATGGCTTGGTTGCATACCTGGGTTGGTTTATTACTTAGCTGGATTTTATTTTTTATTTTCCTAACTGGTACGCTTGGCTACTTTGATGATGAATTAGATGATTGGATGACGCCAGAAACGCCTGTATTTAATGTAAGCGTTGAGGAAGCAATGCCTGTTGTTAAGCGCTTTGTCGATAAAAACAAGCTTGATAATTATTCAGTTCGATTTCCAGTGGAGAGATCGCAGCCATTTTTAACGATTTCTTATCGAGATGAAAACAACAAACGGCAGCGTGTAAATCTAAACCCGAGCACGGGTGAAGCGTTAACCCTAAGGGCGACGGCTGGCGGTCAAACATTATATCGAATGCACTATCGACTTCGTTATATGCCAAAGATGGTTGCTTATTACATTGTTGGTGTGGCGACGATGTTTATGTTTTTGGCTTTGATCACAGGGGTTGTGATCCACAAAAAAATATTCAAAGAGTTTTTCACATTTAGAAAAGGCAAAAAACCGACGGCTTGGCTTGATGGTCATAACTTAATGAGTGTTATGTCATTACCATTTCATTTTATGATTACATTTACGGGTTTCTTGCTGCTTCTTTACAGTTTAATGCCTTTGATTATGAATGCGCATTATGGTGCCGGAAAAGAGGGTAAAGACGCTTTTTATAAAGAATACTTTAATCGAACTTCGGTAGAAAAGTCAGGCGTTTACCAATCAAGCCTTGATATCGATAAGTTACTTAGTATTGGCCAAAAAGCGATGGATAACAAATCTGTTGCATGGATGTCGTTATCTCATCTGAATGATGCTAATTCACAATTTGAGATTGGAAGCGTTCATCAGACTCTCAGTGATAGCAGAGATAAATGGGTGTTTGATGCTAACACGGGTAAATTATTGGATGAACAAGTAGGTCATGAATCATCAAAGTCATTTTATTATGTTTTGCGCTCATTACATGAAGGCTTATTTGCGTCAACTTCATTAAGATGGCTTTACTTTTTGACGGGACTTTTCGGAACTGCAATGATTGCTTCTGGTATGGTGCTCTGGACAGTAAAAAGAAGAAGTAAGTCAATAAAAGAGGGCGGAGGCTCGTTTGGGTATCGCTTCACAGAAGGATTGAATTTAGGATGCTTATTAGGTTTACCGTCAGGTATTGCTGTTTATTTGTTGGCAAATAGATTATTACCTTTGGATTTTAGCGCTAGGGCCGCTGCAGAAGCGAATTCACTATTTTTGACATGGGGAACAATCAGTTTGCTTGCCGTAGTGATGGCACTTTTGAAAAAAGCGGATGCTGCTTGGTTTAAACTAACCTATTTGGCTGGTGTCTTGTTTGCCAGCGTGCCGGTTGTGAATGCATTAACGACGAATCTTGGTTTTTTTTATGCGCTAATAAGTAAAAACTGGGTGTTTGTTTTTGTAGATCTTATTTGTACGCTTGTATCAATTATATGTATTACTTTAGCGATTTACCTTCAAAAGCTTTTCAGTAAAGAGTGTCAAGAATCGAAAGCTGTTCAACAAAGAGTACTTACAAGGACACAGGCATGATGATTGAGTTATTGACACTATTTATGATGCTACATGGATTCACTTTATTGTTACTTGCGATGCCTAAATACAATAAACAAGTACTTGCTTTTCCAAAGAAAAATAAGAAGTTAGAACAAGTATTTAAACATACAGGCGCATTACTTGTATTTGTAAGTGTAGCAATATCTATATTTTATAAAGGAATTGGAGTGGGTATTGCTTGGAGCTGTGCATTAGTCACTTTAGCTGGCACAGTCTTGAGTGTCACTTTCTCAATGAATAGCAACAAAGTAGCAATGGTGTTGGTTTATTTACCTACAAAGTTGTTTGGGGGCATTAATGTGAAAACGTCAGCTTTTTTGTTAACCATTTACCTTATGATTACGTTGCTAATTTTGCTTTAGTTATTGGTGATGTACTTTTAGTAACCTGAAGTGATTGCTTTGTATCAAGAAAATTTGTTTGATTTAACATAATTCATGCTTTCAATTTGAAGAGTGTGATAAGTTAAATATTCATATGTTTGGCTTCATTTTAATCTTGTTTACAAATATTTGCTTTAGAGTGTTTCAAAGTATGAATAACTGATTGATAAGCATGGTTTTAAATTTATAATGCTATTGCTTAGTAATAAGGGTGGTTGTTATTTTGTTTGATACTAATGTTTCTCAAGTTAAGTTTGCTGATTGGACGCTATGTACTCGCAGTTGTAGTTTAATCAGTGAAATAACGACACAAGAATTAACACCTTTAAGCTATAAAATTCTTTGTTACTTCATTCTTAATCCAAATAGAATTATTTCAAGAGATGAATTTGTTAGCAGTGTATGGGCAAACCATTATGTTGATGACAACGCAATCAATAAAGCCATCTCTGATCTGAGGCGCTTACTTAAAGCAACAAATGATTCTCCTAATTTAATAAAAACGCACTATAAGAAAGGTTATAGTTTTATTTGTGAGGTTGAATATGTATATGAAGACTCAACCCCGCTGGGTGAGTATTCAATTGATGCCACTTTACAAGCCACCAATGAAATTAACATCAGTACAACTGCCAACGAGACAAGAAGCCTTAATTCATCAACTCAATCAAGTCAGTTTTTATTAGGGTATAAAGAAAAGCCAAGCTCATTATTTAGCTTAAAATATTTTCTTCTAATTATCGCATTTTTGATAGCTGGTGGCGGTGCAACATATTGGTGGCAAACACAACCCAAGGTATTAAATCTTCAATCAAAAAAACTTTCTATATCAGATAATAGCGTTTATTCATTTCTCAGCTTGTCGCCATCGAATGATAAATTGGCAGTGAGTAAACTCAATCCTAAAAACAATGTTGATGAAATTTTCTTAATTGATCTAGAAACACACAAAAACACAAAGATAATTTCAGAAGAACTAGACAGCTATCCTATTGGCTGGGCATCAAACGGCAACAGTATTTTCTATCAAATTATCAATAATGAACAAAGCATTTGCGAAATTTGGCGCGCCGATTTTAGGGTTAACAATGAAGTTGCGGCCAAAGAAAAGATATTGGATTGTGAATCCCAATATATCCTCAGTCTAGTTACTGATGAGCTAAGTAACCGAATTATTTATACAAAATTTGGCTATCGAAATGTTCCTAGCTTATCAGCGCTTGTTGCTAGAGATCTAGAAACCGGTGAAGAATTTCAAGTTACTTCTCCAAATATTGATTCATATGGAGATAGAAATGTCACTCTTTCTCCAAAGAAAGATAAAGTTGTGTTTATTCGTTCAAAAGTCGGTTTGAGGCAGATTTTTGTTGCAAATTTAGACGGAAGTATGCAAGAGCTAATTTATGAAACACCTGAAAGCATTCGACGCGTTTCATGGAGTAATGATGCAAAAAAACTGACTTGGTATGTATCTAATTCAAAGAGACTTATTACTCTTGATATAAGCTCTAAACAGGTTGAAACCAAATTATTAAAGGCTGATTCATATATCAATTTTATGCTAGCAGGCTTTAACTCTTTATATGGTGCTACTAGAACTTCAGATAATGATATTTTTGAATATGATTTGAAATCAGCATCACAAGAGAAATTAGTCGATAGTAGGGCTGCTGAGTTTATGCCAATTGCTGTTAAAGGAGGCTTTTACTTTTTTCAAGAAGGTGAGCCTATGAAGTTATTTTCTTACTTCAATAAAGAATTAGTTCAAGACGAAATTTCAATAGACTTACCTACATTTGGTTCGGGAGATTATTACGAAAACAGTGGGCTAATTGCCTTAAGCTATAATAAAGAGTTAAGGTTAATTGACCCTGTTAATAAAAAAGTAATCGATAAGTTTACTGTCCAAAATCAAATTGTTGATTTAGCTTGGTTCAATAAAGAAAATTTACTTTTAGTCTTAGAATCAAAACAAAGTGAACAGCATGTATGGATGTTCAACCTAGAGACGGAAGAGCTACAAAAGATTATTCATCAAAACGCTAAAAGCATTGCAAGAACTGATGATGACAAAATACTTTATCAAGATTTTTACAATAATTTTCACCTTTTTGATCCCCAAGAAGGTGTTCAGAAGTTCTTATTATCATTGTCGGAAAACCCCTATATTCATTGGAAATTATATGGACGAGAATTGTACTATTCTACGGGTTCAAGTCTATTTAAGTACTCACTGGAGACACATAAGGAGACAAATTTAATAGATGGTTTTAATACTTTTGAAAAAAGTATTGTTGATTTTTCGGTCTCTGAAAAAACAAGTTATTCAAAACTTATCATTCAAATACAAAGCTTTAGAAGTAATGAGGTAATTTTACTCAATTCTTTTGAATAATTACCAATTTGTGAGTTGTATTTTTAGGTATTAGTAAGTAATCCCTCATTCTCTTCATCCTCATTCTAGCTAGTATGTAAAAAGATTCAGCGGCGCTAGTCTTTATATCTTCTTAAAGGCTGTTGAATCTTGATTTTTACTTTTTATGTTGCTTTTTTTACAACGAGGTTACTCATGTTTTTAACTCTAAATAAAAAGAAGCTAAAAGAGCTATCAAACACTAAGGTAATTAGTTCAGACACACGCCAAGTTAAAGGAGGGGGGGATACTACAGAACGTCCTTCTAAAACAAGCATTACGAGGTGTGTAGTTGAGAAAGTCGAAAAGGTAGTAGGTTAGTTTACCCAGGACTTAATCAAGGAATGGTTAAGGTAATCAAGGAATGGTTAAGGTAATCAAGGAATGGTTAAGGTAATCAAGGAATGGTTTAAGTAATCAAGGAATGGTTTAAGTAATCAAGGAATGGTTTAAGTAATCAAGGAATGGTTTAAGTAATCAAGGAATGGTT
>ENA-OWNT01003484-OWNT01003484.1-seawater-metagenome-genome-assembly--contig:-NODE-3484-length-14742-cov-4.157245_pt1 | contig 14742 bp, 12 predicted proteins | sample MGYA00238136_ERZ651165 | MGnify/ENA primary metagenome ERZ651165 (study PRJEB26861, sample SAMN08777766) | seawater metagenome | isolation source: coastal seawater | place: USA: Florida | collected...
AAGGCCTTCTTGCACTGGTACACTGGCGAGGGTATGGACGAGATGGAGTTCACCGAGGCTGAGTCCAACATGAACGATCTTGTCTCCGAGTACCAGCAGTACCAGGACGCCACCGCCGAAGACGGCGAGGGCGAGGAGGACGACGAGATGTACTAAGCTTGTAAATACACCTTCACCTTGGGAAAACTGAAACAGGAAAAAAAAGCACCCACATGATTCCCACAAAACCAACAATTGAAAAAAAGACAGAAAAAAACTAGAAAAAAAGAAAACAAATTCAAAAACATTGAACAAAACTAAATAAAATCTACACAAATAACTCTGGCGCACTTTGTTGTGAGGTATTATGGCAAGGGCGCATCGCTGAGGAAGGAAAACTGCAAATGTTGCCAGGAAAATCACGTGCGTGATGAGATGAGGTTGCGTCAAGCATGCGCAGTCGTGGCATGAAACACTCACACTATCGATGTCACGAAGATAGCCGTTGAAGAAATCGTGTCCTGACACCGCCTGCACAAATGCAGCATTCGTCGATCAAGGACATAAGCACGCCTGCATTCTGTCAATCTCAAACGGTACAAACCTTTTTTCCTTGAACTAGTAGCCTTGAACATTTTAACCAACTGCAGAGGGAGACAAAGACACCGAACAATTCGAACATCAACAAATGCATACTAACCGCATCCACGCAGCGTGTGGTACTCACCCGTCCGAGCATGCAATAAACAAAGACTTGCGGCGGCGGTCAAAGAACACGGTACCCCCAACAGCTGTCGAAAACAACACAGGGTGGCACTTCGTCAACGTTGTCGTCGAACGGGGTGAAAAGCAGCAAAGTGCCTACCATCTGAGGGGGCGCCATCGAGCTCAGAACTGTCATTGGAGATGTGGTCAAGATGCAAAATATTGACGCGCAGGGTGCGTCCACCTTGGGACTTTTTCGCTCCCTTTGATGAAGATTTTTGTGGCATGAACGTAAATGTGCCAGGCTTCGTATTCAGGGCGCGGAACTGGCACCTGCAAAATGAATATTGTGAGTACGCTTGCAAACTGCACGGAGATAGCGAGAACGGAATGTACATGATATCATCACGGGTGCTCTCCATCCAGTCAATGACTCCCATTTGTGGGGTCAACTTGCGGGCCTGGCGCATTGACTTTGGGATATCTGTGCGAGGACCCTGAGGCCTGGAGAGTGTGTGATTCAACCGCAACAGAGAGACAGCAGTTAACGTGAGAACACCAAATGCTACACCAAAAAACGTCGGATCAGTTGATACGTACTGCGCATTGCTCATGAATTCGTCAAGATCCAACATCACCTCCAGAACATCTTCTGCGCCCTGCTTAGCAAGGACTTGCAACAATTCTGTGGCCACCATGTCGCCAAGCGCGGGCGCCTGGGACTTGTTCTTGCCAGTTGATGGTGGACTCTTTGTCAAAGGATACTTTTTCTGCAGCAGAATGTCACCACTGTCAAACTTGTTTGCCGTCACACGAATCACGGAAGTGCCGGTCTCGGCGTCGCCGTTCAGCAAACACCGTGGTACTGGTGCTGCACCCCGATATCGTGGTAGCAAGGACGGATGTAAATTGATGGCACCGTGCGGGAGTTGTTTCAAAACGTCTTCAGGAATCATGTACCCAAACGAAACAACGACACCAATGTCGAAGTCCCCTGCAGTCTCGGGAATCCATTGGGAGTCAGTGTTCCCGTCGCGTTGTTGTGGTGGATGTGCGACGGCTAGGTTATGATCCAAGCAATATTGCTTGATGGGCACAGGTTGCAAAATCCTTTTACGCCCCTTCTTGACATCCGGGGGACAAATCACTAAAATACTGTCCGCAGAGAAGCCTCTGCCAGACGCGTCCGTTACTCCAGTGAGAGCCGCGTGGTGGAGTTTTTGTAAGGTGGGAAGAGACACCTCATCAGTTCCAAAGAATAGAACCCGCCAAGGGTCTTGGTGTGCACTGGTTGCCATCCTCAACACACTCCCAGCAGACCGGGGAACTACAATACGGTGATTTGCTAGGCGTTCCACGCCCCACCGGCTGGCACGAAGCGAAAACTTCGCGGATAATAGACGATGAGCCATTCTCTGGCAAAAAAAAATGCGCCAAATATTGTCGACATCAACAGCCAGCGATGCAACTATCTCTGCCGGGTTTGGCACACGGCTCGAAATATACTCACAATCGCTCACTTGTGACCGGTGAAGCGAATACTTCGTGATCAAAACAGCCACCGCCACACCCATGCAGGTCGTCAACACCGTCCCCAATACATTCCACCACCGCGTCAGGCACACCGCCATGCTCATCCTCAGGGTCATCCGCATCCTCATCCTCACCGTCGCCATCGTCTCCGTCGTTACGGCGACTTTCCCTCCTCATGGGTAGGACGCATAAGCGATTGCTCGAGAAGGACGCAGTAGTGCGTGCTAGAAGTGAAAAGTCAAGGACAGACCAGCAACAACCCAAACCAAAGCCCAAACCAAACCAAAGCCCAAACCAAACCAAACCAAACCACAACCAGACAACAACCAACAACGAGAGGACGGACGTCGTCACGACGGCAGCGACACGCCCACCAGCCCGCCAAGAGCGTGTCAGCTGACTGAATGGCGCCGGACCAGTGCGGCCAGCAAGTGTGTGTGTGGGAGCGTGTCGCGCGTGTTGACTGACCAACGAACGACGAACGACGAACGATCCGTCCATCGTTTCGAATTCGATGCATTCGACTTGCAGCTTGCAGCACTGACCTACTTACATGACTTACTTCTTACATTGCTTCTTGCTTGCCGGGACGTGCTTGGCTTGACTTGTTTGGTGTCCATGTTTAATTAAACGAATGTTGTCTGTGGTCTGGGTTTCTTTCCCACTGTGCTCGGGTGCGTGTGCGTGTGCGTGTGTGTGCCTTGTGGCGCTAGATTGTTCGGCTTCGTAGTCGGGGTCGAATCGACGCGACGTACTCGTGGACGTAAGTGGCTGACTTTTGACGTCGACTGCAAACTTGCATGTCTACTACCAGTGGTGATAGTACGGTGCTGTATGAGTAGTATCTTCTTCTCAAGAAGTTGACTTTGTTGCAAGGTCAGTCAACAAGCATAAATATCGCGGCGGGTTCCATCAACGACGTGAGCATGTAGGAGGTCTGCAGTCAAACTCCAGATTGGTTTTCTCTTCACTTTATTATTTGTGAGGCGATTTCTCCTCGCAACGCGGAAAATGTAAGCTATTCATGCTGTGAACATTTAGAGGGAGGTGGGTTTTCTCCCCACCGGCCATTTGGCACTACGCGTTGGTGCATGTCGTTCCGCTTGCAATGCTATTTCTTGTTCACTGAGCACTGCGCGATAGTGGGTGTCGCCATGGCATTGTAGTGCGGCCGTTTGCAGGGCAGATCTCTACGGAGCTTCGGCGACGATGAACAGCTCCTTGGACCAACGCGTGATTGTCGAGCTCACTGCACGTCAACTGCTTCATGATATCCTCCCATTAAGCAGTGTAGCCCATCTCTTGCATTGGGCCCAGCACATTGTGGTTTGTAAATTTCCTCGCACGGATGCAAGCACGAAGTCCGAGAGAGGTTCGGAACAAATCGTGTGTGCTTCATTTAGGACTGCCATTGATGCTGCTTCGCGGATATGTCGACGTATTTGCGAGCTCCACCAAGTTGATCCCTCGAAATCTAGCGACATTGCTTTACCAACAGCCATTATCCATGTTGAGGTGGGGACTTTTAACGAAGCTTTGGTTGTTGAGAGCGCTGCGCTGAACAATTGCAACATAGAGATAGTCGCGACTGAGGTCTCGGAATTGCGGCCTGAGCGAACCAGCGATCTTGAAGTGCAAATAGTGAATGACCGAAAGCCTCCCTTAGAAATAGTTCCATCTCGAAGGCGATTGGATTCTGAAAAACTGCAAGAAGGGTATTTGCGGCTGCGTGGAATATCATTTCGCCGAATCGCAATTCGTCGGGCAGAATGCAGTTCAACCGATGCGACTGACCAACCCATCAAGTACGACGGTAACCACCGCCACCGCAAGTTGTGTTGTGCTGTGTTTCGACGAAGAAAGAGATTCGCCCAAGTCGCACAATCACCACAGTACAGTGGGACCGACCACCGACAGTGCTCCCGGGTTAAAGTGTACGTCGACACTTGTTTTTTTACTACGGAACTTCCAGGTGGAGACTGCCTGCGTCTAAACTCTGGGTACGAATTGGAGGCGACGAACACCACATTTTCCGGGGCTTCTACAAATGCACGTTTACGTGGCAATGGTGTCCGTATCCATGGATGTTGCACTGAAGCGCTGTTTAGATGTTGCGAACTACGACGCGCTGCTAACTTTGGTTTGTGGGCCGGTACTGTGGCCGCAAAATCGGCGGCAAATCAACGTCATTATGGTTGCCAAAGCACTCGACTTGTGATGGAAGAATGCTTGGTGCACCAAATATTAGGCGGACCTGGTGTTGTTTTAGTGTCTCAGAGTGCGTCGCCGATCGATGCGACCATCAGCGGTACAGAAGTGGCCACCACAGGAATGGCAGGGATAATTGGACTAATTATGGGATCTCAGGCAGCGTTGTTGGCCGGGCGTGGACGAGTAACCATTGAGAACAGTTGTATACACCATTGTGACAATGATGGCGTGCGACTGATCACGCTGCAGTCAGCGCCGACACCGCTGCCAGATGGTCTCCTTGTGCCAACTACTCGAGAACCAACGCTTTGTAGTGACTCCGGACACACGGTTCAACTTCGACATTGCTTTTTGTTCAGCAATAAAGGGGTTGGAGTATTCTGTGATACTCTCAGCGTTGATACAGATTGCTTGCCAGGCATTGGAAAAGTGTCAATACTCATCAACAAATGCTGCATTCGAGGCAATGGAAAGGTACGATGAATTGTGTCCATACTTGTGCAATGTTGTGGATGCTTGATATATGCGTGAACTCACCATGTGTCCAGGCGTCGAGAAATCAGTTCATGATGCCTTTGCTTGACGAAGATGCAACCCTTGATCGCGAAGCTGCAACAAATGAAGTTGACCATCACTTGCGGACTGAGTTCCGCGGCGCACTACATCTCGGAAAGGACGTGGACGATGAATTATTGGACGACTGGATTTCTAAAATCAGTGGTTTGGACAGCCATGCATCTGGATCTGTATTCGGTGTTCAAAACCCAATGGAGCCAGCTCGTGTCAACAGATTTGCTCCACACAGTAAGGCTGCTGTCGAGTTAGTCAAGGCACGACCGCTCACCAACACAGCCGGAATTGTTATAGTCAATCGGGGACCGCACAAGCAAAATCATGTTCCAACGGGTGTTCATAGTGCTCACTGCGATCGTCCCGCTGTCACTGTTCATGCAACTCAAAACGGCATCTCCGGACATGATGTTGGGGCTGTCATCGTGAACAGGTGGCAAGGGAACACAGTGGCCATCGGTGTTGGCGACCCGCAGTGCGTATTCAGTCACAACTGTTGCACCAATAACCGTCTGGGCGTTCTTGCTGTTGCCGACACCGTCGAATCGCCATTCTTTCAGTCGACTGCGCAGGACGACGCGGCTCCGAGTGCGTTGCCGACGATGAACACTCAGCGTTCGTCCGCAGATGAGATGGAGCGAGCACTTTGTGTCGTTACCGCGAATGTCATGGCAAATTGTGAAATTGGAGTTTCGCTTCTTGCTCCCACAGAAGCGTTGTCTAAGTTGGTCGATCGAGGTGTTCCAACAATCTTCAATGTGTCACAGAACACGATTTATTCATTTATGTGCCACGGGATTTATGCAGAGGACTCTGACACCTTCAACTCGTTGTTCGCCTTGGTGCAATTCAACTGCATCCTCGGATTCCACCAAGCAACGTCAGCTATCTTCGCTCGCTTCTCCGAAGTCGACGGCAGTATTCGAATTCAAAACAATCAATGCGGACATGCTGGCAACATGCTATCGCGGCGAATGTCATGGTGGCATCGATTGTCTGCAAAAGAAGGTGTCGTTGCTTTCAGTGCTACACAAGGAGTCGGGACCACTTCTTTGCAGGCCACTCTGAAACTGTCCCAGACAAACACGATTTTGGAGCCAACACCATCCAGGGACACTGCTGACGTCGAAGGAGAGACACCCCAGTTAACGGGGGTGATTGACTATGGACTTCGTCCAGCAATTGATTATGGACTTCATCCGGCGATTCTTGTTGCTGGTGGCGCGTCACTAGTGGAAAATTGGAACCTTGCCTTTCAGCAACACGTGGCGGGCTTGAAACGGAAATGGGACAGGTTTGAAACAGTGATGCTTTGTGCACACTGGCATGTGTTGTTGATGCGTTGTATGATTTGCCTGTTCACACCGCAGCCGATGTGAGAGTCTTCGAGAGACAATATCAACACTGCTACTGCTGAGCACCGAAAGAAAGCTCGAAGCTGCTCGTTTGAAAATCGTGAAGCAAACAAAAATAGTACGTGCAAGTCGACAATTTCGTACTTCGCCGTGTCTTCACCTTCACAACTTGCTTGACCGCGCTTGTTCAGGTTGACGACAACGTCGCACAACTTCGAGTCGAAGAGAAGAAAATTCAGGAAACGGTTCAAACGACGGATCCTCGACCGCAACTGTCGCACGAAGTCCAACAGTTCCGCTCGGGGCATCAGACTACGGATCAGATAACTCCAGTGACACGCTTGCGGTGGTCTCTAGCCCGACTTCACCAATTAGTGGCTGATGCAGCTCTGCGTGTTGCCATCTCGTCGGAGAATTTGGACAGGGAAAAGGTGCAATACTCTTATGTTGGGCATTATCACGTGATTTCGCACACCGTCAATCCGGCTCGTTTGTGCTGTAGGCCGTATTTCGAATGTGTTCGAAGGCGAATGCTGTGTTGTGTGAGAACTTGCACAGCCTGCGGCGGGTATCAAACAGTTTGACAGAGTCGTTGGGATTAGCTTCAGAGGAGGAGACTCAAAGGAGCCGTCTAATGATTGACAACACAACACAATTGGCAATTGAAAGCGCCTCCATCATCAGCTCCCACTGCCAAAAATTACAAGATCTCGAGCACCGCGTACGGTCTTCTTTCGCGGAGATGGCGCAACTCCAACCAGGCATTGACGATAGCTCAAGTCGTGCCCTTGAGTTGTGCATGAACAATACCGTTTGGAGCCTTTTAAATTTTGTGAAACGCCGACAGCGCACCTTTGAGCCCCTGGACATATCAACTGTCGCCCAAGAATGTGAGCGCATCGAGTCCTTCATGCAGATGCTCGAAAGTGAAGCAACAATATCTGTGATTTCTTCGGACAAATGGCGGAACGTGGTTCGTGAAACGTTAACACACATCGCAGACAGTGTACACGTAAGTCTTGCGAGACAACGGTCAGCGTGTTTGCCCGTAGTGTTCTGTACAAAATTCTCAACCTCTTTTTGTCGGTGCACCAGACAATATCCAGTCTCACGGGTGACAGTGGAACGGTCGCTAGCCCCAGCGTTGCTGAGGCTATCATTCATTTAGTGATGGCCATAATCCCGCATGATAGCCAAGAGCAACAAGAGCACTATTGTACCATTGGTGCCGCTTTTGTGTTGCTCTTTCCCGAGCTTGATGACTCAATTGCTATTCTACAGCATATGTTTACTTCGACAATTTCACACTCCCAGATCGATGTTCACTGCCCGAAAGATGGATTGGGCCAGGAAGTTGCTGGGACTACAATCCACGTTGGGCGAACCCTAGCATTGAGTGTTGGTGCTGCGCGGTCACTTGTCTCTCTTGGTTGTTTCACAGCTACCTCTCAAGCGCTTTGGATGGTGCCCGAAGATCGTTCTCTGGACTCCACCGATTCACCCAGTGCCGAACAGGGTGTGGAGGCTAAGGAACTGCTGTCACTGTTGAAGCCTGCAGTTCTAGACATTGATCATGAAGTCCAGTCGTCAAACGCTGCCATTGTGAAAAACACGCACAAACTTGTGCAAGATATAGCAATTTCAGCACTTCAAGCACCCGGTACTTTGTTGAGGGAGATTCAAGTACCGTGGCCGGCAGTCACACGGAATTTGGACGACATTGTTTCATTAGTGGCGTTGAACAAGGACAGTCATGTCGCAGACGTGTTCCGGAGTCTGCTCGAAGTATATTTGCTTGTAGAATGGTGCCAGTTAACCGCAGAACAAGCTCTTGAATTGGATGCAAACTTGGTCCGGAGTGATGGGCAGAACCTATCAGAGCAGCTGCTGTTGAAGTTACTGTCGGCAGGGATTCAGGATTTGTCATTCAGTGCTGAAATCGCAAGCAAGGATAATGCCACGAGAGTCGTGGAAGCTATCCTTCACGACACTGTCCGATCCGCTAGCAGGTCAGTCATGCCGACGGCGTCTTCCCCTTCTGTTGAAAGTCACCCAAGATTCTCCCCGGAGTTAAATCTCGTTCCTGGTGGCATTATTCTTGACGGTCGTGTGCAAATGGTGGAAGCTCTCAACATCTCAAAGCATTGTCGCGCGCAGCCGGAATCTTGGGGCGATGTTCGTGTGTGGAAGGCATGGGACAGACTTCACCGAAAGTACATCGTCGTCAAGGTTTACAGGCGCGAACTGCGGTTTTTACACGTTGTCCGTGTGTTGCGGCGCATTCACTGCAACAAAACCTTCACGGATTGCGTTCCAACGTTTAGTCCTCCTGCGGACACCGACCAACCATCCCGATCGGTCGCCACCATCGAAGCATTCTATGGCGCAGGCAAGCAGTATGTCGCAGTCCCATTACGTCAGAAGAATCGACCTTCATACTCCGTTCCAAACAACCGCGATGCTGTTTTGCTTCCCGATTTACGAGAGCAATGCGCGATTAGCGCAATATCAGAATCGGACACATTTGTCCACGGTGTATTGGTCCTCCCAATGGGTGAACACAACTTCGAGAGTATCACGACCAGCGGAACTCATCCGCAGAACCCTGCCGTAACTGAAGCGTACCAAGTTGTCGTGCACCAAATAGCTGGTTGCCTCGCACATTTGGATCGAGCGGGCTTATTACTCTGCGCGCCAAGGTAAAATGTTTGACTGTGTGTTCTGGTGGTTCGTTGAACTCGCATTGACTTTTCCCAAATGGGCTGACGTTGAATGTCGCAGGCCCAGTGATTTTGTTTTCTTCGCCAATCGCCCGCGAGACATCGGGATGAAGTTGGTGAACTACGATGACATCGCCATTTTACCCTCGACTGCTAGCGCACCAAAGCCGATCACAACAACGCCTTCAAGCTCCACCGTACAGAGGGCGGGTGGCACCGCGTCTGGTGGTGAACGTGAATGTGCGCCGAGTGACGAAAACGACTTCGATGATCCAGGTTCTGCGGCCATTGCAATGGATGGTGATGTATTCATTTCTCCATCAAGCATCTTGGTGGTGAGCCGACCTCCCTGTCAACTATTGCTGTTGATCTGCAACATTGTGGAGTGCCGCGTGATAGAAGATGCCGGTGAAGATGGCAGCAGTGTACATAGTGGGCGGCCGTGTCAGATTGTGGTTCGAATCCGTTTTGTATCTCGTGGTGTGGACGGTGAAATGAGCAGTGGAATCTGGTGGCCACGACCTGGGGCTCAAGTGCGCCGCGTGCCTGATAGTTGTGGCATTGCTGCTGGAAAACCTCTGCACGACACTTTTGAATGTGTCGTCGTGCTGACGACGGCATCGCCCGCGGCAACAGCCTCACTTCGCCAAAATATCGAATGGACTTGGCCCAAACAACCCGCTGTTGCACACGATCGTGGACACAAGCAGCAACACAAAAACCTGGACGCCCCTGCTCCTACTGTCAATCGGAGTGATGCCACACTTTCAAAGTCGCAAGCAGATAGAGCAGTCACACTCTACTCGACGTTTCATGCGAGTCTTGTTAAGCCTTCAGATCACGTCAACGACGGTCCCGACGTTGCTGTTCATGCCGAGATATCGCATGATATTGAATCGCTGGCATTCACAAATGGGTGGCTCGCTGTGAAGCAATCGCCAAGCAGATCCAAACTTTTGAGGCCACCCGAGCTGCATGCAGCTCCTGAACATTTGTTGCAGCCTCCCCTGTCTTTGAACGGATGGACACTGGGCGCTTTGTTGCTGTGGTCACTGCCGCTCGTATTTCCGAACGCTCCTCTTGTGAAAATACAAAACGACAATGTAGAAGGTGTTACTGAATTTTGCGCCTTCCTTCGTGACAGTGGAGCGGCGAGTTCTTGGCATTTGACGCATTTGGAGCAGATTTTGTTGTCCAGCCTTCAACATGAGACACGGCGAAAATCCGCTGCGGAAATTCTACTTGGAGGTCCATCCTTCAGCTCGTGCTTGTTAGTTCATGACTCATGGCTATCGGAGGAATTGTTCACGAATCCTGCAAGTCTGTACTGCGGAAGCCACCCAGGAAAGCTCACGAAGTCGTCGCCTGGACTAGCATCTGCTCTCAAACTCATCAATATGCAACGAGAAATTCTGGAGGTACAGTGGGAAAGAGCAACATTTTTGCTGTGTCCTTCGTGGTTGCTAACGCTGTCGCTGTTCTGCTTTTGTCGACTTTGATGCAGGTGGAGGAATCGTATCTTCGCAACATTCAAGCAATTGTATCGTGCGTGCAAGAGAAGCCGTGGATTGTGACTCGCAAAACGTCGGCTCACTTGTGTTGTGGTGGTTGTAGATACTATGCGAGTCCAGCGCGGGCCATCCTTGCAGACGAACCCGATTCTGCTAGCATTCTGGAACGATTGTTCGGAAACGTTGACGTTGTCGTTGCATTACACACTAAATTGTACGTCTACGGTTTTGCATGTATCAAAGGCTTTTCAACGTTTCCGATGAATCTTCGAGTTGAATACTCATCGAATCGTATGTGCTGCAGGCTGGCGCAAATGCTGCACCATCATAGTCAACGTCCTCAAGTGGGCCATACCAGCTTGAGCGGGTTAATCGCGGCATTTTACTCTGTCTTCGGTTTGTTTATGCCAATCAAGCGGCGCTGTGAAACCTGGCAAAAACACTCACGCCGGCGCAACACTTCTATGAAAACATCTTATGACTAGGCACTGACCTCGCCAAACTCCGAGACACGTACACTGCTTTTGCTGTGACGTGCGCGAGCTATGAATCCACACTGAAGTGGCTGAGCGAGTCCGCAAGGGCAACATCGTCCCTGTTTTCTTCATTTTCGGACACGGGCCGAACTCTGAACAACCTGCAAAAGCTGTTGAAGCATCCACAGCAATTCTTTGCGGTGAGCTGGGCTGTGCTGTTCAAACACTGTGGACAAACGTTGACGATATTTGGATTTGGCAGGATATTAACGCGACTCCGAGCATTGAGCTGCTCCCTCTCGATGACTATTTTAACAGACCCATGCAACAAATTTCCAGATATCCCCTCATATTTTCACGAGTAAGTCCCTTGTCTGTTGGCCACGGCAGAGCTTCAAATGGGGAACCAGGAATCACTCCATTGTTGTTGCTATGACACCACACAGATTACGAAGATGAAGATTCATTCGAATGGAACACGGCACCGATTACAGGAATTGTGCCGCAAACTATCGCATGTGACGCAACATGTAAACAGAGCCGTCGGAACACACAGAGTCAAGCAAAAGCTGTCTGCCCTCTGTGACAATCTTATTGACACATTGCAGTCCGGGCTGGCGGGACCAACTGAGGAGAAAACGCCGGACGACGCCGTTGCTACCGCTGGCGACGCTGAGAGCGCGGCTGCTCTAGCTAACGATGCGCCCGTGCGGATCCAAGACGACGGCGTTGATACTTTGTGCCCACCCTCGTCTGATGAAAGTGCAATTTCTTTGTTGAAATGCTTTAAGGAGCACCTAGCCGGTGCTTCAACTTTGAACGAAGCACCGACCGTGGGAATTAAATTTGCTGTTGACAACGCTGGAATCAACACTGGAGATGCGGCAAGCACCAGCTGATTAGCGCTGAGCCGTGCTCTTGTATGCACTCCAACGCACGAACATGCAGGACTGTAAATTATAATAAATATCAGGGTCCAATTCCACCGTCTACTTACTTGACGATGATAAAGTCCATTTCCCTCAGCACCAGGGTCCCCACACAGGTTTGGACTGATTGACAACAAACACCGTTGAAAGCAACATTGGGGAAACGTACGCACGACTGCCCAACATAAGACTTACGGGGTCAGGGAACTTGTGGTCTGGGCATTGTGGGTCATTGTGGGCTTCCCAATATGTTCGCAAAACTTCATCCTGGCGAACACAGCATGCGTCAACAGTGAGCGCAAGAGAGGGATCCGCACCACTTGTTGAATTGGCGTACCATTGAATCCTGCATGGCGGCGACAACATCATCGTGGTTCTTCGAAATCTAGGGTCGAGTGCAATCGTGTGCGCGGAAATTAAAAATGATACCACGACTTGACACGAACAAGAATTCACGAAGACATTACGACGAGTCGGCGTTGTACCTCGTGCTGCTCGATTGGATCTGCTCGAACATCATACAAGCACCACCCATTCGGACAGTATCCGCCTCGACCCGGAGCTGGGGCAGGTGGCAGCGGAGATTTGCCGTCATTCCCACTGATGCAGCTTTCCAAGAAACAAGACCATTGTGAACTGACCGTTGCAACAGAAGACAAAGCAAAAAATCATCGTGGCGCGTACCTCTCACTTGTTTGGGTCTCTGCAACAGCAGTCTTCAGATAACAAGTTGCATTGGAGCTGCCATGGTTGTTATGTGTCCAAAATTTGCATTCCTGCATAAATACCAAGCACACAACGATTATGAACACCATACAAGTCCAACAACACAACCTACAAGAAAGAAAACACCACCACAACGAACCTGCATTGCGACGCAAGCATCGCAGCAATCACTGCCATCGGTGGTGTTGCTGGGAATGGTGTCGAGGTCATCCCCTGGGAAACAAATTCCAGGTGTGGCGTTGCACTGTTCTCCAGTATTCATTCGTAGGACAGGTGGATTGTAGCAGGAATTGCCACTCGGCAGGCTGCTGGTGTTGCACCAAGTGTCGGGGCCACCGCCGTAACCTTTGATCAACTTAAATAAGTTCGCACCGGTATCATTGATGATACTGAACCCGCAGCCGACTTCATCACCATCGCGTAGCAGGTATTGTGTCGAAGGTTGCGGTGTGCACAGGTCGGTTGAGTTCCCAACAACAAGATGCTGTCGTGGGGAAACCTGGTGCCCACTGTTAATCGCGTCCCATTGAGACACTCCGTCAATATTTGCAAGTCCAGGTTCCGATGGGAGTTCAATGCCGGCGGCAGTGGCCAGTGTGGGCAGCCAATCGGCTGCATGCATGAGGCCACTATACGTGTTGCCGGACACTGCAGGGTTCAGCAAAGCGCCGGAGACGAGCCCTGTGACACGCACGCCCCCTTCCCAAACAGAGTGCTTGCCCCCGCGCATGGGCCAATTGCGTGCACCAACGCCATCTCCAGTTGTGGTCGGCCCGCCGTTATCAGCAGTGAACACAATGACGGTTTCGTTTAGCATGCCTTTCTCTGAGAGAGCATGTGTGACATTTCCAAGTCCCTCGTCCACGCAAGACAACATCCCTGCGAACGTACGCCGCTTCGGGTCAGGGATTGAGACGTTGTACGGATCAATATAACTTTGCGGGGCTTCTCCAGGAGCATGTACTCCCTGAAAGGCAAGATACATAAACAGTGGGTGTTCATCACTTTGCGAAGCGTCATAGTCGTTGATCAAGCGGACGGCTTCCTCAGCGAATACAGTGGTGCTGTACTTCCCTTCCGCTGCCCATAGGACCTGCGAACAATTTTCTCCACATTGCGGCGCAGTGTCGTTGCGGAAATCGTAGCCCCCTGAACTCTGGTGAGTGAAGTAGTCTTCGCCACCCGTATAAAATCCCACAAAGGAGTCGAAGCCGCGGAAAGTTGGCGTGTAGTCCCACTTGTAGAATCCGAGGTGCCACTTTCCAACGGCACGTGTGACGTAGCCAGCTCCTTTGAAGACGTCAGCCATCGTGGTCAGGTTTGTCGGAAGACCGTAGGAGGATGCGGGCGGGATCCAGTCGACAACACTGTGATGGAGGGCATATCGGCCGGACAAGAACGACGCACGGCTTGGGCTGCACACATCTTGCGCGTAGTACTGCTCGAGGACTACACCGTGGGCCGCGAGCGCGTCAATATGGGGTGTATGGATATCCCCGGATCTGAATCCAACATCGTCGAATCCCAAGTCGTCGACGACGACAAACAGAACATGGGGATGTCCGGCAGCCGAGATGGCACTCAGTGCTGCAAGAGTGCTGATTCCCAGCAACCCTTTCGACTTCATGATTCTCGCTGAAAGCCCAGCACCGGTTGCGCCAAACAGGAAGAGCGAGAGCGAGAGAGAATGTTTGTATCTCTGTGTGTGTGTGTGTGTGTGCGATACACCAAAAAATGAAGAAGAAAAAGGAACAATAATAATGCTCGTCGGACCGCACCAAAACTGAACTGAAAGTGAATTCTACCCCATGTGTCTATGCCATGTCAGCATGACGTCGTCAACTGTCGATTGCACGTAGACGAAGGATTTGACATCGACAAACAAAAACAACAACAACGACGACGACGACGACGCCAGCAATAGCAGTTCCTCACCTCCTGCTCATCACCCCACCGAAACCAAGAATTCCTCAAGCGACAAGACAGTTACGTCGACTCCAACAACTCATCAGGCAAATGATCAGGCG
>ENA-OWNT01003485-OWNT01003485.1-seawater-metagenome-genome-assembly--contig:-NODE-3485-length-14741-cov-3.348541_pt1 | contig 14741 bp, 5 predicted proteins | sample MGYA00238136_ERZ651165 | MGnify/ENA primary metagenome ERZ651165 (study PRJEB26861, sample SAMN08777766) | seawater metagenome | isolation source: coastal seawater | place: USA: Florida | collected...
GCCGAGCTCGGTTGGGATGCGACCTGAGAACCATGCAGACAAGTGCGTGACTGATCGAGTGGTAGACTCGTTTACCATTTGCAAGCTAGCGAGTTTTTTGCCATAGTCACACCCACCGGTGAGCTGGTTCCAGTGCAAGTCGAGCCGTGTGAGTGCAGTCAGCTGACCCAACTCGGCTGGGATGCGACCTGTGAAGCAAGAAGACGAACGAGTGATTGCGGGTGAGTGGTAGACTCGTTTACCAATTGCAATCAAGCGACTTTTAGTCACACCCACCAGTCAGCTGGTTCCGGCTCAAGTCGAGGTCTGTGAGAGCAGTCATCTGGCCCAGCTCGGTTGGGATGCGGCCTGCGAAGCAAACAGACCAGTGAGTGAGGGTAAGCGAGTGGTATGCCATAGACTCGTTTACCAATTGCAATCAAGCGAGTTTTAGTCCCACTCACCCGTCAGCTGGTTGGGGCTCAAGTCGAGCTCTGTGAGTGCAGTCAGTTGCCCGAGCACGGTTGGAATGCCACCTGTGAAACAAACAGTCTGCCTTGAGCGGTGCATCGAGAACATAGCAACCACGCCAGTCCGTCCTTTACCAAGTACGTGGTAACAAGCACGTTGGTTGCGGTACAAACCAGTTAATCCGCGCCAACGCCGAAGTAATCTGCTGACGCGGGCATCATTGCCATTTGGGACCCCACCTTCGGCGAACCACCCGTGCATGACCAGCACATCGACCACATCGCGATCTCGCCCTATCATCCACCACGCAAAACGAAGAGCAAGCGTTGAAAAAGTGTTGACGCGTCACCACCTGCTGTGTTGTTTTGACACCAAGGGCACAACACGGACGTACATGGCACGGGGAACGCCACCAGTGGGGTGGTGTCCAAGTCCACGGCTGCCAGACTCCCGGAAAGCAAAGCTTCATCGTCCTCGTCCAATTCTGTGCCACCGTGCCCTACGAACAATCGTACAGCGCGGGTTCGCGGCGGCAGCTTGATGCTGGAGAATACGAGCTGCCGCAGATCGCCAACTGATTTGTTGGTGGGAATGTCGAGACCCCGGTGAAGAATGGCGCCGCTACCAAAGGCTTCAACCTGCGCGCGGACGTCGCGTGGTGCATCATCGGTGCTTCGCTCAGGCGGCATTAAGGGTCCGATTGAGCTGGCAGCGGCGCCGGTGCCTGTAGCAGCGCCGGTGCCTGCAGCGGCTGTTTGGGCGCCGGGAGCGGCGGCCTCAGCGCCGGGAGCGGCGGCCTCAGCGCCTGTAGCGGCGGACTGAGCGCCTGTAGCGGCGGCTTCAACTGCAGATATCAGTGTCGTGTTTGTCGTTGGCGGAGCGTCGATGTGGTTCTGCATTTCTTGGTTTGACACGATGCATGCCACGCAGTGGTAGTGGCTGACACCGCCGATGAAAACGCAAATGCAACAAAATGATTGGAGGAGTGCCCCCGCCCACGAGCAAGTGTCAAACAACGTAACAACAGCCCGATATAATAGTTGATGCTTGACGTCAACTTGTGAAAAGAAGCAAGAGAAGTGTTGGATCAAGGTGGACAGAGAACGAGAAAGTCTCGCTACACAGTCACGGATTCTGTGAGTGTGGACCACTTTTCTCTTGCTACGAGGGGTGACGTCGTCGCCGTATACTATGCCACAGCGTGCGCGTTGGCTCGAGCAGGCTCGAGAGCTTCGCAAACAACGACGAGCGACGAACGACAACGACAACGACGCACGACAACGACAACGACAACGACAACGACAACGACAACGACAACGACAACGACGCTGCAACGCCGCGGCGCTGCGGCGTTGCGACATTAGCGACGTGGCGAAACTAATCACCGACGGTTTCATCGCGCTTTTCTCTGTTCTTGTTCGATTGCTGTGGCCGCTGGCAGACGCAGCCATGTCGACGAAGCGGCGACGTTCGCCCGAGGGCGGCGACGGCGATGCGGACACGAAGCGCGTGACTCGCTCGAGCTCGCGCGGCGCCACGCTCGGCGTTCGCGGGAGACAGTCTCCGCCTTCCATGTCCGTCGCGCGCAAGCTTGACACCACACAGTGCCTGCCCGCCCGCTTGCCTGCCTGCATGCATCCCTCCGTTGCTTCCGTGTGGCATTCATTGACGCTTCGTCTTTGTGCATTTGTTTGTTGATGTATTGATGCGTCTAGTGCAAGCTTCCGGGAGTCAAAGATCGACAAGAAACCGCTGTGTCCCAAAGGTTGCGGGCAACCTCGGCATCGCGGGCCGTGTGCCGAGCCGAGCACCAAACCTACACGGAGATCGCTGCGGCGGCGCGCGGCGAGCAAGGACACGGTCAAGCGCGAGAACGACGGCGACGGCGACTCCGAACCCACGCGCAACTCCCTGTTCTCTGTCGGGGACCGCATCGAAGCGAACTGGGAAGGCCGCGGCCAGTGGTGCGTGCGTTGCGGTTCATTGTGATGTCGAAAACGGGGTGAAGGTAACAGCACAAAGTCATTGCCGCTGCTCATGGTGCGTCAATAGGTATCCAGGAACGGTCCATCGCGTCGTGGAAGAACATGTGTACGTCGCGCAAGAGTGTAATAGTGCTTGACATGCGTCGTTGTATCCTTGGCCCGCTTGACTGGCTTGCTCTTTGTTGTTTTGGCCTGCAGGTTTGACGTTCTGTACGACGACGGCGATTTGGAAGTGAGTGCTTTGCAGACTGTTCGCTTCTGCTGCGCGGTGCATCTCTGCCCGCCCCCCCCCCGAATGTCGGCGCTCGAATTGACTTTTTCCCGCTTTAATAACAACAGACCAACATGCCTCTGGCCCTCGTTCGACGAGAGGGCGCTTCCGAGCAAAGCGGTCGTCGCAGAAGGGTGCGCATCATCAATCGGCACTTGCAATTTGATGCTCGAATAAAATCTCCTTACCTGCGCGATGGTGTATGTATGTTGTAATAGGCGGCGAAGATCGAGACAGGCGGTGTCGTTGAAAAAGCCGATGGTGCGGCAGCGAGCGACGATGCACCATCGTCTGCTGGTGCAACTACAGATGTAGAATCGTCGTCATCATCTTCATCATCTTCATCAGCGTCAACATCAGCGTCAACATCAGCGTCAGCGTCAGCATCAGCATCTGCGTCAGCATCTGCTCCTGCTCCTGCTCCTGCGCCTGCTCCTGCCCCCGTTGCAGATGCAGATAAAGCTGGGGACCAAGACACAAACGCTGCATTGCAAGCAGCACCAGCTCCTGCTGCTGCCCCTACTCCAGATGCAGCGCCTGCGCCTGCACCAGCACCAGCACCTGCCCCCACGCCAGCACCTGCACCTACGCGTAGCAGCCGTCGGCTGAGACAACGAAAGCCCAAACCCGTTCCCGAAAGTGAACGCGTCGACGACGATGAGGCTACAGCAGCCAAGGCAGGCGCACCGGCTGCGCGACCTCGACGGCAACGCGCGAGTCGCAGCAGAACCAGCCGGTCGAAGAAACAGACAACAGCAGCTAGCCCCAAGAAAACCGCGAAAGCCACGTCGAAGGGGGACCGCAACGGCAGCAACGGCAGCGGCAACGACAAAGGGGACGACGACGACGACGACGACGACGACGAAGAAGAAGAAGAAGAAGACGAAGAAGAAGAAGACGACGAAGACGAAGACACGGGGGCACACAGTTGCCCGAAGTGCGGACGGGTTATGAAGTCAGCAGGGGCGGTGAAAAACCACGTACGGTGGTGCAGGTCGACCAAGGGACTGCGCCTGAAGTCCGGCGGTTCAGGTAGCAGTGCTTCGGGACCGCCCAAAAACGCGGGCAACGACAGCGACGACTCCGGCGACGAGGACGTGTGGTGGGCATGCTGCCAGCGTTGCGAAAAGTGGCGGCGCGTGCAGCGCAAGTAAGTCTTCGCTTGACTGCGTGGTTGGTGCGATTTGTTCGACGCAACGACGGCGTATTCGTGCCAACCGAACCGGCCGTGCTTTGTAAGCATCCTTGTATTCAAACGGTTGTTACGGCCGTGACTAGGTACGAGAAGAATGAAGGCTTTGACTGCAGTGACATCGGTAAGTTTGCATGTCGGATGAACGCTCCCGAATACATGCTGCATGTATGTCGGATACACCTCACCGTCGACATGCTTCTTGTGCGACGTCCACTGCTGCTGTCGTGCTCAGGGAAATATTTCGACTGTGGCGTCCACGATCGACAATCCAACGAAGTCGCGGCGCTAGAACAAGCAGGAGGGCTGTTTGCGGTGGTGCGTTTTGTCCATTCAACCAACGTTCTGCGGCACCGCTGCAACGGTTCACACATACATACATACGTACTAACGCCGCCGCCGACGTCGCTGTTGCGTAGGCTGGGGCATTGAACGAGGTCCTCGAAGACGATGAAGACGAAGACGATGAAGGCGGAGCAGGTAGCGGCCAGGGCGGTAGCGCGCCGTCGAGCGTACCAGTGACACCGCAAAAGGGGTCCGCTCGCGGGGGCAGGTGACAAGGATGATGCCCCAGTAAGCACAAGACATGCAACGAACACAAACAACGCAGACGTGGAGACGTGCAGCCCAACAAACTAACTATCATCTAACCAAGTTTATGCTGCGCGCGCGCAAAAGGCCGTCCACTAGACTATACACCGACACAGCAGCGTTTGTTTCCCATCTTTCGTCTGTTGCTTTGCGCTTTACACGAACACGGGCCTGGTGTCGGTGCACCCGATACCCCCGAAGCCTTCAAAGCACGTGCATGTGCCGTTCTTGTAGTTGCAAGTGCCGCGCCGCCCGCACTCGAAGTAGGGCAAGTACTCCGCCGTCGGGTCGTACTCGGCCGAAGTTTCCTCTGTGGGTCCATCATGCTTCACCGTACACTCGCTTCCGTCGCCGCTGCCGCCGTCGAACTTTGCCTGGTAGCCTGACTCGCAGAGGTTGCGTAGCTCTGGCGGGTTGCATTCCAAAAGGTGCTGCTCGCCGAGAGTGTGCTTGTCCGAGAACGTGATGCGGAACACGTGCGCGGGTGAGTCGGCGGCGCGCCGCACAGTCACCGACGGCAGCACTTCGTTCGGCAACGCGAGCAGCGCCGCTTGCAACTGCGCTGCGGCGACGTCTTTCGGCAGCGGGAACGTGTTGGATTTGCGGCCGTAGTCGTCCGTGAACCGCAGCACGAAAGACGCGCCGTCGTCGAGGCCCGACACGTTGAGCTCTTGCACGTCACGCGCGTACTTGGATGCGTTGACGAGCGGGTCGGGTGACATCGGACACTTGAATTGCGAGCAGTCGGCGCCTTGGTACCCGCCGTCGCAAACGCACGACATCGTCGTCGGCCGCGCCCACGCAACTGTCCCGAACGCGCCCGCCGTCGTTGCCGCCGCTGTGGCGCTGTCGTCCGTGAAGACGGCGTGGTCGCCGTCGTCTCGCGCGGCGTTGGTGACGCATCGACCACGGTTGCTGCACACGCGGCGGCGTCTGTTCTTCGGACACGAGCGGCGTTGGCACGCCGAGCCTTCGAATCCGTCGTTGCAGCGGCATTCACCGCTGAAGCGGTGGCACTTGCCGGCGTTCGAGCACTCCGCGTAGACGTGCGCGCCAGCGCTGCCCACACACTGCGAGCCCACGGAAACGGCTGCGGCACCGCTGGCATCGGTCGCGACGCCGTTCGGTGTGTAGTACAAATCCACGGAGCTGTGGAAACTGTCGGCGGTGACGTCGAGGCCGACAGGGCACGTGCGCAGCGAGCAGTTCGTGCCGAAATAACCCGCACCGCAGGCCGCGAGCTCGCCGAGGCTGTTGCCTTCGGCGTCCTCCGACCGCACGACGTAGTGCAACGTCCCTGGCTTCTCGAAGCGCTCGAAGAGGAACGCGGAGCTGCCCGCGAAACGCCGCGGCACGGCCTGCGCCACCTCTGCCTCCGCGACGGTCCCGAGCAGGAACGCGCCCGCGCCGGTCGTCACGGAGAAGCAGTTGGAGCCGACGCGCACGTAGCTGGAGACCTCGCGCCACACGCTTGCCGCGGGACTCTCGTCGTGCGGGATCCGGTATACCGCGAGGTCCAGCGACGGGTCCAGCGACGTGAAGCAGAACGCGATGTCGAACGACTCGTCGACGTACGCCCCGCTCGAGTCGTAGACGTCGATGACCACGACGATGTACGAGTCTAGGAGCTGCGCCGCGGAGCTGTCGTAGTCGACGGCGCCGGACACCTGCGATGCTCCCATCGGGAACACCGTCACTGTCATGAACACCGCGTCGGACGGCAGCGACGACACGACGAAGCTGTCGATTGGTGCCGCAGTGTTGCCTCCGCCTTGCCAGTCTGGCACGACGAACGGCTCCGCGCGGACGGCGGCGCGCGCTTCCTGGTCTTCAAGCCGCAGGACGTAGAAACTGACGTTGCTGCTGCCTTCGTAGGCCAGAATCGAGTTGGAGTCGAAGCTCGCGTCGTAGTTGAAGAACGCCTCCACGTACACCGCGGCGGCTGCGTCTCCGTCGATCGTGTTGACACACGGGTCGAAGTCCGCTACACCGTACGTCGCCGTGGGGAACTCCTCGCCATTGCCACCCGCCAGCGCCGCCGCGTTCGTGCCGTACGGCGTGAGGTCGCCCGCGTGGCCCACGCTCCAGCTCGCGAGCGACGCCGCAACCCACGACCTCGTCGCTGTCAAGCCGTACAGCGCCGGGTCGTTGCCTGTGCCATTGCCGCGGTACGCCCAACCTTCGGTGTAGCCCCAGCCGTCTTCCTGCGCGTCGCCGTCGACGTCTCCAAAAGCGTCCACGACGACGCCGCGGTGATAAAGCTCCACCGCGTCGTCGCCGTCAAAGTCCAACACGGCCGTCGTGTAGTCCGCGGCGAACCCGAACCAGGTAAAGAAGTCCAGGGCGTCCTCGGCGACGTACAGGAAGTCGCCCGCGGTCGCCGCGCCCACGCCGAACGTGTACTCCTGGCCCTCGCTGCCGCCGCCGCCCGCGCCGCCGCCGGCATCCGTAGCGACGCCGATGCCGTACGCCGTGAGGTCGGCGACGTCGCAGAGGGCGTACAGCTCCAGAGCCTTCGGGACGTCGCTGGGTCCAGCGATGATGCCCGTCAGCACGAGGCAGCTCCACGCGCCCTGCGTGCAGACCTCGTACTCCTGCGTGGACTCCAGGCATCGGCTGAGCCCGCTGAACAGCGAGTCCAGCGCGCACACGCCGACGTACGCGTTGGCGTCGGCGATGCGGTCCAACGCGTCCTGCGACGTCTCGTTGCCCCACACGTCCGGCGACAGCGTCGTCCCGCGCTCCTCAACGATCACGTAGAACTCGCACGTCGGCCTCGCGGTGTTGCCCTCGTCGTCCGTCGCGACGCACGCCACGCGCGTGGTGCCGGCAGCGAAAGCGTCTCCGGGGTTGTGGTTGCACACCACGTCGACGGCGGCGTCCGACGTATCGGACGCTGTCACGGCCGTCCACGTGACCACGGCCGTCGACGTCGCGTACGCGGTCTCCTCGTAAATGTCGGCGGTGGGGCAGTTGTCGAAGGTCGGCCGTGCAGTGTCTTTGATGCGCACGTCGAACGTGCACGTGGCGGTGTTGCCGGCCGCGTCCGTGGCGTTACACACCACTGTCGTCGTCACGGCGACCGGGAACGCGTCCCCGGACGACGCGTCGCAGGTCACCGCAACCGCAGCGTCGTCTGCCACGTCGAACGCGGTCGGGTCCGTCCACGTGGCCACGGCGGTGGTGCCAGTAGTGACTTCTACGGTTTGGGACGCGGGGCACCCGTCGATCTCCGGCGGAACGTCGTTGGCGCAAACATACGCGCCGAGCTCGAGGCGCAGCGTGAACCCGTCCGCGCACGCCGTGCACCGCGCAGCGTTCTCGTCCGGACGCCAGTTGCACTCCGTGCAGTTCGCCGCGGCGGCGTCGTCGCATGCCACGCACACGTCGTCGGTGGTGCCCGTGCCGTTGCACGCGGCTGGGTCGCGGAACGTGTCGTCGGGGCACGTCGCAGTGCACGCGACGCACGAGGAATCCTCGTCGGTGCTGCCGTCACATGCCGCGGCGTCGAAGTAGAAGCCGGACGCGCACGCGCCGGACGCCGTGCACGATGCACACTCGACGTTCGTGGTGCCTGTGCCGTCGCAGCCGGCGTTATACTGCAGCGCGCCGCATCCGCCGTGCTCAATGCACGGGCGGCATGTTTCGTCGCCGGTGCCCGTGCCGTCGCAAAAGCTGGCGTCATGGTACTCGCCGACGGCGCAATCCCCAGCCGCGGTGCACGCCGCGCAGGCAGCATCCGTCGTCGTCGTGCCGTCGCAGGCGTCCGAGTCAAAGTAGTAGCCGGAGGGACACGATCCAGCGGCGGAAGTGCAGGCCTGGCACGAATCGACAGCCGCCGTGCCGTCGCAGTTGCTAGAGTTGTGGAAGAAGCCGACGGGACACGCGCCGACCGCCGTGCACGCAACGCACGAGCTGTTGCTCGCGCCGGTGCCATCGCAACTCGCCGCGTCGTAGTAGAACCCCGGCGCGCAGTCGCCCAAAGGAGTGCACGCCGCGCAGGCATCGTCGGAACTGCCGGTGCCGTCGAGGCACTGCGCGGCGACGGTGTCGAAGTACGTGCCGGCGGCGCAGTTCCCGAGGGTTGTGCAAGGAAGGCACGACGCCGCGGCGCCTGTGGCGGCGTCGTCGCTGTCTGCACCGCCCCCAACGCTGGTTCCGTCGCACACCGACAACGAGACGTCGTAGTAGTACCCCGCGGGACACTCCCCAGCGCCGAGACATGGCTGGCACGCGTCGTCGGAGTCGCCGTAGCCTAGGCAATGCGCGGTAGAAAGGTAGAAGCCGGCGTCGCACGTCGTCGCGCACTCCATGCATGTTTCATTGAACTCGCCACCCGCTGGCACGTCAACGGACGCCGACGACGCGCCGAGCGGGCATCCCGAGGCGTTGTAGTAGTAGCCCGCGTCGCACGTCGTGGGGCAGTCGCGGCACCAGTCCGACGTGGCGTTTCTGAACTCGCCGCCGTTGACGTTGCGCAGCGCGGTGCCGTTGGCGAGCCGCGCAACAGTGCTGCAGTGCGCGAGGTCCTTCCACTGTCCGAGCGGGCATGTCGCGGAGCAAGGCGTGCATGTGTCCGCGGTCCCGGTGCCGCCGTCGCAGGCGTCTTCCTTGAAGTAGGACCCCGGCGCGCACGTGCCGTACACAGAGCACGTCGTGCAAGTGTCGACGCTGCCAGAGCCATCCGCAGCGCACATCGTGGCGTTGTGGTACGTGCCGTGCGGGCAGAAGCCCTCAGAGCGGCACGGCTGGCATGCAGAGTCCGCGACGCCGGTGCCGTCACACAGAGCGGGGTCGTGGTAGTGTCCCGCAGGGCACGCGCCGGCCGCCGTGCATGCCACGCACGCATCGTCGGTTGTGCCGGTGCCGTCGCAGTTGTCGAACGAGAAGTAAAATCCATCGGGGCAGGACTCGAACTGCGCGCACGGCAAGCACGAGTCGTCTCCCGTGCCAGTGCCGTCGCAGTGGCTCGCATTGTAGTAGAACCTGCGCCCGAGAAAGTAATCACGCAGCAGCAATACCAAACCGCAAAGGCACAAAAGCAAAGGCACAAACGCAAAAGCACAACACACATAAACAACCGGCAACGCCGTTAGCTCCAAAGTCATTGCAAATCATTCGAGCACGCGTTGGGGACGGCACAGGGCACCATGTGCTTACCCCTGGTCGCAGTCTCCGCTCGCGGTGCATGCTTGGCAGCTGTCGTCCGTCGTCCCATTGCCCTGGCAGCGAGACGAGTTGAAGAAGTGGCCCGCGGGGCACGCGCCTTCCAGCGTGCAGTTCGCGCACCCGTCCCACTCGCCGCCGTTATCCGCGGTCGACGTCGTGCCATCGCAGCTCGCGGCGTCGAAGTATTTTCCGGCCGGGCATGCACCGGCCCCGACGCATGACACGCACGAAGCGTCCGACGTCGGCGTGCCGTCGCATCGCGAAGCGTCGTGGTAGAAGCCGACGGGGCACGCGCCGGCGACGGTGCACGCGATGCAGCTGTCCGTCGCGCTGGTGGTGTTGCCCGTGCATGCCGAAATGTTGACGTACTCGTCGGCGGCGCACGTCGTCACGCAAGGTGAGCACCAGTCCGCCGCGCCCGTGCCGTCGCAGCTGCCGCTCTTGAACTCGCCGACGGCGCACACCGCCGAGCACGCCACGCACGAGGCATCCGGGTCGTCTTCCGCGGTGCCGTCGCATGCGGTGGCGTCGTGGTAGAAGCCCGCCGGACACGCGCCCGCGGCAGTGCACGCCACGCAAGCGTCGTCCGTCGTGCCGCTGCCGTCGCAGTTCGCCGAGTCGTGGTAAAAGCCCGCAGGGCATTCGCCCGCCACCGCGCAAGGCTGGCAGCTGTCGTCGACGCGCAAGTCCCCTGTGCAGCGCGAGCTGTCGAAGAAGTATCCGGCGTCGCACGCACCGTTCGCCGTGCAGGGCTGGCACTGGTCGTCCAGGTCGCCGTCGCCGAGACACTTCGTAGGGTTGAAGTAGAAGCCGTCCGGGCACTCGCCGGTTTGCGTGCACGCGACGCACGCGTCGTCCTCTTCCAGGTCGCCCTGACAATTCGTGGCCTCCCAGAAGAAGCCCACGGCGCACGACCCGTTCGTGGTGCACGCGACACACGTGTCGTCGGCGGTGCCGTCGCCCTGGCACGCCGTCGTGTCGAAGTAGAAGCCGACGTCACATTCGCCGGTGGCCGTGCAGTTTTGACACCGGTCGTCGGACGTTCCGTTGCCGAGGCACTTCGTTGGGTCGGCGAACTGCCCCGCGGGGCACGCGCCGACATCCGTGCACGCGGCGCAGCGGTCGTTTTCTGTACCCGTGCCGTTGCAGCGGTCGGCGTGGAAGTAGAACCCCGCGTCGCAGTCGCCGAGGGCAGTGCACGGCTGGCAGGCGTCGTCGGTGGTGCCGTCGCCAAGGCATTTCGTGGCGTCGAAGTAGTAGCCGTCGCGGCACGCCCCGTTCGCGGTGCAGGGCTGGCATTGGTCGTCCGTGTTGCCGTCGCCGACGCAGAAGGAGGAGTTGAAGTAGGTCCCCGCGTCGCACTCGCCGAGCGCCGTGCAGGGCTCGCAGCTGTCGTCGTACCCGATGTCGCCCTGGCACGACGTCGGGTCGTGGAAAAAGCCCGCGGTGCACGAGCCGATTTGCGCGTGCTCGCAGGGCTGGCAGGTGCTGTCCGTGGTGCCGGTGCCGTCACACTCGCCGATGTCGAAGTACTCGCCGACCGCGCAGTTGCCGAACGTTGCGCAGGGCTGGCACGTGTCGTCCACCGTGGTGTTGCCCTGGCACTTGGTAGCGTCGTAGTAGAAATACTGCTCGCACTCTCCCGCCGCCGTGCATGGCTGGCAGATGTCGTCCGCGGTGCCGTTGCCCGCATAACAGGCCGTGGCGTTGTCCCAGAAGAGGAACGGGTCACACTGGCCGACGAACGTGCAGTTGCGGCACGTGTCGTCCGTCGGCAGGATGTAGTCGAGGTCCGCGTTCAACGTCCCGTCGCCGGGGCAGAAGGACGCGTTGTAGTACTGCGCCGTTGGGCATGCGTCGAGCGCCGTGCAGGGTTGGCAACCCCCGTCCACGAGCGCGTTGCCGTACTCGAGGTTTTCGCAAATGCAGGCGTCGCAGACGCGGCCGCCGCAGTCAATGTAGAGCTCGTCCTGGTTCGTGCGGCCGTCGTGGCACGACTCTTCGAGGCGATACACCACGCCGGCCTCGCTGGAGGCCTCGCGCACGGACGCGCCGCACTTGCCGGAGTAGAGGCGGCACACCAGCCCCGTGAGCGAGAACGCCTTTTCGGTGGAGTAGAAGAAGAACGCGCAGTTCTCCGTCCGCGCGCAGTCGCGGTAGCAGTCGTTGAGCATCTCGTGCTCCACTGTAGCCAGCAGGTTGTCCGCGACGCACGTCTCGAACGAGTAGTCCGACATGATCGAGTACGCGGAGGAGTAGACGTCGAAGCGGAACCACGCGTAGCTGCCGCACGGGTGCGCGGGGTCGTCGCAGCCCCACATCTTCTCGGCAGTCTTGCCCGTGCCCGAGAGCTCGCAGTCCGTGCAGTCCCAGAAGTTGTCGAAAGGGTCACACGCCGCCTCCCAATGACTGTCATTGTACGTGTAGCGCGCCGTGCCGGCGATCGTGTCGACGCGCTGGTTCCAGTCGGGGTCGAAGTAGGCGTTGCTTGCGTTGTCCAGCGTGTATGCTAGCAACGTGCCCGTGCTGGTAGCAACCGCATTCCACGCCGACGCCGCCTCGGTGCTGACACACGACATGATGAAGCTCGAGGGGTCGAAGCAGGACTCGGGCGTGGAGTCGCGGCCCGAGATCGCCACCGTGTAGCGCTCGTCCTGGAACGTCGACAGCATCAGCGTCTTGGGCTCGTCGTCGTCGAGGAAATCGCCGTCGACGTACGAAGACACGTTCACACCGTTGATGTAGACGTCTGTGACGTAGTCGTTCACGGCGAAGGTGCACGTGGAGTAGCCGCTCGCCACCGCGTACGTCGTGCCCGTGATGCCGTTGCCCGTCGTGCGGACCAAGTAGTCCGTGGCTTCGCAGTCCGTGCCGGACGTAATATCGCAGCGGTCCGAGCAGTCCTTGTAGAGCGTGCAGCGGCCCGTCTCGTTGCCCTCCCAGAACACGAAGTTGCACGTGCTCTTGTCGAAGCACAGCCCGTAGCACTCGCCGAGCGTGCGCCCCGAGGACGTCGTAATCTTATTGTTGCCGATCGAGCAAGTCTTGTTCCCCAGCGGGAAATACTCCACGAGCCCGGCCTGCAGCGACGGCCCGATCTCCGCGACGCGAACCGACATCTTCATCGACCCGTAAACGCAATGCGACCCGACGCGGCACGCGAGGTAGTATGTGCCCGGCGTGAAGTCCGCCGTGCAGAGCTCGAACGGCGAGTTGCCGACGTTGCCGCCCGCGAACAGCGCCCCCGTGAAGTCGCAGTCCTCGTACGCTTGCTCGTCCTGCATGACGTAGATGGTGTGCGTGCCTGTGTACGTGAACGTGATGGTGTCGCCGACGAGCACCGTCAGCTCCTCCTGTTCTTGCTGGTACTCCCAGTTGACGTCGTAGTTGTCGCCGCTACCAGCGCCGCAAGTACCCAAGACGATGGTCTGCGTCGTCGTCGTCGTCTTCGCGCACCACGTAGCTTGGTCCACGCAGCAGTCGCCGTTTGCCGCACAGTTGTCGTCGCAGTAGCAGCCTGTCGGAGACTGTCCGACGTCGCAATAACCCTCGCAGGTCGCCTCGATCACGGTCGGAGCAGGCGCGGGCGCGCCCGGGGCCAAGGTCGTAGTCGTTGTGCCCGTAGCGGGGCTGCCGGACGGCGCGGGCGCGGCAGGCCCACCCGGCGCAGGCTGCGGCACCACTGGCGGAGGCACTTCCCCGGGCGCGGGGTCTACCTGCGCGCTAGCAAACGGCACGATGCCCGTGCACGCGAGCACGAGCATTAGAAGCAGCGTCATCGCCGTCGACGACGACTGCGACCGCGACCGCAACGTCGGCCCGCCCGATTTGCCAAGCGGGCTCTCACAATTTCGTGAGCTACGGCGACGACGGCGACGGCGACGACGACGGTGGTCGTCGAAGCCGCAGCTAGATTGGACGTTCGATGGCACCAACGACGACGTCATGTTGACGCCACTGTCCGTGGAACCTACCATTGGCGCACGCAGCGCCGCGTGCGGACGGCGCATTCACATGGTGTGTTTGGCAGATGATGCCGGGAGACGCGTGGTGCGGCGCATTGGGCGATGATCCGGCAAAAGTTGGCCCAAGAAACCGTTCTGTTTTTTCGACGCCGGCGTTGTCGCTTTCTTCCTAGTTGTGGTTATTGTTGCTGCAAGGTGTCAATGGCCAGAGTGGAAATCTCTTCGTGCCCTCAACAACGACGACAACGACAACGATTTAAACAAGTGCGGTGGACCCACAGGCAGACGTGCAGACGCAGCGGAAGGTTCGGGGACGAGCACACGAACTGTCGACTGTGTATTCAACAACCGGGCGCGAAGTAGACGCGCAATGCAGTCGGCCAAACAAAACGAACTACTCAACTACGCAGCGAAGCAACGAAGCGACAGAACGACCAACGTCTACAACGAACAAAGCGATCGATCGATCACGCGAACGAATGCCGTCTAGCAAGTGAACGAACGAACACCGACCTACACTGCACAACGCGCAATGCAATGTCAGCGACGCACGATGTCGGAACCGTCAAAGCAGCGACGAACAATGCCATGAATGCAATGGACGACACAAAGACGAAGGCGTCGCCGTCGGCATCGGCACTGCCGTCTTTATAGTTAACGTTTTCATCGTCGACGTCGACGTCGTTGCCGTCGTCGTCGTTGTCGTCGTCATTGCCGTCGCCATCGCCACCGTGGTCGTCGTCGTTGTCGCCGTCGTCATTGTTGTCGTCGTCATTGTGGTCGTCGTCGCCGTCGTCATCGTCGTCGCCATCATCGTCGCCATTGTCGTCCACGTCGTTGTCCCCTTCCTCCTCGTCGTAGTCATTGTGTTCGTTGCCGCCGCCGCCGCCGCCGCCGCCGTCATCGTCATCGTCGTCGTCATTGTGGTCGTCGTCGTCATTGTGGTCGTCGTCGTCGTCGTCGTCGTCGTCGTCGTCGTCGTCGTTGTCGTTTTGCTTTTCATTTTCGTTCTTTGTTTGTTTGTGCGTTCGTTGTTCCGTTGGAAAACGATCATTCACTCATTGGTAGTCGGCGTTCGCTGGGCGGCCTCCGTTCCTTCATTCCTTCGTTCGTTCGTT
>ENA-OWNT01003486-OWNT01003486.1-seawater-metagenome-genome-assembly--contig:-NODE-3486-length-14739-cov-4.344428_pt1 | contig 14739 bp, 20 predicted proteins | sample MGYA00238136_ERZ651165 | MGnify/ENA primary metagenome ERZ651165 (study PRJEB26861, sample SAMN08777766) | seawater metagenome | isolation source: coastal seawater | place: USA: Florida | collected...
GTCGTCGTCGTCGTCGTCGTCGTCGTCGTCGTCGTCGTCGTCGTCGTCGTCGTTGTCGTCGTCGTCGTCGTTGTCGTCGTCGTCGTCGTCGTCGTTGTCGTTGTCGTTGTCGTCGTCGTCGTCGTCGTCGTCGTCGTCGTCGTCGTCGTCGTCGTTGAGTTGCAGTTATTTTCGTTCGTTCATTCGTTTTGAAGTCGACGGCGGATAGGCAATGATGAAGAACGACGCAGCTCTGCTTGGCGCTGTGCTGTGCTGTGAAAGTCCTTTTTTTGTGAGGCGGATGAGTGGTTTGGTGTCCTTCGTGATGGTGCGTGTGAATGAACGGGGCCACGGAAGTGACGTGGGGCCAACGTTGAATTGCTGAATTGTTTGTGGTTCGACGATCGTGGAGGCGCGTTGCTGCTGCAAACACGATCGTTTTTGGCGGCGGCCGTATCTACCGTTGTTGTTGCGTGTGTGAGAGGCGTGAGTGTGTGTGCGAGCGCGCGCGTGTGTGTGTGTGTGTGTTGTGTTGGATGCGCGTGACTTGGGCCAGATATACTATTGTGACTGGAAGTACTCTCGTCCGTACTTTTTTGTACAAAAAGCCCCGTGCTCCTATTTTTTGTGGATGTAGTAGTGATACTTTAATCCCCACGTGCAGAAGATGGTGAAGTGGAAGCTCACACCCGAGGTGCTCAAAGCTCGGGAAAAGGCAGAGAAAGCCGCCAAGGCGAGGAGGGCAGCTGCCAAGGCGCATCTCGCGAAAGCCGGTCAAACTGTCGACGACGACGCAAGCAACAGGGTTGGTACAGGCGCGGGATCACGGTCTCGGTTATCCAAGAGCCAAGATAATACTATCGAAATCACACGCCAGCGCCGTGCCGCTGAGCTTCAAGAAAAGTTGAAAGCAGCGCAAAGTCGGCTGAAAGACGCGACTTTGTTAATCGCTGGAGCGAAGAAATTGCACGCTCCCGCACTCTCGAGGCCGTCTTCTTCCAGAAACGACACCTCCGGTGGCTGGGAGCCGGTCAAGGACGAAGAATCGGGGCGCACATATTACTGGAATCGTCAGAGCAATGCTACTACGTGGGTGAATCCGTCTGAAAGCGCCAAAGCCTCCAGCGAGATCAAGCCCGTCAAGCGGAATGTGAAAATCGGCGACTTTTGGGTTGTTGTGCAGGTGAGAAAATTTGCCATTGTGCGCATCCGCTGCAGCTCCTGTCTGATTGCGTGGTGTTTGATGTGATATTTTTCATTGCTACTTTCGTGCCAGACTCCTGACGAAGCTGACTACTACTTTTGGAATGCATCGACCGACGCTGTGTCGTGGGTGAAGCCCGACGACTTCCCCAAGGAGGAAATGAAGCAGTAAGTGCAATATGTTCTGTGGTGGTCATTCGCAACCCCGACACTGAGAATCGACTTTTCGTGGTGTGCACCTCGAAGCCTGGACGCCATAAGGACCCTGGTGCGCCGAAGAAAAGCTGAACGCAAAGCTGCCGAGGCCAGAAAATCTCGTCGAGAACAATCGCAAGGTTCCTCCGACGGTGGAGATTCAAAACGCTCCCGCCTCGACGACGCGGACGAAGAAGAAGGTCTTCCGCCCCCTCCACCAGCTCCTCGCAGATGACGCCGATCCCGGCGTGAATCACTGTTGAACAGAGGACATTCGTTGCAATGGTGGTTGTCTTGACCTGTTTGTTGCAGACCGCGCGCCCGCCCGGAGGGGGCGGGGGGAGGGGGGGGGGCACGCCTTCACAGCAAACAGCAGCACCTTGGTGCGCGCCCAATTGCCGCCGGAAATCCAAAGTCTTTTGCAATTTTGCGATTTTGCGATTTGCGATTTTGTAATGTTTGCAGCTTTCCATTCTTTGGTTCTTTGGTTCTTTGGTTCTTTGGTTCTTTGTTTGTTGGATCGTCGGCGTTCACCAAAAAGTCCAAAGTCGCAACGACGACGACGAACGACGAACGACGTACGACGACCGTCGTTGTTGCTGTCGCTGTCGCTGTTGCTGTTGGTAATGGCGGTCGTCACCGTCGTTGTTGTTGTCGTTGTCGTTGTTGTCACTCCGCTGTCGTTGCGGTCTTGGTCGAGATTTTCTGTTTTGTTTGAGTGTGATGGTGACGAGTGAATGACATGATGATGTGGATGTGGACGAAGAGTTGGTTGCGAAGTGTCCTTGGTGAGACTCAAAACCCTGCCCTGCTAGAGTGCGTATCTTTGCGTGGCGTTCTTGTGGGTCACAACGTTGTGTGCTGAGGGTACTACTTGATGACCACACCACCATTGACAGAGTGAACGAATTGTTGTACGACGCGGGCCGGTAAACCAGCGGCAAAAGAAAAAGAAGGAGATATCAAGTTTGGCAAAGTTCGCTAGTTTTTTCGCTGCTGCCTCACTCCAGCACCGCGTGTTGAACACCCGCGACAAACATGCCCAGCGTTCACGTCGCTGCACTGACGGCTGCGTTCGCCGTCACCGGAGCTTCATCCACAGCGTCGGTCGGATTTCCGTGGCAAAATGCGGCTTTGCCACCAGAGCAGCGTGCAGACTTGCTCGTGTCCAACATGACACTGACAGAAAAGATCCACATGCTCCATGGATCTGGCGTTGGCTACGTTGGAAATGTCAAGGGAATTGAACGACTCGGAGTACCAGCTCTCCGACTCAACGATGGCCCACAGGGATTCCGCGCGGTGGATTACTCCGGGACGTCGACCCAGTTTCCTTCCGGGCTGACCGTCGCTGCCACTTGGGACGTCGACATGGCAACGCTGTGGGGCCAAGCAATGGGAAAAGAGTTCTTCGACAAGGGTGCCAACGTCCAGCTTGGACCAGGTGTTTGTGTGGCCCGCGTTCCTCACAACGGCCGAAACTTTGAGTATGTGTCTGGTGAAGACCCCTGCCTCGGTGCCACCATGGTGGGCCCTGTCATCTCCGGCATCCAAAGTACCGGGGGAGTCATTGCCAACGTCAAGCACTTCGTGGACAACTCGCAAGAGACTGATCGCATGCGCATATCTGAAGAAGTAGGTGAGCGCCCACAATTTGAGCTGTACTACCCACCATTTGAGGCTGCCATCAAGGCTGAGGTTGGCAGCTTGATGTGCTCCTACAACAAAATCAATGGCACATACTCGTGCGAAAATCCCAACACACTGCGTCGCGACTTGAAAGAGCGTTTGGGATTTGATGGGTGGGTGATGTCAGACTGGGGTGCAACTCACTCCGCAAGCATTGAAGCGGGATTGGATCAAGAGATGCCCGCCGGTGTGTTCATGGGCGATGTGCTTGAGCTCGAGGTCGTCGCCAGACGCATCAACCAAAGTTATGTCGACGATAGCGTCAAGCGTATCACCACGCAGATGTTCAAATTTGGTTTGTTTGACATTGAAAACAACAATACGCGTTCCAACAATGTCACGAGCCAGGAGCACTGTGATGTGTCGCGTGAGATTGCGTCTGCTGCAATGGTACTCCTTCAAAACAAGGACGACGTATTGCCACTGAGCGTCACGGGGAAAACCACGATCGCTCTCATCGGAGACCAAGCGACAAAACCCATCGTCGGGGGCCTTGGCAGTGGAGCTGTGGCGCCTGCTCACGTGGTGTCTCCCGCGTGGAGCTTCCGCAACTTGCTCGGCCTGCCACAACCGCCGGAACTGGATGCGTCAGAAGCACCCCAACCTGAGTGCAATGCTGATGGCACCTGCATCGTCGTGGTTGGGTCCAAAAATACTACTTTGGCAAGCGAAGTCGCCGCAGGCGCCGACACGACAGTTGTCTTTTTGGGCACAACATCAACCGAAGGCGTTGATCGCACAACTTTGGGCTTCGGAGACGACGACGCACTCGTGAGTGCAGTTGCTGCGGCGTCCAAGCGCACAGCAGTGGTTGCTGTGGCTCCAGGTGCTTTCCTGACGCCGTGGCGCGACGACGTGGAATCTATTATTGCAGCTTTCATGCCGGGCCAGGAGTACGGCAACGCGGTCGTTGACGTGTTAACGGGCAAAGTCAATCCTTCGGGCAGTCTTCCATTGACGCTTCCAGCTGTTGACAACCAGGTCAACTTGACGAAGCAACAATGGCCGGGCGTTGACATGGTGTCAACATATACCGAAGGTCTACTCATTGGCTACCGTTGGTACGACGCTCATTCGGCCACACCCGCCTTCCCTTTCGGCCATGGCCTCAGCTACACCACATTCCAGTTTTCAAACGTCACGGCGTCTTCGACATCACCGTCTTTCACCCTCACCAACAATGGTACCGTGAAAGGTGCCGCAGTCCCTCAACTGGTTTGTTAGCGTTCACTTCGACTTTGTGAAAACAGCTGATGCCTGAAATTCACTTTGATGCGCCGATTGTTTGTACGATGCAGTATTTGGAATTCCCCGCGGAAGCTGGTGAGCCGCCACGGCAGCTGAAAGCATTCAAGAAAGTCGAGCTAGACCCTGCTCAGTCGGTGAGTTGCTCGTCGTACATATGGTGGGCGTTTTGTTGACATGTGCCAATGACATTTGCAATACTATTGAAAATCTAGACCACGGTGACTTTCCAGCTCTCTGATCGTGACTTTTCTGTGTGGGACGATGGCGCTCACGAGTGGAGGATTCCTAACGGAACTTTTACCGCCGTCATCGGCAGTTCGTCCCGTGATACACAGCTCTCTTTCGAAGTTGTGCCGTAGGTGCGTGAACATCATCGGAAGGACGTTCGATAAGATTTAAATAAACCTACTCTCCTCTGTCGAAAAGTATAACTCGGGTCGTTCCCTATCAGATTCCACACAAGCCCAGCAACTCTGTCAGACTAGGGTGGACAACCTGTTGCGCTCCTGCATCCTGTCCACACACGAATCGACAAAGTTGCGTGTGAGATGTACAACAGAAAGACAACACGCTCGAGCTCATGCATACCAGTAAGAGTTGCTTCTCCTTGCGTCGTGATGACTCTGAACCTAAAAATTGAGGGGCGACGACACCGAGACCAATACACCTGCACAACATGTCGCAGGTAAGCGGTGAAGAAATACCTAATGAACCAGCGTAGCAATCGTGGCACACACCCGGCTGCTTTGGCAGCGTGAATATCGTCTACGGTGTCCCCAATCATGGCGACTGACGGTCCCGCCTTGATTCCCATGCGCTCCAAAGCCATCTGTTCGCAGCATGTTGCGCAATTTGGATAAGAAGTGCAAAAGCACACAGCGGTAACAACATGTATGGAGAAAGCTTTGGTTGTACCTGTAGTGGCACGGGCGAAGGCTTTGGGGGCGCATCGTCCATGCAAATCACAGCATCGAAGTACCTGGAAGAACGAAACAGAACATCCATCATGTCTCCTGCTTGTGCGACGTTGCAACTCTGTCTTAAACTGACCGTTCAATGTCATACTCGCGTAAAAATCGAATGCAATCAGGGTTTCTCGGACGGCCAGTGACAACAGCCTTCGCATTGCAAGCAATGTTTCAAGCCAAGGTTTCGCACCAGGCTGTCAGCGACAAATTGGGGTCTTGTTTGCACGAACCATTCGAATGCCGTTCGATGCCAAGGAGCTGAGAACGCTGGGATCTGGAATGAAGTTTTCCGTTTTCCACAGACCGCCTTGATAGAGTTCTTCAAAAACATCCTTCACTTCTTCGTACAAAGGTGGATCTTGGCCGTTGTGGGCAGCACGGTCCCAATTTGCAACGATGAGTCGGTGTGACAGCTTCCAATCATTGTTAGCGTTGCCCGCCGCTTTCGCCTGAAAAAGATGCACACGAAAACGTTCAGAAGCGGGTTTCCCCGCCGAAACGAGGCGTTGTTGGTCGCGAACTACCTGAGATATCTGCTCGAATGATATTGGCGTCTCAAATCTGTCGCCAGTGCGCACAATCGCAAGTCTGTACCTGCATGCGTCGAAAAATTGACAAATATCAGTCAGGAGTCAGGAGTGCAACACCGAGCACGACGGAGGTTGCCTTGGAACCGTCACACGCCACGTACGAGTCCGCGACATTGGCAAGCACGCCATCCATGTCAAAAAGAATGGTACTAAATTTTGGTCGTGCTGACTTCAAATGCTTTCGACGGGCGACACGAACATACGCAAACAGCGCGGAGGCTGCAGCGAAAACTGCGAGAGGTTCCATCCCCACACAGGCAGTGCTCGAACTAATTATTGGACGTGCAGCAGCGTAGCTTACACCGACGAAAACAGCTTATTCGAACTTCATCACGTCGCCAACAAGCCCAACTTTCGTAATGTGCGTAACTTTTTCGTCGAAACTTATTGTTCCACAGCAACAATACATCGTTTTACGCTGTGTTTGAACCTCTCGTTCTCTGAAAGCAAGGAGGTACAACAGCTCTTGCTGACAAACTCTAGGCTCTCTCCCATCATCACTTGTCACATCCCTCTCACTTGGCAGCTGCCTCTCACCTCACAATCACATTTCTGTACCCGAAACCTCAAAAAACAACTGCAGAAACGATACAGTTACGTTGATCCTGTGCCACTGTGTGCTGTGTGGGGAGTGAAGGCAGGCGCAAACTGCCGCCAGGCATCCCTCCGTCGTCGTCGTCGTCGTCGTCGTCGTTGTCGTCGTCGTCGTCGCTGTTTTTGAAATCGAAGTGTGTCAACAAAATCAACAACGAACGACGACGACGACGACGACGACGACGACGACGACGACGCGGCCACCGACCACGTCCAGAAATACTGATATTGACAGTACTTCGGTACTTCGGTACATAAAAAACTGTATTTCAATGTATGAAGTATACGCCAACAAAATGCTGTTGTGATGTAGTACTAGTACTACTAAAAGTAGAACAGATTCACGTGCTGTGGTTTGGTGGTGGTTTGGTGTTGGAGGGCGATCGATGCTATGCCATACATGAATGATCGTTCGGCGGAAGTCTCTCAATCGAGGAAGGAAGTTAATAAGGCGTTTGTTGCACTATTGCGACCGTCGTGGTTCAAGCAATGAGAGTCGGTGCGATGGCATGTGCTACGTTGCTTGTGTGGCAGAGAATGTAGCATTTGGACGGTAAGTGGAAATGAGGAATGCCGTTGCGTCGTTGTTTCCGCTTCGCGAGCCGTCATTGAGCAGTGTTTTTATAGAAAAAAGCAGCAACAACATTCGCATCTTGACGCCGTTGACGCGGGCGAGAAATAACAGAAGACTGGTAAGTAAGTGAGTCATTTTAATTTTAGATAGGAAACGTGGTTGGCTCGATGAGGACCTCGTTCACGGCGGCGGAGTTCGGTTGAGTGATAGCATATTCGACGGCGCGGGCGATGTCTTGAACATGCAGAATCTCAACTCCTGGTTCCGAAAGGTAGCTACCGCATTCCTGCGTAGAAAAAGACCACACAAACAGTGGTCAAACATGTCGAGACGCGCGTCGCGGGCAGAATGACCAACTAGCTCAACCGTACCTTAAACGCCTCCATATCAGTCGTGGTCTTGTTGAGATCGGTCAACACATCTCCAGGCTGCACCGTTGTGACTTTAATCGGCAGTTCCTTGGCAGCCATTTCTGCGCGAAGCCCGCGAGACACAGCCTCGACAAAGTACTTCGTTGCGCTGTACACCGCTAAGCCAGGGAACACTTTCCGACCAGCATCAGAAGAGGTATTCACAATGTGTCCGCGACGGCGTTCCATCATTCCAGGAAGGACAGCGCCGATTCCGTGCAAAAGTCCTTTGCAGTTGACATCCACAGAGTGGGACCACCTGTGAGGCACAGGGCAAGAGCAAATTGATCAATTTTGATGCGGTTTCATGTCTCTGCTTCGACAATTTCCGGCCCACAAATGCAACGTACTCATCTTCCTTCAAGTTGGCCATGAAGTTGTATGGCATGTAGCCAGCGTTGTTGTACAGCACATCAATGGGGCCCCATGCTTTTTCGACGGTCGCAACAGCCTGCATTCACAGTCAACCAGTTATCACCACAGTGAGGAACAAAGTTGCGGCTCCCACAAGGTTGGTGTGAGTTCGAGCGTACATCTTTGAACGATTTACGGCTAGTGACATCAAGAGCCACGCCCATCACATTATTTTTGACAGACGGATTTGCCACCACGAAACGCTCGAGTTCTTTGTTGATTTTCTCTGCGCCACAGATTGAAGTGAGTTGAGAAGGTGCACGTTGCGACTTGCCATTGACACCCAACATACCAATTCGACGAGCGCAAAAAGCCACTCGAGCTCCTCGCTCCGACTGCATTCAGAACATGCACACGTGACAATTCAACAACGCCATCGCCTGAGTAACACAAGCAGACTCCTTCACCATCGACAACGAAATTAATCAAAATACGGACCAGATACTGCCCAACGCCCAGTCCAATGCCACTTGAAGCGCCAGAAATAAGCACAACACGTCCAGACAGTCCGGGGCTCAGACGTTGGATCTTACCATTGATACAGCGACATCAATACTTCAGATATTGCATCTTCACATAGATTTGCCCAAAGCAAGTTGCTGACTCACCTTCCAGGCTGCGGTGGCCACATATGTCACACTGAGTCGCCTTCCTGGCCTGAGTGCCACACAAACGAAAATGAGCCGACATCCATACGTGCCACGATATCCCGCAACAAGAACAAAGGTACCGCAACAAGGACTTTGGTGCCCGGAACTGGATCTGGTTTGCGCGATGCACAGGACTGCGAAAATCGCGGTTAAGATATGCCTGGTGCAGTGTTCGTCCCGTTGCCATACGCAACATGGAAGGGTGACAAATGTAAGCCCGAAGTCTTCACACGCGCACATACAACACGGGCGAAGAAAACGAACCAGTGACGAAGCCGTAGTTGCAGCAACGGACGAAAAATCTTTGGCCAGAGAAGCGAAGGTGGATCCTTCCTGCACACGCTTGGCCAGCAATTCCACGGCTAATACACCAGACCCTGACGCCTTCCATTTCAAAGCGGTGACCCACGCCGTGAAGTCTTCCTCGAGTCGCAATGTTGCACTACTCTTCGCCAACAGTTTGATGGCCTAACACATAACGATGACGGTCAAAAGTACGCTCTGAGGCGAGAAAATAGAGCAACCTGGAGACTCGTTGGAGGGCGAAGCGTACCTCACGGTAACTGCACAGGCGAGAATTGACAAGGTGAAGAACCGTTGACCCCGCCTTATTCTGGGGTGGCTGGGGATAGCTGGCGTCAACGTCACCTGTTGGCGAAGGTTGCGCCTGCACCAACAAGGTTCGAACCACGAGGGCAGCAATAGTGTCCACAGGAGAGAATTCCATAGCCCAATCGGCCCCATCGGAGGGTACCGGGGCAGATCCCAGCTGCCATCACAAAACCACCCGAAGAAATCATTGGCGGACACGGGTCAGGGCGCTTTGCGCAACAAACATAAGGTTGTCCGAACCTGTAAGCATCCGCACAGCATCAAACTCGAGGGATCCCGCAAGAATGTACCGACTGCAACGTTGGGTGCCACATGCACTCCTCCGCCTGAACAAATGCAACGGACGAGAATGAAGAAGTTCACAACCTGGACCGCTAGTCACAGGAGCGCAATGCGAACAAGATGCACCAGCTTACCACCAACAGGTGGGGACACGGAACCCAATCGAATTATGGTGGCGTTTCGAAGCCCATTGGCACTAGCCACATTCACCATCGATTCTGCGGCGGCTTTCGATTGGTCAAATTGGTTGGGGATATCGGCCAGCGGGAGAGCAGCAGACGTCTCCGTGACGACAGTGTTGGATGTCGAGGATCCTCCCACTCCGACAGACGACAGTTGCAGGAACCCGCCGCAGTTACCGACATCGGCCGCAAGCTCCAGCAGTGTTTTGGTTCCCACAACGTTAACATTCTTTAGTTGCTCTTCGTCGCCTTCGCGAATCGAAGCACAGTTCACGAATCGGCATCCTTGGCTCTGCCAAAGCGACAACAGAAAACGATGCATCGGTGGATTATCTTGGTTGAGGTTCCACACGACTTCAAACAATGCAACAGATAATCTCCTTGCGTACCAATTGTTCCACCAAAATCGCATATTCCGCGTCACTGAGGCCCAACTTTCGGAGTGATAAATCTCCAGTCACACATATCACGCGAGCATCGAATTCGGTCACGTGCTCTTCCTCAGACTCACTATCTGCGCTGTCCTCTTCATCGAGAGGTGCCGATGCCGAAATGCCAGCCTGCACGCAGCATGTCACAGAATGCAAGATGGCAGTGTGAATTGAGTCGTTCATTGGAATCAATCGACCAACGTGAAGCGAAACATCACCTACCCAGAGTCCATACTTCTCCAAACTACGCTGCAACTTTGATTGACCGGCCGCGGCGTCACCTTCACGTACAAGGCAGAAAATCTTGCCAGAACTCCCGGAATTGCGGCCACGTAGACATTCTGCAAGGACGTGAGCGCCAACAAAGCCAGTGGCTCCGGCCAAAAATAGGCTAGGTGCACGTGACAAACCGCCTTCTGTTGCACTGTAGTTCAGGGGTTCCGCAAGTTTGAATCCCTCCACTAAGGTGTTTAGTTCATCAGCCCACGACATGGTTGCGTAACGCGTGTGATGTATGTTTTGCTACACGTGCTTGAGCTTGTAAGTATTCTCGATATGGACAAAAAAAATATAAAACATAAAATATGTTTTGTTCTGCTCCCTTTAAACGCACGACTCCAACCAAACACCACAAGCATCTCACCTCGATCCCCGCAAGGGTATCTTGCCCGATGCCAATACTCTTTAATTCGATTCTCTCCAACGACGCACCATCAACACATCACGCCGCACCACATCGCATCGCACCGTCTGCCCCAATGTTTCGGTCCCACCGCTTTCGCACAATAAAAGACACGCTTTCATCTTGCTCCCCGAGGCGTCGTGTCCAACTGCAGTGTCGCTGGCCCTTCCAAAAGAAACCTTGCTATGCGTCGACAACGACGACGTCGACAACGACAACGACGAACGACGAACGACGAACGACGAACGACGACGAAGCGCCGTCGTTGGCCGATCTCCGATGTCGACGGCCACGATGTTGAAATTCCAAATTTGTATGTACCAAGTACTGCTGTGTGTACCAAAAGTATTTGAGAAATGGAATTAACGAATGAATACGTTCAGTGTCAGTTCGGGGACTGCCTGAGGCGTGCAGTCACATTCGCGATGTCGGTGCAATTTTGGAATACTGAAATTACTAAAATTAAATGTATAGTTACTTTTCGAAGTACCAGAAAAATCTCAAGCTGCCTAATAGTGAAAGAGATGTAGCCATGCAAATATACAGTTCAATAATTATAACATCTCAAAATGTCAAATTGTGTGACAAAAATGACGGTGGCGGCTGCCGTGACCGCGGGTGACGCGGCGGTGGGTGACACGTCGCCCATCGCTGTGTGTGCTGCTGAAATCCTAACGCGGTGTCAATCCCTATACGTGACGCAGGTATTTGTGGCCGATGAACCTTTGACAAAGAAGGTGGAGATCCTTGACCGCTTCTTCCGCTTAAACCCCATTGGCTCGAAGGCTCAGCGGAGGGTGAATGATTCGCTTGGGTACCATTGGGATCTACAAAAGAGTTTCAGCGTTCAAGATGCTCTAGGCAAACTACCTGACGCTTTGAGACAGAAAGTCATGTTGGAGCTGCACAAATCTCTTATCCTCAAGATTCCGTTTTTCGCGCAATGTGAAGAGCTGTTCATCGACGCTCTCGCGAACCTGCTGTGGTTGCAGGTACGGCTCTCGTGACTGAAGTGCCACCTCCTCCGCGATGGTAATGATCACCTCACCGCTGCCATTATTTGGCGCTTTCCTGCTTGAATAGGTGTGTCTTCCTCAATCGGATATCGTGAGGGCATGCGATTTGAACGACGGCCTCTACATGATTAATCATGGAGAGGTTGACATTTTGGGGGTCGTGGCGCGACGTGCTGTCCGCGGGAAGAGACTGAGAATCTACTCAACCAACGAAGCCGGCGACTCAACTGTCCCGACCTGCGCCTCTCGCGTTGTTGCTATCGACAAACTCAGCGACGGAGACTTTTTCGGCGATGTCGAGGTACACTAGTCCTTGATAGGTTGTTTTGTTCTGTCGACGCCACAAGCGTGTGACTGTGTCCCGATGATGTGGCTGTGCAATTGCATTCAGGTTTGCATTCCATCAAGTCTCAACACTTTCACAATGCGGTCAAACACGAGATGAAAGTACTACTACGTCAAAAAAGAGGATGTCGTAGATTTGTTCGAGAGTTTTCGAAGGAAACGGCAGTTGCTACTTCGAAGTGCCCTCCGTCGCATTGAACAGTGGATGCACTTAATACGTCGGCAATCCAGCTCGCTATCCGGTCCACGCAGGTCGAAGAGTGGCAACAAAGGTGGCATGGTCCGATCCTCTACGCGGCTGGGTGCCATGGCAAGTATTTGTTGCATTCCTGCGCCACTTTTGGCAATTGTATTGACGCTGTGCACTCTATGTCGTAGGCTGCTAAGCTACAGGTCAATGCGAAGGGCACAAAGTTCGGCGATGAGACGCAGGGTGGCACTGCAACAGACTTAGATGCGTCTCGTCGGTGGACCCAAAGTATGGTTGTGAACGTTGTGCGAGCGTCACGTTTAAAGGTTGCCGACGTTGGTGGTGTGTCGGACCCATATGCCGTGGTCAAGATAGCCAACGGGCAAGAGTTTAGAACGAAAGTGCAATACGAAACATTGCATCCTTATTGGAACGAAATTTTTGTTGCCACATTGGAGGAAGACGACCTAAACAATGCCAGACTTGATGATATCGCGGTAACTATCAAGATCGTGGACAAAGATTCTTTCGGAGCGGACGACTTTATTGGCCAAGTTTCCATTCCTTGGAAGGACTTGGTCCAACTAGAGACGATGTTCCCCGCAAAATGGTTACGGTTGACGTTAGACTCGGAGCACGCAGGCAACCGCTCGAGTGGGGACTTCGACGAGCAGAAGCGGTCCGTCACTTTCGTTTGTCACGTGTCGTGTCTCGCTGTCAGTGGCGACTTCACCAACATGTTTGTCGTGCAGGGCGGAACCAACACCGCCAGATTTTGGATCACTTTTGGTGTCAGTTCGTGTGAGAAATGACAACGTGACGGGTTTGGAGCAAATGAAGGTTTGTTGCTTCCCAAGTGTCCTCTGAAACATCGTCCTTCGCACATTACAACTCAAGACAAACACATGGTGCACACTTTTGCAGCTGTGCCTGAAATCGCTCCGGGCATTGCGATTGATGATTCCGGCGGAGCGCCGTAAATGCGAAGACCGTGCGACACGTGCCATTCAGAAAGCGTGGAGACGGAAGATCGCACAACTTACGACTTCAAACAATGGCACGACGACTGAGAATCCCGTGGAAACCGCTGTGCTCCTTTGCCAGCAGAATGTTAAGGTTGTAGCGGAGAAGATGGGACTTGAGTCCGTCAAGGAGTTGCAGGTCCGACTTCGAATTGCTGGTGTGCATGCTGGCGGTGCGATATGAATGGTCAATCGAATGTGGATGCTCTTTGTTGATGTCTCAGTCACTGAAGCTTTCCGAAATTAGACAGCGATTGCGCAATGTGATAGCAGATCAAGCAACGGAACTGGAAATGCAGACGGATTTCATTCGGCGACTGAAGCTGCAGGGGGCGTGCAACAAGTCTCGGCGATCCTCCGCCCACTAACAAGCAATCTGTTTGTGTCATAAGTCAATTGCCATGGGTCAGATTTTCATAGAACATGTGGCCAGCTGGTTGCATCGCTTATTTTTTATTTTTTATTAGTCCACCTCCTTAGCTTGAATAATATTGAGTGTTGCACTGTGCTCACCTTTTTTGAAGCGATCAAACATTCCCATGTTGGGATTTGGACCAGGTCTAGGGCAACAGACACGCAGACCTCGACGTGAACATGCGAACACGTCAAAGCGGACCAGAGACTGTCACAGTGAACGAACCGTGTAGGCGCAAATAACTCGGGCCAACAATACCCAGCAGATCCGCACAAACCCACGGAGGACATGTTCGTCAACAGTTTGGCAATTAGGAGGTCAGACTGCGTGGACATTTCCCCGCAAACCCCAGAGAACACCTCGGGTATTGTGCTGCACATTGTGCCGAACTTTGTCCGGATGCCGTCGATGTCGTTGGCAACATACATGAAGGGATCGGTCGACGAATCATCCCGCAGCCGCTGCCACACGAAGATGCACCCTATGCAGGCTTCGAAATCCGGAAGCGAGTACGCATTGTTAAAAGGAACAAAGTTAACGTTGCCGGGGCCGCCTTCACCGGTGGTGGGGGCATCTGCATCCACGCATGACACACGAAGCAACACAAGGGGGAGCGTGAGAGACACAGGATACGGCATGTTGGTTGATATCCGAGCCGCAGGAATGTTTCGTACCGTCAGCGGTGGTGCCAAGTCCGAAGAAGTAGTCCGCACTTTGCTGCGCCTCGCCAATGAGATGTTTCCCAACAGCCGCCGCAATGGGTTTGACGGCCGTTGCCGTGGTTGCGATTGCGGTTCCTAGACCTCGAGCAATCGGTTTCCCAATCGTCATACCCGCGGACTTTGCCAAGTTCCCTAATGCTGCCAACGGTGCCTTCACCAACGAGGCCGGGTCAAGGTGCGTCTTAGATCGCAGGTGGCTGCGATGCAGATGTTGGTGTTGCTGCATTTGTCGCAGAAGATCCAGACTAGACACACTATTCAAGGACTTTTGGTGTCCGGCTTTGCGAGCGCGCAAACTAGCTCTTGAGGCCGTCTCCAACAACGCC
>ENA-OWNT01003487-OWNT01003487.1-seawater-metagenome-genome-assembly--contig:-NODE-3487-length-14734-cov-4.220850_pt1 | contig 14734 bp, 14 predicted proteins | sample MGYA00238136_ERZ651165 | MGnify/ENA primary metagenome ERZ651165 (study PRJEB26861, sample SAMN08777766) | seawater metagenome | isolation source: coastal seawater | place: USA: Florida | collected...
ATCGCACCCGCACGACCGGCGGGGGCTTCAGCGACAGTAGCAGCAGCGTAGGCATCAACGCCCAAGACACAGGGGTCGAGACGGAAACAACGGTCTATGCTACGATCTTAGAAGGGAACATCACCCAAGGGGGTGAGGCGGTCGACTTAGAGGGAGTAAACCGAAGTATGGATAGTATGTCGGAAGTGACGAACGAGACGAAACTGGGTGGCTTGGATATTGGTCTGAGTGTAGAGAAGCGGTATTTGGCAGACCCAGGGAATGCCTTAGCGGATGATGTAGATGCCATTGTGAACTTGCCGAGTAACTTGGCGGGAGCGGCGGAGAATGCAGGGGATGCGGCGAATGCGCATTATTTGGATGCGAAGCGGCGTGTGGCAGGGGAAGATGTGAGGAGTGAGGGGTATTTTAGTAACTCTGAAGTGGATCAGTGGGTAGCGACGAATGGGGATTATGAGGTGGGGACGATTACGGAGTCTTTGGAGGATGAAAGTAAGCATGTTGCGGATATTAATGTGCAGGCCCATGAGGTTGCATTTGGCCAAGATCATTTGTCGATTAAATTTATTCCAGACGATCAAGAAAAATATGAGGATGATAAGAGGTTTACAACGGATCCAGAGACAGGCGAACTGTATACAACTTTAGGTGCTGGACCGGATGTGTCTTCAACAGTAGGCCCGGGCTCTAATATGGCTTTAGAGCTTGAAAGTGGATATTTACGAGAAGAGGACGAAAAAACAGATAACAAAACGTCACGTACTCCGTCGCTTGTGCCGTCGGATCAAGAGGATGATCTTTTTGAAACGTTATCAGACTTAGACAACAATTATAAAAATAATAAAGTGCCATATCATCTATTTCCAGAGCCTGATTATTCATCTGTGGATGGAGGGAACTCTAATTCATATGTAAGTGGGATATTAGATGCAGCTGGGGTCGCTCCACCAGAATTGAACGATGATGTAAATGCCCCTGGTTATGATGTTCCGGTGCCAAAGGATAAGTTTCAGGATAAGTCAGATGAATAAAAAAATACTAGCTATCCTACTCCTTATATTAGGGCTTTTTGTATTAGTGCTCAAAAACCCGGCACTTCAAAGTGAGGGGTGGGTACGCAAGCAAAACTTGAAGTTGACGCCACTTGGGACTGGTCGTGAGGATGTAAAGTTACTTCTTAGTCAACGATATGAGTCACCTTTAAGAGAGCGAGATGCAGGATGGTGGGCTACAAGTGATCAACGGGGGCCAGGAATAGGAGCGAGTCGCATTAGATGTTCTATCAATGACTTTGGTCCATTTAACATGACAGTAATATGGGTGTTTGATGAAAATGACAAACTAATCGAAGTCGTTGCCTGGAAGACTATTGATTTGTTGTGATACAGAATGGTTTATTAAGTTTGACACTAGTTTCGAAAGTCAAAAGAAACCCAAGCGATGTCGCTAATTCAAGAGTTTTTAGGTGAGTTATTTTTTGGTCGGAATGCTGTATACCCTATAAAACCCTTGCTCTAAACGCACAAGGCTATCTACAAGGTCTGTATCTGTTACTTTATCTTTCTTAAACAGTTCTAATATTTTTGAGTTGTTTGACTTCTCAATAATGCGAAGAAAGAAAGCTAGGACGTACACCTGCCCTTTATCAAAGTCTCTCGAATAGTTTATCTCGTTTCTCAGGTTCAAATCTAAGGCTTTTTTAAGTCCCCCTTCAAGATCTGAAAGGTATGAAAAAACGCGTTCACTTTTATTGGTGGTATCTTGTGGGGTATTTCCTAATATAATCCAAGGGTGTATATCCAAATAGTAATGATTCAAAGGTTCTTTTCGTGGGTGATAGTAGTTATATGACCCATCATTGATCCCATCCTTTACCAGGTCGCCACTTTCATCATACACGCCTTCTGTGTGACCATCTTTACTTATATAAACGGTGTTGTTTTTTGCTCCATTCATATTATGAATGTAATGTTCTGAGGTGTTTTCTAAAATAGTATATAAATGTACTAGGTCTTTTTGAGGAATCTCTCCCAACTGGATAGATCTTATATAAGGTTCTAGGAGCTTTCTTTCAGTTTTACTTGAAAAAGTACTAACACTAGGTGCGCTTACTGAAGCATGAGTAGTAAGGCTTAATAAACTTAATAAGAGTATTAAACTAAGGGTGGTTTTTTTCATTTTCTCAATTACAAAATCTGGGTATAGACGAAGTTTTTGATCGAGCACAGTTAAGGGTCAAGTAAAAACTATGCCCACAGATTATCAGCCAGATATATCAAAGTCAAACTAAAGATATTAAATTATAAAATAAAAATACTTGACGTAACTACAATTAATAAATAATATAAACCCCGTTAATTAATAATTTAAATGGAGAAATATTATGAAATGCAAAGATAATTTCCTAATGGGCCTTGGGGTCTTTTTAGTTGTTTGTTTAGTCGGCTGCTCGTCGACGGGTTCCTTGGTGGACAAGGGAACAGATGGGGCGAATAATGCAGTGGATACAGTAGAGGATATTCAATTTACTGCGAATATTATTTTGGGGGATGGGAGTGATGTTGAGACGAATCTTATTCGCTTTGGCTACGATGGCGATTTGCAACAAGGTTATGGAAACAGTAACGCGTTGAGCTCGGGGAATGTCTTTGTGAAAGAGGACTTTTTGAGCCATGAAGGGGATTATAACTTTGTATTGGTACTAAAACAGGATGGGATTACCTATGCGTGGAGTACCCAAAATGTAACAGTGGAGCTCGGTTCGGCCTTGGACTTTGGTGATCTTGTCTTAGAGAAAACGGGAACCGCGAATCTGGATATCACCTTGGACGGCTTGGGGTCTTTGTCTTCGTATAGCTATGCATATAATGTGGAGACGTCGACCTGGCCATACAATCACCTAATCGACGCTGTGTCGGAGGCCTATGTAAGTAATGGTAAAATCCTCTTAGGTATTAGCCTGCCAGTGCTCGCAGGGGCTCAGGATATTACCATTTCGAACATCGATGTGAAAGATTCCTCGAATACCGAGTATGAGTATGAAGATATTAGCTTCGAGGCCATTGATATTAATTCTGGCGCAACGACCCAAGTCACCGGCTCCGTCACCACCATCTAATCCCCCCCTTGGGGGCGACCCTAGTTTTTTGTAATCTGATTCAAAGATTATCAAAGCATCTGGGTAAAGCAAGGTGTGAGATATATAGTGTTTTTCTTAGATGGTTGACGTAACTGAAATTTATAAAATAGTATGCGTTAGTTATAATGTAGGTTAGGGAAGTATTTTGAAGTACAAAGAAAACTTTCTAATTGGACTTGGTACTTTTCTGGTGCTTTGTCTAATCAGCTGCTCATCAACAAGTACCTTAGTAAATCAACAGATAGATGAAGAGAACAATGAGGTTAATGACGAGACAGGAAATGCCATAGTCGATGAATTAAGTCTAAAGGATAATACCTTTTCAGCCACCTTAGTCTTAAGCGATGGGGCCAATATAACTGAGTCGAGCGTATCTTGGCGACGAAGAGTACCAATACGAACAGGTAGCTCATGGAGTGTTAGTAGTGGAACAACTCTTGATATCCAAAACTCAAGGGTAGAAAAAAAAGATTGGTTCATTCGTTTTGGGAGCTCTAATCGAGTCACCGGCAACTATCAATTTGCCCTATATCTCGAACAAGACGGAAACTCGTATATCTGGAGTACATCAAATATCCTGGGAGATCTAGAAAACTCTCCAGAGTTTGGGGAGATTACCCTAGAAAAAATGGGAACACTCAACCTGCAAATAGAGCTAGATGCCTTGACCTCACTCGCTGGGTCCTCCATAGACTATGAGCTAGACATCGAAACCGAGCTCGAGGTAGTCAGCGGCATTATTCCATCAACGGCACAGGGAAAGTTAATTTTCAACGATACTGCCATTGCTCTAGATATCACACTTCCTATCCCCGTTGGTTCTCAAGATGTCACAGTATCTGATATCGAGGTCGAGGACGCATCTGAAAATCCATACGAATATGAATCCATTACCTTCGAAGACATTCAAATCCTATCGGGTGAGCAAACAGAAGTCACCGGCTCCGTCACCGCCATCTAAAGCCCCCATTGGGGGCGGCCCCAGTTTTTTGTAATCTATGCTTCAAAAATTATATAGTGGTAGATAGAGAGTAAATTCTACCTACTAAGGAGCACAAAATTATGAAGAAGCAGTATCTAGGGCTATGGGCCGTATGTCTTGGCTTGGCCTTAACCGTGACGAGTTGTTCGTCATCGGGCTCGGCGCCTTCAAATTCGGGCGGCAGACCTGAGGTCGGCACCTCCGAGACACTCACCGGCCCTTCGCCCAGATAACAGCGGCGCGCGAAATTGGTGCCTTTGGCCCAGGCTTCGTCGGCCACCGGGCCGGTGGTCTCGACCCGCCCTGTCCCGCGCACGCGGATCTGGATCTTGGCGCTCTTGTCATAGAACAAGACGCCCATGCGCCGGAAACCGGAGTGGCAACTCCCAGACTGATTCTAATCGCCGCTATTTTACTATCGATTGTTTTCCGTGGATTAGCAACCGCTGTGGGTTTGGTTGCGTTGTTTTAGAATGGTCATGGGTGGTTGATCACAGTGACGTTGTCGCAGTGGTGCATCTTGCGTCCTCGATGCCGGCGTGTGCCGTTTGTGGCAACGCATCAAAGCTTTCCTGCTCACAATGTAATTTGCTGTTCGTGTGTTCTGAAAAATGCGCAAAGTCCGTTTGGACAAGTCATTCTTCGGCATGCAGCGGTCGGCCACATGCCACAAGACCACCTACGACGGCCACGGGCGGCGAGCAACCAATTGCACGGCGATCAAGCAGCACGAGCGTCCACAAATGTTGCACCGTTTGTGAGCGACCAGCTAAATTTGAATGCGCTCGTTGCGGCCTTGTGTTGTTCTGCGGTCGTCGATGTGCGGAAAGACTGTGGGCTTCCCACGCTCCGTTTTGTTCAAGCAAAGTGGACCCTCAGCAACCATCATCAGTGCGGCCCGCTGTTCCCAGACGCAAGCTTGCAAGCGGGACAAAAGCATTCTTTGGGGACAACATGGTGCCAGTCGGCCTCGCGCATTCTTCGGATGAAGGGTATTGCTTGGTCCTGAAGCGTGACGTTGGTCCTGGCGACATCATTCTTGCCGCCGATGCGTACATGATAATGCCAAGGTCATCGTCTTCATCTGTGGATAACGCTGCGCGTGACATCACGGACGATCCGGCATGGACATCAATATTTGAAGAAGTCGCTGAAGCAACAAAGCATGTCACCTTTGATGATATTTTGGACGCATTGGACTCTGCGCACAACAACAACTCCGCGGCAACAGCATCGTCGTCTCCGTTCTCCTGTGAGCACAAAGATTTATTGCAGCTTGCCATTGCAGTACTGATCCGCGAACAGAGAGAGGCTGACGCGTCAGCAGAATCCAAAAATGGTCAAGGGTTCCGCACTCCTGTCTCTTTTGGGGACGTACGCTGTCTGGTTTCACACAAAGAAGTGCTGATGAGAAAGGACCGCGGGCGTCACTGGGCAGCACTGCAACGAACCGCAAAGCTACTTCGACGGTGTGCGGCCAAGTGTCCTTCGCTGCACAAGCTGGTCAGAGATTGGTCTGCGCCTTCTGGCGTTCCGGATCCTGACCCAGCCACGCTTTTGCTTCAATTGAAGTTCAACGTGTTTCCCATAAAGGACTTCGCCACTGCTTCTGCAAATGTTGGGATTGGTTGTTTTCCGTTTGCGAGCTACTTCAATCACACATGCGATCGGTATGCTTGTCTGGGTAAGCTGTGTGTCCTTCAATGTACAATTGATGGTGTTGCGTTGTGCGCAGGCCATGCGTCGTTTACCATTTCATCAATGGCGGGCGTACAATAGTTTTCCGAGCCACAACAAAGATGAAGGCAGGAACCAACGTGAAGTATAGTTACATCGGTGACCTTTGTGTGTCGTATGCAGAGCGTAAACAGTGGATGCACGATGCATTTCTAGTGCACCTTCAGCGACCTAGCAGCAGGCATCGATGTTCCGTGGACGCCGCCCTTGCTGCTGGAGCTAGCGGAGTGGACGCTGCGCAGGTGCGTACTAGACCATCGCCAGCTTCGCAATCACGATGTCGTAAGTTCATGTGGTGTGTGGTATAGCTTGAACGAGTTGAAAACGCTGTAATTAAGGAAGTGCGCAACGCCCACAGTCTCTTGGAGGGGGACACTTCCGCGGCGACGAATCCATCGTTGGAAGCCTGTTCAAAAGTTCTGATGAACCTGCGGTCCTCGCGGCTAGTTTCACAACTTGGTCCCAGGCATCGCTTGCGGCTGGATCTTGAGCTCGCATTGCTGCAACTTGCCACGACGCGGCAAGACCGTGTCGGCATCATCGAACTGACATTTTCTGTCATCGACTTCCTTATCTTCGCGGTGCCGCCAGATCATGCGAGTGTGGCGATTGGACTTAAACCAGCCATGCTGTATTTGCAGAACGCGCAAGCAGTTGAGCAGCTCTTGATGGACGGCACTCGATCAAGGTGGTCTCGATGGGACCTCGTGTTGCAGGGATACAAGCGCGCGCTGCAGTTCTTTTCGGTGCGTTACTTGTTATGGTGCTCACTCTGAGATAAGTTGTCCGAAACCAAGATGTTGTGTGGCATTTAACAGGTTTGCTTGGGCCCAGAACACCCACTGACTCGAGTGGTTCGTCGTCGCTTGAAGGCAGCAACCGATCACTTGCGGTCGGTGAGTGCAAAACCACAACATTGAGGCGCAACATGCAACGCTAATGCGGTCGTGGATGATGTCGATTGGTAAAAAAAATATATAATCGGTGCTAACTAACTAGCGAATAGCGGCTGCAATATCCTCTACGGACTGCAATTGCATTGTGCGCTGCTGCTTGGCGGTGAGCCGCTTTGACAGCAATGCTTCAAATCTACATGACCCTTCGTTGTTGGCGCACGGCGCCTTCTGAAAAGCGAACCAGACTACCGAGACAACAATGGCGAGGCAGCCCAAAACCAAGCAGGGTTTGGCTATGCCCTCTTCCAAGTTGCCCAACGTCGATACTGTCGTCATCACGAGTGTCTTCGACGCGCCGTAGGAATCCACCTGAGTACGAAACGAAATGCATGAAACGCCATCATCATCACACAATTCAAATCCACACGCAACGAGTGTCCGTACCTCGAACGAGGACACAACAGCGAGTTCCAACATCTTGGTTCCTTCTGGTACGTTTTGCAAACCTGCCGGCTGCACGATGCAGTAACCATCAGAAGGCCCTGCTTCAACACCGCTGCATTGACAACCGGATCCCGTAGGAGCAAGCTCAAAGTCTTTCAGTGGCGACCCAGTGACCTCCTCGAGGGCATTGATACCACCCACAAGAGTGCCGAAATGTTTCCACGCCGGTCCAAGGCCTGATGAGCGCATCCATGTTCTCAGGTGAGGGTCGGTGACGCCGTTCTCGAACAAGCGCGGCGCATAGTATGTGGAGGCCGCCACTGCAGGTTGTTCATGAATATAGCTACAAACGCACAGCATGATAACACACACAATCGAGTCACTACAAAATCCTTGCAGCGTCGACAGAAAGTTTGTTGACAAACCGAAAATGGGCAGGGCGTCCAGCGATGCACGCGCTGGGTGCAGGCCCTGGTGCCTCCACGCATTCAGCGTACGTCAAGGTGTCGTTCCACCACTCAGGCAGTTCAAACACGAAGTCATCGGAAGGCCACTCCAACGACGACAAATCTAACTCAACCGCGCCTGTGGGTACAGGCACAGCTCGGCCACTAGCATTCGCTCCGTTGGTAGCATTGCTGCTAGGACTCACAATTTCCACAGAGTCGGCGAAAAAGCTGTTGGCAATCATGCCGCATGGGTAATATGTTGTAAAGTTCTCCTGGCCCAATTCGTCGAGAGGCGTGCTCGGCTGATTCAACACAACTAAAGGGCTGACGCCACACGACGCGAAGTAATCACTGATGGACTCACTGTCCCCCCAGTCGTCGTCAGTGCTGTCTTCGAACCCTTGAAGTTGGGGAAAGCTGCGGTTGCGCGAGTATCGAAAATAGTTTTGGTGAAATTCACTGCTGAGTTCAAACGCAAACAGCAAGTCTTCATCGGCGGGAAAATCTTCGAGCAGAGGAACCTGTAAGATGCAAGCGCAGCCCACTTCACATGGCATTCGGAATTTGATGTCATAGCCTTCGGCAAAGCCGCCAATACTAGCATTGGAAGGTCCGCGCGGACTATATCTAGAAGAAATTACATGCATGAAGGACACAGTGGTTACGTGGTGTTGACATGGAGCGACACGCGTTCACAAAGACGTACTCGAGTTTGTAAGTCACCACCGACGATCCTGCGGCGTACGTTGCGATGCCAAGAATCAAGAAACACACCCCAGCAATCAGGAAAAATATAGGCGCGCTGGCTGTCGTTGCAACTGGATTCCACGTCGGTGCCGTCTGTTGAAACAAAGGAGCCAACAAAAGCTTTGATTTCTTGTCCCGGACGCAGGCGCCATTGCAAGGTGCGTTTTGTGGGTCGTGGTCAAAGTCTTCCGCGGAATCGGAGTCTGTGTCGGCTTCGCTGGCTGCTTGAAGTTCAGGATCCTTCTTGAACTCACTGGACACAACACTTGTGAGTTCAATATGACTGTGAGAGGACTGCCGCCGCCCTTTAGACGATGCTTCAATGTTCTTTTGTGCGTCAACCGCTTCGGTCGCAGCTTTTCGACGGGCACTTCGATCTAAAAGGCGCCCCAGATCCATAAGCGAAGGATAAAACTGAAGGCGAAACAATTCGCTCCCGTAGTCAATGACCGTGACTGACAGAAGGCAGCAGACCAGCGACACCCAGTAAACAGGTTGTGACATGGCTCGTAGGCCAACCCAGTAAAAGTCAGGCTGCAAGAACCACATCAAAGAATACAGAGCCAAGAAAATGTAAAGGAAGACGATCGTGACCACCGAAAAGCACGTGTTGATCGCGTTCCACGAGTGTGTGAGCATGAACGCTCGGAAATTGACCGTCATCACCAAGTTGGTAAACGTGCAGGCCCCGATCAATTGGATCGAATTGTTGTTACCGGTGTTGAAGGCGAGCAAGAGCAGCCGTGGCCTGGTGTCAAGACAACAAAGACAAGGTCAGCACGAAACAACGTGCGAGGACACCAACAGCAGACCAAAGCCAATACGCACCATCCAAAAATCGCCAGCGAGTGCAAGATTGAAAACACTAATTGAGTGGCCATTTTTCGGTTGTTCAAGTCCGAACTAATGCGGCCACATTGATACAGCTCCGGGAACTTCCGCATAACTTTGAACGCGACGTCAGTATCGAATGCGCCAATCGCCAAAATGGGCGGTGTCGTGAACACAATGTTGTAGAGCTGCATGGTGTACGAATCGTACAATGTCGTCCCGGAGAAGCCGGTGTACATCGAGTAAAAGAAAACAGTGAATGGAAGAAGCATGTTCTTGTAATAGAAGAACAGCACGACTTTGCTGAGCCGTCGGTAATTCCATCTGCCGTGTTTCATCATCAGAGTGTACAAGAACTGGAACTGCGCGATGGAAAAGTCCGAGGCGTTGGCAGCCTGCAATCCTTCCACGCCGCTGATACCAACACCAACTTGGGCTTGTTGAATCATTGTCACGTCATTTGCTCCGTCACCGATGGCTAAGGTCACAGGATTCCTGGACAGGCCACGCTGTACGAGTCGCACCAACTCTGCCTTCTGGAGTGGGGACACCCGGCACGCGACCACCGACGTGCACAGAACTGCAATGACCAGCAACTTGTCCTTGAGAATTGGTTGCGTCATGATAATGTCGAGAAGTTTACCGGTGACCACCATACCCACATTGTCTATCTTGTCGGTCGTGATGCCAGCAACCAACTGATTCGATTTGTCAGCGGTTTTCTTACGGTCGTCAGCATCCACGTGCGCCATGGCCTTTTTGAGCAGCTCCCCTAGCTGCGGATCTCTATAAATAGTTTTGTTTGATTGGAGGTACGGCCACACCTCGTTGACTTTGAGAACCGCCTGAGTGAGGTGTTGGTCCACTTGCTCACACACCTCCACAAACTTGCCAGATTCGCGCAACTGAGCTAAAGAGGCAAACGAATCGTCTAAACCAAGGCTGCGGTGAGATAACTCGAGCAGACTCATTTCTTGGTCGATTATCTCACAACTGAGGCCGATACTGATTGCGGTTTCGAGTTTATCGCCGGTGAGCACCCACACTTTGACATCGGCTCGTCGCAGAGACTTGATTGTTGGCCCAACGTTGTCTTGCAGTTCGTCTTCGATAGCTGACGCGCCAATGAGGGTGAAGTGCCCTTCTAGCTCTTCGCCCAGGCGCATATGCACAGCTTGAACGTCGGGCAGTTTTTCGCCGTCCACAGTGTTGTTGGTGAGGCACTGCGACAGCCTTTTCTCCCAGGCTTCCCATTCTGTCTCCGGCAGGCTGCGGTTGGCAAACACAAGCGTGCGCAAACCAGCCCGACTGAACAGGTCTAAATCGCTATTGAGTTCGCGCACCTCTTCCGTTGCCATCGCCGACGTCGAGGCGTCTGCGGACACCTCCCTGAACGACACGCTCCGCAGCACGGGGGTTGAGCCAGCAGCGCGGTGTCCTCGCGAGCCAGCATCGGTAGCCGCTGCTTGCGCGGCTGCCGACCTTGCTAAAATCACGTTGTCTGCGCCCTTGCACAAAACAATCGGGTTCCCCCAAGAGGCTTCGCCGATGTCCATGCCCACCAATGTGTTGTTCGGGAACACTTTGTGGTGCGACGACCCGTCCATTTCTCTCACCACCACGCTCATCCGCTTCCGCGTGGAGTTGAACTTCGTTGTCACGAGCAACTTGAACACGCGAAAGAGTCGCCGCTTCGGCAGTGCCTCTTCGGATTTGGATTCAACACCAGACTCACTTTTCGAGGTCGAGGCCCCGTGGCTGCTTGCCTCGATACCTTCCGCGAGTTGTCGTTGCTCGTCATCCCATAGATCTTCATTGGCCACCTCCACAACCACGCATCCATGGACAGTGCCCCTGTAAATCATTCCGATACGAGCAGCTGCTTTCACCAAACATAGCTCGTCCGGCGACGCCGATTGGAAGCGCCCGAGAAAGTCGTCCAGATCGTCCCACCCGGCGTCCGGGGGTTCACTGACGGCGTCGTCGCTGTCGCGTGGGGCAATGACAACCGTGTGGGCAACGCTCATGGCGACGAGTAGTGATCTTGTTCGTTCGAGTTCTGCGACGTCGGCCTCTGTCTTGCTTTCACGGAGCATCGCCAGGCGCTCAGATACTGCGGCATATATCACGTCATCGGCGGCCGCGGCTGCATGGGACGTGACCGAGGACGAGGACGATTGTGATGTGATGGGCGATTCCGCCTTCGCGGGCTCAGCGTCTGGGTCGTGTTTCGGGTTCAGCGTACGACGAGACGCAAATGTGATGTCACCAGTCGCCTCGTCTATGCTTTTCACGCAAACGCTCCATCCATTGAAGAACATGCGGTTCTTGGTGATCGTGCCAGTCTTATCGCTGAACACGTACTCAATTTGGCCCAGCTCTTGGCACAGATTCGTGGATCTAACCATTGCGGACTCGCCGCTTGCCTCGTCCCACATGTCGTGATCTTCGGAGATCAGCGCTGCCAGCCATGTGTTTAAAATTTCGACCAAGACATAGAGGACAATGGGGACAAAATTCGAGTAGAGAATGGCATACGTGAAAAAGTAGGCCAGCCACGGGGGAAGCAGGTATTGGTCGAATGGCTGATTCAAGGGAAAGAGATACCATGGCTCACACGTTGTTCCGGCATCAGCACCGCAGGTGACCGAACCATTGGTGACATTCGCAGGGAGGTAAAAGAAGTGTCCTCGCCACCAAATGGCAAGCGCATCCGACACCACCGTGAGCACGAAGAGACCACACATGAGGACAATCAAGGCTCGGTTCAGCAACTTATCGAGCGTGCTGAGCTTGGATGGCGTCGGTTTCGTGTTCATCGCGACTTTGGTCTCCTTTCCCGTGTACAGAACGACGCCTAACGCCCACTGTGTGTTGCGTAAAGTGCACCCTCTCAACACAGAGTTTTGAATGTGAAACTGGGACTCGATCTGGGCAACAAGAACATTTCGACGCCAAAAAGCAGACGGAGGTGAGTGGATTGGTCAGTCACGCATGAGGTATCACCGCGGAGACAGCGCCTCGCAGGTGTCGTTCGCACACCCTCCACACACAAAAACATGAAATGCACAGCGCAGGGACTCCGCACCTGGATGTTGGTGGCAGCGGCATTTGGCGGCGGACTCTTCAGCAGCGAAGCGTCAACGGTCATCCTCACGATGCCGGGGTTCTCGTCAACATGTACATTGGGGTGCTCGCATTGAATGTATCCGCGCCCGGACAGAAATGCGTTCGCGGCTTCGCAAGGCGACGGACTATAAAATGGCCCGACGCGAGCTGGGGTCTCGTCGGCGCCAGAGCACTCCGCGGCAGCCGCTTGGTGCTGGCCGGGCAGGGTTGCGATTTGGCTGGTCGGACGCCGCTTCTTCAGGTTCGTCTCGCCATCGATACTCTTGGTCTCAACAAAGCAAGAGCCATCGGGAGCAGCCGACGCCAGCAACAGCATGTCTGCGGGAAACACGCCGTCCTTGAACACGACCACGACGTCGCCGACAACAATATCTTTCCACTCAGCTATCGCGCCTGACTGGGAGTCAGCGGACCGAAAGTCCGTCATGCGCCACAGCTTGCCAGGTGGGTGGGCGGCGTCCATGCCCAGCAGGTCCATGCCCGCATGCAAGCGAACGGTCTCGGTCGTGTTAATTTCGCGGTCCTTCTTGGCCCGTTCGCAGTCGTCGCGGGCTTCGATGCACATGGTGACGATCATGGTCAACAAGAGCGTCAAGAGCGTGTTGATGCCTTCGATTGGCGCATCGTATGCCTCGGTGTAATTGCCAACCATCATAGCGACTGACATGACGAGGAAATATACATTGGCGAGCCGCCGGAACTGGTTCCACAGCGACTTCGGCACGAGACTCCACCAGCGGTACTTGGTGTTACGCACGGCGTTGTGTGCAAAGTGTGAATGCAGGTGTTCTTTGTGTACCGCCTCGTCATCGCTGACCCCATTCCCTAAAACAATGTGACGATACTTTTGCCCATCAAGTTCTAGTACATTGGTGGGGGCCGACATCGTTTGTGGCGTGTCTTGAACGCTCTGGCAGTTCTGCGAACTCGACGACGGCGCCGCGGCGTTTGAAGGTTGGGGCAGAGAGGGGTCCTCGCCAAGGTCCGGCCGACCTTCGGCGGCTGTTGTGGGTCCAATCTTGGCCGCTTTCTAACAATATTCTTGTGCGCGAACCTACATGCTGCGTCAGTGTCCGTGGGTGCCCGCTTAATATCCCAAGCAGTTCATCCAGCTCGTGCTTCAGCTGGCACGTGTGGGGATATGTGCCTCATGGCACGGTGGGACACAGCGTGCAAAATAAATGGAAACATTGGCCACGTGAATCCCCGTCACGACAAAAAGCTGGCTCTGGTCGTCGGTTGGAACACGACACTTTCGCAAGCTTGCAAGCGCGTGTCTCGACGTAGTTGCAGTTCGATGTTACGTACCCAGGTGAGTCGGGGAACCAAGTGTCCCTAACTACGAGCAACCCAAAACCGCACTCGACAGGCGTTCCAGTTGCCCGAATGACTTGGAGTAGTAGAAAGACGGTCGAACATTGGATCAGGGCTCCGCGCAAGGTGTGCACCCGCCTGATTGTGACGAAGACCACGCCACTACCATCAACAACATAACAACTTGTCCCTTGTCGCTTGTTGGTGGTCGGCTACATGCAACACCCAGTCCCGACTCAAAAACAGCTGCTGTCAGCTGCAGCTACTTCGTCCAAGAACAGTTAGCAACCAAAACAGCCAAAACAACCAGTGCAGCTCAGACCGAAACCACAGCTTCGGCGGCAACGAACGCAGCAACGAACGAAGCGAACAACGAACGAACAAGCGAACAAACAAACAAACAAACGAACAAACAAACGAACGAACAAACGAACGACCTCAAAGCAGCCAAACCACAAACAACACAGGGCAAGCCAAACAACCTGCACCCACCCACACACACACACACACCTTCACTCTCACTCACTCACTCACTCACTCACTCACTCACTCACTCACTTGATCATCAACAGTCACTCACCGCTCACTGCGAGCACTGTGAGTGAGTGACTGTGAGTGAGTGACTGTGAGTGAGTGACCGTGAGTTCGTGGTGGTGGTGGGATGGAAGTGTGACGTCAACACCCACTCATTCACTCATTCACCCACTCACCCACTCACTCACTCACTCACTCACTCACTCACTCAGTGGGAGAGAGAGAGAGGATGAAACCGACCAACCCACCCACTCACTCACTCACTCACTCACTCACTCACTCACTCTATCTGTGCATCCCAGAGTCACCGTTAGTTGTGAATGAAGGCGCAGATGCGCACTCACACCCTCACACTCACTCACTCACTCACTCACTGCCACTCACTCACTCACTGCCACTCACTGCCACTCACTCACTGTCACTTACTCACTGACGAACGAAGTTGACCATCAGTGAGTGACTGCGTGACTGAGTGTGAGTGAGTGACAGTGAGTGACCGTGAGTGAGTGGGTGAGGCACAGTCAACAGCCAG
>ENA-OWNT01003488-OWNT01003488.1-seawater-metagenome-genome-assembly--contig:-NODE-3488-length-14733-cov-5.358556_pt1 | contig 14733 bp, 10 predicted proteins | sample MGYA00238136_ERZ651165 | MGnify/ENA primary metagenome ERZ651165 (study PRJEB26861, sample SAMN08777766) | seawater metagenome | isolation source: coastal seawater | place: USA: Florida | collected...
AAGTCGGAGCCGGTCCCGGTGTACGACGTCGTGTCCGAGATCGGCGGAGTGGTGCGGCCCTGAGCACGCCCGACGGCGTCCCGGGGCGGGAGCCCGCGGAGGGCGGGGACCACGAGCTCCTGGCCGACGTGGCCGACGTGGGCCTGCACTGCGTCTGCGCCGGGGGCGACGACTCCGGCCCCTCCTCGGTCTTCAGTGTCGGGTTGTTCGTGAACTACGGCCATCCGGAGGTGCTCATCATCGGCCTGCCGGCGCCCGTGGCGGTGGGGATCCTCCACCGGATCCACGCGCTGGTGCAGGAGGGCACCGCCTTCGCCGCCGGCGACACCACCGACGACGTGCTCGAGGGCTACCCCGTGACGTTCATGAACGTCGGCTCGAAGCACTACGGCGACTGGCTCGGCGACGCGGTGTGGTTCTACCGATCGCTGGACGGGGGCTTCCCGTGCCTGCAGATGGTGTGGCCGTCGCGGGAGGGGCACTTCCCCTGGACGGCCGGCTTCGACCCCGCGCTGCGGAGCCAGCAGCCGCTCCTGGGGACGCCCTGAGGCTTCAGCGGTCGATGCGCGGATAGCTCCAGCGGACCGAGGCCAACGCGCAGCGCCCGTCGGCGTCGAAGGCGACGCCCTCCTCCTCCAGCCGATCGATCTGCTCCTGCGCGCGCTCGAAGTCGCCGCGGTGCGAGATCGTCCCCTTCGCGTTGATGACGCGCTGCCAGGGAACGTCCGTGTCCGCGCCCCGCAGGGCCGCCAGGGCCCAGCCCACCTGCCGCGCGTACCGCGGGGAGCCGAGGATGGACCCGACGTCGCCGTAGGTCGTCACGTGGCCGGCCGGCACGAGGCGCACCACGGCGTGCACCCGCTCGTGCCAGCTCACGCTGCGGTCCTGCAGCCAGTCGAGGAAGGCGGGGGTGCCGGGGTCGGGGTGCGCCATGCGGGCGGATCATGCCCCAGGGCCGTGGGACCCGCTGGAGTAGGATGCGCGGCCATGAAGCGCCTGCCGATTCTGCTCCTGCCGTTGTTGATCGCCTGCCCGACCACGCCGGAGCCGCCGGACCCGGGGCCGTGCGCGATCGCGGGACTGCCGGGGTTGGTGGACGGCACCACCGTCAACCCGTTCCCCAGCGCGCACCTGGCCACGACGGCGGAGACGGCCACGGGGTGCCGGCTCGCGATCCCCGACGGCGCGCTGCCCGTGGGCGTGGGGTCGGATCCGATGGACGTGCGGCGCTTCGACCGGCGGGACGGATTCTCGCCCGGGCAGACGTCGTGGTGGCGGCCGAACGTCGCCATCGACCCGGCCACGCTGCCGCCCTGGAACGACGCCTCCGCTTCGCTCGCGGCGGACGCCGGCGTGCAGCTGTGGAACCTCGACACGGGAGAGCGCCTGCTCGGCTTCGCGGAGGTGGACGCCTTCCCGGACCAGGGTGAGCAGCAGCGCGTCGTGCTCGTGCGTCCCTTGAAGGCGCTGCCCCTGGGGGCGCGGGTCGCGGTCGCCGTGACGAACGCGGTGACGGACCAGTCCGGCGCGCCGCTGACGGCTTCGGGTGCCTTCCGCGCAATCCGGGATGGGCAGGAGGCGGGGGTGGAGCCGGCGGTGGCCGCGCACTACGAGCGGCTCATCGCTCGGCTCGAGGAGCTCGGTGTGCCGCGCGGCGACCTCGTGCTCGCCTGGGACTTCCCGGTGGGCACCGCGCCGACGATCACGCGGGAGCTGGACCATGTGCTCGCTGCCATGCGGCAGGAGGTGCCGCTCGATGCCACCTTCGTGCCGGACGTGACGGTGAACGCGCTGCTCGTGGCGGACGACGGCGGGCCCATCCCGGCGAGCGGGCTGTGGCGTGAGCTCCGGGCGGAGGTGCCGCTCACGCACTACCTGTGGGACGAGGACGACGACGCCTCGGACGAGGAGCACGACGCGGGCGTCTTCCGGCTCGACGCCGACGGGCTGCCCATCGCCCGCGGGCTCGACGAGACCTTCCTCATCGGCGCGGTCCCGGAGTCCGTGCGGACGGCCGCGGCGGGCTCGGTCCCGGTGGTGGTGTTCGGCCACGGGATCTTCTCGGCCCCCCAGGACTACATCAGCCACGCGAGCGACCAGAACAGCAGCGTGGAGCTCCTCAATCGGCTGGGGGCCATCGGGATCGGCACGGAGTGGCGCGGGCTCACGGAGCGGGATCGGCCGGACGCCGTGCGCGTCGCGGTGAACCTGGGCCGCTTCCCCCTGATCACGGACAAGATGATCCAGGGCGTGAGCAACACCGCCGCCGTGGCTCGGCTCACGCAGACCGCGTTCATCGATCACGCGGCGTTCGAGGCCGAGGGCGGGGGCTCCCTCATCGACCCCGACCGCGTCTTCTACTTCGGCATCAGCCTGGGCGGCATCGAGGGGGCGACGCTGCTGTCGTTGAGTGAGGTCCTCGACACGGGCGTCGTGCACGTGCCGGGGAGCATCTGGAGCACGATGCTGGAGCGCAGCACGCACTGGAACACGTTCGAGACGTTCGTGTTCGAGGCGGTGGACGCGCCCTGGGATCGCCAGCTCCTCTACGCCGCGAGCCAGCTGTACTGGGATCCCGTGGACCCCATCGTGCACGCCCCGAACCTCGCCGGGCGCAACGTGCTCATGCAGATCTCGGTGGGGGACGAGCAGGTCCCGAACTTCACGGCCGAGGCGCTCGCCCGCTCTGTGGGGCTGCCCCAGCTGCCTCCCGGGGTCGAGCCCGTGCAGCAGCTCGGGGAGCTCGAGGTCCCCACCGCGCCCGGCAGCTCCGGCTTCGTCCAGTTCGACAGCCAGCTCGGCCGCCCGCCCCTCACGAACCGCCCCGCGACGTCCAACTACGGCGCCCACACGGCGATCCGCCATACCGACGAGGTGATGGCGCAGGTGGAGGCCTACTTCGCACCCGGCGCCGAGGGGACGATCGTGGACGTCTGCGACGGCGCCCCCTGCGTGCTCGACGTCGATCGGTGAGCGGCTGGCACGTCGCCCTCGACCGGGGTGGGACCTTCACGGACGTCGTCGCGACGGACCCGGACGGCGTCGTCAACACGACGAAGGTGCTGGCCGGGGAGGCGGCCGAGATCGAGGCGCTGCGCCGCATCCTCGGCGCCCGGGACCTGACCGGCCTGGAGTCCCTGCGGATCGGGACCACCGTGGCGACGAACGCGCTGCTCACGGGCGACGGCGCGCGCACCGCGCTGGTGACGACCGCCGGGTTCGAGGACCTACTCGTGATCGGGCACCAGGCGCGGCCGGACATCTTCGCGCTCGACATCGCTCGGCCGGAGCCGCTGGCCGAGCGCGTGATCGGTGCGCGTGAGCGCGTGAGCGTTCGCGGTGATGTCCTCACGCCGCTGGACCTCGACGCCTTGCGGGAGTCGCTCGTGAGTGCGCGACGCGATGGGATCTCGGCGGTGGCGATCGCGTTCGCTCACGCGGTGGTGCGGCCCGATCACGAGCAGGCCGTCGCGGCCCTGGCCCGGGAGCTGGGCTTCCCCACCGTCGTCATGAGTCATGCCGTGAGCGCCCGGGTCGGGCTCGCTGACCGCATGGGCGCGGCGGTGGCGGACGCGCGGCTCACGCCGGTGGTGGAGGCCTACGTGAGTCGCGTGCTCGCGGCGGTGCCAGCGCGCGTGAGCGTGAGCTTCATGACGAGCACCGGGGGCCTTGTGTCCCGCCAGCGGTTTCGGGGCACGACGGCGCTGCTCTCGGGTCCCGCCGGGGGTGCCGCGGCCTGTGAGCGCCTGGCCCGGCTGCTGGACGTGCCGGCCGTCCTCGGGTTCGACATGGGCGGCACGTCCACGGACGTCTGCCGGTGGGCGGGGGAGCTCGAGCGCCGTGAGGAGACGGCCCTGGCGGGGCGCACCCTCGCCGCGCCGACGGTGGACATCGTGAGCGTCGCCGCGGGGGGCGGTTCGACCCTCGCGCTGCGCGACGGCCGGGCGTGCGTCGGGCCCGAGAGCGCGGGGGCGGATCCGGGGCCGGCGTGCTACGGCCGCGGAGGCCCGGCGACGGTCACGGACGCGAACCTCGTTCTGGGGCGACTCGTGCCCTCGCGCTTCCCGGCGGTCTTCGGGCCCGATGGGACTGCGCCCCTCGATGCGGCGGCGGCTTCCCGCGCGCTGCAGGAGCTCGGCGTCTCCGCGGCCGGCTTCCTCGCCGTCGCGAACGAACAGATGGCCGAGGCGATCGCGGCCCTGTCCACGGCCCGAGGGCACGATCCCCGGGATCACGCCCTGGTCGCGCTCGGCGGCGCCGCGGGCCAGCACGCCTGCGCTGTCGCGCGGCGGCTGGGGATCCGCACCGTGCTCGTCCACCCTCACGCCGGGGTCCTGTCCGCCTGGGGGATCGCCGGAGCGCCCCTCACGGCGCGGGCCGTGCGTCCGATCCTCACGGGCTGGACAGCGGAGATTGCGAGCACTCACGCCGCACTCACGGACGAGCTGGACGCCGTCGTGACCGAGACCCTGCGCGCGGAGGGTGCGCCCGCGCTGGGTCCGCCACGCGTCCGCTGGGAGCTGCGCTACGTCGGCTCCGAGACCGCGCTGTGGGCCGACGATCGAGCCGACTTCGAGGCGCGCCATGCGCAGCTGTTCGGGTTCTCACGTCCGGCGGCGGGCGTCGAGGTGCTGCGCGTGGAGGTGCAGCGCACCGAGCAGACGACGGGGCGCGCCGTGGTCGGCCTGGCGGAGAGGGCCGGCGGCGGCCTTGCCCCGGAGACCCGCACCCGGGTCGCCTTCGTGGGGCCCGACGGCGCGGTGCGCTGGGAGGACGTGCCGCTGGTGGACCGGGAGGCCCTGGGCGGCGATCGCACGCTGGCGGGCCCGGCGCTCGTGGTGGACGCGAACACCACCCTGGTCCTCGAGCCGGGCTGGACGCTCCGGACCGTCGGGGGCGTGCTGGAGCTCACCGACCAGGGCGCCCCCTCACACCGGTCCGAGCCCACGGAGCCGGATCCGGTCGGCCTCGAGCTCTATCACCGTCGCTTCATGGGCATCGCCGAGCGGATGGGCGAGACGCTGCGCCGGGTGGCCTGGTCCACGAACATGAAGGAGCGGCTCGACTTCTCGTGCGCGCTCTTCGACGCCGCAGGCCAGCTGGTGGCGAACGCCCCCCACATCCCCGTGCACCTCGGGGCGATGGGGGAGACCGTGCGCGCGCTCGTCGTGGACCTGCCACCCGGGGCGCTCCAGGAGGGGCGATCCTGGGCCGTCAACGATCCCGCGCAAGGGGGCTCCCACCTCCCCGACATCACGGTGATCACCCCGGTGTTCTTCGGTGCCGAGCTCCTCGGCTTCGCGGCGAGCCGCGGGCACCACGCGGACGTGGGCGGCATCACCCCCGGATCCATGCCGCCGTTCTCGACCCGGCTCGACGAGGAGGGCGTCCTGCTGCGCGGGCTCCTCCTGGTGGATGCGGGGCGCTGGCGGGACAAGGGGGTACGCCAGGCGCTCTCCGCGGGGGCGCACCCGGCCCGCGATCCGGACACCGTGATCGCCGATCTCCAGGGGCAGGTGGCCGCGAACCGCGTGGGGGTCGAAGCCCTGCGCGCGTTGGCCGCCTCGCGGGGCGTGAGGACCGTGAGGCGCTGGCTGGGCTGGATCCAGGACAACGGCGAGGCCGTGCTCCGGGGCTGGCTCGCCGGCTTCGGGGACAGACCCCGCCGCTTCGCCGATCGGCTGGACGACGGCACCGTCATCGCCGTGTCCATCGCGCGGGAGGGGGAGCGTCTGGTCGTCGACTTCGGCGGGACAGGGCCGGCCTCACGGGCGAACCTGAACGCGCCGCCCGCCGTGAGCCGCGCCGCGGTGCTGTACGTGCTCCGCTGCCTGTTCGATCGTGCGATCCCCCTGAACGACGGGGTGCTGCGCGCCGTCGACCTGCGCCTCCCCGAAGGGTCGGTCCTGAACCCGCCGCCCGGCGCGGCCGTCGTGGGAGGAAACGTCGAGACGAGCCAGCGGGTGGTGGACGTCCTGCTCGGCGCGATGGGGGTCGCTGCGGCCTCCCAGGGCACGATGAACAACCTGACGTTCGGCGGCCCGACGGGGGGGTACTACGAGACGATCTGCGGGGGATCCGGCGCCACCGCGACGGCGCCGGGCGTGTCCGGCGTGCACACCCACATGACCAACACCCGCCTGACGGATCCGGAGGTGCTCGAGCGCCGCCACCCCGTGCGTCTCCTGCGCTTCGGCTTCCGCCCGGGGACCGGCGGCGCGGGCGCCCAGCGAGGCGGCGATGGCGTCGTGCGCACCATCGAGTTCCTCGCGCCGGCCCAGGTTGCGCTCTTGGCCCAGCGACGCACGACGCGGCCGTTCGGGCTGGCGGGGGGAGCGCCAGCGGCTCCCGGAGCGGCCAGCTGTGATCGGGCCAGCGGTGTGACCGAGGAGCTGCCCGGGTCGTTCGCGATCACGGTGGACGTCGGGGACGTGGTGACCATCCGCACCCCCGGGGGCGGTGGGTTCGGTCCCCCGGAGGAGGGGTCACGCTGACCAGATCGTGAGGAGATGTGGAGATTGCGTGGCGTTCCCAGGTTGTTCCCCGGGCCCGCGCGTTGTTCCACCCGCGTCGGGCCGGCGCGTACTAGGAAGTGCCTGCAGCCACCCCGGAGCTCCCATGGCCCTTCGACCGACCTGCTCGTCCTTCGCTCTCGCCGCCTGCCTGGCGCTGCTGTCCAGCGTGCCGACCTCCGCGGACGCTCGCAGGAAGGCAGAAGAGCCTGTCGCCGTCTGGTCTCTGATCGCCGACGACGAGGACCGCGCCCTCGCCGAGCACTGGGTGACCGAGCTCGCCTCCGCCATCGACGGCGTCGAGGACGTGGCCGCCGACTTCGACCGCTCCTTCGCCCCCAACGTCATGCCCGCCGAGGGCGTCGTCGTCGCCATCGACACGGCCTCCCGCTGGCTGGACGCGGGCTGGCTCGCGCACTCCCGCCGCGAGTGGACCATCACGCTGGGCCTCGCCGAGGACGCCCTGGCCCTCGTGGAGCCGTACCCCGCGGCCCGCTTGCCCGCCGAGCTGCGGCGGGACCTGATGCTGCTCCGGGCCCGCGCCCTGGCCCGCATGGGGCAGACCCAGGACGCCCGCGATGCGCTCCGGGAGGTGATGTTCCAGGACCCGCACTGGGAGGCCCACCCGCGCTGGGAGCACGCCTCGATCGTCGAGCTCGCCGGCCTCATCCGTGCCGAGCGGGAGGGCGTGCCCGAGGCGATGGTGACCGTGGTGACGAACGTGCGCGACGCCGACGTCCTCATCTCCGGAGTGCGCCGCGCCGACACCCGCAAGGGCTCGGTGATCCTCGATCTGCCCGCCGGCATCTACGAGATCGCGGCCCGGAAGGCCGGCTACACCACCCCCACCGAGACGATCACCCTGCGCCCGCGCCAGCAGATGGACCTGGACCTGACGCTGGAGGTGCGCAACACCGCCGCGTTCCAGGAGTCGCTCTCCGCCGCGCTGGCGGACCCGTACTCCGCCCGCCGCTCCGACGTCTGGGAGGGGCTGCGGCTCGCCAGCGGCACCATCGCCGCGCGGGGGATCCTCACGTCGCGGTTCGAGCCCGACGGCCGCCACGGCGGGACCCTGCAGGTTGGGCTGTACCTGCCCGGACGGGCCGGCTGGGCGTTCCATCGGGCCATCGAGCTCGCTGGCGACAGCCGCGACGCCGAGCGGGTCCAGGAGGTCGCGGACGAGCTCGCGGCGTCCCTCGACGCGGCGCTGCACCCGGTGCTCGACGAGATCGCGTCCGCCGACCAGTAAGTCGGCTCCGCGCTCAGTCCTGGGTGCCTGCCTTGTGGCCGGCGGTGAGCTGGTCGGTGGCCTGGTAGACGACCGCCTCCCCGTCCCCGTCGAGGTCCAGCTCGCAGGTGGCGAGCCAGCCCGTTCCCTCGCGCCGGAGCTCGTACCGCCCCCACAGGAAGACGCGGTGGTCGAAGCCCACGGCGGTGAAGCACTCCGGGCCGTCCTCCCAGCTCGTGGGCGCCTCGGTGGGGATGGTCGCAGGCCACGGGCCGCACGACGCGAGCGCGCCGGGGTTGCGGGACAGCCGATCCGCGATGAGCTCCAGGTTGGTCACGCACTCGGCGTGCCGCGAGGCGTCCTTCGTCTGGTTCATGAACGGCTTCGCCACGAGGAGCGCCAGGGCGAAGCCGCCGACGATGACGATGTACGCCACTGGGCCCGTCGTGCGCGACATCGGCTTCGGGGGAGCGTTGGCCACGTCTGAAAGGGTACCCGGTGGCCAGCCCGCCAAGGGTGACCGTGGTACGCTTCGGGCCACTCGGACCCACTCATGGAATCCACGGTCCCTCTCCATTCCGAAGGTGAAGTCCTCGGCCCGTACGTCCTCGAGCGCCTGCTCGGACGTGGCGCCGCGGCCGAGGTGTGGCAGGCCGTCGAGACGGGCGATCTGGGGTTCCGCAAGCGCCAGGCCCTCAAGCTCCTCCGTCCGCCCCCTGGCGAGATGGAGGCCCAGAAGAAGGCGCTGATCAACGAAGCCCGGGTCTGCGGCCACCTCAAGCACCCCGGCGTCGTCGACGTCTATCGGGTCGGCGAGCACAACGGCGTCATCTACATCGCCATGGAGTTCGTGGACGGGCCGGACCTGAACACGCTCCTCGAGGCGCTGCGTCGCCAGAAGATCGAGATCCCCATCTCCGTCTGCCTGGACATGGCCATCGAGATCAGCGAAGCGCTCGACCACGCCCACACGGCCCGGGGCGACGACGGCAAGGCGCTGCAGATCATCCACCGGGACCTGAAGCCGTCGAACATCCTGGTCGACCGCCGCGGCCTGCTGAAGATCAGCGACTGGGGCCTGGTGAAGTCGGCCCTGAACCTCGAGTCCACCACCCGCGGGGTGGTGAAGGGCACGCCGGGCTACATCGCCCCGGAGGTGTGGGGCGGCACGCGGGACTTCCGGCCGTCCGTCGACCTGTTCGCCGTGGGCGCGATGCTCTACGAGTTCGTGGTCGGCGAGCGCCTCTTCCAGGGCCGCAACCTGGCGCGCATCGCCGAGCAGGTGGCGCGGCGCAAGCCGGCCGCCGAAGCGTCTCGCGTGACGGCGCGCTGCGCGCCGTTGACGCCCATCGTCGAGAACCTGCTCCAGCGCGTGCCGGGCAAGCGCTTCCAGACCGCCCAGGAGCTGTCGACGGAGCTGCGCAACCTGCGCGCGTCGCTCGGCGGGGGCGAGCGGCTCAAGGACTTCCTCCGCAAGACCGAGCACGTCGTCGAGCGGATCGCGCCGTCGGTCACGGGCACCGGGCGCATCCGGCCGGCCGAGACGGCGCCGGCGCAGGAGCCGGTGTCGGTGGCGCCCGAGCCGCCGTCGGACGAGACGAGCGAGCGGCCGTTCAACCTCGCCGACTCCGTGCGCGAGATGAACTCGATCATGGAGGGTGAGCCCACGGTGGCGCCGGACGACAACCCCGCGGATCTCCCGGAGGATCCAGACGACGTCGAGCCGCCCACCGATCCCGACATGGAGCCCAACGCGGCGCTCGCCCACCAGCTCGAGGAGCCGGACACGCCGGTGCCTCCGCGGTCGGCGCCGGCACGCCCCGCGTTCGAGGCCCCCCAGACCGTGGCGATGGCCCCCAACGCGGAGGCGTCCTCGTCCTCGTTCGTGGGACGCGCGGCGGACAACCTCGCGGCCCAGGGCGTCCCCGCCACCCGCGCCATGGCGCCCCAGGAGAGCCTCAGCGGCGTCGACTACCCCGAAGAGGCGGCGGACACGCTGCCCCCCGATGCTCCCTCGGGTGTGCGGGATCTTCCTGACAGCAGCGGCATCCGGCGACGCAAGAAGAGGCGCAAGAAGAAGCGCAAGCGCACGACGTCGCCGCTGACTCCGCCCGCTCCCACGGGGCCGAGCAAGGGGATGATCCTGTTCGTGATCGGCGGTCTGACGCTACTCGCGATCGGCATCATCCTCGTCGTCCTCAAGTGAGGACGCGGGCTCGCTGACGGAGGCCGGCTCGGTCGCCTCGGCCGGCTCGGTCGCCTCGGCCGGCTCGTCGGACGGCTGCGCCTCCTCGCCGGCTGCCGGTCCGGTGAACACCGGGTGCTCTGGGACCTCGCCCGCGGGCGCCTCGTCCGGGCGCGCGTAGCGGGGGCCCGCCTCGGTCCGGGCCTTCAGCTCCGGCGTGACCTCGTGCGGCTTCCAGTCCCGCAGCTCTTCCTTCGCGATGTCCATCTGCCCCTTGCCGGAGCGGTGGATGATCATCCAGACGCCCAGGCAGAACAGCGTGATCGCGCCGATCTGCGCGGGGGTCAGGGCGAGGCTCCCGAAGTAGCGCATGTCGCTGCGACGTCCGAACTCCTCCAGATCGGTGGCGCGCAGGCTGTCGAACAGCACGCGGCTCGGCCCGTAGATCAGCAGGGTCACGGCCGAGAAGAAGCCGTCGAAGAACCACGGCTTGAACTGCACCTTCATGCGGTCCAGCACCACGAACGTGATGAACAGCGTGAGCGCCAGCAGCGACTCGTACAGCCCCAGGTCGTGCCGGGCGCCGCCGTACCGGGACGGGAAGTCCACCGCGAGGAAGAAGTCCGTCAGCTTGCCGATGTGGTCGTGGGCCGTGAAGCAGCCCGCGCGGCCGAGCCCCCAGCCCAGCAGGAAGCCGATGCACAGGTTGTCCAGGTAGGGCCAGAAGGGGACCTTGCGGATGCCCTTGAGGTACAGGGGGATCGCGATGGATGCGCCCAGGAACCCGCCGATGGAGCTGTACCCGCCGTACCAGGGGAGGATGCGGCGCCAGTCCTCCTCGAACAGGTGGTAGTTGTAGGCGAGGATGTGGACGAAGTGGGCGAACAGGAAGCCCATGAGCACCATGAACAAGGTGCAGTCCACGGTGACCTTGACCGACAGGCCCCGGCGGATGGCCCGCGCGCGCGAGAACTCGGTGCCCGCCGCGATGCCGAGCACGGTCAGCAGCAGCCACAGGTCGAGCCGCGACTCGGTGCCCGGGATCGGGAACGACAGCGGTGGAAAATAGGGGATCACGGGCAGCTCCAGCGTGTGCGCGCGCAAAGGTAGCGGAACGCGATGCGCCCGCAGTCGGGCCGAGTGACTAGAAGTAGAGCTTGAGGACGAACGTCACGATCGGCTGCTCGGCGGTGGGCTTGCCGCGGATCCACAGATCCGACAGCGTCGACTCCTCGCCGAGGAGGTTGAGTCCGCCGGTGGCGAGGCTGCGGGCGACGGCCTGCTCGACGGCGTCCAGGCCCTTGAGCTCCTTGTAGGCCATGCGCACCAGCCCGAGCAGGATCCGCACGTCGGCGTCGTCCAGCTCCGGGTGCTTCGCGCGCACGGCCTCCACGAGGTCGTCACTCCACCAGCCCGACGGCGTGGGCATGGGGCCTTCGTAGGTGCGGGACACCCAGCCGGTGCCCGCGGGGATCCCGGCCGGCTCCGAGTCGATGGGCGCGCTCGACGCGCTCTCGGGCAGTCCCACGAGCCAGTTGCCGGGGCCGACCTCTGCGCGGCCCCCGATCCGGCGGCCGGTGAGGCCCGCCAGGGCGCCGTCCCGCAGCTCGCCCGGAGGCATGGCCCCGGCCTGCACCGCCCGCGCGATCGTGATGTTCACGGCGCGGCGCTCCTCCTGGACCACCGCCTCGCGCTTGTACAGGCGCTTCACGGCGCGGCGCCGGTAGCCGTTGCTGAGCATCCCGTCGATCCACGACCGGCCGGTGCTGTAGTGCCGCACCTTGTGCTGCATGCGCTCGAGGGTCGCCACGGTGCTGGCGAGCCGGGCGTCCAGGCGCGAGGCCTCGCGCACCATCTTGTCCAGCTCGGCGTCGGCCTCGCCCGTGGAGCGCGCCTCGATCTCGCCCACCAGGGCCATCAAGGCCGACTCCAGCTCGGTGATCTCGGCGTCGATGCGCTTGCGCTGCCGCCGCCAGGAGCGCACCACCCGATCCCGCGCCGCCACGTCCCGCGGATCGGGGATCGCGATGCCCGTGAACGGCGTCTGCACCCGCGCGCGCCCCATGTTCTGGATGGCGCCGTCCCGCTCGGTGGTCCGGGCCTTCGGCGTGAAGCCGAGGTGGAAGGGCTCCACGAGCACCGCCCACATCAGGTCCAGCCGCTCCTCGAGCTCGACGAGCAGGTCGTCGTGCATGGGGTCGCCCTCGGGGTAGGTGGCGATGTAGCGCCGCACGAGGCCGGAGCGCAGCTCCATGAGCTCCATCACGGCCTGCTCGCGGTCCGCCGGAGCGCCCTTGCGCAGGCGTCGGTCCCGCTCGGCCGCGGCGGCGTCGAACCAGCCCAGCGCCTCGCGCACGTAGGCCGGCGCGTCCACGCCGCGCCAGGACACCGGGAGGTCGTCGTCGCAGAGGTAGAGCCGGCGGGCGGTCTCGGGGGAGTCGAGCCAGGTGGTGACGAGCTGGAAGGCGTCCGTCGACAGGCCATCCAGCGCCCGCTCCCACAGCGACCACGCGCGGGAGTAGCTCTTGCGCTCGACGGCCGCGACGTGCACCACCCGCAGGGCGTCGAGGCCGGCCGTGAGCTCCGGCTCGATGCCGCTCAGGCAGTGGCCGAGCTCCAGGGCGCCGAGCGTGTCCCGCAGCGTGGCGTCTCCCACCTGGGCCCGGTCGAGCACCTGGTCGATGCGGACGCGCAGGCCGGCGTCGGGGTCGTCCACGCGCGCGGGCTCCACGGCGTCCGCGACGCCGGGCAGGAGCAGGATCAGCAGCAGGACACGGAGCAGGGGCACGGGGATCCGGCGATCGGACCCCACACGCGCGCTCGTGATTCCCGCCGTCCGTGCGGGATCACGCAAAGGGCGGGCCCCCTTCGAGCAGCGCGCGCTGCAGGCGCGGTCCCTCGAGCAGGATCAGCCAGGAGCTGAACATGGGGCCGAAGCGGTCCAGGAGCGGATCGCCGGAGCTGCCCGGCTTGCAGAACCGCGGCCCCTCCGCGAGGTGCTCGGACGTGACGCCGGCCGCGAACGCAGCGGACCAGCGGGCCGCGGCGAGGTAGCAGAGCATCGCCCAGGGCAGGGTCGGGAAGAGCGAGGTCTGGCCGGCGAACACCAGGCGGCGCAGCGCGTCGCGCAGGTAGGGGAGGAGCTCCGGCGGGACCTCGGGCCAGCGCCCGGTGCCTTCGCGGGTGCCGTGCCAGCGGCGGAACCGGTCGAGCCAGGCGGCCGTCGACGTCCCGGGGTGCAGCGGGCCGAGGCTGCCGCCGGGGATGTCGTCCGGCGCGCGCCCGAGCAGGTCGTCCACCGCCGCGAGCACCCGATCGAGGCCCTCTTCGAGCCAGGGCCGGATGTCCGGCGGATCGTCGCGGGAGGGGCGCTGGGCGAGGAAGGACAGGACGGTGCCCGTGTCCAGATCCGGCAGGCCCAGGACCCGCAGCAGGACGTCCTCACCCACGGGCAGCGGGCGGTCGAGGACTCCGTACTTGTGGGCCACGACGCGGCTGATGAACTCGCCGGGGACCGGGTCCCCGTCCTCCCACATGCGGTGGTCCGACAGGCAGGTGGGCCGGACGGCGATGCGCACGGACTCCTCGGTGCGGATGAGCTGCAGCGGGAAGAGCTGGCACACCAGCGGCTTCTCCTCGCTGCCGGCGCTCGCGTGGATGACGCAGCCGTGACCGGGCTTGAAGAAGGTGCAGAAGCCGTCCCGCTTGCGCAGGAACACGGCGTCGCGCTCGCGGTGCTTCTCGGTGACGAAGACGTCGTCCAGCGGGTGGTCCGGGAACGCCTCGGCCACCGTCGGCAATGCGGCCTTCACCCGGTCCACGTCCTCGGGGAGCAGGGGGCCCACCCGGAACGAGCTGCAGCACGCGGAGCAGTGGTTGCAGGTGTGGCGGGGGACGCCGAGGGCGGCGAGGCGGAGCGGGGAAGAGGGCGCGCTCATGGCAGTCGGCGGGTCCCGTGGCTAGTGTCGGCCCGGCCGGCGCACGGACGTCGCCGGCGGAGCCCGCGGAGCCTACATGAGCGAATCCACCACCGAAGTCTGGCGTGTCGAGGGGATGACCTGCGGAGGCTGCGCCTCCAGCGTGACCCGGGTCCTGACCGGCGCGCCCGGCCTCCTCGACCTCGACGTCTCCCACGAGCAGGACCAGGTGCGCCTGGTGCTGGACAGCGCGGCCGACCGCGCGGACCTGAAGGCCCGCATCGAGCGCGCCGGGTTCGACGTGGTCGGGCAGGGGTGACGCCGTGAGCGAGCCCGCCGATCGGGTGGTGCTCGACTTCCCCGTCGAGGGGATGACCTGCGCGTCCTGCGCGAGCCGACTCACCAAGGTGCTCAGCCGCGCCGAGGGCGTCGCCGACGCCACCGTCAACTACGCCACGGGCAGCGGCCAGGTCGTGCTGGGGGCGGAGCTGTCCCTCGCGGACGTGCGCCGCGTCGTGCAGGGGGCCGGGTTCGACGTGCCCCGTCGGCCCGACGTGCGGGCGGCGGACGAGGCGCAGTCGCAGCGGGAGTCGGAGCGGGCGGAGCTCGCCGTGTGGGTGCGCCGGGCGGCCTTCGCGGTGGTCGCCAGCGCGCTCACGATGGCTCTGAGCATGGGCTGGATCCCCGGGATCGGCATGCACTCCTGGGCGGGCCGCCTGGGCGCGGGTGCGCTGACGCTCGCCGTGGTGTTCGGCGCGGGCGCGCCCTTCTGGCGGGGCGCCTGGGCGGCGCTGCGCCACGGGTCGGCGACGATGGACACGCTGGTGGCGCTCGGAACCGGAACCGCGCTGGTGTGGAGCAGCGCGCTGCTCGTGCGCTTCGGCCCCACGG
>ENA-OWNT01003490-OWNT01003490.1-seawater-metagenome-genome-assembly--contig:-NODE-3490-length-14729-cov-4.221198_pt1 | contig 14729 bp, 15 predicted proteins | sample MGYA00238136_ERZ651165 | MGnify/ENA primary metagenome ERZ651165 (study PRJEB26861, sample SAMN08777766) | seawater metagenome | isolation source: coastal seawater | place: USA: Florida | collected...
ACGAACGAACGAACGAACGAACGAACGAACGAACGAACGAACGAACGAACGAACGAACGAACAAACGAACGAACGAATGTTCGAATGTATTCGTTCACCCACAGTCACTCACAGCCGCTCTGTGTGGCTGTGAGTGAGCGAGTGCGTGAGCTAGCTGACGGTGAAGTAAGTCACCTCCTTCACTGTCACCCACTGTCACTCACTCCTCACTGACTCTCACTCACTTGGATTACGTGCATTAACATTTTCAAAGATGATTTCGTGTTGTCAGAAAGGTATTATCACTGTTGCACAGTTTGACTGTATTTGGTGGGATCGTTGATTTATCCTTCCAACACCTCTTTGCTCATGAATCCATTCCACGTCACTCCCCCAATGTCCCCCACAAACGTTGTCACAACAGCCTGTAGGTTGCGCTTTCCAAACTCACACTCAGTTTATCCTACATTCCACAGTACCCGGTATCATATTTATTATAATAAATGCTTTGCTTCTCCCATTTATTTTGTAGTAAATGAAAGTGCAACAATGACCGCACTTCAATGCTATAATTCATAGTACCAAAGTGCAACGAAATTCGGTGTTTCCAAAACCACGGCTGGTGCGCTGGTGCAGTCATGCCGCTTGATGGCGCGGACGAGCGTGTCGCGCCAGCAACAACAGCGGTCAACACGCTCGTTCTGTGTGTTCGTTCCTTCGTTCCTTCGTGCGTTCGTTCCTTCGTTCCTTCGTGCGTTCGTTCCTTCGTGCGTTCGTGCGTTCGTTCCTTCGTTCCTTCGTTCCTTCGTTCCTTCGTTCCTTTGTTCCTTCGTTCCTTCGTTCCTTCGTTCCTTCGTTCCTTCGTTCCTTCGTTCCTTCGTTCGTCGTTGTGGCGTTGTGGACGAAGTGACGACGACAAAGTGACGAACGACGAACGAACGACAAAGTGACAAAGTGACCGACGACGTGACCACGCGACGAAGTGACCACGACGAAGTGACCACGACAATGTGAGGACGTAGGGACGGTGCAGCGACGACGCAACGACGACGCAGTGATCGATGGAGGCACGTAACTAAGTTTGGATTCGGTACAACGTCAAACGTCAAACACGCGCCGTGCTGTGGGTGGTGGTATTGTAGTTGTGGAAATAGTAGTCGTTGTAGGTGGGGAGTTGAGAGGGCTGTGACACAGAAAAGGCGAGGTGGGCTCTCTCGATGTATGCCACATTGTTCTATCACTTGTCGCCACTTCATTATGCGCCAGTGGTGTCATTCAACGGCTGTAATTGGGGACAACCCGAAGGTGGCACAGATCTTTTTTACTTTTTAGTCGAAAACAAAATGGAATACTGTGCGTTGCTTTCGGTGGGTTGAGAAAATATGTGACTCTTCTGTTTCGTCGATTGTGACTTCCGCGCAATGCTTGCATTGCACTGCTGCGACTTCGTGTGACGGCGGCGACGACACGGATGTGACCGATTGTTGTGACGGGATCCAAATGCCAATGTTGCCATCCCAGTTGCTTTCTTGACTCGACTGCAGAAATGTCGTTCGTTGAGTTTCTGCAGCGGCATCGCAGCCTGCTTGCCCACAACAAATCGGACATCAGAGCTGCCGCAATCGCTCAGGTAGTCTCGACAGTGAATTCGAGTCTATCTCGTAACTGCAGCGATTTGCAGTCCTCTCTGGAGGTGCACTGTGTCTTGGATTTCGTGCTGCAGTTGCTGGCTGACTCTAATTGGGCCGCACGGCAAAGCGGATCCCGAATTTTGGGTCGATTTTCAAGTACCGTCGGCGGTTGGAACGAAGCTGTTCTCAAAGATCTCGGAACACTCGACGGCCACATCCCTTTGGGCTTTTCGTTGCGGACTTTGAAGCTGGAAGTGCTCGTGGAGCATGGACTCCCGCTGCTTGCCGCCGCGTACGACAGTGCGGACAAGGAGTCAAGCTCAACGCGAAAAAACTTCTCCGCGCAGCGCGACGAACTGTTGCAACTGTTGGTGGCTGGAGCAGATGATTTTGCAAACTTGGACGCCACCAAGAGCAACTTAACGGGCCTAATTAGTCCTGAGGACCTTGAGCTAGCCGGCAGTTCAAGCGAAGACAACAGCACAATCGGCCTTCGAGGTGAAAATCTCGTCCACGTTGTAACGGGATCCGCCTCCACGTCGCAAGGAACTGATTCGCCGCGTGACGCAGCGGTTCACCCATTTTTGACTTTTTGCAACACGCTTCGATTGCGCCTGCTGTCCACGCAGTGGGAACGGCGGCATGGTGCAGCCTCTGCCCTTGCAACTATGTTGTCGTACTTGCCCGTTCGTAAAAGTGGCGCGTCGCCCGTCAGTGATCATCATGATGGCACCTCCCGAAGGGCAACCAACTGGCTGGAGGATGGCGTGGTACGGTGCATTTGCATTGTAGCTCTGGATCATTTCGGAGACTATTCAGGCGAGCGGTTAGTGCGACCTGCTGTTGAAGCGGCGGCTCAACTTCTCGGCGTTATTGTTGCGCTCCTGGGCCCAAATTACGTTCGATCTGGTGGTGTGGTCAGTTGTTTGTCCAGTTTGCGAGCACCAAAAAACCCGTTTTGGAACATACGGCATGGCGCCATGCTCGCTGCACGTTTTGTTTGTCGGGCCATGTTTGTACTTCACCCCACAGATGTCCGTGCTGCTGCGACATCCGGACAGCACAATGATGGCTCAACGGGGATGGCTGCCTGCAAAAACTTTGTGTTAACCGCCACTCGCGACGCTTTGCAGAATGACACCGACTCGGACGTGGTGGAGATAACATTGTGCGTCATGAATGATGTTTTGGAGCAAGTGAACACGGTATCTTTGCTTGCCAGCGGCGGAAGCAAGGCGATAAGTGACATATACTTGTCCATTTGGCAACGCGTGGAGAGAGAGGCTGTGGACGCGTTGGCGATAGCGACATCGACGCTCGTACCTATGTTGCTAAATGCAGCAAATTCCATTTACGACTTGTTGTCAAACCGACCGGAACATCATAGCGACCTGCCTGCCCTGTTTGCGGGGTCGGAAGGTGCAGCTCGTCCACGGCAACGTGCTTTAACGTCGCCTTCGACATTGTCGCTTCTTCTTCGAGCGGCAAAGTCGGAATATCAGTCTGCAGCCTCCGTCAAAGTCAGTTTGCTCACTTTGGACATCCTTGGCAAAATTACCGCCACAACGACTCGCCTTCAAAGAAAAGATGATGATGAGTTGCTTCAAATGTTTGAGATTTGTGACGTTGTATTTTTGCTTGCCACTGAACTGGTGCGAGTGAACGATGACCTGACACATGGAGCTGGTGTCAGTGTTGGCCAACGTGCCTTCGATGTTCTGCGTGATATCATGAGAGCTGTGTCTCTGTTAGTTGGCGATGAGTTGCCGCAATGTTTGTCCGCAATGCCCCACATGAAGTCATTTGTTGATTTCTTAACTGATGCGTCAGCTCCTCCTGTGGCTGAGCTGGACTCATTCCGGGCCGGTGATGCCTGTGCTTACTTCGTCTGCCAACTTGCGTTGGCCACAAAATGTTCCCGCAGTCGAGCAGAACAACCACACACCGCGTCAAAAATACTGCAAGTTGTTGAAAGAGCCGTAACTTTCTCACCGTGCTCGAGCGCAGATCCAAATTCACCAGAATTCAACCGCGAATTAACCAGAACCGCGTTCCTGCACTCTATGCAAGCTCAAATACACCTTGCACTGTGTAATTCTCCTGCAACATCACGGAACGTTGCGCTGGTGAGCAATGAGGCTGCACTGTTGCATAATGTCTGGAATTCCATTCAAAGTGCAAGCCGCAGTATGCATTTCAAATTGGAGCAGAGCGTTGACTCAACAAATGCGCTTCGTCAGCAATACGCCACTTCTATAGTGCCTGCTCTGAAAATACTTTTACAAGATCTGTCGGGCCAACTTGGAGTTCGCTTCTGCGGCTTTGCGCAACGAACAATATCCACAGTGATCACATTAAACCTGCGCTCTACGGAATGGACAGCGGCCACGGATGTCTTGACGGACTTGCAGTACATATTGTCCCTCGAAACTAATGCTGCTGGGAGTCGCCAAGCAATGAAATCATGGATTCAAGATTTGTTTGACAACGATCGCTTGGAGATGCTTGACGGGGTAGGAGCAGTTGGTGAGGTTGACACGGGCTCTGACGACGTAGTTGAATCGACGGATGTTGACGATGGAGATTCAAAACCGTCACGCGCAACCCCAGTTCGCGTCCAGCGCCTGTTGAACGATGAGAGCATGTCCTCCCGTCTTGCACTGCGTGTCAAAGATGTGTTACGCCGACTCAAAGTATGTACTGTGCCGGTCATGTCCATTCGAATGTCAGTTGTTCACCAACAGAATGTTTGCGCGCAGGCCGTCCTTCAAGCGAACTCGAGCGTCACCCTTACAATGAAAGCTGAAAGAGCATCAGCGCGTGTGTATTGTCTGATGACCACTACTTTCTTGTCGGAACCGCATGCTCGATCCGGCGATATCGGACCGGAGTGCTTGACAGCACTGATGGAATCTATCAAGCTGCAACACGCACTCGCACTGCAGCGACGTAGCGCAACAACTTTGGCGCGGCTCTGCGCGTATTGGCACGGCAGGGTCACTGACGGCGTGGCTTCTGCTGCGGAGAGAACATCTTTCCGCAAAATCATGAGCAACGTCGTTCTATATCTACGACCAGATTTTGCCGCGTACAATCGGTGGTTCTCAGAAACGGCGACGAAGCAGGTTCATCCTGCCGTCAGGAATAAATTGAATCGTACTCATGGCATCAACCATATGGAGGAGGAAAAGTTCGTTGACGCAGTGTAAGTATGCGCATCAGTGGAACGTCACCGCTAGGATGACAGGCGTTGACGTGTGATGTGTGATGTAGATGGCAGCGGGGTGCAGCTCTGTCAATAAACTTGATTTCAAAGGAACTACGTCGGCACTACAAGACTTGCATTGTGGATGTCCTCCCAAACGCAGATCGCTCAACCGCCAAGTCTCGGCGTGGATATTTGTTTGAGTTTGCATTGGAGCCCATTACATCAGGCCATTTGTACGATTTGCATCGTCTAGCACTGCTTGTGTCAACTGTGCCACCGATCATTACTTTCCTTGCGCGTTCCAGGTTCAATTTGATGTCAGACTATTGGTGTCCTCCGTCTCTTGATCCAGCGAACGAAACAAATGCATTGCACTTCTGCAAATATGAGAAGACGATTAATCGCTTGTTCGAGGCTTTGGGGTCGTTTTCTCCCTTCAACGCCGCGCACAAAGAGCTCCACAAAGTGCAAAAGCGCCTCGCACAGTCACTGCGATTTCTTCGCGTATTGATAACTGTTCAGCCATCGCAAGAAGACGATGGTACTACGTCAGCACGACCCATTACACAAAATATTCCAGCTTTATTCATGACGGCACTGCAACTCCAAACTTTCAAGCAAGCATTGGACGCGTGTTCTGAGGTATACTTTTGTTGATACATTCGCTGTGAAATCATTATTTGCGGTCAGCGAAGTTAGTACATGCATTGTTCTCGAATGCAGGATCGTTTATGTGGTGTTGGGTCTGAGGCTGTCTGTGACAAGTCTCTTCTGTACTCGTCACAGCGGTGGCTAGCTTGTGAGGCACGAAAGGCAATGTTTGAAGCCATTCGTTGCGTTTCTGATTCGGCCACGCATATCTCCGCTATATCCGATGCGCTGTTGCACGCCATTTCCCTGCGACATGAGAGCGAAGCACATTCTGCGTTGTTAATTGCAGCAGCATCGGTATTTACTTTTCCTCTGTTAGTTCATGTTCTCTCACATTATTTTACGGTGTGCTTTGTACAGCTGTTGCTACAGATGACCACGCAATTTCAATCTCAGTATTCCACACGGGTGGGAGCCATATGCTTCCATAAGCTGATACAGGTAACCACATGCAAGCTGATCACTCAAATTGGCTCGTTCCGCACTTCATTTGCTGTTTGGTGTTGCGATAGCTGCTGTACGGTGCTTCAAATCCGGTAGTTCGGCGATTGTGCGGCAACGTCTTGGGAAATTTGGCACCCCTCCTGCCCCTGTCAGCGAAGGATGGCCAATCACTCAGTGACGAACAAAGTCTGCTCGTGGGCCTCGTGCGGGGGTCTCCCTTTCACGAGCTCGCGGATCAGGTACGCATCAAGATCTGTCACCCACCGCGTGTTTTCCATTGTTTCAGCTTTGTTTAATGATTAGGTCAAGGTCCCGGAGTTTGTGAACGACCTAGTTCAAACTTCTTTTCGGAATCATTTTGCCAATGCTACACCACCAGCGTTTCGGATTCGTGGATACCAGCGCAAAGGAGTTATATGGCTGTGGCTGCTGAGGAAAATTGGTCTTCATGGCTTGCTCGGTGATGATATGGGCCTCGGTAAAACGCTTCAGGTCCGTGTCAGTCGTGTGTGATGCCAATTGCTTCTCTTCGTAACATCCCAGCATCTTTTGGTTGTCAGACGCTGTTTGTGACCGTCGCGGACGCCGTGGAATCCACTGAAAAATGGGCCAAGCTCAAAGCCAAACCGTCAAATTTGCAAATGGCGTCTGTGGTCATCTGCCCCGCCAGCCTGGTTTCGCATTGGGTATTCGAGTGCGAGAAGTATTTTGCATCCCGCCTTGTCTATTCCACTCATTCTGGATCCAGGGTGCTCTTCGTCGTTAATCCCGTACGATATCATGCCTTGACCAAAGAAAAAAGAAGGAAACTCCGGTGTTCTTTGGGTCATCAAGTTCTCGAATTAGAGCGTCAACGAGCCAACAAGCTCGGCTGCACACATATTGCAATCCTGCACGTTGTTGTTACGTCATACGCAATCGCCGCTGCAGATTGCCAGGATCTTGTGCACATTCCATGTATGTTGAAAGTGAAGAGTGACAAAACTATTTCACCAGCCGCATCTGCACAGGGCACGTTTCACTATTGTATCGTCGATGAAGCACATAAAATCAGCAACCCAGCTTCTCGGAGCACCAAAGCGTGCAAAACCGTTGGCATGCATTCGCGGCATCGCATTGCTCTGACGGGTATGTTGTGCAAATCAAGGTGATGACACTGTTGACAAGGCGCAAATAACTCGGATTCTCCTGGCGTAGGCACTCCTGTCTCCAACTCTGCTTTGGATGTGTGGTCCTTGTTCGACTTTTTAATGCCTGGATACCTTGGCTCTCAGGTTTGACCAATAATGTCACACTCGATATATTAGCTCTATTCACCCTTCAATGTCACATTCGATTAGGTCGAATTTCGCTCACAATACGAATCTTATGTCAAAGAGGCGTACGTTTCGCTGTCTGGTATATTTTGTTAGTGATTATGTCACCACGTCCTCATTGCTCCAGGCGCGCTCATGTAAAGTATGATCTCAACACCTTTTGGAGCCATGAAAAGAGTCGCACCGCGAACCAACCCAAGCCAGCACTTTCCGGAAGTGCAATTCGAAGCATTTTGAAACCACAACGCAGTGATGCTGCAAACAACAAAACAATCGCCAATGCTCATGTGAGAAGGCTTCAAACTCCACATGCGTTGCTGTCGCGAATTGCGAAGGTCATGCCGGTTGCCTGTGTCTGGAATATAGATGGCCCTTATTCTCAAAACGCTGCACAGCAAAATAGCGCCATTCGTGCTACGTCGAACGAAGGAGGTATGCTTGTGGCAGCTTTGACGCGTGATGTGCTTCGATGAATTGATTTGTCGATGTTCTTTTCCTTCTTCTTGCGCAGGGTGTGCTTGCGGAGCTTCCTCCAAAAACAATCACGGACCGCTACTGCTCAATGACACCTCTGCAGGTTGTACCTTTACACTTGTAGTAACTGTTGCACATTCACAAATTTCAACTGATGGGTCTTGTGATGGTACAGACGCAGTTTTACAACTTCTTTCTGCAGCAAAGTGGTGAACAGTTATCTGATACTTTCGAATCTTGCCGAGGGGAGCCTCCCAAATCTCCGAAGAGAATGGCAATCTTGAAGCGTCTGCTGCAGCTTTCTGTTCATCCCATGCTCGTTTTCGAAGAAATTAAAAGAATAGTGAGTTCCGAGTATCAGCACGTCATGTGTTTTTGCGCGGTAGGTTAATATCTGTTGTACAATCAGGCTCAATTGACGTCCAGTGCATCGTCGTCCTCGGCGAAGACGAACAAAAAATGGGCGTTGAGCCTCCGCGTCTGTGATGTCGCCTCGTTGCAGCATTCCGGCAAGCTTCAAGTGAGTCGGCACTTCTCAACAGTTTGCCACTTTGCCCAGTTGAAATGTTTGATGGTGGCGGGCAGGCTTTGGGAGACTTACTGTTGGAATGTGGGATCAACAATTCTGTCGTTGGCGAGAGGTCTGAGTTCCCGCACCGACTGTTAGTGTTCGCCCAACACAGACAGAGTCTGGATTTGATCGAGCAAATGTTGCTTGCGGGTCACCCAGAATTGGATCGTTTACCGTAAGTGAGGCGTACTGTGGTGAATTTACAACACTACTGCTTGACAAAATATTGATTTTTACCTGCTGTGGTCAGTTACCTCCGTGTCGATGGCAGTGTGCCCGCAACGGACAGAGTGACCATTGCTCGCCGTTTCAACTCCGATGTGAACATCCCTCTGCTGTTGATGACAACTGGTGCTGGAGGGTGCGCCGCATATGCTTCATGCCTCACGTTTGTCGCCGCTCTTTTGTCCGTTTCTTATCGCCGTATGTCTTCACACAGACTGGGACTCAACCTCGCTGGAGCTGACACTGTAATTTTTCTGGAGCATGACTGGAACCCGCAAAACGATCTTCAAGCCATGGATCGAGCACATCGTCTCGGGCAGACTCAAAAAGTGAATGTGTAAGTTGAATTGCGGCCGTTACAACCATGCGTGCACACCTAATGGCTTTGCTGTGCTCGCCAGGTTTCGACTCATTACACGAGACACCGTCGAAGAACATGTCATGGCACTACAACATTTCAAACTCGCCGTATCACACGGCATCATTCAGTTCGTTTAATATGTCGCGGCCTTTCCCAATGGTTTGCATGTTGACATTTTTTTGTGTCTGCGGTACAGGGAAGAGTCTCAAGCTACTCCTGACACGATGGAGTTCGAGACTCTTGTGTCAAGGCTGCCACAAAGCGGGAAGAAATCGTCGCCATCGAATAACGATGACACCGCAGCGGTATACGATGATTTGAACGCCGATAAGTTCACGAAGGCTCTACAGTCAGCAAAGCGTCCGCGCCAACAAAGCAAGCGCAAAATCAAGGCTGTTCATGCTGCATCGGGTGCCAAAGAGGGAACGGCATCTCGTGAAAAGCCACATCAAATGTCCGCAAAAAAGTCCAAGAAATCTCGAAAAGAGATGGCGGGTCTCATCGAGGACCTACTAGCTTCTGCCAACAGCATCCTCTAGCTCTATTTATTCATTACGAGAACAGTTGCGCTATCACCAGACCCGTCGCAACATCGATCCTCTTCACAGTCACAACCCCACAACGCCACAGCGTCACAATGTCATGACGGGCACGAAAGCAACATCAATCAACGACCTGATTTACACACAGTTCGCCAGCAACATGATGCATTCTCTCAACACATGAAAGCCATGCATGTACCCCGTTGTCCCGCGTTCACTCACAGCTCACTATGCTCACTCATAGCCCACTCAGCTTGGCCTTAAGCCCACTCACCATCGTCGTCGTCGCTGTGTCGTCGTCGCTGTGTCGTCGTCGCTGTGTCGTCGTCGCTGTGTCGTCGTCGTCGTCGTCGTCGTCGTCGCCGTTGTGTCGTCGCTGTGTCGTCGTCGCCGTTGTGTCGCCGTTGTGTCGTCGTTTGCTCTTTGGTGTCGTCGTTGAATGGTCTTGGGGCGTGGAGTTTGCTGTAGAACCTTGCTTGCCGAAGTTTGAGGAGCATTTGATGGTTACATTCACGTGTCGGAGTCTATGCAGTGCCAATGCAGAGCTCACAAGCTCGCCGATGCGTGGGGCGAGTAAGTGGCGGATGGTCACGAACAGTAAACATCGCGGCATACGACGGATTGACGCACATCGGTGCTATCAGTGTTCTTGTTGGCCTCGCCGTGCCAAATGGGTGCAATGTTGAAGGAGACGAAGGAGACGTCGCCGTCTGTCGTACGAGAGGAAAGAAAAACAAAAACTCAATCAATATCGTAGCACGCCTCCATTAGTTTATTGTGTTCGTGTTGGCGAGAATAAGGAAAGCGATGTTTCTGCAATCCTCGGTGTTAGGAGATCTTGGGTGAATGATGCAGTAGTGGAGTACAGTGTAGCAGCACCGGACAATGGAACGCAATGACAGCATCTCCTCTTTGGTGGAGGTCGACATCGACGGGGAGATGGGCAACTTTGCTCAATCACCAAAACGGCCAACACAGTCCGACCGCCCAGCGATCGGAGCATTTTGGCTCTTCTTGTGGAACGCCGTGTTGCCTGTAGCGGTGGCGGCTCTCACAACTGCAAACGCAGTGATTGTAAACGGCAATGGGACGTTTATTCCTTGGTTCGACGACGGACACAACCTCGGTCTACTACACGCATGCATGTTCGTCGTCATTTTGGCGATTTGGGCGTTGGTGACCACGATGCACAGGCGGGCGAGAGCGAAGGGGTACCTGTCGTTCTATCGCAACACGAGATCCATAAAAGACACACCGTTGCTAGCAGTTGGTGTCGGGAATGGTACGTTCTCCAATGTTCACCATGTTTTCCGCCCGTTCAATGCAGTAACCTGTTGTCGTCTGTGTCGCATTGTCCGTGTTTGCTGGATGCGCGACCAGCTGTCTTACTGGTTCTATCGTGGCTGATTGACCTCAATGGAAAAACCCAGTGGATGGATACGAACGCGTGGTGTTTCATCGCTGGTACGACTTTTTTGTTGCGTTGAAACTACCAACACGGCGCCCGCATCTAGTAAAACTTACTTGTCGCTCTGGTCGCAAAGGCCTCAATTACGCTGAGAGCATCGTCGCAATTGTGGCGGTTGTGCTCTACGCGGCGCGCCTACGTCGCCAAATGCGAACGGGAAAGACGGACGTGGAAGAACAGGTACGCCGCCCCGGGTCGTTTGTGATGCGCGCGCTGCGTATTCTCCAGCACTCACGATGACACTACACGCGCTCTGCTCTTGACACCAGTTGAGGTCCCACAACAGTCCGTTGCTGCCGCCCGTCAAGAGCACCAATGCTCAAGAGCAAGCAGATCTCATCAGTCTGTTGCGAACGAAGGAAAAGAATTTAAGCCAAGAAGTGCTCTTCCTTCGGTTCGTTTCCTCCCGCAAGTGACGCGAACACATCACTCGTAGACCCGTAACCGTGTTGTGCTTGTGCTTCCGATTTAGCGGCAAGCTGTCGGACTACGAAAGTAGTGGCCAAATCAACGAAGTTTTGGAAGCACGGCAACAGCAATGCCGCATCCTGGAGCAAAAAGAAGATCACTTGCTGGAGCTTGTACGAGATCTTGAAGCAAACCTCAACTCTGTGCAACAGGAAAGTCCTCACGCCGAAGCCCCACGTTGACTACTGCGTGAAACCTGCACGCTGATGGTTTGTTCCTTCTGCAGGAGTATGTGGAAGCCGTTGCGGTTGTTGAAGCCCAAGACCAGCGGATAACGAATTTGCAAATTTTGTTGGATATTGAACGTGAGGTTGGTTCCTGAGTCTGTGCGGTGTTTGCCAGATCACGCGCTGCAGCGCAGAACGCATGGTGGACTCATTCAAGCACCCTATTGTTGCCGTTAGACTGCGCAAAGGCAGGCCGCTGTGCTTCGGCGGCACCACATATCCATTGATTCGCCTGGAGGGAGACGCTCGCCTCCAACTTCAGGTTCAGGAGGCGAGTAATTGGAGCTTGGTCAGTTTGGGTGCCCGCCCGCGCGCACGCCTGCACAGTGTCACTGGCTTCAAAACGCTGTAATGTTAACATTAGATTGGCGTCGTCAATGTGCCGTCTCTTGCGGCTTTGTCGATTGTGTTGTGGTCCACTGTGTTGGTGGTAGTGGCCTTGGCAGCCACTGCATTTGACTCTTGCCGGTCCTTCGTTTCGCGAATGATGACTGGGACACTGCTTGGCGGGATGATGCCCACCTCTGTAATGAGAGCCGTGACGAATTCCGCTGGCGTCAGGTCATATATTAAACCCAACGAGCTGGGCTCACAGTATCTACGCGACAGGGACATGTGCGGTGAGTCACACGAAGACGAAACAACCATGTGTCAAGATGCGACGATTGCATCGAACTTACAAACTCGCGGGACTACCATGCTGCTGGCAGTACTTTTCCGCCTGCAGGATATCACTCACAGTAAAGGCATGTACGTGCTGCACACTGGCACGCGAAGGGGGGTTCATTACCATGGCCGCTCGTCTCGTTTCCTTGTCCTCGATGCTCTCGTCAAGATCAAACACAAGCTGATCAACATCGCTGAGCTCGTTTTCAACAATCGCGTCAACCTGAGCGGAAGCCCCCGAATTGCAAGAACACGGTGATCTCAAACGAATTCACAAAAGACCCATCACAACAGAGATTGAGATTTACCTGAACTCTCTCGCAAAACTTGTATGTCTCAGAGCACACTAAAACTGGAATTCCTTGCGTCCGGGCCATCATTCCCACCAATGCAGTCCCCGAGTGGGCGATTACGGCCCCGTTCGAGGCCAACGCGCTCGCACCAATAAATACTTTCGTTACGTCTTGCATTACGTAAGACAGAGCGTTCAGCGGAGCGTAGGTACAATGAATCCCGGCACTGGCAATTTTCTTGATCATTCGCTTGCCGTGGAAGTCTGGCGGCGAGTCAGTAATGATGATGCGGATATTCAAGTTCTGCTTCCTCACGTACTCGGTCAATCGCATGAGCACCTTTTCGATGACGTGGTAGCGGCTGACTGTCAGGATGACGTCGCCATCCTGGATTTTGCCTAACGAGGTTTCCACGATAACTTTGCCTGCCATTTCAATTCGTTCTTCAATGAATTCGTCGATGCTTTCGCAGAGCTGCGCGCGGGATTGCTCGTGGGACAGGTCCGTATCGAGAAGTGAAATGCTAGCTTTGAGCCAGTTGATAACGTTGCCCATCGCTAATGTGTGCCGTCGAGAAGTGACGAGGTGGTTAATTTGAACCGTTATGAGCTTGCCCAGCTCCATGTTGAATACAGTGTTGTCATCAATGGCGACGTCGGCGATGAAGCTCTTCAGTGCATTTAGCATGCCAACCGTGCGGCTATTCACGCTGTCGTAGATGCCTTGCGAAAACTTCAGTCCCATTCTGATGACAGCAGGGTGGATTTTCTCGTTGTTTGAGAAGGCCGTCGCCAGCTTCTTGGCCTTTCCTTCCTTTTTCAGATGCGAAAAGATGCCAACAACTTGGTTGGTTGTCTGCACAGAGGCATGTTGTGTCGAAGCGCGACCTTTTCCAGACTTGCCTTTTGCCGTCGTTTGAGACCCTGCTTTCTTCGTGGAGCCTTTCCCAGATCCTGCGCCACCGGCATTGTTGTTGCCCTTGCCTCCTTTCTGTTTTTGCTTCTGCTTCTGTTTTTGCTTGCCTTTCTTCTTCGGACCACCACCAAGTTGCGACATCTCAGCTTTAATTGCCTCGATTTCTTGCACAACATGCATGAAAGGAGCATTTTGTTCCTTCAGGCGGCGAATATCCCCAGTTTTCTGCTGGAGGCGAGCTTTGAGCTCGGCTATCTTCGCCACCTTGTCGTTTTCGTCGCCCATATCTACAACGGGGTTGTTGTAAATGTCCGGTGCAACAGACGCGGAAGATATCACGACGTTGGTACGTGCCGTAAATAGACGCTCAGTGCACAAAAAAGTAGACGCCGAAGCAAATGCCAAAGAAAGCACGCGCGAAATTGTGTGTTGGTCACCATCCTCGTCGCACAACGTTCGCCATGTCATGTGGCGCTGACCGCAGTAATACAAACAGCACCGGTGTGGACATCTGGCGAGATCCAAGCATGTCCGCAAGGCCTCACTCCCTCACTCTGCCATTCGTGCTGGTGCTGTCTTTGTCCGTCAATGTAGCATATCAGTGCGTCGCAGCTCCGTCGGCCAATAGTCGAGGTCCGTGGCGACCGCACTCTCGACGACGCAAGTGACACACCCATTCACCGGTCAACTGCAACAACTCATTTGCAGTGACCACCAGCAACTGTAGTTGCGGTCGTCGCTGTCCACCCGCACGCGCAGCATGCACACAATGCGCCACAGATGTTCTTTTACACTTCCTCTTGCCGGCTGCCGGCTGGATGGTTGCATGGACCTCCGCAGCCGCAGCCAACGGCGCGTGGCGTTCGTGCGTCGCGACTCGCGCGTCTCTGTACTGTCGCTGACGTCCATCCATCTGCACTTCCTCTATAATATCGCTACCAATCAAACAAACCACGCACTTTCACAACATTTCTTACAAAAACCAATGAACCAACAACAACGACAGCGGCAGCGGCGGTGACGACGACGACGACGACAACGACAACAACGACGACGACGACGACGACGACGACGACGACGACGACAACGACGACGACAACAACGACGACAACAACGACGACACAAAGAATTGTTGTCGTCGTTTGTTGATGGCCGCCACCGCCGCCGTCGACGAACGACCGAACGATGGCGACTCACTCACTCACTCACTCACTTTCACTCACTTTCACTCACTTTCACTCTCTCACTCACTCTCTCACTCTCTCACTCACTCACAGCGATATCGTTTCA
>ENA-OWNT01003491-OWNT01003491.1-seawater-metagenome-genome-assembly--contig:-NODE-3491-length-14728-cov-3.649580_pt1 | contig 14728 bp, 17 predicted proteins | sample MGYA00238136_ERZ651165 | MGnify/ENA primary metagenome ERZ651165 (study PRJEB26861, sample SAMN08777766) | seawater metagenome | isolation source: coastal seawater | place: USA: Florida | collected...
CGCAACATCGGTGTGGCGTTCGGCCACTCGCTGCTCGCCATCTCGAACGTCGCCAAGGGCCTGGACCGGCTCAAGGTCGCCGAAGATGTCCTGGCCGCGGACCTGGACACCAACTGGGAGGTCCTGGGCGAGGCCATCCAGATGGTCATGCGGGCCGAGGCGATCGCCGGGGTCGCGGGCATGGAAAACCCGTACGAGCGGCTCAAGGACCTGACCCGCGGGCACCGGGTCGATGCCGCCCGGATGCAGGAATTCGTCCAGAGCCTGGGCCTTTCCGCCGACGCCGAAGCCCGGCTCCTGGCCCTCACCCCGGGCAAGTACACCGGCATCGCCGACAAGCTGGTCGACCACCTGGCCTAGGCGGTTCACGTCGAATTAACTTTCCGGCACAGCCCCGTTCACGCTGCGGTCGAGGACCGGCCAGCCTTATCGTGGAAGCTGGGACTGTAACCGACACGAGGAGACTCCCTTGCCGAGCGACATAGCGTCGACCGCACGGACCGTTCTGACCGACCCGGACCCCTTTTTCGCGGACGCCGACCCCAGCCCGGGATCCGGCGCCGACCCCGCCGCCTTGAGCCTGATGAGTTTCAATATTCGCTGCGACACCGCGCACACCCTTCCTGGCCAGGCCGACTACTGGCCCGAGCGGGTGCCGGCACTGCAGGCCGTCCTGGCCGAGGAACTCCCGGAAGTCCTGGGCATCCAGGAGGGACTGGGGCACCAGCTGGCCGTGATCGAAGAGGCCCTTCCGGAGCACTACCGGATGATCGGCCACGGCCGCGAGGGCGGCAGGCGGGGCGAGCACTCCTGCATCTTCTACGACTCGCGCCGCCTGCGGCTGCGCATGTGGGACCAGTTCTGGCTCTCTGACACGCCCACGGTGGCCGGGTCGGCGACGTGGGGCAACGACGTCACCCGGATCGCCACCTGGGGACGCTTCGAAGACAACTGCACCGGACGTGAGCTGATGGTGGTCAACACCCACTTCGACCACGAATCCGAGAATGCCCAGCTGCGCAGCGCCGAGGCCATCGTCGAACATGCGGCCCGCGAACCGGGGCTGCCGACCGTCCTGATGGGCGACTTCAACGCCGACGCCGGTGCCTCCGGCGCGTACAGCACGCTGGTGGGCAGCGGCACCTTCCGGGATTCCTGGATGGTGGCGAAGCAGCGGCTGACCCCGGAGTATGGCACGTTCCCGAACTACAAGGACCCGGTGATCGGTGAAAGCCGTATCGACTGGATTGCCGTCACCCCGGATATCCAGGTGGCCGATGCGGCGGTCAACACCTTCCGGCTTGAGGACCGCTATCCCAGCGACCACGCCCCGATCCAGGCCACGGTCAGGATCTCTTGAGCGCCGGCAGCCGCGCCTGCTGCCCGTAGGCAGCCGGTAAAATCGCTGCCATGAGGCTTCTGCTGATCCGCCACGGCCAGACCCCGGGCAACGTCCTGGGGCAACTGGACACCGCCCACCCGGGCCCCGGGCTGACCGAGCTCGGGGAACGCCAGGCAGCCGCCCTGGCCCGCTCATTGGTGAACGAGCGGATCGGACTGCTCTACGCGTCCAGCCTGATCCGCACCCAGCTGACCGCCGCCCCGCTGGCCGCCACGCGCGGGCTGGAGATCGAGGTGCTGGAAGGGCTGCGGGAAATCGAGGCCGGGGCGCTGGAGAAGCTCACCGACCGCGAATCCCACCTGCGCTACCTCGGCACGGTGTTCGCCTGGACGGCGGGCGAGCTGGACCGGCGGATGCCCGCCGGCCCCAGCGGCCGCGACTTCTTCGAACGCTACGACGACTCGATCGCGAGGATCGCCGCCGCAGCCACCACCCGCGGCGAGGACGCCGTCGCCGTCGTCAGCCATGGTGCCGCGATCCGGGTCTGGACCGGGCTGCGCGCGGCCAATGTCGAGGCCGAATTCGCCGCCCGGCACGTGCTCGCCAACACCGGCATCGTCGCGCTCGAGGGCGACCCCGACGCCGGTTGGCGGCTGATCCACTGGGACGACAGCCCGGTGGGCGGACTCGCCCTGGCGGACCCGACGGCGGAGGACCCCACCGGCCGTCCGGCCTGAGCCGAAGAACGGAAGCGCCTGGCGATTTCGCAGAAGCCTAACCTGCACGAAACACCACGGAAACCGCCGCTCCCTAGCCTTAGTCTGCATAATCCTTCGGCGAATCGAGGCAGCGATGCAGACCAACCCGCGGCTCAACATCCGGCAGGTTCCCTGGGCGAACCCCGTGGGAGCGGACCTGCGGGCGGCACAGCAGGCGGAACTGGACGCCCGGTTCGGTCACACCGGGCACGAAGCCGGGCCGCCGCCGTCGGAAGCGGACACCGCGGTGTTCCTGGTGGCGCACGACAAGGCATCCGGCCAGCCGGTGGTCTGCGGCGGCCTGCGGCTGCTGGACGAGCACACCGCCGAAATCAAACGGCTGTACGTGCTGCCGTACACCCGCGGATCCGGGGTGGCCAGCTCCATTCTGGCCGCGCTGGAGGGACATGCCCACGCCCTCGGCATCACCACCCTGACGGCGGAGGCAGGATCCGTGCAGACCGACGGCAGACAGTTCTACGAAAACTCGGGCTTCCTGCCGGTGCCCAACTTCGGACCGTACATTGGCCGGGACCATTCGTACTGCTACGCCAAATCCATCGATTCGCACAGCGCAGCCCACACCGCCATGGCCTGAGGCAACTGGTGTATCGGGGCGCTCAGTCAGGTCCAGAAATCGTCCGACTTGGCAGTGTCCTCGAAGAACTCCCGGCCCTCGGCGATCTTGCCGTCACGGACAACAAACGCGATGACCGAAGCCATGTCCAGGCTCTTGCCGTTATTTTCCGCGACGGTCTGCTGGATCGCGACCGTGTGGCCATCTCCGCCGACGATGTCTTGGACCTTGGCTTGGAAGTTGCCCTGCGTGCGCGCCCCCAGTTCGCCGAAGTACGCGAGGATGGCGTCACGGCCCTGCTTGGTTCCGGACAGCACGCCGCTCCCGGCCACGTGCCAAACTGCGTCCTCCGCGAAGATCTCGCCTAGAGTCGCCATATCCCCCGAGTTGAAGGCCTCGTAACCCCGCCGGACCAGTTCAACATTTTCTGCGCTTCCCATGATCGGACACCTCTCCGTCGTCCTTGTCGGGTCATGCTGGGACGGTTAAAGGCTAGTCCTGGCCTGTGGGGCTGTCGATGGAAAAATCTTCCGCCGCCAAGGCCGCAAAGGCCCTCCTAGCGGCCGGCCTGCCACCCCGTATACGCCTCGGCGAGGTAGGCGCGGCCGTGCCGTGAAGACACCACGGAATTGAGCTCGCCGAGCTGGCGGGCGCGGGCAAAATCGTCGGCACCGGCAGGCGTGTGCAGCATGGAGGTCATCCAGTAGGAGAAATGCTGCGCCTTCCAGACCCGGTCCAGGGCGCGGTCGCTGTAGAGGTCGAGGAGCTTCGTGGAGCCGGTCTTGTAGAAGCTGTCCAGGCCTTCGAACAGCACCCGGACGTCGTGGATGGCCAGGTTGAGGCCCTTGGCTCCGGTCGGCGGGACGGTGTGGGCGGCGTCCCCGGCCAGGAACAGCTTGCCGTGCCGCATCGGGGCGTGCACGAAGCTGCGGAACTTCAGGACCGTCTTGTCGATCACCGGGCCCTCCTTGAGCGCGAAGCCGTTGCCGTTGACGCGGCTGCGGAACGCCTCCCAGATCCGCTCGTCGTCCCAGTTGTTGACGTCCTCGCCGGGGTCGCACTGGAAGTACATCCGCTGCACGGTCTCGGTCCGCTGGCTGATCAGCGCGAAGCCGTTCGCCGAATTGGCGTAGATCAGCTCGTCGGAGCTGCGCGGCGCCTCAGCCAGGATGCCGAACCAGGCGAAGGGGTACTCGTGGAAGTACCATTTCCTCGCTGCCTCCGGGATCTGGACCCGGCAGTGGCTGCGGGAGCCGTCCGCGCCCGCGATGAAGTCGGCTTGGAGCTCGAACTCGGTGCCGTCCGCGTCCGTGAACCACACCCGCGGGGAACCTTCGATGTCGTGGATGCTGGTGTCCGTGACGCCGTACCGGACGTCGCCGCCGTCGGCCTCCCTGCGTGCGGCAAGATCCATGAACACGTCCGTCTGGGGGTAGAGCCAGACGGACTCGCCGACCAGGTCCTGGAAGTCGATGCGGTGGCTTTCGCCGTTGAACCGCAGTTCGATCCCGTCATGCCGGTCGCCGTCGCGCAGCACACGGTCGGAGACGTCGGTGTCCACGAGGAGGTTGACGGTGCCGTGTTCGAGGATGCCGGCCCGGACGGTTTCCGAGATTTCGCGCCTGCTGCGCAGTTCCACCACGGTGGACTCGATGCCCTCCTTGGCCAGCAGGTGGGAGAGCATGAGCCCGGCGGGCCCCCCGCCCACGATGGCCACCTGGGTGGTGATGACTTTTCGGGCTGCCATGGCGTCCTCGCTTCGTTGCGGGGTCCGGAGCCGCGGCCCAGTCTGTCACTGGCACGCGGCACCTCCGGACCGGATCGGTCTTCTGGCTAACAGTGTGCGCCCGGGGCAGTGATCCGCGTTACAGGTCTTCCGTTGAACGGAATTCGGCGGATGATCGGGAGTCGCCGAGCCGGCGACCGATACCGCGCGCCGCGGTCTGCAGCGCAGGCACCAGGGCCTGCAGCCGCATCTCCCGCAACGGAACGACGACGCCGAGCGCAGCGACAGTCCGGCTCCTGGTGTCCCGCACCGGGACGGCGATCCCCCAGGTGTCGGGGTCCACCACGCCGGCCAGCTGGGCGTAGCCTTCCGCGGCCGCTCCGGCCAGGAGCGTGCGGATATCCGCGGCGCGAAGGCGGCCCTCGGGGTCTTTGAACTGCCGCAGATACCCTGCCTGCACCACAGCCGGCTGGTTGGCCATCAGGGCCAGCCCGGCCGAGGACAGGTGGACCGGCATCCGGCCGGCGATCCGCGCCCGGTTCGCCACCGATCCGCGGCGGGACAAACGCTCCACGAACAAGGCGTCCCAGCCGTCCAGGACGGCCAGGTTCACGTTCTGGTTCAGGACCTGCTGGATGTCTACCATGAACGGCACCGCCGCCTGCCGCAGGGCCAGGGTGGGTGAATTCCGGTTCACGAGCTCCCACAGACGCAGCCCCAGCCGCACCGATCCCCCGCCGCCCAGTTCCAGGAGCCCGTGCCCGGCCAGTTGCCGGACCAGCCGGTGGGCGGTGGTCAGGGGCAGGCCGGCCCGGTCCGCGAGCTCGGAGAGCTGCAGCGCGGCAGAGCCCTCGGGGAAGGCCTCGATCAGGCGCACCACGCGGTCCACCACGGAATCCCCCGACCCGGAATTAGCCACGCTTCCCGCTTCCCCGAACTGTTGCCTGCCTGGGATCAGTCTTCCATTGACCGGTGTCCGGCGCGCAACCGGCGCCAAAGGGCGGGCGCCAGCACGACGGCGACGCCGACGGCGGCTCCGATGACCGTCTCCAGGAACCGGTCCCGCAGCAGCGTTGCCGCGGGCACCGGGGCCACGAGCAGGGTTGAAATCAAGGCCAGCGGGGTCACGAACACCTGGGCGAGCAGGTACTGGCGCGCGATGAACATCTCGGCGCCGAACTGGCAGGCCGCAATCACCAGCACGGTCAGCCAGGGCGCCGGCTCCAGCAGCAGGATGGCGGCCAGCAGCACGAGCCCCAGCGCGGTGCCGATGATGCGCTGCACGCCACGGCTGATGCGGTGGCGGGTGCTGTGCCCCACGAGCGGCACGACCGCGGCCACCATGGCCCAGTAGGTGTGGCCCACGCCGAGCCGTTCGCCGGCCAGGGTCGCCAGCGTGCCGGCCAGGCCGGCCGCCACCAGGTAGCCGAGGGCTTCGAGCCACGCGACGCGGCGCTCCGCGGGCGTCAGCCGGACCGCCCGCGGCCATGACCACGGCTGCCGGCGGCTCGGGGCCACGCGGGAGGACAGGCCGATCAGAAGCGAGAACGCGACGGTCACGACGGCCACCAGCATTCCCTGTCCGAGCGGCGGCTGGCTGGGGACCGAGGCGATGGCCGCGAACGCGAAGATGTGGAACAGCGATCCGGCGGGCCGGAGCCGCCACCACGCAACGACCAGGGAGCAGCCGCCCGCCACGAATGTGGTGGCGAGAACTTTCAGCCACATGGCGCCTGAGGGCGTGAGTGCGAACGCCGCCCCGGCGCGGGCCGCCAAAGCGCCCAGCAGGATCACGGCGAGCATGAGGGTGCCGGCGCGCAGTTGCAACACGAACCGCCGGCCATGGGGCTCGTTTCGGCCGTAAATTCCGGCGAAGGCTCCGAAGGAGGCAAAGATGGCCAGATCCAGCCGGCCCAGCAGCACGAGGGTGATGAGCGGGACGAAGACCCCGACGGCGCAGCGGAGCGCGACCTGGTGGTCCTTGTTGGCCGGAGCCATGGTGAACATCTCGGCGAGCAATGTCGCAGGCTTCACAGCGGGAATGGGTCTTCCTTTGCAGTCGGTGGAGAACGACGGCAGCACTGGCATCCAGCTGAATCCTACGCCGAAATCTCAGCGAATTGAGCCTGCTATTCCATTCAGCGGAAAGGGGAGCCGGTGGGCGAAATGGTAGCGTCTACCCGGTTGACCCACCCACACGGCACCACCCCGGAGGACCCATGCTCAAAGGATTCAAGGACTTCATCCTGCGCGGCAACGTGATCGAACTGTCCATCGCCGTCGTCGTCGGTACGGCCTTCACCGCCCTGGTCACGGCGTTCACCACGAACATCGTGAACCCGATCATTGCCGCGGCGGGCGGCGTCGAGGCCGAGGGCCTTGGCTTCCACATCTGGCCGGGAAACAGCAAGACGTTCGTCAACTTCGGCGCCGTCCTCACGGCCTTCGTGACCTTCATCATCACGGCGGCGGTGGTCTACTTCATCTTCGTGGCGCCGATGAACCGGATCAACAGGATGGTCAAGCACCGGCTGGCCACCCCGGAACCGGAGGAGAAGCCCATCCCCGCCGACACCGCGCTGCTGGCCGAGATCCGCGACCTGCTGGCCGGGCTGGCAGGCACCGGTGGAACCGTCGGCCATCCCGACCGCGACGGCGGGCCGGGCCTCCCCGACAACGCCGACGACGAGAACGGACTCCGCGGCGGACGCACGGCCGAGCTCTCCGGGGAACGCCGCAAGTAGGCCGGGCCCGGATACTACCTGTCGGTAGGTCCGGGCCCCGGGCCCGGAACGGCTAGACCGCCTTCGTCATCCTGATGGTCAGCGCCTCGTGCTCGACCGCTACCTTGAGGTGCTTGGCCTTGCCGATATGGTCGCCGTCGAGCTGGAATTCCTGCTCGTGGTCGAGGCTGATTTCCGCTGTCTTTCCGGCGAAGTATTCCACCGACTTGTTCTTGCTGTTCTTCCGGCCGAACATGCCCGCCAGCACGCTGAACCAGCCGAGCCTGCCCGCCGGGGCGAGGATCAGCACGTCCAGGATGTTGTCATCGATCCTGGCGTCCGGGAACACCTCGACACCGCCGGTGATCTTGCCGCAGTTGCCCACCATCACGCTGCGGATCCGGCGCCGGACCGGGTGCTGGCCGTCAATGCTGATGTGTGCCTTCACCGGTTTGCCGGGCAGGTGCCGGATGCCCGCCTCGACGTAGGCGAGCCAGCCGACCCGGTCCTTGAGCTCGTCCACGGTGTTCGCCATGATCGCCGCGTCGTAACCGAGGCCCGCCATGACCAGGAAAAGCTGCTCGTCCTGGGCGTGGTCCAGGGTTGCCTTCACCACGTCCACCTTGACGTCCGAGCCGTTCAGGACGTCGTAGCTGGCGGCTACCGGGTCGGTGATGTCGACGCCGATGTTGCGGGCCAGGAGGTTGCCGGTCCCCATCGGGACCAGGCCCATCGGCGTGCCGGTGCCTGCCAGGACCTCGGCCACGCAGCGGACGGTGCCGTCGCCGCCGGCCGCAATCACGACGTCGACGCCCGCCTCGAGCGCCTGGCGTGCCTGGCCCAGTCCGGTGTCCTCGGCCGTGGTCTCGAGCCAGAGCGGCTCGGTCCAGCCTTGCGTCTCGCAAAGCCGGTAGAACGCGGCCTTGAAGTCCTCACCAGTGGACTTCATCGGGTTGATGACGACGGCGGCGCGCTTGGGCTGAACGGAATTGTCCTGGACGGAAGGGTCCTGGGCGGCATTGGTCTGTGGCATGGCGTCCTTTGGGCATGTGGGCGGGATGGGTCCCGCAGGGCAAGCTTATCGGGGCACGACGAGTAAGCTGCGCAGCGTGGCGCGGAGTCATGGACGCGCTGTCCGGCCGGTCACTACACTGGCCATGTTCAGGAACTGACGCGTACCGGGCCCGTCCGGATGCCACTCCGGATTCGCCGGGGCGGCCGCGTTCCAGGCGCGGAAGGCGGCCACATGACCGGACCAAAGGACGACTACACAGCCGAGGCGGAAGCTTCGAGCAGGGATCCGCACGATTGGGGCCGGGCCATGGCGCTGGCCCTCACCCGGCTGGCGGAGCAGCTGGCCCCGGAAGACGCAGAAGACATGCACGCCAGCCTCGTGGACAGGCCGCTGCAGCTCACGATCCGCGACGAAGCGGCGGGGGTCATGATCACGGTTTCGACGAAAGCGGATTCCGCCGGCTGACGACGGGCGGAAATAAAGCCACCCGAATCATTGATTCCCTCGTTTGGTGTGCCAGAATGGGCGGGATTTACCGGCTCAATGTGGGCCGGGACACTCATCTCATTTGGGGGAATGATGACAGAGCGCGCCGATTTTGACGCCAGAAAAGAATCCGAATCCATTGGCGGGGCCGAGCCGAGCTATGGTCAGCGCTGGCCGGACGGGGCCCCTTGGCCGGATTCGTCGGATCACCGGCAGGCGCAGCTGCCCGCGTTCCCTCTCCCCGGAACGCGGCCGGAATCCCTGGAGCACATGGTGCGGGGCACCGTCTTCGCCCTGGTCATGATCCCGGTCGGCGTCGCCCTCTGGCTGATCCTGTGGAAGCTGGGCTGGATGGCCTCCATTGTTGCCTTCGTGACAGCGGCCGGCGCCGCCAAGCTGTATATCGCCGGGAGCACCGTGGGCGGCGGCGGCAATATGACCAGGCGCGGCGCCTGGGTTGTGGTGGCCGTGACGGTGGTGACGGTGCTGCTCTCATTCCTGGGCAGCATCTGGATGGACCTGGCCGACTACGTGGGCGCCTCACCGCTGGCGCTGCTGTTCGAACCCGAGGCCTGGGACCTGCTGGGCTACAACCTGACCAGCAACGCAGACCTGGTCGAGAGCCTCAAGGCTGAGTTCCTGATGGCGCTGCTGTTCAGCGCCCTCGGCTGCTTCTTCACGCTGCGGCAGCTGTTCGCCCAGTCCCGCCGGAGTTAGGCGGCGTCAGCGTCCGGCGGAAAGGTCCGCGGAAATGAGCTTCGCAGTGGCGACGGCGGCCTCGCGCACCGAATCCAGGTAGGCCTCCGGGTCCGGCTGCGCGGCAACGGACTGCGCCTGCAGCGAGACGTTAATGGCGGCAACCACCTTGTCCGGGCCGTCGTAGATCGGTGCCGCCAGGGACATCAGCCCGAGTTCCAGCTCTTGGTTCAGCAGGCACCAGCCCTGGGCCCGGACGGTGTCCAGCTCCGCCAGCAGTTCCTCGCGGGTGCCGATGGCGCGCGGGGTGAGCGGCCGGATTTGGGCCGTGGCCAGGTACTCCTCGAGTTCTGCGGGCGGTAGAGCGGCCAGCAGAACCCGGCCCATGGACGTGGCGTACGCCGGAAACCGGGTGCCCACGGTGATGCCGACGGTCATGATCCGCCGCGTCGCCACCCGCGCAATGTAGGCGATGTCCGTGCCGTCCAGCACGGCGGCCGACGTCGACTCCCCCAATTTCAGGGACAGCTCTTCCAGGTGCGGCTGGGCGATTTGCGGCAGTGAGAGCCCGGACAGGTAGGCGTAGCCGAGCTGCAGCACCTTGGCGGTCAGCGCGAAGGCCTTGCCGTCGGTGCGGACGTAGCCAAGTTCGACGAGGGTGTGCAGGAAACGCCGCGCCGTGGCGCGGGTGAGGTCGGTCCGGGCCGCAACCTCGGTCAGCGTCATCAGCGGGTGCTCCGAATCGAAGGACCGGATCACCGCCAGCCCCCTTGCCAGCGACTGCACGTACTGGTCGCTGGCTGCGGGCACCCCGACGGCCCGGGTGGCCTTTGCTGCCTCAGTCATTTCTCGCCTCTCGATCACGGACCACTTTATACGCGCGAACGGATACTTCAGGCCCCGCAACGGCGCTCCGGCCGGGCCGCAAGTGATCGTTCCTGCGCAGGTCAGGCCGGGGCCGCGGCCGAGAGCGGCACCGGCACGAGCGCCTGCAGTTCCTCGAGGGTGCAGCCGAAGGTCTCGCGCACGCGGACGCCGTCGGGGCCGGTCAGGAAGACAGCCTTGTCCGTATAGACCCGCGTGACGCAGCCGATGCCGGTCAGCGGGTAGCTGCAGGACTCCACCAGTTTGGACGCACCCTCGCGGGTCAGCAGCGTCATCATGACTAAGACGTCCTTGGCGCCGGTGGCCAGGTCCATGGCGCCGCCGACGGCCGGAATCGCGTCCGGGGCGCCGGTGTGCCAGTTGGCGAGGTCGCCGGTCGCGGAGACCTGGAAAGCACCCAGCACACAGATGTCCAGGTGCCCGCCGCGCATGATCGCGAAGGAGTCGGCGTGGTGGAAGTAAGAGGCGCCGGGCAGTTCGGTCACGGGAATCTTGCCGGCGTTGATGAGGTCGCCGTCGATCTGGTCGCCGGTGGCTTCCGGGCCCATGCCGAGCATGCCGTTCTCGGTATGGAGCGTGATGTTCTGCTCCGGCTCCAGGTAGTTGGAGACCAACGTGGGCTGGCCGATGCCGAGGTTTACGAAGGAGCCGGGCTTGATGTCCCGGGCCACCATGCGGGCCAGGTCGTCCCGGCCCAACGGCTGGTTCGAGGTCTGGATACTCGTCTGCGTGCTCATCAGGCCACCTTCACGATGCTGTTGACGTAAATTCCGGGGGTCACGATGATCTCCGGGTCCAGGCCGCCCGTCGGGACGAGCTCGGAGACCTGGGCGACCGTGTGCTTCGCGGCGGCGGCCATGATCGGACCGAAGTTCCGGGCCGTCTTGCGGTAGACGAGGTTTCCCTTGCCGTCGGCCGTGAGCGCCTTGATCAGCGCGACGTCGGCGTGGATGGGCGTCTCGAACACCTGCCACTTGCCGTCCAGGAAGCGGGTTTCCTTGCCCTCGGCCAGCATGGTGCCGTAGCCGGTGGGCGTGAAGAAGCCGCCGATTCCGGCGCCGGCGGCGCGGATCCGTTCGGCCAGGTTTCCCTGCGGGACGAGTTCGAGTTCGATCTCCCCGGCGCGGAATTTCGCGTCGAAGTGCCAGGAGTCGGACTGCCGCGGGAAGGAGCAGATCATTTTCTTCACCCGCCCCTCCTTGATCAGCAGGGCCAGGCCCTGGTCGCCCTGGCCGGCATTGTTGTTGACCACGGTGAGGTCCGTGGCCCCGCAGTCCAGCAGGGCGTCAATGAGTTCAAACGGCTGCCCGGCGTTGCCGAAGCCTCCGATCATCACGGTGGAACCGTCGCGGATGCCGGCGACGGCCTCGCCGACGGTGTCAAGGAAATTCAGCATGGACTAGCCCTTTGCAGCTGGTGCCGGCGGGGTATCCCGACGGGCGGCGGTGACGTTTTCGAGGACGACGGCGAGGCCCTGGCCGACGCCGATGCAAATCGCGGCTACGCCCCAGCGTTCACCGGAGGCCTGCAGGGACCGGGCCAGGGTGCCGAGGATGCGCCCGCCGGAGGCGCCCAGCGGGTGGCCCATGGCGATCGCGCCGCCGTGCCGGTTCACGATTGACGGGTCGATGCCCCAGGCGTTGATGCAGGCCAGCGACTGCGCGGCGAACGCCTCGTTCAGTTCGACGGCGCCCACCTGGTCCCAGCCGATGCCGGCCTTCGCGAGGGCCTTGTTAGCCGCCTCCACCGGGGCGTAGCCGAAGAACTGCGGGTCATTGGCGTGCGCGCCGCGGCCGGCGATCCGGGCCAGCGGGTCCAGGCCCAGGATGCCGGCGGCGTCCTCGGAGCCCAGCCACGCCGCGGAGGCACCGTCGGAGAGCGGGGAGGCGTTGCCGGCGGTGACGGTCCCGTTCTCGGAACGGAAAACGGTCTTCAGGCCCGCGAGCTTCTGGGCCGAGGACCCGGGCCGGATGCCCTCGTCCCGGACCAGGTCGGTGCCCGGAACGGCGGTGACGAGTCCGTCGTAGAACCCCTCATCCCAGGCTGCCGCGGCAAGGTTGTGCGAGTTGGCCGCGAATTCGTCCTGCTCCTCGCGGCCCACCCCGTACTTCTCGGCCAGCCGCTCGGTCGCCTCGCCCAGCGACACGGTCCACTCCGGCCGCATGGCCTTGTTCACCAGCCGCCAGCCCAGCGTCGTGGAAACCAGGGACAGGTCCCCGGCCGGATAGGGCTTTTCGGTTTTCGGCAGCACCCACGGCGCCCGGGACATCGATTCGACACCGCCCACCAGCATCAGCTCCGCGTCGCCGGTGTTGATCTGCCGGGAGGCGATGATGGCCGCGTCCAGCGAGGAGCCGCACAACCGGTTGATCGTGGTGCCCGGGACCGAGACCGGAAGCCCGGCCAGCAGGGTGCCCATCCGGGCCACATTGCGGTTTTCCTCGCCGGCGCCGTTGGCGTTGCCAAAGACCACCTCGTCGATGCGCCCGGCGTCGAGCCCCGGGGCGCGCTTGACCGCTTCGGCGATCACGTGTGCGGCAAGATCATCCGGGCGGACCCCGGCGAGTCCGCCGCCGAACCTGCCGAACGGGGTCCGCACGGCATCGTAGACGAAAGCCGGTTTCATACTGTCGGGTCCGTTCCGGTGTCATCCATGGCGGTGTTGTCCATGGAATGGAAGACCTGCTGCGCGGTCTTGAAGGCGGTGTTGGCGGAGGGGACCCCGCAGTAGATGGCGGTCTGCAGCAGGATTTCCTTGATTTCGTCCCGGCTCAGCCCGTTGGTGAGCGCGGCGCGGATGTGCATGGCGAGTTCGTCCCAGTGGCCGTGGGCCACCATCGCGGTGATGGTGACCGCCGAGCGCATCTGTCGGCTGATCCCGGGCCGGGTCCAGATTCCGCCCCAGGCGATCCGGGTGATCATGTCCTGGAAGTCCTCCGTGAAGGAATCCTTATTGGCGTTGGCCCGGTCCACGTGTGCGGCGCCGAGCACCTCGCGGCGGACCTTCATGCCGCCGTCGTAGATCTCCTGGCTGGTGGCCTCCGGCTGGACGACGCCGTTGCGCTCTGGGCCGGTCTGCTTTGGGCCGGTCACTTCGCGGCTCCGCGTGATTCGCTCCAGCTGATCAGGCTGCGCAGCAGTTCGGCCACGTGCCCCGGCGCCTCGAAGGGCGCCAGGTGGGACACGCCCTGCAGGGTCGCGGCGTTGGCTGTGCCGCCGCCTGCGGTGATCCCGGCGAAGATTTCCTCGGCCAGCGACGGCGGGGCGACGGCGTCCTCGGCGCCGGCCAGGGCCTGGGTGGGGACCCGGATACTGCCAAGTTCCTCCCGCACGTCGAAACCGGCCAGGGCCTCGCAGCAGAAGGCGTAGCTGAACCGGTCCGCGTCGCGCAGGGTGTGCAGCAGGCGGCTGCTGAGCTCGGGCTGGCGCTCCATGAAGCCCGGAGCGAACCACCGCTGGGCCGAGCCCTCGATCATCACCCCGGTGCCCTGGTTGCGGACGGTTTCGGCCCGTTCAAGCCAGCCTTCCGGGGTACCGATCTTCGCCCCGCTGCACTGCACGGACAGGCTCTTGAGGCGGTCGCCGTGCTTGATGCCCAGCTGCAGGCCGGTGGCCCCGCCGAGGGAGACGCCGGCGTAGTGGAAGCGGGCGCCGGGCGCGATCGAATCCACCAGTTCGACAACGGCGTCGGCCAGTTCGGCGACGGTAAAGGTTTCCGCTGCGGCCGGCGAGACGCCGTGCCCGGGCAGGTCCCAGGCGACGACATCGACGTCGTTGCCGAGCAGCGCGCCGGTCTGGCTCCAGAGCAGCGTGGACGTGCCCAGCGACGGGCCCACCACCAGGAGGGGCTTGTCGCCGAGCTCGCGCACGGGCGAGAGCAGGACGGCCTTGACGGTTGGTCTAGCCACGGTTGGCGCCTTTCACTTCAGTCGGTTTGTTCTCTACGGTCGGTACAGCCGGGTCCCCCGGGGCGGACAGCTGGCTAGGCGGCGCGGCGAAGTCCGGCCAGGACGCGAGGATGCGCCGCGAGATTTCGCCGGCCTGGCCCAGGTAGTTGGCCGGGTCCAGCAGCTCCTCGAGCCGCTCGTCGGAGAGCAGTTCGGCCGGGACGGCCGCCCGGAGCAGCTTTCGGTAGGCGCTGGGTTGTTCGGCGGCGTGCACCTGGAGGGTCTGGTTCACGACGGCCTGGAGCCGGGCCCGGCCGTCCGCCCCGAGCAGGGGTCCGACGGCGGCATTCACCGCCTCGGAGAGCAGGAGCGGTCCGGAGAGGTCCAGGTTGCGCCGCATCGCGGACGGGAAGACCGTCAGGCCCTCGGCCAGTTCGCGGAGTTGTCCGGCGGCGCCGAGGCACAGGCGCAGCAGCGCGCGCAGGGCGGCCCACTCGCTGTGCCAGGCACCGTCCGGGCGTTCGTCGTTGAAGTTTGCCGCCGCCAGGTGCAGCTGGGCCGCAAGCGCGGGGGCCTGCAGCGCGGCGCTGCGGACCAGCACGGACAGGACCGGGTTTTGCTTCTGCGGCATGG
>ENA-OWNT01003492-OWNT01003492.1-seawater-metagenome-genome-assembly--contig:-NODE-3492-length-14726-cov-10.893918_pt1 | contig 14726 bp, 15 predicted proteins | sample MGYA00238136_ERZ651165 | MGnify/ENA primary metagenome ERZ651165 (study PRJEB26861, sample SAMN08777766) | seawater metagenome | isolation source: coastal seawater | place: USA: Florida | collected...
GTAAGTAAATTCACCCTGCTGCCAAATACGTAATGTAATCGTGCCTTCTTGAGTGAACTTCACCGCATTGTTTAACAGGTTTAATAATACTTGTTTTAAACGAATTGGGTCGGTGTGGATCAATAAGTGCGCAGATGCATCAAACTCAACCTTAAACTTTAAAGCACGGGAATTAAGTTCAAACTGCAATAAGTTAGTCAGTTCATTAACCAACGCATTCACATCGATGGGTTCTTGATGTAGCTCCAATCGCCCCGCTTCTATTTTAGAAAAATCTAAAACATCATTGATTACCCGTAATAGTACATTCAATGCACCATCGGCTTGATCAATATAACCACGGGCTTGTTGCCAGTCAGGCTCTTGCATTGCTAAATAATGCAAACCTTTTATACCATTAATAGGTGTGCGTATTTCATGGCTCATATTCGCCAAGAACTCACTTTTAATTTGGCTGGCTTTATCGGCTTTTAGTTTTTCTTCGCGAAGGCTTTGAGTTTGTTTCGCTACTTGCTGACGAATTTGAATATTAGTACCGGTTACTGAAATCAAAAATGTGATCAATAACCAAACAAACAGCATACCGACTATTTGCGCTAACCAATAAGGCAGCCATGACGACTGCGCTACTGACTCCCATAATTTCACCTGCCAAACGCGCTCGCCAATAATAAAATTAAAGCTCGCAATAGCGGTTGTACCAACACGGTGTGGGCTGTAAATCTCGACAGGGTTAGTACCATCGGTAACATCAAAAAAACTGGTTTCAATCTCAGTATTTTGATTAAAATTTAATGTTTGTGCCAGCAACTCTAAATTAACCACAGCAACAACATAACCCCGAAAGCCGACCTGATGATTAATGTCTGAATAAACAGGGTTGAAGAATAAAACGCCCTTTTCGTTACCATCACCTTGCATCAAAGTAATAGGCTCACTGACGGTGACATTTTTAATTAACCGAGAGTCAGTTAACGCTTGTTTACGTAACTCGCTTGAAGCCAAATCAAAGCCTTGCGCTGGTTCGTTCCCTACTAATGGATGAATATATTGCACCGGAAAATAGACTGCTCGCTTACTTACCGGCTGCCACTGTCCTGCAGCATTTTTTTCTTTCACGTAGTAATCAGCACCCAGTTCATCACGCAGTAGACTTTGATAGTTATTTAGTTGTGAGTGAATAACTTTAGGTGCCCACTCAAGGGCAAGGATTTCTTTGCTATATTGTAGTTGCCTTGTTGTAAAACGCTTAAATTCATCAAAATCAACCATGTCACTACTAGCAAAAAAAGTTGCTAATAAAGATAAATGCGATTTAATTTCATCAACTTGGTGTTCAAGATTAGTATGAATTGCACTGACTTTTGCTTGCTGGCGCTGTAAGTCTTTGTCTTTTTTTACACTGGCTGCACCATAAAAGCTGACACAAATAACCACATAAATTAATAACGACGGCACAATGATTTGCAGCCGTTGACGAGTGTGGTGGTAACTAAATGCCGCTAAAATTAATGGTGTGAAAATCAGCACCCCAATGCTGTCGCCAATCCACCATGCGATAAAATTATTAAGCGCCGCATAACTCGGAATAACATTATTAATGACCAATAAGCCGGTGCCAATTGATGCTGCAATCAAGCTACACAAAGGGCCACCTATCATTAAGCCAATCATACTTTGCTTTAATGACGATAACTCAATCGGGCGTTTAACTACATGAATTATAATGTAATAGGCAAGCCAAGCCTGAAATGTTGATGCACTTGTCACACCAATAGCTTGCAACATCATTTGCCAGTGAAAAATATCAGTGACCTTATCAAGGTGAATAAGGTTTACAAAGAACGCCCCTAGCAAAACTCCTAGCAGAGCACGATTTCGAAGCAGTAAGATACTGGCAAGCGCAATACCTGCAGGCGGCCACGCTGCAACCGCATAACCATCAATCGCCAGCAAAGAATTACTTAAATACCCTGTAAGAAAGTAAGCAAGTGCAATACTTATTGTCAGTGTAAATAAGTTTTTCAAGCCATTGCTCCTTTGCCGGCTGAAGTAAAATTATTGATAGAGTACCAATGCTTTTTCTGGTTGGGCACTCTTACTATAACTAAGAACCGCTTGCTGCAAATAGGCATGGCGGTTATCAGCATTAAGCGCTTTATCAAACACCCGCGCAGCTAAGTCATATTCACCATGCGCATTTGCTAAACATGCAAGGGCTAATAGTAAATCTGAATTTTCGGTATCTTTTTTTAATACATCCTGCAAACTTGATTGCAACTTGAGTGCATCGCCAGCGCTACTAGTACGTAAAATACGTGCTAAGTCTTTATGTTGCAGCGGTTTTTTTATCATTTTAATTAAGCTTAGCTCAATTTTGTTTAACTCACCTGCCTTCGCCATCGCCGTTAAATAGCTTACCTCAGCATGTGGTTTCAGGTTTTTGGCTAATTGCTCATAACGCTCAGTTAAATCTCCGTTTGATTGAGCTGCAAAGTAACTATCAAAAAGTTGTTGCCACTCTTGCTCTGAAAGTGTTTTTTTGCGCAATAAACGCGGCATAAAGTCATTCAATGACGCCCACTTTTGCTCTTTTACCAATACATGGGCATACATTTTAAGCTCTAAACTCGTGGCTTTTTTGCGCTCAGCTAACGCTTTAAGGTCAGCAAAAATGGTGCTGGTTTCACCGCTAGCAATCCATAAATTAGCCACTTTTAACTGCTTATCCTGGCTTATTTTATCAAGATAACTAACCGCTTTTTCGCTCTCATTATTAGCTAATGCCGCTTTAGCAAGAAGCGCATAACGTATATCGCTCCACTTATCTGCAACACTATTGTTATCAAGTGCAAGCTCAAGCTGTGCATAATCGTTATTAATTAAGCTCCATACACCTTGCTCAATAGCCGCTTGTTTACGCTCTTCACTGCGCGCAAAAAAGCCATGGCGTGTATGGCTATATAAAGATATTACGTAACGGCAAAGCTTATAAAGTAAAAACAGTGCAGCGAATGCTAATATTAAAAGTGCTGTGATGCCCCAAATAGTCCCTTCAATGGTTGTTTTATTAAAGGCAATTAGTACATAACCCTTTTGATCTATAAAAAAAGGGGCAATCCCTAAGCAGACTGCTATTGCAATAATGATTAATAAAAAGCGGATCATTGTGCCCACTCCTTCACCTGCTCAGTACTTTGTAGTGACACTTTTGGACTAAAATCGAGCTGCTCTTTCGAAAGCTCAGCAAGACTTTTTAAGGCCGCTTTTGTTTGCGCATCATCTTGTTTAAAGTAATCTTTTACCAAGCTATGAGCAGCATCAACAGCACTAAAATACACACTACTTTGTTTACTTAATACCGCATCTTGCGCTTGAGCTAAATATAAACTCAGGCGCTGTTTTACTAGGTGACGCTCTTGCTCACTTAAAAATGGTGCGATAACCATATCTTCACGTGTGCGCACTTTAACAAAGAAGTCTTTAAACTGCTGCCACGACTTCGCAAGGTTTTGACGCCACTCACTGACATTTTCACTTAATTGATTTGGGTCTTCTTTGACGACCTCTTCAGGGAGTGAAATAGCATTAAATACCAGTTCATCAACTTTTTGATTAATGCCATGCAGTTTTAAATAAATTGCTTCAACAGCCACAGGTTCTATGGCATTCAAGGTTTGTAAATCTTGGTGAATTGCTTGGCGAATAGCGCCTGTACCCGGGTGTTCTGCAAGTAAGCTATCTAAGCGAGATAACACAGCAGCAGCCCCTTGGTAATCGTGCTCTGCCCACAATTTAAATTCGGCCATACGCTGCAAGCTTGTGACTTCTTGCGGATTAAGCGTGAAAGTTTGCTGCTCGGCGCGCTTTAAAGCCGCTTGTAATTGCTGCTGTGTTTGCTCAGCACTTTCATTTAGTGCATCAGTGACCTTTTGTTCACTGCTATAAAGCGAGTGCTGCATTGTTTGTTGGGCACTTTTTAATGCATCAATTTGCTGCTGTAAGCGAAGGTTTTCATCTGTCAGCTCAGTCAATGCCACAGCCAATTGCTGATCGCTATTTAATTTTAGATAAAACTCATAGCCAACTGCACAAGCCACTAAAAGTGAAATAAGTAACGCTAAGCTACCTGTTTTGCTGATGCCTCTTTTAGCTTGTACAGGCGCTTTTGCCCCAGTATTTGCCGTTTGCGCTTTTTTCTCTGGCTGTGCAGTCACTGGCTTTGCGGGTTGTTTTGATTCTGCTTCACTCATTTTGCTACCTTGCTGATTAATGCAGGTGAACATAGCGTTGTCGCTCGCCCCTGCAGCAATATATATCTGTGTTCTTACGACATTTTGTTGCTTTAAATAGTCTGCGATACGCTCACTGGCAACGAAAAATTGTCGCTCTTTCAACCATGCAAGCTGAGGCTCATTTAAACCATTAAAAATGGCATCCACCGCTGCATTACTGGTAATGACTATACCTTCTACATCAATTGTTTGCCAGTGGTCCATCCACTTGCCCGGTTCGCTCTCAATTGCGCTTCGCTTGTAAACAACCAATTGATTTAATAAAGCACCACGTTGTTTTAACGTTTTTGCTATGGTCGTGCGTCCACCTTCACCTTTCACTAAAACAATGTTACTTAGTTCAACATCTTGTAGTGTTTTTAATTCAAGCAGACCTTCTGAATCATGCTGTTTGGGCACTGCGGCTCGTCGCCCAAAGGCTTCATAAACCGCATCAGCCGTTTGCTGACCGACCGCATAAAGTTGCGCTGCTTTGTTGATGGTTGGTGTGAGTTTTAACAAGGCATGCACGGCATCTTGCGAGATAAAAATGATTTTATCGGCATTTTCTAGCGGCGCGAGCTCACTACTATTTACTGTGAGGTAATCTAAGGTAAGGACTGGGCACAGGGTTGTTTGATAACCCGCCTGCTGAAGCTCAAGAGCAAGCTCAGTGCCTTTTCCTTCTGGACGAGTTATCAAAATATGCATATTAAGCGTCTCTATATACTTCAGCTAAAATTTTATCAGCACCTTGCTCAAGTAGCTTTTCAGCAAGTGTAATACCTAACTGCTCTGCGTCAGCCACTGGGCCTGTCACTTCATCACGTAGCATTTGGCTACCATCAATAGCGCCCACTAAACCACGTAAATGCACTTGCTCACCATCGACCAATGCAAATGCACCAATAGGTACTTGGCAACCACCTTCTAAACGGCGATTCATAGCACGCTCGGCATTAACACGAATGCGTGTTTCATTATGTTCAAGTGGCGCTAACAGTGCTTTTGTTACTTCATCATCAATACGGCACTCAATACCCACAGCACCTTGACCATTTGCAGGTAATGATACCTCTGGCTCGATAAAAGCTGTAATACGCTCTGGCATTTCTAAACGAATTAGACCCGCTGCAGCTAGGATGATTGCATCATATTGTCCATCATCTAGTTTTGCTAAACGCGTATTAACATTACCGCGTAAGTCACGAATGTCTAAATCAGGGCGCGCTTCGCGAATTTGGCATTGGCGGCGTAAGCTTGATGTACCAACAATAGCGCCTTGTGGTAACTCATCTAAGCTTTTGTAGTTGTTTGATACAAACGCATCGCGCGGGTCTTCACGTTCACAAATTGTGTGTAATGCTAAACCTTCAGGAAACTCAACAGGCACATCTTTCATTGAATGCACCGCAATATCTGCGCGACCATCAAGCATGGCTTGCTCAAGCTCTTTTACGAATAAGCCTTTACCACCAATCTTGGCCAGTGGTGTATCAAGGATAATATCGCCTTGCGTCGACATAGGAACCAACTCTACCGTTACATCGTCGTGGAAGTGCTCTAGTTGAGCTTTTACAAATTCAGCCTGCCATAAAGCAAGTGCACTTTTACGGGTAGCGATACGAACTAGTTTTGTTGTCTGTGTCATGAAAAATCCAATTAATTATCAGGCTGATACTAAATATTACTCAGCTAAAATTCTAAATTCTTTTTGGGCCAGTAAGTTGCCATCTGCGTCAATAACTTCAACACGCCAATCACCCAGTTGTTCTGGCATAATGTTTTTCGTTGAATAAGTACGAAAACGTGGACTACTTACGGCCAATTCAATCGAAGCAAGCTGTTGACCTTGGTAATACCATTGGTGACGAACAGTTTGTCCCTGCATATTTCTAAGCTCGCTAAAAAAGCTCAGGCTACTGCTAATTTGCGCTAATTTTACATCGTTTTTTAAAACGTTTACTGGTTCTCGATCAACAACATCGGTAGTTAATACTGCGCGGCTGACTTTATCTGTGTCTATTTTTGCGCCAATTGCGACACTGGCAATATGTGCTGACCGTGAAAACTGCTGCTGAGCATCAGGTGCTGCTGCAATTTCAACTTGCTGTTCAGTTTGTGATGCTTCTTCATCAGGAATAACGGCTAATGTTTCAGGTTGTTGCTCATCAATAACCTCTTCACTGTCGATCTCAGCCTCTACTGTCGTAACGTCAGGTTCTACAATGTTTGAGCTCACGACCTCTGCTTTAGCTGTTTCTGTGTTATCAGCCAGCGGTGTTTGCTCATTCATTGGCGGTGCGACGATTTCTTTTGGCTCTTCTTGCTCAGCGTCATTCAAAGGCGCTTGTAGCTCAGCATTTGCAAACTCTGATTGCGGCTCATCTTGCGGTGATTGCTCTGCATTTACAGCGCCAATAAAGCTATACACTAATATAGCCAGCGCAACTAAGATAACACTGCTAACCATAAAGATGCGTCGCCAATGCCATTGATAAGTCACTGCCGTCGGCGCTGAATTAACTGGTTCAACGGTATTCATATTTGCTGTAATTACAAGTTTCTTTGTCATGTTGGCCTCTAAAACCAAAAGTTAACTCAAGCGAGCAATTAACCACTCTCGAATAGCCATCAGTTCTTCACCACAAACTTGGTGCGCCATCGGATAGTCTTGCCAGCTTACTTCCATGTTGTTAGCGCTAAGCACGTCAAATGCTTGTCTGCCTGCGCTATGCGGTACCACATCGTCAAATCGACCATGTGCCATAAAAATATTTAACCCCTGCTGCTTGGCTTCATCAGCAAATTTTGCAGGCACACACATATAGGTTGAAAGTGCCATTACACCCGCTAATTTATAATCTAGACGTGGCGCTAAGTGCAGCGATACCACACCCCCTTGCGAAAAACCGGCAAGAATAATTTTGTTAGGAGCGATACCTTTTGCAATTTCTTGGTCAATAATTGCAGCCACTTTTGCAGCAGATTCACGCACTCCTTGCTCATCAGCACGCTTATCTAAATCCATCGATTTAATATCGTACCAAGAGCGCATTGCCATACCACCATTTAAGGTGACCGGTTGCACTGGCGCATGTGGAAACACAAAACGCACACCAAGCTCTTTTGGTAGAGCAAGTTGCGGTGCAACGGGCGCAAAACCATCACCTGAATCACCTAAACCATGTAGCCAGATAACCGTTGCTTTGTGATCACCTTGCGCTGGATATTCAACAAACTCTAAACTCATAGTTCAGAACGCCATTCAATTGTTTGACCTGCTTGGCGAGTTGCCGCATCACACATAAATTGCCAAAACTCTGCACCTGAGCGGTTATCAATCCACTTATCGTCGCGTAGTTCAAAGTGGTGACCGTTAAATTTAGTCGCTACCCAAACTTGGTGTAATGGTGCTTGCTTGTTGATCACTATTTTACTGCGATCAGGAAAGATGATTTCTAAAATACCTGACGCTGATTCATAGTCTAAATCGGCATCACATTCATCGATTTGCTCTTCAATAGTTAGCATTAATGCATCGGCTAGTGTGTGGTATTCATGATCAGTCATTTTAGTGTCCTTTAACTGGCTTTAAGCCTAGATCTGGGGGCAGATTGTGTACATCAAGTGTAACAGGAATAAATTCATCCGCGAATAGCTGCATTTTTTAAATATTCTGTTACTCTGCGATTATAAAGCCAGCAACCGTATTAATCTAATGAAAGAGACTCATAGCCAAAAATTAAAAACCATTTTACCTCTAAGCGCCCTTCTAGTAACCCTAGCAGGTTGCGGACAAAGTGGTGCTCTTTATCTGCCAGATGATACTAAGCCGCCTGCAAAGTCTCAGCCACAAGCTGATCCATCCGAACAACCAGAGCAAAAACAGGACCAATAGATGGACTTTTTTAACTACAATAATAATCAGCTGTTCGCTGAAGACATCGCTGTCAAAGAGCTTGCCGAACAATATGGTACGCCTTGTTATATCTATTCTCGCAAAACCTTTGAACGTCATTATTTAGCATTTGCAGACGCTGCTAAGTCACATAATAGCTTGGTGTGCTATGCCGTAAAAGCCAACTCAAATATTGCCGTGCTGAATATTTTAGCGCGACTTGGCTCAGGTTTTGACATCGTTTCAAAAGGTGAGCTTGCGCGTGTTATCCAAGCAGGCGGAGACGCAAGTAAGGTTGTGTTTTCTGGCGTTGCAAAAACCGCTGACGAAATTGCCTATGCACTTGAATTGGGGATCAAGTGTTTTAACGTTGAGTCAGTGGCTGAGCTTGAGCGTATTTCAAAAGTGGCAACGGATCTTAACTTAGTGGCACCGATTTCGATTCGCGTAAACCCAGATATAGATGCAAAAACGCACCCTTATATCTCAACTGGCTTAAAAGAGAATAAGTTTGGTATTGATATTCAAACTGCGGTGACTGTGTATCAACATGCAGCATCATTACCCGGTTTAAAAATTACCGGTGTAGATTGCCACATCGGTTCGCAGCTAACGGAAATAAAACCTTTCTTAGCAGCCCTTGAAAAAGTACTGACTCTTATCGAAGAGTTAAAAGCGGTTGGCATCAAGCTAACTCACCTAGATATCGGTGGTGGTCTTGGCGTGCCTTATAATGGCGAAACACCTCCTCACCCGAGCGAGTATGTTGATAAAATTACCGCTCGATTAGCAGGCTACCAAGATTTAGAACTTATTTTTGAACCGGGTCGTGCGATTGCAGCCAACGCAGGTATTTTAGTTACTAAAGTTGAGTTTATTAAACAAAACCAAGATAAGTTCTTTGCTATTGTTGATGCTGGCATGAACGATATGTTGCGTCCATCGCTGTATCAAGCTTGGCAAAGTATTGTGCCAGTTGAACCTCGCGCAGATGATACACCTACTCACAACTACGATATTGTCGGCCCAGTTTGTGAAACCGGCGACTTTTTAGGCAAAGACCGTGAGCTTGCACTTCAAGCCGGTGACCTATTAGCGCAGCGCAGCGCTGGCGCGTATGGTTTTACCATGAGCTCAAATTACAACTCACGCCCGCGTGTTGCAGAGATTATGGTGGATGGTCAGCAAAGCCATTTAATTCGCCAACGCGAAACCTTAGAAAGCCTTTGGCAAGGTGAGAAAATTTTACCATAAACGTTTTTATAACCGCCCTGCTCTGTGGCATGATTAGCTCAGAGCAAACCCGAATTAGAGCGTTATGTTAGTTAATTTTTCAAAAATGCACGGCCTAGGTAATGACTTTGTCGTTATTGATAACATTACTCAAAATGTTTTTTTATCACGTGATCAAATAAAGAAGCTGGCAGATCGCCATTTCGGCATTGGCTTCGATCAACTGCTTATGGTTGAAGCCCCTTACTCGCCTGATCTCGATTTTCATTATCGAATTTTCAATGCCGATGGTAACGAAGTTGAACAATGCGGCAACGGCGCGCGCTGTTTCGCCCGCTTTGTACGTATGAAGGGCCTGACCAATAAGCATAAAATTTCGGTTTCAACAAAATCTGGTAACCTCACGCTTTATATAGAGAAAGATGGCCAAGTAACGGTAAATATGGGCCACCCTAATTTTGAACCGAACAAAATTCCATTAAAAGCCAGCAAGCGTGAGCTGACCTATATTCTTCGCACTGAAGAACACACAGTATTTAGTGGCGCAGTGTCGATGGGTAACCCACATTGCGTGTTAGAAGTTGATGACATTCATACCGCAGAAGTCACCACCTTAGGCCCACTCCTTGAAAATCATGAGCGTTTTCCACAACGTGCAAATGTTGGTTTTATGCAGGTAATTTCGCAAGATCACATTAAACTAAGAGTGTGGGAACGTGGCGTTAGTGAAACCTTGGCCTGTGGTACAGGTGCCTGTGCTGCGGTCGTGGTTGGTCAAATTCAGAGTAAACTTGCTACTACCGTACAAGTTGACTTACCCGGCGGCAGTTTGCAAGTACGCTGGCAAGGCGAAGGCCACCCTGTACGAATGACAGGCCCTGCTGAGCATGTTTTTGATGGACAAGTGGCACTATGAGCAAACTAACAGAACAACAAATTGCTGAATATTTAAAAGCACACCCTGATTTTTTTATTAAAAACCCTGATGTGCTCGCTGAAGTTGAACTACAACAGCAAACGGCTGGAGCAACGTCTTTGGTACATATTCAACAGCGCCAATTACGTGAACACAATACGTTATTAAAAAATAAGATTGAGCAGCTCGTTGAACAAGCAAAAGAAAACGAGTTAATTTACCGCTTATTTAGCGACTGTCATCGTCAGTTATGGACTAACTACGACTTTACGACACTGGCTAGCAATTTGCGCAATATTATCTGCACTAATCCATCCATTAACGAATGCCACTTAGTTAAGTACGATAAAAAGTTTGATGAATTAATTGCTCATCGCCTGCAAAACGACGGCATTTACTTGGGTCGAGTAAGCCAACAAGAAAGAGACTTACTGTTTTCAGACACGACTCAATCGACTGCCTTATATTTAATTGGTAACACAAAACACCCTGTGGCTATTTTGGCGTTTGGTAGTGATGACGTAAATCACTTCGAACCGGCAAAAGACAGCTTTTTTGTCCTTGAGTTTGTGCGCTCATTGCAACTGCGCTTATTGGAACTTGCATGAGCGATGTGACGACGCCAGACATTGATGAATTAAGTGATGCTTGGCGAACACCTATCCAACTATTTGCAGACTACTTACGCTACGAAAAACAATACTCAGCGCACACAGTAAACCAATACACGAGCCAGCTAGGCTTCGCAGCTTTGTACTTTAGTAAACTATGTGAAGACTGGTTTGCTGTTCAAGGTGAGCATATTCGCCGTTACAGCATGCAAATGCGCAGCAAACAATTAAGTGGTCGCACAATCAGTTTAAAACTAAGTTGTATTCGCAGTTTATATAAATTCTTAAAAGCCAAAAATATAGCCAGTCAGGCACATTATCACAATCCGGCAGAGGCCATTAAAGGGCCAAAATTTTCCAAGCCTTTACCCAAAAATTTAGACGTAGATCAAATGGCTAAGCTACTAGAACTGCCAGATGATGAGCCTTTAGCTATTCGTGACAAAGCTATGATGGAATTAATGTACTCTTCGGGTCTGCGCATTAGCGAGTTAGTTGGCGCTAACATACAAGATATAAACCCGGCTGAAGGCGAAATTTTAGTCCGTGGTAAAGGTAACAAAGAACGCTTATTACCTGTAGGCAGCAAAGCGCTCAGTGCATTAAAAGCATGGCTGAAAATTCGCCCTCAATTTGCACATCCTGATGAAATAGCCGTGTTTGTTAGCAGCCAAAAAAAGCGAATTTCCGTACGCCAAGTTCGCTTACGGATGCAAGAATGGGGCATTAAGCAAGGGATCAGCTCACAAGTGCATCCGCATAAATTGCGCCACTCATTTGCATCACATATTTTAGAATCATCAGGGGATCTGCGTGCCGTACAAGAACTGTTAGGACACAGTAGTTTGTCTGCAACTCAAGTTTATACGCATTTAGATTTTCAGCATTTAGCTAAAGTGTACGATAACACCCATCCACGCGCTAAAAAGCGCTCAACATCAGAGTAAACCCTTGTCATTATGATCCGATTTAACCGTGCCCTATCGCCAGTTTCTGTTTTAAGTTTTGATTTAGACGACACACTTTACAACAACCATCCGATCATAAAATCAGCCTTGCAAGCACAAGCTGATTACCTCGAGGCATTAGACCAATGGCCAGCCGATAGCATGAGCTACTGGTTAACATGCCGCGATAAAGCTTTAAAACATGATGCGACTTTAATTGATGACGTTACGCGCTGGCGACAAGCAGCATTACACTATGCCATGACCGATCTGGGTTTTTCAGCAGAGCAAGCTCAGTTGCATGCCGAAAATGCTTATCAGGCATTCGCTGATGCCCGCAGTCAAATAACCGTTACTGATGAAGTACTTGAATTACTTACTAATCTCAGTAAACACTACCGCCTCATCGCCATCACCAATGGTAATGTCGAAGTAGAAAAGTTTAACCTTAATGGTGTATTTGAGTTAGTTTTACAAGCAGGCCCACACGGAAAAGCGAAGCCGCACAGCGCCTTGTTTGATAGCGCAGCAAAGCAGTTAGAGGTTAATCATAAAGAAATTTTGCACATTGGCGATAGCCTAGATACTGATGTACAAGGTGCCAATAATGCTGGCTGCCAAAGCGTTTGGCTTAATAACCAAGCAACGCAATATCGTTATCAAGGATTAGCAGATATTGAGATCAGTAATATCATGGCGCTCAATCATTTAGTTAAAAAGTAACGACTTTAAAAAATGTGTTTTATGCTGAGTAAGTAAATAACAAAGATTAAATGATTGGGCAAAACGGATGAATGCTTTTCTTAAATTAATATTGCTATGCTCTCTTAGCTTAAACGGTTACTTTATTTGGCAGCTTTTTAACCCGGCAAAGCCGTTAGAAATAGAAACTGTCGCACCAGCGCCTAAAGTACAAAAAGGCACAACGTTACCAGCCCACTTTCAACAAGCTGTTGCGCTATTTAGCAACCAATTATTCGACAAAGCGGTGGCTGAGTACACCCAATTACTTATGAATGAACCTCGCTATGCAAGGCAACTTAAACAAATTTGGCAACAACAACTTGAGACATGGCTTTCCCATCAAAAATTCACCTTAAGTGAGCAATTTTTAACGGCCTTTTTAAATAGTCACCCTTACGATGTCACCATGCTTGAACTTGAGGCAAAGCGTTTAATAGCACAAGGTGATACCCAACAAGGTATTATCAATTTACTGGCGCTTAGCAACCAGTTAGACAGCAATGATAAGCAACAACTTAACAAACAAATAGACGAGCTAAGTACAACCTATATTGATGAACTTATTGCAACGCAACAATGGCAAGCCCTACTTAATATTAGTCAACAATGGCTTGATTACGCGCCTGGCAACGCGCATTACTTATATAACAATGCATTAGCTAGCTACCATTTAGAAGATTATGTCGCGAGCCAAATAACCCTAGATCAACTACCCGAAGATCATGACTATAAACAACAGGCTGAGCAATTACATCAGTTGATTCAACAAGCTCTCGCAGGTGTTGAAATTATAAAATTAACTGCTCGAGGTTCGCACTATTTGGTGAACAGTATCATCAACGATGATATCGAAACCGAGCTGATGATCGACACCGGCGCTAGCTTTACTGTAATTAACCAAACATTATTAAACTCGCTTAACACCCCAGCCAATTACCTTGGCACCTTACAAGTAAACACAGCTAATGGAATTGTTGAAGCAGAGCGTTATCAGCTCGAGTCGTTTCAAGTCGGTCAACAACGTATTCGTAATTTTGAAGTGCTGGTAATAGAAAATCATGTTGGCTATGGCTTGCTTGGTATGAACTTTTTAGAGAATTTTAAGTTTAATATCAATCAGCAAGTGAATGAGTTAGAGTTGATAAAGAACAATTTTTAAGGACAAGCAATGACTCTTAACGAATTTCTTTCGAAATTAGCAAGCACACCTCAGCAAATTGAGTTTACCGATACCATGGCGGTCATAGACAACAATTATGATTTTACCCCAAGCGCTTTTAACAATCATGGCCAGCTAAGCGCGGCAAATGAAAATAATGGCTCGTGTAAAATTTTTGCTTTTGCTAAGCTAAATCAACTGAGTAAACAAAACACCCTAGATTGCTTTGGCGCGTTTTATCATGATGACGTATTACACAATCCTGAAGGGCAAGACCATATGAACATTCGCACCTTTATGCTTGCCCCTGAAGCGACCCCTTTCTTAGGGATTACTTTTACCGAGCAAGACGTGCTAAAAGCGAAGTGAGTAAAAGCCAATAGTTAAAGGCTTTTTTCCATAAAATAACGGCAGCCGTCGAGTGGGTAGTTACGCATTTCATATTTAACTAGGTAGCCGTTGTTTTCGTAAAAGGGTTTAGCTTGGAAATCGAGCGTATCAAGTTGTGCGGTGTTTGCACCAAGCGCTTTAGCTTTACTCTCTAATTCAGCGAGTAATCGTGTCGCAAGTCCTTTACCACGCATATTCTCATCACACCAAAGCCAACTGATAAGCAGCCAATTGCCAAATACCTGACCATGAATACCAGCAACCACACTGTTTTGTTTATTAACGAACTTAAAACCAACGGGAATACGCTCGGCATTAAAATGCGCGGCGTTGAAAGCCACAATATGTTCTCTAAGCTGGTTGTTTAAATCAGCTGAGTCATCACTTTTTAATTGATACATATACTCAGTATACGCTTATATCGTTAGTCAGTATAAGTGGTTCTTGCCATAGGGTACTTCAAGCATGTTGCTGGCCAGCTTTTCGGGCTGACCACACATCTCATCATAAGCACTGGTGTGGCGTAAAACCATATCGCCATAACTTAGGTG
>ENA-OWNT01003493-OWNT01003493.1-seawater-metagenome-genome-assembly--contig:-NODE-3493-length-14726-cov-6.581132_pt1 | contig 14726 bp, 14 predicted proteins | sample MGYA00238136_ERZ651165 | MGnify/ENA primary metagenome ERZ651165 (study PRJEB26861, sample SAMN08777766) | seawater metagenome | isolation source: coastal seawater | place: USA: Florida | collected...
TTCACGATTATCCTGCTTGAGCGTGAAGGTGGCGATATGCAGGACATCGAAGTCAAGATTGACCCTGGCTCAAAGACAACGGGAATAGCAATCGTGGCACATTTCAAGCATGGTTTACGCTGTATCTGGTCAGGGGAACTGCATCACAGAGGACACATCATCCGTGACAACTTACTCAAGCGACGACAACTCAGACGAGGTCGCAGAGGTCGCAAGACCCGCTACCGACCTGCACGTTTCAACAATCGCATACGACGGGATGGCTGGCTACCACCGTCACTGCAAAGCCGGATTGACAACATCCTCACATGGGTTAAGCGTTTATCCCGTTTAGCACCTGTGACCGGCCTGGCACAGGAACTGGTGCGCTTTGATACGCAAAAACTCCAGAATCCTGAAATCTCAGGGGTTGAATATCAACAGGGCGAACTCATGGGTTATGAAGTACGGGAGTATCTACTCGAAAAGTGGGGACGCACCTGTGCTTATTGCGGTATCCAGAATGTTCCACTGGAAGTTGAACACATTGTACCGAAGTCACGCGGAGGCAGTAACCGTGTCAGCAATTTGACCCTTGCCTGTCAGGACTGCAATCAGGAAAAGGGCAATCAAACTGCCTCAGAATTTGGTTTTCCTCAAATTCAAGCAAAAGCCAGACAACCTTTGCGTGATGCCACCGCAGTCAACAGCAGTCGATGGGCATTATTTGAGCAATTGAAACAGATGGCTTTACCACTGGCAGTCGGCACAGGTGGACAAACAAAGTTCAACCGTACCCGGCAGAATTACCCGAAAACGCACTGGCTGGATGCTGTTTGTGTTGGTGAGAGTGGTGCGGATGTTTTTGTCCACACCACAATGCGACCGCTCATCATCAGCGCAGAAGGACGACAATCGCGGCAAATGTGCCTGGTAGACCAATTCGGCTTTCCACGCACAGGCGCTAAACAAAGTCGCATTGTCAACGGCTTTCAGACTGGTGATACGGTCAAAGCCATCGTCACAAAGGGCAAGAAAATCGGCACTTATGTCGGGCGGGTCGCTGTCAGAGCATCCGGTTTTTTCAATATCAAAACCCATCAGGGAACGGTTCAGGGTATCAGTCACCGATACTGTTCTATCCGGCACTATCTCGATGGCTATTCTTATTCCTATACTACATAAAGATTGGAGGACAGCGCTCCTCCCCGCAGCAAGCTACGGGGTTTCCGCGCTACTTTTTCTATGAAAATAGATTACGATGCACGTTTAAAGAAATTACTGGATTCGGTTGATGCAGATGTGGTTGCAATTGTACCGGGTCCCAATATGGAATATTTCACGGGTTTACATTTCCATTTATCGGAACGCCCGACAATCGCATTTGCCAGTAAAGAGGGCTTATCCGTCATTATTCCTCAACTTGAAATGACAAAACTCGTCAACCGTCCAGACCTTGAAGCACAGGCTTTTGGTTGGAGTGATTCGGATGGTTATGAAGGCGCGTTCAAAAAAGCAGTTGATGCCCTGGGAATCAATGGCGGTTCACAATTAGGTGTCGATGGCATGACCATGCGCGTCTTTGAATGGCTCGGGCTGGCAAGCGGTGGTGCAAATGTCAGTGCTGCTACTGATGTCGGACAGGATTTGTTGCTGATTCGTTCCTACAAAACAGAAGACGAAATCGCTCTGATGCAAGCGGCAATTGATTTGAGTGAAGAAGCTCTCAAACGCACCATTGAATGGGCAAAACCCGGCATGACCGAAATAGAAATTCGCAAAAAGCTCGAAGATGAAATGGCTAATCTCGGTACAGAAGGGTTTGCATTCGGGTCACTGGTATTGACAGGTGAAAATAGCGCATTGCCGCATGGCTCAACAGGTAATCGTAAATTAGGTGAAAACGAATTTCTGCTGATCGATTTTGGTGGTAAAAAACAGGGCTATCCGGCGGATATTACCCGCACATTCTGTTCGGGCGAACCCACAGACGATATGCGTAAAGTTTACAATGCGGTCTTAGAAGCAAATCTTGCGGCACAGGCAATTGCAAAACCGGGCGTAAGCTGTCATGACGTTGATAAAGCTGCACGGGATGTCATTAAAGCTGCCGGTTATGGAGAATATTTCACACATCGTCTCGGACATGGATTGGGTTTATCCGGTCATGAATTGCCGAATATCGCCGAAAATAATCATGTAGAACTGGAAGAAGGCATGGTATTTACTATTGAACCGGGAATTTATTTGCCGGGTGTCGGAGGTGTGCGAATCGAAGATAATGTCGTGGTAACTGAGGATGGTATTCGTAGCCTGACCTCATTCCCGCGTGAACTTTAGGAGACCTCTATGGCTGAGCGTTTAAGCGCTAATTTAGCACGCGACAATAATGAACCACTCTACGGCACGATTAAAGCCGCGAATGTCTGGTTTTTGCTGGAATACAACGGTGTCTATACCAATCAAGCCTGGGAAGATGCGCGTATTCCCGATAATGTCAAAGCGAAGCTGGATAATTTCCCGGATAGTCGCCCGTTGTTGATCCGGCAACCGGAACAATTGAATGCTCTTGATCGTGTGGTGAGTTTTTTTGTCGTTCATGCCGCTAGCGAAACACCTGTGATTTATCACCTGCAATTGGAATCGTATACCGATATTCTTTATTTAGACTTCGATGCAATTCTGGCAGGAGATATTGTCGAAGCATCTGAAGAACCACTCTATGTCATTTGTACCAATGGTAAACGTGATATTTGCTGTGCAAAATATGGTGTGGCACTCTATAACGCGATGCGAACAAAAGCAGAGCATCATGTCTGGCAATCCAGTCATATAGGCGGACATCGTTTTGCAGGGACAATGTATTGTTTTCCTCATGCGATTTGCTACGGATTTTTATCTGAAGGTGATGCGCCGGAGATTGTATCTTCCTATACAGACAAACGCCTGTTGCTGAATAAATTGCGTGGACATGCGATCTATGACAAGCCGATTCAGGCAGCAGAATATTTCTTGCGCCGTGAACTGGATAATGACCGTCTGGAGACTATTCAGTATTTATCCCATGAAGAAAAAGAAGATGCGTGGGCAGTAATTTTCGCTGTATCGGGCAAAAATTATCAGGTAAGTGTTGCTAATGGGACACCGATTCAGGTACTGGCAACGACGGGCGATGAACAATTCAAAGAAGTACCACAATTTAGATTCATAGAATATCACACACTCTAACACACAACACACACATTTTTCGGGGAGACATCATGCCGCGTGAGATTAAAGTGGCAGCAATTCAGATGGATGGTGAAGTCGCACCAACCGGGGAACGCCTCAAACGGGCTGAGACACTCATAGACAATGCGGTATCACAGGGAGCAGAACTGATTGTTTTGCCAGCTACCTTCAATACAGGGAAAACTTTCCGTGAAACCAATTATGAAGTGACAGAACGTCTATCCGATAGCACCATGCAATGGCTTTGCCAGCAAGCACAAAAACATCAAATTCACCTGGCAGGGTCACTGATGATAGTTGATAAGGATGATACCTATCATGCGGCTTTTCTGGTTGCGCCGGATGGGACAAATTGGCGTTATGACCAACAATATCCTTATCTATGGGAACGGGTATTTTATCGTGATGGCAATGGTATCACGGTGGCGGATACAGCTATCGGCAAAATTGGCATGGTGATTGGCTGGGATGCGGCTCATCCTGAAATATGGGAACGTTACGCCGCGAAAGTCGATCTAATGCTGGTTTTCAACGATACACTTGATTATGAACAGGCGTTATTGCGTTATAAAGATGGGTTGATGATTGAACCACATAATTTGGGCGTTCTCGCGAATTGGCTTGCCCGGACGACAACGAATTATCTGCATGATGATTTAGAAACACAGTCACAGTGGTTAACTGTTCCGGCTGTTTGTGCCGGAGCATCCGGTGAACTGGTGAGCATCTTGCCAGCACCATTTTTCTCAATACAGGGATTGTTATTCGGACGCGCCAGTTTATGGGAACGTGCTGACGGGCAATATGCGGATATGGAATTGATCGCTCCATTTCAACGCAATTCACGCATTTTAGATAACCAGGGCAAGACAATTGAGCGCATCACAGACGAAGGCGATGCTGTGATAGTCGGCCCTGTGACACTTACTGATAAAACACCATTGCCTCTGGATGTGCCTCAACCGGAAATGAGCGCTCCTGAATCAGCCCGTAATATAGTCGATATGATAAGCGGGGCATTGCTCACTTTGAATTATCGCCGGGGTGTTCGCCGTCAATGGGGCGCTAGAATGGCACCTATGGATGCTGGAACACGACTTTGGTTGCGCGTGTTGATGCTTGTTGCAGGACTTGCGGCAATCGTTGGATGGTTGTTGCTCCCGAAAAAACCTTAACTGACGCTCACCCTACTCTACATTGACCGTCTTTTCCCTGTTGATATACTAAGTTACTCTATTCCGACAATTCACCTCTCCTCAATAATGGAGAGGTTTTACTTCTGTATTCGATATTAAAAGGTGGAATTATGGCACAGATTCCTGAACCTCCGATTCATGATGATGATACCAGTCCCTCAATAGCAATTCGTCCGGTGGAACTGGATGACCGCATTGCACAGGCTCGAGAAACTCCGATGTGGCAACAGGCAGTTGGCTGGCTAAGTTTGTTAGGTGCAGGTGTTTTCACACTGGCAACGCTGGTTGTTCTATTTTTGCCAGCAGGGGATGATAATTCACCGGAAGTTGTCGATTTACCGACAAATGCACCAACCTCTGCTCCTGTGATCCCTACCGATATTGAAACAGCGATTCCAACTGAAATCACCAATATTGTTTCACAAACAACCGATGGTGGATTGCCACCGATAATTTCTGCGGAACAGGTTTCTACTGTACTCAATGCGCCTGTTGAAGTTGATTCACCTTTGTTAAGCGTGCAATATAATCCCTATACTGTGGTCAATACAGACCGTGCACGAAGCGAATTTGTGAATTATACCGTCGTGCAGGGGGATACGATTGATGAGATTTCGATACGCTATGGTTTACAACCGGAAAGTATTGCCTGGTGTAATGATAGACGGGTTGTAGTCGTTTTACGCCCGGGAGATGTATTACGGATTCCACCTGTGGATGGGGCATGTCATCAGGTATTCGGCACACGTGAAGAGACTGTTGCCGCAATTGCTGCACAATACAACATTGATGACCCCTATCTCATCATTGATTCAGAATACAATCGTGGTCAATTGCCGCCTGATGTAACTCCTGATGATATTTTGCTTGGCGGGACAAATCTATTCATCCTCGGTGGTGAAGGCGAAGTGATCTCCTGGAATGAAGGCACACAGGAAACCGATTCATCCGGTAATGTCGTTGGTGTTGGTTGGGCTCCGGGACAGGCAGGTAGCTGTGGTACTGTGTCTCCATCGGCATTTGTTGGCTGGGGTAATCCGCTACCCTCGGGTACATGGGTACGCGGTTTCTATGCCGGACACTCGGGATTAGACCTTTCAGCGTCTACCGGAACACCGATTTATGCCGCAAGTAGCGGGAATGTCTTATTCTCTGGCTGGAGTAACTGGGGCTATGGCGAGGCTGTGGTCATTGAACACGGTGGTACATATTCAACACTCTACGGGCATATGAGTGCGCGTAATGTTAGTTGTGGGCAATATGTCACTATCGGGCAATTGATAGGCTACGTGGGTAGTACAGGTAATTCTTCGGGACCCCACCTGCACTTTGAAATTCAGGTCAACAATACGGCAGTCAATCCGAGCGGCACACCCGGCATCGGCTGGTAATTTTCAGGGGCATGGCTTAATTGCTATGCCCTATTCCTCTACAACCCGCACACGAATTAACTCTGCTAGATTGTGCCCGATAATGCGGAACTCATTATTAATTTTGAGTTGCATCGGACCATTGAAGGGCGCTTTGTGGATGACCTCTAATTGTTTGCCCGGCATCAATCCCAATGCTTCGATATAAGATAAACGGTCAGCTTCACGGGTTCGCATCCGGGTGACTTCGACCATCGTTGCTGCATCTGCATCAGACAGGAAAATATCATTCATTGCTTGAATATCCCCGTCATCCTGTGGAATCGGCTCACCATGCGGACAATATTGTGGGTTACCGGACATCGCTGCCATACGGTCGATGATTGTAGCGCTCAAAGCACTGCTAATCTGTGAGGCTTCGGTATATACGCCATCCCAATCAAACCCCATCACCCTTGCCAGAAATGATTCCGCAATGCGATGGGCGCGTAAATGCTGGAGTGCTTCTTTCGTGCCCTGTCCGGTGAGCTTTATGCCCTGATATGGCTCATGTTCGATTAAGCCTAGCTCTTTTAAGCGATTGACCATGCGATTGACTGCCGGAGGACTTACCAGCAACATATCAGCCAGGGCAGAAGTACTCACGAAGCCATCTTCCGGCTGTTCGCGGTCTGCCAGACGATAGATTTCTGCGAGATAGGTACGCATTTTTGTACTGAGGTCTTCCATAATTCTTTCTCACTCAAATTGAAAACAGAGGCTTGTACGTAAGCCTCTGCCAGAGATTTTATAAAATTTTGTGCTAATTACCACCCGTGTTCAAGGCGTGTAACCAGTCTATCCGGTAAACCATAGTCGCGCATCCGGCTTTGAACATCAGCAATATCATATGGAATACGACGATGCTCAAAAACACCTGTTTCAGTATCCAGAATACCATAAGCGGCATCAGGATTCTGGTCACGGGGTTGCCCGATACTTCCCGGGTTGATAATCTGGCGTTGCCCGTTCATTTTATGGGCTTCACGGTAACGGGGTTCACGCGCACGGGTATCGCCATTGGTGCTGACCTGTTCGTAAATTACAGGTTGATGGGTATGACCGACAAAGCAATAAGGTGTTTCAAAGTGCGGGAAATTCAGTGCCGCAACCAGGGGCTCAAGGATATATTCCCAGACCGGTTCGCGGGGACTGGCGTGAACGAGTGTGTAATTGCCGATAACGAAGGTTACAGGTAAGGCTTCCAGAAATTCAATGTTTTCCGGTTTGAGGGTTTCCTGTGTCCATTCGACTGCACGACGTGCATCCGGGTTGAATGTACGAATATCGAGGCGTCCGAGTGCTGCCCAGTCATGATTCCCTGCCAGACACAGATGAGGCATGGTCTGCAAGAGCTCAACACATTCGTTAGGGTCGGGTCCATAACCGACTACATCGCCCAGACACCAGACATAATCCCATTCGCCCTCGGCATCCGAGAGAACTTGTTTAAATGCCGTTAAATTGGCATGAATATCTGATATAACCAGAATACGCATATCGAGTCCTATATTGTTAAATCTTAAGAGGCGGAAACTTAATATCTGCATGTTACCATGACTTACGAAAAGGCGCGATAAAGTTTTACAGCATTTTAAGTTTCTAAAAAGTTTCTGCCTGATTGTTATTCAATTTGTTATGTGAATAGACCTTAGATTATCTATTCCCATCGGTTAACTATAGTTTAAGAACTGCTGTTATTCCATTGAGATTTGCACGCTTTGTCTTGCTTTTTCGTTTGATTTTTATGGTGAAGTTGTTTTTCACTCTTCGCTATCCGGTAGATTGCCACAATCCCCGGCAAGAGACACCACATCCTGACGTACAAAACTCTCATCTTTGAGTTGATACCAGACATAATCACTATTGTCTGTTGTTCTGGCAATGACTTCCACATACTCGCCATTTTCCAGCACACCAGCGATAGTCGCATTAGTTGATGCAGAACTGCGCTGATTTACATCGCCATAAGGAGTCGCTTCACAGAGACCATCGACAACCACAGGCGCAGCATAGCCCCAGAAATTTGCGCCATCACAACGCGATGCCTGTCCACCACCGAGAAGCGCAATCCCGAATGAACCACTTCCGACTGTGATTTCTGTCATTTCGACAATCAGTTCACCATCCAGATAAATTGTGAGATAGCTTGACTGCGCAATGAAAAGCAAATGATGGGACTCACTCAAATCTACGCCTGTTTCAACAGTACCACTGGTGAGAACATCGTCTCTGGAATCGACCCAGAAAACATCCCCGTTGTTATCAAGCCCGACTTCGAGGAACGTATCGACATTATCGCGCCCGACAACCCGTGCCAGTAAACTACAGGTTTCAAGCGAGTCACTATCTGTTGTGAAGGTCAATTCTGCTGCAACAATCACATCCCTGCGCGAAGTTGAACTGGCGACAGGCGTGAAAAACGATCCTACACCATCAAAAAAAGCACTTTGTAGGTTGAAAATTAATTGACCCCCGTCGTCAATTGCACCATCACTTTGTAGCGAACCGATGATATTTTCATAATATCCATCGTAATTGCTCAATGTCGCCGGGAAAAGTGTATTATTCTCTTCGGGAGATAATGGCTCATTATCCGATGTCAGACTGAGAGAATATGTCCCCGTTGTTGTACCTTCTCCAAAGCCTGCACGACTAACAAGTAAGAGATAGCTACCTTCTTCCGGTAATGTGAACTCAATTTCGATGACATCATCACCGGATTCAGCCGTATATTCTTCAAACACCTCTCCGATAAATTGATCACTCAGTGCGCCTTCCAGAATCAGATCGCCATCGGTAACTTCAATCTGAATGTTGACGACATCGCCTTCCCGTCCCCTGAAACAATAACGCCCGAAAAAATCAGATGCTGTGATTTCGCCTTCAATAGACCCGTTATACGCTATTTCATCTGCGATACCATTGCAAAAATCAGTTGTTTGAGCCTGTGTAAGAGATGAAAAAATCAGTAAAAGAATCAGTATGAAAAATAGTAAAATAGATCTTTGTTGCATAACAACCCCCTCATAGTAAATTTCATCTATGCGTTTATTGTACCCGTGCTATGGGATAGAGCAACAGACCGTAGGGGAAAAATATGTCAAATTTCACGCAAATTTTGCTACACTCTTGATGGTTCATTGTCAAAAGAGGATTTTTTCTGTTGATAAAACATATTGGATGGTATCTGGCTATCATTTTGTCATTATCTGCCTGCTTCGTTTTGCCGGATACAGCACAGCAGGCGACACGCCCATCAATTACAATTGCGTCTGTTACGCCCGATTTAACACCGCAGATGACAGCAACATCCACACCTGCCCCATTAGCTCCTACAACGCCACCGGATGCCTTTCCCGATGGTGTGTATGATGCCTTACCTGTGAGCATGGGGATTTGCTTTGAAGGGGCATGGGACGCAGCCGCACAGGTGTTCATCCTGCGGAATGCCGAAGAACATATCCAATTTTATAATCTCGCAGATAATTCAGGCTTATGTCGTCGCCCTGTGGAACGTGTTCCTTTTGATTTCAGTGGGGGCGATGTACTGGTCGGGACATGGAATAGGGGGACAGGTTGTATTGCTCAACATGAAATTACTGCTTACGAACGAAATGATTCAACTCAAACTATCATGATAGATGCACAATTCAGCACGGATGGCGATTGTCCCTATGAGCTTGTGCGGGGATTATGGCTTGGCATTGCTAATGCCCGGGCATACACCATCAATTTAACTGTAAATGAATAACTAATTGGGTGAGCCACCATCAATTGTCGGGGGAAGGTCAATGGGTGGCAGGTCATCTTCGTCGAAATCGTCATCATCTAAATCAAAGTCGTCGTCTAAATCAAAATCGTCGTCATCTGATTCATCGCTGAAACGAATCACGAGGTCGCCAAAACGTAATTCTTCATCATCCAGCATTTCAGCCAGTTCAATGCTATCGAGCACGTCTACGGGTGTTTCATCACTGTAGATGACGCGCATCACGCCGGGGAGGTAACGGTCTGTGATGACCAGGTTCGCATAAACAATCTGGCGAATCATGGCAGAAGTGAGTTCCGTGCCTTCGATGTCGAGACTGGTTTTGTAACGAATTTCACCATCCTCATAATCCATCTCAAAGTTGCCGATTATCATGCCGTAATTCACCCGGGTGATAAACTCAGCGACCTTGTGACGTTTTTCAGGGGGCACATTCACAGACAGAACAGAATAAAAAGCAATCTGTTCTTCTTCTTCCCGTGCCTGTGCATAGCAGAGCCACTTGCCATTGAGTCCGCTAAAGCCCATACTGAGAAAAGGAGTATCTTCAACCCACTGAAAATCCCAGTTGTCATCTTCAAAAAATTCGATGAGTGTATTGAAAATTTGCTGGTCTGCCACTATCTCACCTGACGGCTACTGATTATGTAAACGGGAAATAAAAATATGACGCTATCATCACAGCAGTGTCTGCGAGAGTAGCGCTAAATCCTGATTAAAGTGGATTATCCTCATCACCCTTGCTGGTTTCATCATCCGCTTCGCGACGGATACGCATAATCCCTGTTGATGAGCCAATTTCTTTCGGGATTTCAAGTTCTGGCAAAGTTATGGGACGTTTTGGCTTTGGTTCGCGTTCCAGACGTGGTTCACTTTCGACCCGTTCATATTCGCCGGTACGTGATGGTTTTTCTGTTCGGTCTGGCATTAAATTCACTCCAAAAATCTAGTATTCAGCCATGAGCCTCTGAAAACAAAAAAGACTTATGGGTTCTTACAGGTAGTTTAATGCAATAATAGATTAAGTTCAAAGGGTTTGGTGTTAATCCTTTGATGTGGCTATAATCTCTGACACTTATTAACAATAAACAGGAAATGATTATGGCTAAGACAGTTATTCATACAGAACATGCTCCGGCTGCCGTCGGACCCTATTCACAGGCGATTGTCGCTAATGGCTTTGTTTATACTGCCGGACAAATTCCTTTGATTCCGTCGGAAGGTAAAATCAGAGAAGGTGATATACAGGTACAGACCCGGCAATCACTGGAAAATTTGAGTGCCGTTCTGGAAGCAGCAGGAAGTAATTTAGGTAACGTTGTCAAAACAACAGTGTTTCTGGATAACATGGATGACTTCGGAAAAATGAATGAAATTTACGCTGAGTTTTTCAGTGAGAACCCGCCAGCACGCTCGGCTGTCGAAGTTGCGCGTTTGCCATTGGGTGTTCTGGTCGAGATTGAAGCGGTTGCGATTGTAGGCGACTGATTTGTTTACGATTGGTTATAGTTGCGCTGGTTTTCAGGCACAATCGCAGAAAATCTCGTAAAATGGACTTATGAAGACAGGATAATAAGGTAGGTTAGCGGGCTGTGATCGAAGAAAATAAGCTATTTGTAGATGGTGAACGAACAATCGGGCGCTATACCATCGTCCTGTTGAATCAACTGGGTAACGGGCGCTGGCAACCTGCGATGCTACAATTGGATGCAGTCGTGACGAATTATCGTTTGCTGTTGCGTCCTTTTCGTAAAAAATACAGTCCGGCTTCCCTTCCATCCCGCTATGTCAGAAATGCGACCCTGACAACACAGGACAAATATCATTGTGTTGAATTGCGTTTGATAACTGACCATGTAATCTATATGATGCTCAGTACAGGCAAACTGGATGATTTATACGATGATTTGAAGGCAATGAAATCACCGCCTGTAAAATTCCAGATTGATGATTCACTTGCCCGGAACGATATTGAACGCCTGATTACATTTTTCGGTAAACAACCCCTGACCGATTCATCTTCCGAAACGTAGGGTGACAATCGGGATAACGTTGTTCACAGAAACTGTGCCAGGACGGTTTTCGACGTATAATAGAATTAGACATTTTAATCCACACCTGAAATTTGAGAGTTCCTCATCCTATGGGTAAACGACTAACCTTATCGCTGATTTCCCTGGTTTTATTGTTGGTATTCCCTGCTTTTTCCCTATCTGCCCAGGAAGATGACACACGGGATTATCGCATCGTTTCACTTTCCTCCGAATTGGTTGTGATTGAAGAAAATACCTTCATCCGTGTGACGATCGTTGTAGAAAATGCCGGATCAGATGCAGAATCACCCGCTGATGTGGTAATTACCCTGCAAGCAGATGAACCGGATATTTTAGTTCAAGATTCGCTGTTGCCGCTCAGTGGTGGCTCATCGGTGACACTGGAAATTCCCTTTTCGGTGGAATTATTCCCGGGTGATAGTCAGCAAACCCTCGAAATCAGTATCGGCGTGGATGATATTGAAGAAGCCGGAACAGATATTGCATCCGATAATGTTGATACGATTACCTTCGATATTCCGGCACGGGAATCTGAGACCATTGCTCTGTTTGAACGCACCGATACGAGCATTATTGTTTATGGTGAAGAGATTCCTCTGACGGATGTTGCGCTATGGGCATTAGCGTCTGTCGGAATCCTGATGCTTCTCTGGATACTTGCTATTTTGTTTCGTGCCATATTCAGTCGTCCGCCGCGTTTTGGTGCATGGCAACCCCCTTATGGTGTGATGCCAATGTACGATCAGAATACGGTAGAAGGTCGTCGATGGGGCTGGCAACAACTCGCACAGAATGGCTTACTCCTCGCACCACCGACAGACGGTAATATACATCCGGTGAAATTATTGACCAGCACCGATGGGCGTAATCTGGATAACTGGAAAGTGACTGCGATGCGCCTCAGTCAGTATGATGTTTACGGACGCATTGCCCGTACACAGGTTCTTGCTGATAAAAAATCAGTGCGCCGTATGAATAATGTCCTCAAAAAACGCTTATCTGTGGATGAGAGCAAACGTCAGAAAATGCTTCGTCCGATTGCTGATGCGATGGTTAAGCAATTCGTGAAGAAAGTCAGTAAAAAAACAGCCTTCCTGCCGATTGCCTTTGATATTCGCTGGCAGGGTAAGCATGGTGATGTACGTATCATTTTTGAATTGTATCAATTTGCAGAAAATGCCTGGTATCGCATTGATAGATGGGATCCTATGATGCAGGTTGTATCCCGTTCAATGCAAGAAAATTACACATTCACTATTCATGGTAAAGAATCTGTTGAAAAAATGCGTGAATTCCGCGAACGCCTGCGGGATGATGTGATCTGGCTATTGCTGGAGAGTTTCCGCGTGGAAGCTGTTGAACAGGAGCAAACAGGGGAACAACCCCCTGTTCGTCAGCAATATGATGTGCCGGATACTTTATCGGGTATGGATCCGATTCAGCCACAGGAGCAAGAACTTCCTCCGAAGCAAGGTGCTTAATTTATTGTGGAACGATACAGATTGTCGGCTGACCTGCAACTGCTGCCGGACAGGTGTGAACCTGTGTATCGGTTGCACTATCAATTTCAAAATCGGCTAACCAGAATGCGATGTTTGCATCCAGTGTGCGTTGTGCAATGACATTACATTCTTGAGGCATAGTCGGGTTATCGACTCCGGCTGTGAGCATAATGCACTGTTCCGGTGCGAGTTGCGTAATATCCGCGACAATCTCTGGATTCTGGAATAATTCAGGGTCGCCCATCACCAGTGTAACACCGGGATTCGTCAGATTCGGATTTAAGTTGGTAATCGTTGTGCGGTCTGTCGGCATCCATCTATTGGGGGTCGGGTTATAGGCTATGATCGCCTCGGTGGTATAAGCGAAATAAATGTATGGTGCAATATCATCCGCAGAGCTTGCTCCCGCCAGATAAAATTCACAGCGTAAAGGTGCATCCTGAGTACCTTCATCAGCAGCCGGACATTGCGCCCGTTCGATCCCATCTTCAACTACCGAAAATGTCGTAACACCATTTGTCGCTGTCCAGAAATGCTCTCCGGTGGTATTGGTTGTCAGCCAGTGCTGGATATTCTCGCATTCATCCAGACTTTTCGCATTGTTCCTCGGAATTGACCATACCTGTAAACAACGATGTTCACGAACATTGGATGCCCAGCGTGTTGCAGCGAAAGATGCCGGATTATCACCTTCGATAGCGACGAAACGCAAGCCTGTGACATCTGCAACATTATTTGTCGTGTTGACCACAGTCAGGTCATTATCATCGTAAATTAGAATAGCATTTGCTGTTCGCACGACACCAATATCAATCACTGACCCTATTTCAACATCGGTATTGGCTGCAACAGATTGTGTGGTGATGAAGCCGACTTCAACGCCATTAGCATCTGAAATATCTACCGCCGTTTCTGTACCTGATGCCAATCCGAGGCTATTCAGTTGCGCGGCTGCTTCTGGAACGGATAAGCCTGTTAAATCCGGCATTGTGACTGTTTCTTGAGCAAAAATAATCAATTGTCCCATCAATAATAAAATTAATATTGCAGCAATATGTCGGATTTTCATGCAATCTTCTCCTTACGTTCCAAATATCGCAAATAGTATAATCCATATCCAGCTAGTGAGCGCTTTTTGTTAGTAAATTAATGTAAAGTGTAACATTAGCTGGTAAAATACGATATGCTACTTAGACCTTAAACAGCAATTATTTCAGGGATTCTAATTATGGGCTTGTTACGATTTAGAGTATTACCCTTATTTGTCATTATTGCGATGATTTTTATTACTGCCTGTTCACCACAGGAAGAAGATGCTGGCAGTCCAATTGAATTTACAGGTGATGTCACGGCTATAAATGGCGATACAATCACGGTTGGCGGCTTTTCAGTTGATATTAGTAATGCCTCGACTCCCATAGATGGATTTGATATCGGGGATGAAGTTCGTGTGACAGGTCTTGCTGATGGGACTGATATTACGGCTGTTGTTGTCGCTCTTGTCGATGAAACCGACGATGATGACGATGCACAGGTTGACGCCACAGAGATTGACCCGACAGCAACTGATGCTCCAACGGACA
>ENA-OWNT01003494-OWNT01003494.1-seawater-metagenome-genome-assembly--contig:-NODE-3494-length-14723-cov-4.850539_pt1 | contig 14723 bp, 10 predicted proteins | sample MGYA00238136_ERZ651165 | MGnify/ENA primary metagenome ERZ651165 (study PRJEB26861, sample SAMN08777766) | seawater metagenome | isolation source: coastal seawater | place: USA: Florida | collected...
GGAAGGCGGAATGAGTGAGTGAGTGAGTGAGTGAGTGAGTGAGTGGGTGAGTGAGTGGACTGACCCTGACACGCTCGTGAGCGTGTGAGAAGTTGGCGCGCGCCACTGAGCAGCCAGCAGCGAGCAGCACACAGTGAGTGAGTGAGTGAGTGAGTGAGTGAGCCTTCGTTCGTTCGTTCGCCAACCAACCAATCCAACCAACAGTCAACCAGTGCCGTGTTTGAAATCGCTCACTCACAGTCACTCACAGTCACTCACAGCCTTCAAAAGCCAACCGTCACTCACTCACTCAATCACTCACTCACTCACTCACTCACTCACTCAGTGTCCATTGACTTCGTTCGTTTGTTCGTTTGTTCGTTGGTTCGTTCGTTGGTTCGGTCGTTGGTTTGGTTCGCTTGGATTGTGCGCTGACGACGCGTCGTTGCTTGCGGTGTATTGGTTTATTGGTTGGTCGCTGCTGTTGCTGTTTCTGCCGATGTTGTTGTCGTTGCCTTTGTCGTTGCTGTGTCCTTCGTTGTTCACTGTTGTGTGTGCTAATTAATGTGTCGTTGCAAACGGATGTTGCTCACGGAGACTGCAGGCATGCATGATAGAATGGCCGGGTTCGGTTGTTTGTTGTCTGTTGTTTGGGTCTTCATCTCTCTCCCTCCCTCTCTCTCTCTCCCTGTGTGGTCGCTAGTTCCATCAACGACTCCGTGCGTTCTCCAAGTGCGTGATCCTCAACCTGCGTTGGCGCTATTGCGGCGGTGTCGTTCAAGGGCACGTGTGATTGTGCCCCACGATCCAATCGGCACCGCAGCCATCTCCCACCACTGTGTCTGGTTATGTGCGATGGCAAAACGCCTAGGACTGACGCTCCTCCTGTAAACTCCCCACCCCGTCAAAATATACAAATTTTGTGTTCGCAACGGAAATCGCATTGCATTCCGTGCGCTTCATTAGCGAGGCAAAGTACTTTTGGTGTGCCTCCGTTTCACATTTGCAAACAGTTGTTGGACGGCAACAAACAAAAAGAGTTCGAAAATGTCCGCGCCCAAGGCCAAGTCTCGGCTTATGATTGAGAAGTTGACGTTGCACAACTTCAAATCGTATGCCGGTCTCAAATGCATTGGCCCTTTCGGGAAGAAGTTTTCCGCAGTCGTTGGCCCGAACGGTAGTGGGAAGTCGAACGTCATCGATGCCCTGCAGTTCGTGTTCGGTCGCCGTGCCAACAAGCTGCGCCTGAAGAAGGTCAGCCAGCTCATTCACAGCAGCACAGAACACCCCAACTGCGAGTCGTGCCGCGTTACCGTGCATTTCCAGCACATCACCGACACGGAGGACAACGAGGATGGGTTTGAGGTTGTCGACGGATCCAAGTTCACCGTTGCTCGTGAGGCCACGCAGGACAACAAGTCGAAGTACTTCTACAACGACTCGTCTTCCTCGTACACGGAGGTGACCACCCTTCTGCGCGACCAAGGCATTGATCTGGACAACAACCGCTTCTTGATCTTGCAGGGCGAAGTTGAGCAGATCGCGCTCATGAAGCCGAAGGCCCAAAACCAGTTTGAGGTCGGCCTCCTCGAGTACCTGGAAGACCTCATCGGCTCCAACATATACGTTGAGCCAATTGAAGAGCAGGCTGCTGAGGTGCGCAAGTTTGACGAGGAGCGCACATTTTCGCTCAAGAAGGCAGTGAGCACCGAAAAGGCCAAGGAGGAATTGGAGGGCTCCAAAGTCGAGGCCGAGGCGTACCTGCAGAAAGAGCGGGACCTTTGCCGGTACAATGCTACTCAGGCTCAGATCATCATTCGTGACGCCGTTGCGGCCAATTCGCAAACCAACAGTGATTTTGAAACGCTGGTGGCCAACCAAGAACGCGAAAAGGCTCGCATGGCGGAAAAAGAGGCCGAGGTCACCAAGATCAAGTCCGAATACGAGACCATCAGTGCCGAGCACGAGGAGATCTCCAACGCTGTGGAGGAGTGCGCGAAGGAGTGGTCTGCTTTCGAACGCAAGGACGTGAAGTACCGCGAAGACATGAAGAACGCCAAGCAGCAAATCAAAAAGGCTGAGCGCAGCCTCAAGACTTCCGCCAAACAGCGCACGGCCGCCGAGCAAGAACGCGAGGGCTACATGAAGCGCCTGCCTGGACTTCAAGAGAACATCCCCGTGCTGCGCGAGTCACTTGCTGCCGCCGAGCAGAAAGTTGAGGAACTCTTCGAAGCCAACAAGGGCAAGACCGCCGGTTTGCGCGGTGAGCTCAAGCAGAAGCAAAAGGAGCTCAAAAAAGTTCGCTCGCAGCTGGACAAGTCGCAAGCAGCTTACGACGAAGCCGTGGCCGGGCTGCAGATCTTCCAGAAGCGCGCACATGCTGCTGCCAACGAGCTCGCGCAGGTTTTTTCCGAGCTCGAGGCCATGCAGAAGCGTATCGGTGGGCTTGAAGCCGAGGAAGCTCGCATTATTGCCGCCATCAAGGAAACCAAGGTCAAAATTCAGAACGTGGACGCTGCGATCGCCAAGAACTCCAAGGATGAGCAGGCTGCCATCAAGAAGGCCGGCAAACTTGAGGCTGAGATTGAGAAGGGCCAGGCCGCAGCCGCTGCCAGCGGTAGCTCGAGCAAAATTGTGCAGGCTCTCATGCACGCGGCCCGCAAGGGAGGACCCCTCGCCAAGGCTGGTTTGCATGGGCGATTGGGCGATCTCGGAGCTATTGATGACAAGTATGATGTTGCCATCACGACTGCATGCCCAGCTCTCAATCACTTTGTCGTCGAGACCACGTCTGGAGGTCAGGCATGTGTGGAGTACATGCGCAAGCACAATCTTGGCGTCAGCACGTTCATTATTCTGAACAAGATCACCGGAGCTGCGGCGGATATGAAGCGCTCTTGGAAGAATGTGCCCGGCACCAAGCGATTGTTCGATTTGGTCAACATTCCCAACGACAAGTTGCGACCGGCGTTCTACCACGCGCTCCGCAACACGTTGGTTGCCCCTACCCTTGACGATGGCATGAAAGTTGCGTACCATAAAGGTCGCGTCGTGCATCGAGTCGTCTCCCTCGACGGTCAAATTATTGAGCGAAATGGCACCATGTCCGGTGGCGGCTCACGTGCAGCTCTCGGAGGGGGCATGAAAGCCCAAGTGTACGACGCAGCGGCCGAGCAGCGACTGCAGGACGCAACGAGTGCATTGCAGGGCGTCAGTGAAAAAATTGCAAGCCTGCGATCGGAGTGCGCTGAGCTCAAGCGCCAGCGCCGTGATTTCGTCAAACAATGCGACAAACTCGAGACCACCTTGGACAAGCTGCAAATTGAGCGCAAATCTCTTCCGGAGCAACTTCAAGAACTGGAACAGCGCCACAGCGACTTGCAAGAAAGTGTGAAGCCGATGACCAAGGCCGAGAAGGGCGAGGAGGCACGCTTGCAAGCAGAGGCTGACACTGCGGAGCAAGAATGTGCTGCCGCGAAGGCCACGGCTGAGAAAGTTGAGGCTGCGATCGCTGACGTAAAAGAGCGCATCGTCAATGCTGGCGGCGAAGAGATGAAGGCTGCCAAACGCGCCGCCACCCAAGCTCAGAAGGCCCTTGATGACACTGTTGCCGAGGTCTCCAGCGCCGAAGCTCGCGTGAAAGCATGTGACAAGAAGCTGGCTGCTTGCGCGAAGAAGGAGGAGGCCCTCAACGCTGACATCGCGGAGGCGACAGAGACTCGTGAAACCATTCGTACTCAAATGGAGGCCATGGACTCCGCAGTCAAAGATCTACTCGCTCGCCGCGAAAGCGCAAAGAAGGAGCTGAAGGCCAAAGAAAAAGTTTTGAAGAAGATTGAGAAGACTTTCACCGGCGTTGTGCAAGACGTTGAGAAAATCAAGCTCGTCCTGATCGATATCGAGAACACCGTTGAAGAGTACAACCAAGTTATGAAGAAGAACCAGAATGTCATCGATCACTGGAATGGTGTCATTAGCGATCTTCAGGAGAAGTACAAGCAAAATTTGACACCAGCGAACACACAATCGGCATCGGCGTCTGAAGCTGAAGACAATGAAGATGACGTCGAAGCCGAAACTCAGGATCCACCGACGCTGGAGCTGCTTTCTGAGGCAGAACTGTCCAAATTTGTGAAGGAGGATGTGCAGTACAAGATCACTATGCTGGAGGAGGAGCGCAATGCGCTACGCGAAAAGGTGGACCTCAGTGCCATCGCAGAATACTACGCGAAGGACGCCGAGTACCGCAAGCGGATGGGTGAACTTGATGAGATCACGAAGCAGCGAGACGCTGCTCGCGCCAAGTATGACGCGCTGCGAAAGAAGCGATTGGCCATGTTCAGTGAGGGATTCTTCACGATCAAAATGAAGCTGAAGGAGATGTACCGCATGCTGACTTTGGGTGGCGATGCAGAGTTGGAGCAGGTGGACACTTTGGATCCCTTTTCCGAAGGCATCTTGTTTAGTGTCCGTCCTCCACGCAAGAGTTGGAAATCGATTTCGAATCTGTCCGGTGGCGAGAAGACACTGTGTTCATTGGCCTTGGTGTTTGCGTTGCATCACTACAGACCGACACCATTGTATGTCATGGACGAGATCGACGCCGCGCTAGACTTCAAGAATGTTTCCATCATTGCCAACTATATCAAGGATCGTACCAAGGATGCTCAGTTCATTGTGATTTCGTTGCGAAACAACATGTTCGAGCTTGCAGATCGGCTCGTCGGCATTTACAAAACCAACAATGCCACAAAGTCGGTCACTATTAACCCGAAAGCAATGGCAAACGCACTTTCGGACTCGACCAACGCAACAACTGTGAGCCAGTGATGCAACGGCATGCTTTGAACAAACAATATAGAGGTTAATAACATGCGTGAGAGTCAATTGAACTGTCTCTCGACGCTTCGATGCCGTGCGAACTTTGCTAGATCGTTGACGATGCCAGCAACTGAGTGCGGTGAATCGTAATTCAATCAAAAACAAATTCTAATTTCAATAAGAACGCAAAAACGAGTCTATTAAAGTTCGTCGACGTGTCGGTTGCCAAGGTAGATTTCCACCATCGTACTCAGCACACTGCAACAGCGAGACCCGCTCGACTGCCACCAGCAACAGAGATGCGGTCAGTAGGTTGGGACGGGTCGAATTCGAAGTGTTGATTGACGTTTGGCTCGTCAGCGCACTTGAAAAGCTCGATCTGTGCACGCGCAAGACGAAACGCTAAAACGACCACAATTTATTGCGTTGCTGATGAGGCAGAGTTCCCACGCACCTCATATTCGCCGCGTTGAATGTCGAGACAATCGTTGGGGAAGTTGGCGTTCTTAATAACTTGAGTGGTGGCAGCACCAGAAGCGGCACTTCCCGTGTTCTGAATAGACCACTTGGTGTTGGCCTGAGCATCATTGCATAGCCCGAGAACTACGTTCGGGTTTCCAGCAGCATTCACTCCGTGAACGGACAAACACAGGGACGTGTTCGAATGCAAGGAAAACTGCGAAGACTGCTCATCGTACACCTGAAGATACATCAAAATATCAAGGCATGTACGCAGTCATGTAACTGTAAGCATCGAACCGCACATACCCATTGTTGCTTGGCATCATGCGCCGTGTCCGCAGTGTCCAGTTGCACATCTTGACCAGCGAAAGGGGTTGGTGGCCGTTTTGAGGCAGTACAAGCTGAACCTCCAGGTGAAACAGACGGCGCTGGGGACGGGCTAATCACAAAGACGCAACTGTGACGAGCGCAACTGCTGGTCAACGGCAACCAGAGCAGACTTACCGCGGCGGTGGCATCGGGCCGGGCGGAGGTGCAAGGGAAACTTCTTGGTAGGGACCTTGGTACATAGCGATTAAATAATGCGTGAGAAAACGTCTCGGAAGAAGTCAGAGCATATTGCACGAAAACTCACCTAAAAAGCCGTCATACTTGTTCCATGCCATCCAGCATGCGCACAACCCAGTTGTATTCGGAGGACACGAGTCGTGACCCTGTTCATTGTTTTGCCAAATTCCCTTTTTCAGTTCGTCCATGCGAGCACCGAGTTCTTCGACTTTTTCGGGATATTGCTCTGCAAGATTGAAGTGCTCCCCTTCGTCAGCAGAGATATTGAACAGACACCCCTTATCTCCGCAGTCGATTTTGTAGTCAATGGAGTGCTGCGCTGTTGAAGCATTCGGGTACGCCACTCCTGCCCAACCGGCAGGACTCACCTGTTAGTTGTAAACATGCAGCATTGAGACAATTAGGAACACACACGGCACAGCTGCGGCGCCACTAATATCTCACCGATCCGCGGATAAGTTTCAGATCGCCTTGGATGAGGCAAGTCTCAGTGACCAGAATCTCCGTTCGTGGGCTCGTTGTATTTTCACCGATCACGAGGGGCCAGACATCGACACTGTCAATCGGGGGCAGGCCCGATTCCGCTGCACTGTGGTCCGTTGGGTCGACACCAGCAAGGTTCGCGAGAGTTCCATACCAATCTGCAATGGCAATCATTCCATCGACTGCTGTGCCACGAGCCGGTTCCGGCACGAAACCACCTCCAACAAAGGCAGCAGCACGACTGGGGACGGATCGCAATTGCATGAACGGTCAGCATCAGGATCAGGATCACGGAAAAATAAACACCACAGCATTAGTTTGGAATGCAGATGCGCCAAGAATGCGGGTCAAGCACGATACAACGTACACGCCACCCTCAAATTCGGAATACTTGCCACCACGCAGCGGGTAGTTGTTCGCAGCGTTCTCCTCGACGTCAATAGGCCCCCCGTTGTCACTGGAGAAGATCATCAACGTGTTGTCCCACATGCCTTTTGCTTTGAGAGCATCAGTGACGTTCTTGATGTTGTCGTCGAGGACGGCGACCATTGCAGCGTACTGTGCTCGGCATGCGAAGCTGGAATTCTGAGGATTGATGGAGGCCGTTTGGACGCTGCAGGTTTGCTCATCTGTTCCATTGGTCATGGCAGCAAAACGCGCAAGATAACTCTCCGGGACTTGCAGGGGGCAATGCGCCACGTGAGGCGCGTAGAAGAGCATCAGTGGATCCGTGGCGTCGTGCTCCTCAACAATTGAGAGCAGTCGGTCACGGAACAGGAATTCCTCATATGCCGAGCCGGCAAGTTCGTAGGCAGGGCGATCGGTATCCCACAGGTCCCATGTGTTGGTGCAAGACGTCTGCGCCGCCTTCATGGTCCAGTAGTCGTTCTTATGCTCAAAGTAATGGAGTGAAGTGTCGTACCCACGTCCTTTCGGCGTATGGTGTGGAGTCGCCATTCCAGCGTCCCATTTCCCGACCAAGTGCGTCTTGTAGTTGGCTTTCTTCATCACTGCCGCCATGCCAGTCATGTTGCGCGGGATGCCACAGTTCGGTTTTTCCGGGTTGGCGAGCGATGTGCTGACATGCACAGGCAGTCGTCCAGATTGCACGCTGGTGCGCGTGGGAGTACACATCAAGTGCACATAGTGTCGGCGCAAGTGCACTCCTTCAGCAACAATTGCGTCAAGTGTCGGAGTAGCGACCTCTGGCGTCGGAACATCACGGTTGAAGCCCACGTCGGCCCAGCCCAAGTCGTCAACAAGGACGAAGAAAATGTGCGGTAAAGTTGTGTTGGTGTTTACTGGAGCCGCTGGCTCAACAGGAACCTGCCCCGCTGACAATGTGAGCAACGAGCACAACGACGCACACCCGAGAGCGCGCGAGAGTGGCATCTTTCTTGGCAATACAAACCACTGAGAAAATCAATCGCTACAATTCGTTTGCTGTTGTGTTCCTTCTTTTTCTTCAGCCTCAAATTTCTTGCACACACAAAACGCACAGTCAAGGACAATGTCGCTCCTCGCACCACCATCCACACATATCTGTCACTGTTGTCCTGCCCCAACACGTCACTGCAGCGACTCTGATTCGGGCACGTGACTCCTCCGACATTTAAATAACCTACCACCATGGCGGTGCACGGTCTTGAACGCACACAACTTGTAAGTCCTTCACGCAGTTGGTGAATCGTATCCATCCACCCATCGAGTGGTGGATTGAACGGACCATCGAACGATTCAAGCCAACGAGACGCGCGAAACCAACTGCTGCATCTTGACGAGGTGAACGAACACTCTTCGCAGCCAACTCCAACAACCTCGCTGAACGCGAGGCGACAACAAGTGAACAAATGGCACTGCAAACATGGAACTTTGCGTCGTTGCGTCGACAACGAAAGTCGCAACGAACAGCGAACAGTGAACGAACAGTGAACGAACGAACAGTGAACGAACGAACAGTGAACAATCGAACGAACGATCGGACGAACGATGGACTGTGAATCCAACAACCGAACGCAGTGGGCTGTCAGTCACTTTCAGTCAGTCAGTCAATCAGTCACTGTCAGTCACTGTCAGTCAGTCAGTCACTCTCACTCACATGTCAGTCAACACTCTGTCGAGCTGGCTACAGATGGATTGATGCTATCAGCTATCACTGCATTTCAATGCAGCTTGCCATACAGTCTTCACGATGGATTGCTCGACTCTGCTCGAATGGTACCCACGATGGTAGACTTCTTGATGATTACGGGAAGACAAGGGATTCTGTATGTAAAGAATTGGAGGGAAAGGATAACTGCTAGCTTCATTCTTATCATTATTGTTATCGACCGCGCGCAGCGGATCCTTTCAATGCATTTGGAGGATGCAGCACCTTGCCATGCGATCTTCATGGATTGCTCGGTTCTGTTCTATTCTATGGAATACTCTTGTTCATCACATCCTACATCAGTCAGTGATGCTGTATGTAATCTCCAAGGGAAAGAAAAATGTTGTCGACTGCACGCATGGCTTGCGGAAGTTGCTGATACTATGAATGCTGTGCAGTCCGTGCGACAAATTACGTTCGATGGACAGTGAAGACTGAAAGGAAAGATTGATCGGTTCAAATCAAGAATGAACATTAAGTTCGATGGACAGTGAAGACTTGGTCAATCTAGCACCGAAGAGAGAAGTACTTTGAAGTACTCTCAGTACTCTAATCACTGTCAGAGGAGAAGGACGACGAATCATCGTCTGTCGAGTCATCATAGTGCCTGTGGCCACGAGCACGCAGGTTGGAGTTTCCGTTGCGACGTAAATCGCGGAGAGACTGCATTGCTTCGTGAACGGCACCTTTGGCAGCGCGAAGCTTAGATATTTTACCACGAGGGTCCGAATCTCGAGCCGCGGCGTCTAAAAGCTCGTCGACAGTTCTTGCAGCATGTGGAGATTTGTTGTCTTGCGAGTGGGGCCGATGGCCATTTCCACTCGGTACATCTGGCGGCTTTTGTTGCTGGTGGTCACTTGGGCGAGCAACGTCACCCTCATTCTGGGCAATGCTGTCGCCATGATCTTCTTCTTGAGATGGTAAAGACGTACCATTTGAGTCGAAGGTAGATGCAGATGCCCCGGATTGTGCGGCTCGAAGTATTTCTTCCACTGTTCGAGCTGAATGCATTGGATCGTACACATCTTCACATGCCTTGTGTGGCTCGCTATGGCTGCTCAAGCCGCTGTTATGTCCCCCATCGTCCTCGCCAATCACGGGTCTATCAACTGGTGCCTCCGGAATTTGCATTTCAAATTGGGCTTCCTCCATTACTGCTGCCACGTCGTCATCTCCGACCTCATCAGCGGTCACTGACGAAAAAGATTCGGTTTCGAGATCGTTCGAGTCTGCATTGCGACGGAGATCTTTAACGTAGTCCGCGGCAGACTTCCCAGGGTCAACGTAGGTGGTCTCGTCGGAGTTTTCCAGTGTGAGCTGATCCAGCTCATTGTGGAAAGCTCCTTGGACATCTGTCATTCCTTCGGCCAAAAGCGAAGCAATGTCATCACTGTCACCGGGAGCCCCAATATCCTCGCCCTGGAGAGCTTTCTGCGTCTGCTCGTAAATCTTTGACTGCAAGATGGATTCAGCAGACCTGGGACCGAGAGCTTCGAGGCGGCGCTCAAAGCTTTCAACTGTGAGTTCTGGTCGCCATTCCTGTGACTCCGTCATTATATTGAGCCTCGCACGAAGGCCTTCTTCAGTTTGACTTGAATTTGAAGCGAAAATGTACATCTTCTCTGCCTTCGCGGTGAGCTCTGTGCATTTGTCTCGTATGAACTTCCTCGTCTTCGGGTCTGGAAGTTTTTTGAGGTCCCGAATGAACAGTCGCACGCTGTTCGAGTAGCAATCGAACGCCACACGATACTGTTGCTGCTTCTCTGCAGCAACAGCTTGCTCAACGCAACTGAACGCTTCATCGAACATGGACGGTGGTTGTGTGCCTCATATGCAGCCATTGCTTTCGCTGGACGGGGCGTATTCTAAACGAAATGTCATGGTGCTGGTGCACTTTGTGCGCGCGTGTTGCCGCGGCTCGTTCGAAGAAACAGCGCGGCCGGGGGTCACGAGTGACAGAACGACCAGAAGAGTCCCGCAATTGTGTGTTTTCCAAAGTATTTTCGGGATTTCGGTTGATGACAAGCACTCCATGACCTCGCCTAGTGCTGTCCAAACGATTTTCTGTGTCTGGAGACTCGGACAACACGTGCAAATGAAACTGCCAAACATGCGCCAGTAGTTTCGACAATTTCTTGCTGCTACTCCCCCCGACCAATGTCCCAGTCGGTGTCCAATAATCTCACACACAGCCGCAGCAGAGCCATCTGCATTGCGCTCCTCTTACTCGCAGACACACATGTCGGCCTTGATTACTCGGTGCGTAGCTCGCGTTTCCCCGCAACTCCAATGTCCCGCGTCCAGCGTTTCCAATCCCCCACTCCGTTCCACGGTCGATTCCACAGTGCTAGTTGTCGCATTCTCTTTGGTTGATCTACGTTTCTGCCACTTCCACCGCACCACTACATGTCTTCTGCACGTCGACGCCGGTCTCTCCAGCGCAAGGCGGACAGAAAGCAGCAACACCAAACAAACGAACGAAGACGACGACGACGACGACGACGACGAACGACTACGACGACAGCAGCAACAGCAACAGCGACGAACGACGACGACGAACGACGAACGACGAGCAAACGACCTTCATTCGTTCAGGGAAAACAAACATTAGCCTGTAGATAATTTTCCGTGCGGTGCGCGACGGACTGAGCGCTTAGTGTCCGGCGTGACAGTGCTTGACACTTCTAATTTTCATTGTTCCGTTGAGTGAGGAGTTCACCTGAAAACGTGAAAATAGTAAAACACAAAACGAAAACCAAAAGTGTGAAAGTGTTTTCCAACAGCACTGTGTCTTTATTTGAGAACATAACCAGCATTGGACTATGATACCCGGGTATGCGGTATCACAGCAATGAGGAGCCCTCTCAAACATACAATCCCTTGTTGGGTCTAGACTAACATAGCAATGCTCACACAACAACTCTGTAAAAACCTCGCGGTGAAAGTCCAGGCCGTCTCACTCCCACGCCCACCGTACCTCTTGCCAAAACACAAGGAACGAGCGCATGCTGGTCAAGAGGAAAAAACACGTGTGTGTCACATTTATTTGCGCATTTGGACCGATCGAGCACGTTGACTTCGCTTTGTTTTCGCCACCACATGCCCCACTTGCCCACTTGTGATGTTGTGGTTTGTTGTTGTGTGACCCCGCTGCACCGTGTTTTTGTCAGCCAACTTTGTCGACACCGTGTGCACGAACCACGCAACCGTTCCACAAACGGACTTCACGAGCGTGTCGGACGTGGTTTAATACGTCGGGCAGGGTGTTTGCAGCCGTGGGGATAGCCGGTTCGTTTTTTTTTACTTTCTCATTCTCCTGCCCAAAAAAAAAACCTCGAAAACCCTTTTCATTCGCCTGTGCTCGATCAAGCACACCACCCACGCACACCAACGACTCCAAACCCCACCCAGTTGCCTGTCGTGTATGTGACTTCTTCCTCGACCCTGACTGTGCTCCCACCTGGCACGCAGCACAATGCGGATTGCTTTGTTTTTCCTCTTTTTTGTGGTGCGGGCCGCGTGGCCCACCGACGAAGAGGACCTACGCGAGTTGGTTGGCGTTCTTGTGGAGCAGGACACGCAGCTTGTGGCCACTGTTGACGGGCTCAAAGCAGACCTGTTCGACCTACAACAGAAGTACGGCGCTCTTATTGTTTCGACCACAGCGCAACGCCATGAGCAGGCACAGTGGCAACGTGAGACCGCTGAAAAGATGCTGTCGTTGGCTGGTCGGCGGCGTTTGTCTTCTGCTGTGTCAACCCATCGACGTGGCCTCTCGTCGGACACTTGTGCCGACCCATCTGGTCCCCAACTGCTGGTCAAAGGCGTGTGTAGTTGCACGGGTGGCTTGTTGGTGGAGGGGCGGAATGTTTCCAAGGAGTTGGACCAGTTGAAGGTGAAGTCCGCTGCTGCTGCTACGACTACGACTACAACTACAACTACTACTACTTCAACAACAACAACAACTACTACAACCCGAGTAGATTGTGTGCAGGGCACTGACGTGACTGACCCCATCGTCGTTGGTGCCATTACCGGTGACTCAACTAATATGGATGGTGCGGTCGGAGTTGCCCTGTCACATAATGGCATGACTGCTTATGTGGTGTCCGCTTATTCGAATTCTCTCGCTGTGGTTGACGTGTCGTCAGCCACTGACCCACAGGTGCTAGGTAGCATCACGGGGGACTCCACCAACATGGCCAACGCCTATGACGTCGCGGTGTCACCGAGCGGAGCCATGGTGTACGTCGTGGGACCCAATTCCGACTCATTCGCGGTGGTGAATGTCACTGACCCGACCAACCCGGTTGTAGTCGGGAGCATCAAAGGCGAATCCACGATCGACGAGCCCTACGGTGTTGCTGTGTCACAAGATGGAATGTTTTGCTTTGTTGGCAGTAGCACATCACGGTCTGTTACAATCATCAATGTGGGCGCAAACCCTGTACTGCCTGTCGTGGTTGGGACCGTCCATGACTCTGCTCTATTGAATCGAGCCGGCAGGTTGGCGGTGTCGCTGGATATGTCGTACGTAGTCGTTGTGAGCAGCGCCGCTACTTCATTGGTGGTTATCAATGTCACGGACACGTCCAACCCGGTGATAGTGGGCTGTGCTGTCGACTCCACGCTCCTGGCTGGCGTACATGATGTTGTTCTGTCACCAAATGGCACGTATGCCTATGTCATCAGTTACAATTACGACTACTTCACCGTATGGGATGTCCGCAGTGATCCAACGAATCCAACGATGATTGGAAGTCTCAGCGACTCGGTTGCGTTTGATGGCCCGGGTTTTGTCGCGGCCTCCCCCGACGGCAAGTTGGTTGCCGTGTCCGGCATGCTATCCAATTCGCTGGCCGTCATTGACGTTGGTACGGATCCCACTGATCCAACCGTGCTCGGGTCCATTACTGGCGACTCTACCTATATGAGCAGTGCCCGTGCCGTCGCCTTTTCTCATGGAAGCGGTTTTGTCTATGTTGTGTCGCATGGATCGGACGCGCTGGCCATTGTATCACTCTGTGCTTGAGCCACAGCTTACGTATTCAGCACGTCCTCGAATTCGATATTACGGGTGGTTCGCTCGGAGGTATAATACAAGATGTAAAATGCAACGCAACTAAAGCGCTTGCCTTGCATTCTTTGTCCTTCTCCACCTCCGTCTTACAAGATGCGATACCGCTCAGTCAACACGCCATCACGCACGTGGTGAGCCCCATTTCGGTATTCCTGTATTGGTAAGCGACCCAGCAAGGTCCTACTCTGGGTCCAGGGCTAGATCTGTCCAGCGCCCAGTGGGCTTCCGCCCTCGGCGCCGTTGTGACTTCGTTGATGCATTGCGTGCTCGTTTGTTTGAAACAGTGTACCCCGGCTCATGTCGTCGCTAATTTTCATCACAACTCATCAGCAAAACCCTCAGCATCCCCTCGCAGAGAACAACATGATCGAAATGACCCTCGGGATCTCCTCACAAATCACCGAAGCGAAGCAACAGGCGAAGCACGTGACCTTTAAAACGTAATCAATGCATCTTTTCATTGAAAAGTTGAAAAGTGACAACCCTCAATGCAACAGGGGTAATGAAACGCAATTCCGCTGTTCTTCTAGCATCTAAAGCTTGGTTGTACACCATAGAACCAAGGGGTAATACGGTAATACCTCTGGACAGAGGTATAACTACCCCTCGAGTATGACATGCTATACGTGGACTGGCTGCAAGCTGCAAGCGTGGGTGGCCTGCGACCCGGCAACCTTGCTTTTATTCACAGCTTCATTCACAGCATTTTTCCTTTTTTCTTTTTTCACTTTTGTTCCACTGTACATTACTGAAATATGGAACTAGTTGGCTGACGCATTGGGGACAGCTGTGGACAAAGGGAGGAACTCAGGAGACGAGTACAGTACAGTACTGAAGTACCTGGTTACTGGGCTCTGACACACCCAGTAACCCTCCAAACTGGTGTGTGGGTGCTCCCAAATACTGTCCGTAATCGAGACTCACACGTTTCCCAAAGTCGCTGGTCACTGCCTGTCACTCATTGTTGTGCGTTGGTGCTCGATTCGTTCGTTCGTTTGTTTGTTCGTTCGTTTCGTTCGCCGTTACTTCGCTTTGAAGCGCGCTCGCCCACCCACCCACCCACTCACTCACTGTCTCATCACTGCGAAGTGGTTGAGTTGGTCGTCGTCGTCGTCGTCGTCGTCGGACGCGGCGCCGTTTGTCGTTGGTCGTTGGTCGTCGGTCGTCGGTCGTTCGTCGTTT
>ENA-OWNT01003495-OWNT01003495.1-seawater-metagenome-genome-assembly--contig:-NODE-3495-length-14723-cov-4.076198_pt1 | contig 14723 bp, 10 predicted proteins | sample MGYA00238136_ERZ651165 | MGnify/ENA primary metagenome ERZ651165 (study PRJEB26861, sample SAMN08777766) | seawater metagenome | isolation source: coastal seawater | place: USA: Florida | collected...
GGCTCCCCCGTGGCTCGGTTGGTGCAGCTCGACCCCGCGGTCGTCACGCTCTCCGTGTCCGACCGCGACGTGGTGAGCCTGGTGGCGGGCATGCCGGTGAGTGTGTCCACTGCGGCGCGCTCCGAGCGGGTGCAGGGGGTGGTGGCCCGGGTGTCGCCCGCCGCCGACCTGCGCACCCGAGCCTTCCCGGTGGAGGTCGAGGTCCCGAACCCCGACGGCACCTTGCTTCCCGGCATGATCGCGCGCGTCACCGCCGACCGCGCCGTGGCCGAGTCCGCCATGGTCATCCCCCAGGACTGGCTCGTCACGCTGCGCGATCAGCAGGGCGTGTTCGTCACCTCCGGCGACGTGGCTCAGTGGCGCGACGTGACCCTCGGGGAGATCATCCACGACCGCGTCGTCGTGACGGATGGCCTCTCTCGGGGCGACAAGGTGATCATCACCGGTCACCGCGACCTCGTCGACGGCGACCCTCTCATCATCTCTCGCGAGGGTCGGTGCTGCTCTGCCGGGCGCCCGACCTTCCAGGAGTAGCGATGCGCTCGGTCATTCGCTGGCTCGTCGACCACGGCACCACCGTGTTCATCGCCGCCATCGCCGTGTTCGTCTTCGGTGTGATGGCCTGGATCACTCTCCCGCGGGAGTCCAGCCCTGACATCACGATCCCCGTGGTCATCGTCAGCACGCCCTACATCGGTGTGTCGCCGGCCGACGTGGAGAACCTCGTCTCGGTGCCGATCGAGAACGAGCTCGCCAACCTCAAGGGGATCGACAAGCTCACGTCCACCTCGGCGGAGGGCATCTCCATCGTCGCGGTGGAGTTCGAGCCCGAGTCCGACATCGAGGAGGCCCTGCAGCGCGTGCGTGACGGCGTGAGCCGCGCCCGCCCCAAGCTCCCGGCCGACGTCGAGGAGAGCTCGGTCCGCGAGATCTCCTTCAGCGACATCCCGGTGGTGCTGATCAACGTCGCGGGCCCGATCGACGAAGAGCAGCTGAAGGCCCTCGCCGAAGACCTCGAGGAAGACCTCACCCGGGTCGACGGGGTGCTCGAGGTGAAGCTCTCCGGCGGCAAGGAGCGCGAGGTCCAGGTCCACGTCATTCCCGAGCGGCTGGCCCACTACGGCCTGTCCATGCGCGACGTGGTCGGCGCCATCGACGACGAGAACGTCAACATCCCGGGCGGCAACGTCGACCTCGGGCGAGGCAACGTGCTCCTGCGCGTGCCGGGCGAGTTCACGGATCCCCACCAGATCGAAGACGTCGCCATCAAGCGGGTGGGGGATGCCCCGGTGTTCGTGCGCGACGTGGCCCGGGTGGTGGATGGCTTCGCCGAGCGCGAGACCTACAGCCGGATGTCCGGGCAGCCCTCCGTCACGCTGGCGGTCACCAAGCGCGCCGGCGCCAACATCCTCGAGGTCGCTTCCAAGGCCAAGGCAACGGCGGCCGAGCACGCCGAGACCTGGCCCGACGGCGTGTACTTCCGCGCCACGGGCGACGAGTCCAAGGCCATCGAGCAGTCCGTCTCCGATCTGCAGAACAACATCATCACGGCCCTCATCCTGGTGGTAGGCGTCATCGTCTTCTTCATGGGCGTGCGGCCGAGCCTGTTCGTGGCCTTCAGCATCCCGATGTCGATGTTCGGCGCGATGCTGATCCTGCAGAGCCTGGGCTTCACCCTGAACATGGTGGTGCTCTTCGCCCTCATCCTGGCGCTGGGCATGCTGGTCGACAACGCCATCGTGGTGGTGGAGAACGTGTATCGGCACGCGGAGATGGGCAAGGACCCTCGCCGCGCCTCCATCGATGGCACCGCCGAGGTCGCCGTCGCTGTCGCCGCATCCACCGCCACCACGGTCGCCGCGTTCTTCCCGCTGGTCTTCTGGACCGGCATCATGGGCGAGTTCATGGGCTTCATGCCCAAGACCATCATCATCGTGCTGACGATGTCCCTGGTGGTCGCCGTGGGCGTGCTGCCGGTGGTGATGTCGCGGTCCATGCCGCGTCTCACGCCGCGAGAAGGGGCCGACGCGCTCGATCCGAAGCTGCGGGAGGCCAAGCTCGGCCGCATCATGGGCGCCTATCGCTCGGCTCTCCGGGCTTCGATCCGCTGGCGCTACGTGTCCGCCGCCCTCGGGGTCGCGTCCCTGGTGGTCACCTTCATGATCTACGTGCCCTTCAACCACGGCACGGAGTTCTTCCCCGAGTCCGAGCCCGACCGGGCCATCGTCGGCGTGCGCCTCCCCGAGGGCACCACGGTGGAGTCCACCGACCGCGTGGTGCGGGAGCTCGAGGCCATGCTCGCCGCGGAGCCCAACGTCGACACCTGGGTCGCCGAGTCCGGTGTGTCTGCCGGCGGCGACGCCCTGTCCGGCACGTCCGCTCTGCCCAACGAGGCGCGGATCACGGTCGACTTCCTCCCCAGCGGCAACAACGCGGACCCAGGGGAGCGGGTGCGCGAGGAGAACACCAAGCTCACGGTCGACAAGCTTCGCCAGCAGGCGCAGCAGCTGCCGGGCGCCCGAATCACCGTGGAGCCCGCCGCCATGGGGCCGCCCGTGGGCGACCCGATCAAGGTCGAGGTGAGCGGCGACGACTACGACCAGGTGGGTGGCTTCGCCCAGCAGCTCCGGCGTGAGCTCACCAAGGTGGAGGGCACCACCGACCTTCGCGACGACTACGTCTTCGGTCGCCCGGAGCTTCGCCTCCGCATCGACCGGGGCGCGGCCAAGCGGGTCGGCGTGAGCACGGCCGCCGTGGGCGACGCGGTCCGCACCGCCATCGCCGGGCAGGTCGCTACCTCCCTGCGCGACGGAGAGGACGAGATCGACGTGGTGGTCGAGCTGGCCCCCGAGTACCGCGAGGACCTCCAGCAGGTCCTGGGTCTGCGGCTCCCGGGTCGCGAGGACACCTCCCCCAATACGTTCCCGGTCCCGATCAGCACGGTCGCCGGCTACGAGCTGGTGGGTGGCTCGGGCTCCATCCAGCACATCGACCAGGACCTCGTGGTCACCATCGTGGGCGATGTGCTCGACGGCTACAACGAGAACGAGGTGCGGGCCGCGGTGGGCGCGGTGCTCGCCGAGATCGAGCGCCCCGACGGCATCAACCTGTCCCTCACCGGTGCCAACGAGGAGCAGGAAGAGTCCATGATCTTCCTGTTGCGGGCCTTCGCCATCGCCTGCTGCCTGATCATGCTCGTGCTCGTGACCCAGTTCGACAGCCTGGCCATGCCCTTCATCATCCTGGCCACGGTCATCCTGTCGCTGGTGGGGGTCCTCTGGGGCCTGATGCTCACGGGCACGCCCTTCGGCATCATCATGACGGGCCTGGGGGTCATCAGCCTGGCCGGCGTCGTGGTGAACAACGCCATCGTGCTGCTCGACTATGTGCAGCAGCTGCTCGAGCGCGGCCTGACGGTCACCGATGCCTTGGTGGAGGCGGGCCTCACGCGCTTCCGTCCGGTGATGCTCACCGCCATCACCACCACGCTGGGCCTGGTGCCGATGGCCATCGGGATCGCCTACGACTTCCTGAAGTTCAAGCTCATCGTCGGGTCTGCCTCGGCGCAGTGGTGGGGCCCCATGGCCGTGGCCGTGATCTTCGGGCTCTCCTTCGCCACGCTGCTCACGCTGGTGATGGTGCCCACGCTGTACAGCATCTACGACGACTTCGGACGCTCCATGGCCTACGTGCGCAGCAAGCTCTCGCGGTCCACGCCGACCGACGCCGCGTCGGCGGCGGCCGGTGCGCTGGTGCTGCTGGCCCTCGGTGCGTCGGCCCTCCCGTCGCCGGCCTGGGCGCTCACCCTCGAGCAGGCCATGGACGCCGCCGACGACAACAACCTCGAGCTCCAGCTCGCCCGGGAGCGGGTGCGGGAGCAGTCCACGGTGGTGGGCTCGGCCTGGGCCGCCCTGTCCCCCCGTGCCTCGCTCAACGGTGGCTACGTGATCAACAACCAAGAGATCGCGTTCGACATGGACTTCGACATTCCCGGCGTCACGTTGCCGCCGTCGGAGCCCACGGTGGTGCAGGAGAAGGCCTTCTGGCAGGGCGACCTCACGGTCAGCCAGCGCCTCTTCAGCGGCCCGGCGCTCCCCGCGCTCAGGGCCAGCTACCAGCTTCGGGACGCGGCCCGGGCCGACCTCCGCCGGACCGAGCACCAGATGCAGCAGCGGGTGGTGGGGGCCTACTACGGCCTCCTCACGGCCCAGGAGCAGGTGCGGGTCGCCGAGAAGGGCCTGGAGCTCGCCGAGGCCCAGCAGGTGCTGGCTCAGCGGCAGGTCGACGCCGGCCTGGTCGACCGTCGGGCCCTGGTGCAGGCGCGCCTGGCGGTGAGCCAGGGGCAGCGCGACCTCGACGGGGCGCGTCAGTCGATGGTGGATGCGGCCGAGGGCTTCGAGCTCACCACGGGGCTCGAGGGCGAGGCGCTGGAGGTCCCGGAGGCCATGCCTGTGCCGGTCGACGTGGAGCAGGCGCTGCTCGACGCCCGCAGCCGCCGCCCGGACATCGAAGCGGCCGGCCTGCGCCGGCAGGCCCTCTCCAACGAGAAGACGGGGCAGTACCTTCGCTTCTTGCCGGTGGTCGACGGGATCTTCACCTACAACTACACCGAGAACACCGGCTTCAACGACCAGAACTGGACCTGGCGCCTGGTGTTCCAGGGCACCTGGACCATCTGGGACGGCGGCTTCTCCACGGTGGAGCGGGCGGCGACCAGCTCACGCCTGCGGCAGGCCCGGCTCCAGGAGGAGCTCCTCGGGCGGCAGGCCGAGCGGGAGGTTCGGGTGGCCTTCGAGGCCTATCGCCGGGCGTCGGCGGCGTTCGAGGCCGTCCAGACCGAGCTCGAGCTGGCCCAGGAGAACCTGGAGCTCGCAGAGCGCACCTTCGAGGCGGGGTCGTCGACCTGGCTGGAGCTGGAGCGCGCCAAGCTGCAGCTGCAGTCGACGGAGCTCGTGGGGCTGCGGGAGCGCATGGCCCGTGACCTCGCGGCGCTCGATCTGAAGGTCGTGACCGGCACGTTGTGAAGCGGGAGGCGCAGCGGCCGGGCTACGCTGAGGACATGTCCTCCCAAGAGCATCGCCTCCGACGGCGCCTCGAGCGGGTGGTCGCCCTGCACCGGGGAGCGACCACCGAGGGCGAGCGTCGCGCCGCGGCGGAGGCACGCAACCGCCTGGTGCGGCGGCTGAAGAAGGTGCGTCGCGAAGACCCCGTGGCCCGCTTCGTGGCGGGACAACTGGCGCACCTCTCGGTCGCGAGGCCGCCGGAGCCGCCGTCGGTGCCGCTGCCCTCCCACCGCGACGTGGCCCGGGCCCTCGCCGCCTGGGAAGACGGCGCTTGGTCCGACGCCGAGGTGCAGGCCTGGGCCGAGGCCCTGGTCGCCGCGGTCGACCTGCCCAGCGACCCCCGGGCCGAGGGGGCGCGGCGGGCCGAGGTGCTGCTCCAGGTGGCCATGCTGGGCCGCGTACCGCTGCAGGCCGAAGACGTTCCGGAGATCCGGCGGTTCCTGCGCACGGGGGACTGGGAGGCATGGTTCGGGCTGATCGCGCGCGTGGCCTTGGCGGGGTGATCGTGCGGCGCGGACCGCTGGAGTGGCGCACGACCCGGTTCCGTCCGTGGTAAGGTGCGCCCATGCGTACCACCTCGCCAGCTCTGTTCCTGCTCCTTCCTGCTCTCGCCGGTACGGCCGGTTGCAAGGAGTATTTCTCGGTCGATGAGGCCTGCCACCCCGACGGCGACTTCCGGGGCAAGAAGGTCATGGGCGCCAACGAGGCCGCCGCCACCGATCGGATCAACTGCTACCGCCGGCTCACCCAGCTGGAGCGGTTCGGCACCACCAAGGAGATCTACGACGCCTCCTCCGGGGTGGCGAACTACGTCCTGCAGAACCCCGAGCTGTTCCGCGACTTCGACGTGCTCGACTACGCCAACCAGCAGACCTCGAAGCCGGGCTTCACCGGCACCGACGTCTACGAGCGCTTCGACAACGCTCAGTACTCGCCGATCACCACGTCGGGCACGAAGATCCACGAGCTCTTCGTGATGACGGGCGATCTCGAGACGAGCATGGTCGCCGACATCAACGAGTCGATGACCCATCACATCGTGCAGGGGCACTTCCTCGCGCCGTCGGCCATCGACTTCTCCATCTCCGAGGTGATCCTCGACAGCAACTGGTGGAACACGGCGTACGAGTCCGGGCAGTGGGCCGAGCGCTTCGGCCTCACCCCGGCCGACATCCCCACCGAGGGGCGGTTCTACTACGCGGTGGCCGTGGCCGAGGCCCAGCCGTTCGAGCACACCAACGAGCCCATCGCCCTGCCGAAGCGCGACCAGACGGACGCCGCCACCCACTGGGGCTTCAACCCGGCCTACTACCAAGACCCCGTCACCGACGAGCTCAAGGAAGTGGCCCTCGGCCCGTCCCTCTTCATGGCCTACGTGAGCCCCACCAGCGGCGCTGCGGCCACGGGAACGGCCACCGGTGCCGTCACAGCCGCCGACAACCCCTACGGCATGTCGGTGGAGAACGCGAGCCTCCACGGCCCCAACGGCCCTATCGAGACCCTCATCGTGAACCCCGGTGGCGAGGTCGAGGAAGGGTGGCTCTCCTTCAGCCGCACGGGCTACCTCGGCGCGGGCATCTACCCGAAGGAACCCCTCCAGCCGAACACCGAGTACACCTTCTACTACGACATGACCACGGTCGACGGCCCCATGAGCGACAGCTGGTCCTTCAAGACCGGCGTCGGCAACGACCCGGGCACCTCGGCGTCCGGCACCTCGGCCCGCCTGGCGGGCCCACCGGCCTCTCCCGCGGCCGCTGCGGCCGTGCCCTTCCTTCGCGGTGGGCAGCTGGTGCGTAGCGTCGTCACGGCCGAGCGCTGACCGCTCAGCTCGCCTTCCTGGCGCTGGCCTATCTGCTGGCGTCGGTGCCCTTCGGGCTCGTGGTCAGCACCCTCTACGGCGACGACGCCGACATCCGCGCCGTAGGCTCGGGCAACATCGGCGCCACCAATGTGGTGCGGGTGTATGGCTGGCGTCTGGGTGGCTGGGTGGTGGCCTTCGATGCAGGCAAGGGCCTCGTGCCGGTGCTCCTGGCGCGCCTGCTCTGGCCCGAGCTGGGGCTGTGGTGGCCAGGCCTGGTGGCCCTGTGGTGCTTCGGCGCCCACTGCTTCCCCGCCTACCTGGAGTTCAACGGTGGCAAGGGCGTGGCCACCGGCGCTGGGGGGCTCCTGGCGCTCTCGCCCTGGGTCACCGTGCCCGCCGTGGGCGTGTGGGTCACGATGCTCGCCGCCACCGGTCGCTCCAGCGTGGCAGCGCTCACCTCGGTCGTGTCGGTGGTGGCCCTCGCTTGGTTCGTGCACCCCGAGGTGCTGCCCATCGTCGGCCTCTTCGGCGTCGGCGTGTTCCTCACCCACGCCACCAACATCCGCCGGCTCGTGCGTGGGGAGGAGAAGCAGGTCGTACGCCCGGTGCGCTGGTCGCGTGGCGGCGACGAAGCGGTTCCCAGCGCGGAGCAGATCCTCGCCCAGGGGCCCGGTGGGGGCGCGGTCGCTCCGGCCCCCTGGCGTGACGACGACGACCCGCTCCCCTAGCCAGGCCGAGCGTTCGCCCAGGAGCGGGAGAAAGCTCTGCGAAAGGGACTCCAGCCGCGCCGCCACCTAGGGTGGGGTCCTGGAGGTCCCATGACGAACGCAACCACCGCCAGCCTCTTGCTGGCCCTTCTCGTGGCCTGTGGCGGCGACAAGGACGACACCACCAGCTCGGGCGACACGGGCACCGAGACGGACGCGGACACCGACGCCGACACCGATGCGGACACGGACGCCGACACCGATGCGGATGCCGACGCGGACACGGATGCCGACACCGACAGCGACACGGACACGGACACGGACACCGACGACACCGGGTCGACCGGGTTCACCGGCCTGACCGGCAGCACCGGCTCGACCGGCGACACCGCAGCGGCTCAGTGCTTCGACGGCGGCACGACCCCGAGCCCGCTGGGCGCGGGCACCTGTGCCAGCCCCTACGTCATCGACCTGCTGGCGGTGGCGCCGGGCACCACGGTGACCGTGCAGACCGGCACCGGCGGGGTGGACGAGTACCTCACCGGCTTCGGCAACTGCTCGGCCGGCACCGGACGCGACGTGGTGTTCCAGGTCCTCCTGCCCCCCAAGGTGGGCTTCGAGGCCTCCGTCACCGGGGTGGGGTCGGCGGACCCGCGCCTCATCCTGCTGGAGGACGCCAGCTGCGGTCAGCCGGAGAACGGGTGCAGCGACAACGCGGGCTGCGAGTACCTGGAGGCCCAGTACGGCTCGGGGGCCTTCTGGGGCACGGCGCCCTTCCTCTCGGTGTCCGAGGCGGTGGGCACCGGCACCGACTTCACCCTGTCGGTGCGGACGCTCTAGCCAGGTCGCAGGGTGGCTATTCGACCCGCTCCAGGCGCCCCTCGGCACCGTCGTGCACGTAGAGCCAGCCCGCCTCGATGGTGATCTGGCCGCGGCCCCCTTCGTCGTCGTCGGTGAGGAGCTCTCCGGCGTAGACGGACAGACGGGTGGCTGGCGCGGCCTGCACCTCGAAGCCGAGGCCCCCCGTGGGGGAGACCGAGCCCAGCGGCTGGGGGGCTGCCGGGTCGGCGAACCAGAGGGCCGCGGTGCCCATCTGCTTGGCTCGACCGAGGTCGTTCTCGACCCGCTGCTCGATGATGCGGGCCCCGAGCGGGTCGGCGCGGCGCCGGTCCTCCCCTTCGCGGGCGCGCAGGCCGCCCTGAGAGGGGCGCTTGAAGAAGGGGACCACCAGGGCCACCTTCTCCCGCCGCTTCACCTGCTCCATGGCGGTGGTGAGGTCGGCGACGATGGCCTCGGTCTGGCGCCAGGCCTGCTGCTGCACCGGGTCGGTGCCCCAGAGAACCGGGGAGCGCACCAGGACGGCCAGGACGACAGCCAGGGCGGGCGCCGCACGCAGCCAGCTGGTGCGGTCGTCGGGGCGGAGCTGGGCGGCGAGGAGGCCGACCACCAGCGACATGGGCGCGACCAGTAGGTACACCTGGCGGGGGAACCACACGCCGTTGGGCAGGAAGAGCAAGGTCAGTCCGACGATCCAGGCCAGGGCCAGGGCCAGGGCCTTGCCCGCCTCGTCGCGGGCGGCAGCCGACCACAGGGCCGCCGCGGACAGCAGGGTGGCGCCCAGGCCCGCGAGGGCCGTGCGCACGGGGGCGAGGGGGAGCTCGATGTCTCCGAAGAAGGGGAGGAGTCGGTCCCAGGTGGCGAAGAAGATCGGCACGATCCGGGCCGTCCGGTCGTTGGTCTGGTAGCCCCCGACCCCGCCGATCACCGCGAAGCGAACGGCCAGGAGGGTGACGAGGACGGCGCCGAGCGCGGCGAGGGAGCCGCGGTCCCGGTCGCGGGCGAGAACCACCAACGCGCCGAGCACGAACACGGCGTAGGCGGCATCGTTGGAGAGGGCGCCGAGCCCGATGCACAGGGCGCCGAGCCAGCGCGCCTTGCCGGGGGCGGCGAGCAGGGCGAGCCCGGCGAGGCTCCAGGCCGTGGCGAGGGGGTAGCCCCGGCGGGCCAGGTGGGGCACCACGAACTCGGCGAGGGGGTGGGCGGCCATGACGAAGGCGCTGACGAGGCCGCCCCAGCGGGGCAGGGCGGGCGCGAGGCGCCGATACAGCACGTACACCAGGACGACGCAGGCGACGTGGAGGAGCAGGTCGGTGATGCGGTAGCCGCCGAGCAGGCCGTTGAGGGCGTAGGAGAGGCCGGTGACGGGGCGGTAGCCCACCTTGAAGTGCTGCGTCTGGAACACCCACTCGAAGAAGATGGGCTTGCCGAACTGGCTTCGCTCGAGCCACAGCACGGCATCGCGAGACATGGCCCCGATGCCGAGGACCCACAGGTAGGGCCAGCACGCCAGCATGCCCAGCAAGGCTGCCGCAGCAGCCCAGGGAGCGTCCTTCTTCGCCTCGAATTGCACGTCGTCCCCCGGGGCGCTCCGCCTGTATCGGACGGCCGCCGACAGGCAAGGTCGGTTAGGCACCGGCGATGTGGACCCTGCTCGCCCTCCTCCTCAGCTGTGCCCCCGCCGACCCCCCCTTCACGCCGGGGCCGCAGCGCGCCGATGTCGCCGGCCGGAACATCCTCGTGGTGCTGCTGGACGATGTCGCCACCGACCGCATCGGCGTCTACGGGGAGCACCCGCAGCCGGCCCGCACCCCCACCATCGACGCCCTGGCCGCCCAGGGGCTGCGCTTTACCGAGGCCTACGCCTACCCGGTGTGCTCGCCGAGCCGCGCGGCGCTCCTCACCGGTCGGCACGGTCGGCGTACGGGCATCGGCTACAACGTTCGGCCCGACGCCTCCTACCGCCTGCCGAGCCACGAGGGCGCCGTGGGCGAGCTGCTGGCCGCCGGGGCCACGCCCTACACCTCGGTGGGGGTGGGGAAGTGGCATCTGCAGCCCCGCAACGGCCAGACCATCGCCCACCCCAAGTCCTTCGGGTTCGCCCACTGGTCGGGGGCCATCGGGAACCTCGTGAAGCCCGACACCTACACCGACTACACCTGGTATGGCGACGACGGCGCCGTCCAGGAGCACGAGAGCGCCTACCTCACCACCCGAGAGGTCGACGAGGCGCTGCGGCTCGTGCGGGACACCCCCGAGCCGTGGTTCGTGCTGGCGGCCCTCCATGCGCCGCACTTCCCCTGGTCTGCCCCCCCGGAACACCTCGTGTCCGAGCCGGTGGCGGCGGGCGCCTCGGACGCCGACCTGTACGACGCCATGCTCGAGGCCGCCGACACCGAGCTGGCCCGGCTCCTCGCCGAGGTGGACCTGAGCGACACCCTCGTGGTGCTCCTCGGTGACAACGGCAATCCCAAGGAGATCGTGCGCCCGCCCATCCAGTCCCGCCACGCCAAGGGCACCGTCTTCGAGGCTGGGGTGCGGGTGCCCTGGATCATGGCGGGGGTTGGGATCACGCCGGGAGTGACCGACGAACTTGTGCACATCGTCGACCTCTTCCCGACCTTTGCCGAGATGGCGGGCACCGACCCCCTCCGCTCGGGCTACCCGATCGACGGTCACTCCCTGTGGCCCCTGGTGCGCGGGGAGAGCGATGCCCATCGCAGCGTGGTCTTCACCGAGAAGTACTACACCCGGAACAACAAGGGCTCGGTGCGGATGGTGCGCGACGACCGCTTCAAGCTGATGGAGCGGGGGGGCGGCAAGGAGATGCTCTACGACCTCGCTGGTCGCCACGACGACGGCCCCGACCTGCTGAAGGAGCCGCTGGATGCGGCCGCCCAGGCAGCCTACGACAAGCTCCGGGCGGAGCTCACGTCCACCCACGAGGGGCTCGGGCGCTCTCCGGCCGACCCCGCCCTCGGCTGCCACTGAGGCGGGGGACCGGAGCTCGACCGCTGGCTACATCGCGCGGAGGGTGAGCAGCCGGAAGGCCTCGGTGCCCGAGCAGATGGGCATGCCGGAGGGGGCGCGGAGCTCGGGGCGGGCGCTCATCCACACGTCTTCCTGCACCTGCCAGCCGAGGCGCTTCAGCGTGCGGAGGCCGAGGGCAGCGGCACCGGTGCCCTTGGCGCTCATCCAGCGGCTGCGGGCGCTGCCCACCGCGACGGCCCCGCGCTGCTGGGCGCCGTGGCCCTGGAGGATGCCGGGGAGGTCGACCAGGACCGTCGCCCGGGGGGCATCGGCGCGGATGCGCTGGAGCAGGGACTCGAGGCCGGGGAGCCCCAGGCGAACGGCCACGCCTTCCAGCACCACCAGCACGGGCCGGTTGGTGGTGGGGATGGTCCACTCGCGCTCCTGCATCACCGTGCGCTCGATGCCCTGCCAGTGCCCCGCGAAGGTGGAGGTGGCCAGCACCTCGTGCTTGAAGGCCATCACCTCGGGGTCTTCCAGCTCGTAGTGGCCGTCGAGGCTCTCGAGCACGGGCTGCAGCCGGTACCAGCGGGCGTCGAACCCCCCGCCGAGGGACCAGTAGCTGAGGGACTCGCCGTCGACCCGTGCCGAGGTGACGAGGGAGGCGACGCGCTCGTCGACCATGGACGAGCGGGCCCGCAGCATGGAGAGGATCGACGGCGCCGCGAAGGTGGGCATCAGCTTGGGGTGCCGGCGCAGGAGCCAAGCGGCCACCGGATCGCGGGGACGCCGTACGCGCTGACCCTCCACCGCGCCCATGGCGTACAGCGTCCAGCGGGTGACGATGGGGAGGCGGTGCTCCAAGCGGAGGTCCGGGGAGGGGGGGAGCGGGCATCCTACAGCATCGGTCCCGCCGGCTGCCGAAAGGCCTTGACGGTGGGCTGCGGCCATGAGGAAATGCCGTCGATGCGCTCGGTACCTCCGCGTCTGCTGCTTCTGTTCGCGCTGCTTCCCGTCGCTGCGGGATGCACGGCTGCGAAGGCGTCGATCCAGCTCGTGTCCGCCGAGCAGGCCCTCACCCGGGCGGAGTCCCTCGGGGCCCCGGAAGGCGCGGCGTACGAGTACACCATGGCCTGGAAGTACCTGGAGAAGGCCCGCGAAGAGGTCGGCTACAACGAGTACCGCATCGCCGACGCGCTCGCTCGGCAGTCGGCCGCGTGGAGCGATCGCGCCGTGATCTTCATCGAGAAGCGCGGCAAGACCAGCTTCGATCTCGACGACCTCACCGACCTCCCCGCCGAGCCGATCGTGCCCCCGCCGGATGTTCCGCCGCCCGCGCCGTCGATCAACGGCAGCACGCCCACCGATCCGGCGGAAGACACCTCCTGGCTGGAGCCGTCGGAGCCGGTGGAGCCCCTTCCGGCAGAGGAGCCGGCCGACGAGCCCGAAGAGCCGGCCGCGCCCAATCCCTTCGAGATCGAAGAAGAAGACGACGAGATCGAGCTCGGGGAGGACCCAGAGTGAGGCCTGTCCTCTGGCTGGTGCTCCTCGGCGCCTGCGCCCAGCCTTCGCTGGTCAAGGAGCAGCTCGACAAGACCCAGTCCACCATCGCGGCGGCGCACAAGGTCTACGGTCCGCTGTGTGCGCCGGTGGAGCTGGCCAACGCCCAGGCCCACCTCGACTTCACCCGCATCGAGCTGCACCAGGGCTACGTGCGGCGGGCCTCCGACCACATCGACGTGGCCTACCGGGCCGCCGTCCAGGCGCTGAACAAGGCCACGCCCTGTGGCGGGGTCGACCAAGACAAAGACGGCATCCCGGACATCGTCGATCAGTGCATCAACGAGCCGGAGGACCTCGACGGCGACCGCGACGAAGACGGCTGCCGCGATGTCGACCCCTTCGGCGACGAAGACGGCGACGGCATCATCAACCAGGAAGACGGCTGCGTCGACGACCCCGAAGACTTCGACGGCCACAACGACGAAGACGGCTGCCCCGAGACCAGCGAGGACTCCGACGGCGATGGCATCGTCGAGGTGGTCGACCAGTGCCCGAGCCAGCCGGAGGACGCCGACGGCTTCCAGGACACCGATGGCTGCCCCGACCCCGACAACGACGGCGACGGCATCCTCGACCTCCGCGACGCCTGCGCCCTGGTGGCCGAAGACATCGACCAGTGGGACGACGAAGACGGCTGCCCCGACCCCGACAACGACAACGACACCATCCCCGACAAGTTCGACCAGTGTCCGAACGAGCCGGGCGACCGCGACCGCGACGGCTGCCCCCTGGAAGACGCCGACAAGGACGGCATCGCCGACGTGAACGACCGGTGCCCCAACGAGCCCGAGACGAAGAACGACTACCTCGACGAAGACGGCTGCCCCGATGTGCCGCCCGGCACGGTGGTCGTCACCAACACCCGGGTGGAGATCAAGGAGGTCGTGCAGTTCGAGACGGGCTCCGCCACGCTCCTGCCCGCGAGCTTCAAGGTGCTCGACGACGTGGTGCAGGTGCTCACCGACGCCCCGGCCATGCGCCTGCGCATCGAGGGCCACACCGACAGCGAAGGCCCCGATGCCACGAACCTGCGGCTCTCCAAGGAGCGCGCAGGCTCGGTGCGGGTCTACCTGGAGTCCAAGGGCGTGGCGGGCAGCCGGCTCGAGTCCAAGGGCTTCGGCGAGACCCAGCCCATCGACACCAACCGCACCCCCACGGGCCGGGCGAAGAACCGCCGCGTGGAGTTCCACATCGTCAAGCCCGGCGAGTAGTCGGCGCTACTGCGGGAGGTCGATCGGGGCGGGGGCACCGAAGCGCAGGCCGATGATGTGCGCGATGGGGCCGCCGTTGGTGCCGAGGGGGATGTCGAGGCCGTACTCGATGGCGCCACCTTCCCCTTCGAAGCCGAGGCCACCAGTGACCGAGGGAACGTTGGTGGGGCCGTGCCAGCGGCCGCCGGCCCGGAGCCGGACGGGGCCGGGGCGCACCTCGGTGCCGGCGTCGACGAACACGGGGGTGCCACCGGCTTGGTCGACCCAGCCGCCGTCGACCTCGATGGCTGCGGGGGTGCCGTCGAGGCGCAGGCCCATGCCGACCCGCATCGGGCGGTCGGAGAGGGGGTCGAAGGGGAGGAGGTTCTGGCCGGACAGGCCGACGGTGAAGGCATCGGTGGGGCGTAGGCCCATGCCCACGTCGAGGTTGCCGGTGGTGCCCTTGCCGTTGCGGTCGTGGTTGTAGACGGACACGTGCCCGCCGAGCCCGACGGCGACTCGGTCTTCGACGGCCGCGTAGGAGAGGCCACCCGCGAAGTTGTGGGAGCGCTTCATGTTCTCGATCTCG
>ENA-OWNT01003497-OWNT01003497.1-seawater-metagenome-genome-assembly--contig:-NODE-3497-length-14717-cov-4.013525_pt1 | contig 14717 bp, 16 predicted proteins | sample MGYA00238136_ERZ651165 | MGnify/ENA primary metagenome ERZ651165 (study PRJEB26861, sample SAMN08777766) | seawater metagenome | isolation source: coastal seawater | place: USA: Florida | collected...
TCGCGATAAGTTGGACACATAGTTTAATCATCCAAAATCTACCATCAGTACTGAATTTGGATATGTAGTTCACTATTACGTCATACATACAATGAGTATTTAGATAAAAAGTTTGAAAAAATAGTATACCTTATCGGGTTAATGTAGCCTTTTTCAGGAATTCATTGTTTTCCGACAACCCGTGCCTGGGGTAGTGCGCCGTGGTCCTTTGAGGCATAGTACAAGGGCTGACAGGGGACTGCGCGCGGCACCGGCGGCCATTGGCCGGTCACTGCACTCCACTCACTCACACTCACTCACTCACTCACACTCACTCACTCACTCACTCACTCACTCACTCACTCACTCGCAGTCACAACCATTGCACTCACTCACTCACTCACTCACGCGGTCGCGCTCTCGGTCTCTCTCTCTGTTGCAGCCAATGTCTCGGTCACTCTCACGTCGTTGTCATCGTAGTTCGTCGTCTTTGTCGTCGTCTTTGTCGTCGTTCGTCGTCGTTGTTATTGTTGTTGTTCGTCGTTGTTCGTTGTCGTCGTCGTTGTCGTCGTCGTTGTCGTCGTTGTGAAGCCATCAAAGCAATGAGAAAGCGTCGCCGTGTTCGTTGTTCGTTCATTCGTTCGTTCGTTCTTTCGTTCGTTCGTTCGGTGGTTCCTCTGCCGCTTGTGAAAGACATTGCATGCGTTCGACTTTGTCGGAGGATGTTGTTGTGGTTGTGTTTGGTGGCGACGTTCTGGCGGTAATGGTCGTCGTGGAGGGAGTCTGTGAACAGGAGTGCAACGCGCCGAATTGAGAATCATTGTTGAACGAAGTGAGTGAGGATTGGCTTCCAGGCCTAGCAGTAAGAAGTGAGTTAAGACGAAGATTGGGTGGCAACCATCCACTCCGTGGAAAGTAGATTGTTGTGACCTGGTAAAGCCTGTTGTGACTGCAATTGCTGGAGCATTGCTTTTCTGTACCAACAAACAAACGCAGGGAAGTTCTTTTTAGATACAATCGTTCTCAACTTTTAGTTCATTATGTCCAAGGCAGCCAAAGTCTCCCGCAAGACCTTCGTGGTCGACTGCTCTGACCCCTACAATGAGGACCCTGACCTCATCGACACCGGAGTCTTCGCCTCTTACTTGAAGGAGCGCATCAAAGTCGACGGTGCCCGCGGTAACCTCGGCGACGCCGTCAAGGTGACCAGCGACGCCCAGACCGTCAGCGTCAACGCCGCCATGCCCTTCTCCAAGCGCCAGCTTAAGTACTTGTCCAAGAAGTTCCTCAAGAAGGAGAAGCTCCGTGATTACCTTCACGTGATCGCCACCAGCCCCACCGTCTACCAGCTCCGCTTCTTCAACGTCTCCAAGGGCGAAGAATAAGCTTTCTCTTTGGTATTTGCCTGTTGTTGGTGCCATGCCCTTGCGCTGTCACGTTTCCCCAACACTGTATTTTTAATTTACAACCCTGCGTCAAACACCGACCGAGCCACCTTCTCGGTTCGCTGTTTTGCAGAAGTGCTTGCGTTGTGACCCCGAGACCCCTTCTCGGATCACCTCGCAGGCATGCAAGACTCGAGCCACCTTCTCGTAGTTCTTGCACTCTCACCATCAACACCGCGAGTCACCTTCTCGTCACCGTTGAACTCCAGCACTTCGAGCCACCTTCTCGAATGTGTTGAGAGACAAATTGTGTTTGTGTTGTTTTGTCTGTTGGATGTCCCATTGTTGTGCAAGGCACCAGGGGCGTGTCCCGCTGCGTGAAAAACTTGTTGGTTTGCAGGTTGGGTTAGGTTCACTTTGATGCACAGCTACGACTCATGGAAATTTGAAGGGAGAGACAGTACTTCACAAGCAAACAAGTTGCTTTTTGATCAATTCGTAACTATGATTACATGGCGGACGAAAGATGTTTTTTTTCCCCTGGGTTATGTCCGTACAAATGTGCACGGTCACGGGGCGGTTGGCTGGGAATCGTCATCGCCGTTGACGGCGCTCTGATCCACAACGGGAACTTGCTCGTTGTTGGGACTTGGCGTCGACGCCACTTTCGAGTCATTGGCACATGGCTCGCTGCTGCCGCTGGTTGATGACTTTGTTGCTCCTTCCTCTGACGTGGCACTGCAACGGCAGCAGCACTGGCTTTGCACATCTTTGCGCTCCGACGCGAGTTGTTTCACCTGCCGCAAATGGGGAAATGAATTGCGGGGTTAGCTTTGAAGGATGCAACGAAGACTCGTAGGACGAACCTGTAATTCGACGGCTGCCAGGCGTGCGTCTATGGCATCTATTTTACTATCGATTTTTTTCTCAGTTGCACTGAGAGCGGCTCCTGAATTTACCACCACCACCAGACATACATGTATAAGTTCATTTGACAAAACATTTTTGTTGGTTGAGTTGGGCAGAAACAGAAGCAAGCAAAAAACAAACCAACGGCGCTCTGAACCCCGGCGTACACAGTTTGCATGCGGGCCTCCATGAGGGCTTCGCACTTGGCCAAGAGCCGGCGTGACACACCACTTTCGTACTGCATCAGCATTCCAATGTTTGGCGTTCCTCCTTCAGCACTCGCTGGTCTGCGCACTGGCTTTTGCGCGGACGACTGCTTGTTTTGACCAAGCACTTCTGTGGGCACCGCAACTCTGAGCCCAAAAATGTCGCAGGGTCCGTTCCTGTTTCGTGCCAGGGAGAGAAATCTAATCTTCAGGATAGTCACTCGTTGGGGCACTGCGCGAGGCTGCGGCATAAAGGCTTCATAGCAACCTACCGCCTCGTTTTGTTTTGCATTCAACGAGAAAAGAAACCTACTCACGGTCGACTTCGGGGATGCGCCGTAGACCTCCACAACGCGGGCATTGCTTGACGCGAAAATCTGGCACCGCCCGAAAGGTTTGCTGAACGTGTACGACACTTCGAAGGACGAGTCGCCTTTAATGAAACGGACGGATGGAGACCCTTTGGCCGGGGCATTCCCAGGACTGGCCTCGTCAACTAACTCAAAAATAGATGACAATGGACCAGCTTCGCCCTCCACATTCCAATTGCTAGATATTTTACACACCCCGCTGATGTCAGCCAGTGCACTTGCCATGTTGACCCTCTTGTAGAGAGGCAGTCTGAATCACACTTGCAGCGTGCCAAGACTTATCATCGTCTTAACTTTAGCGTGCGCTAGTCATCTCATATTGTTATCTAAGCAGCAGAATCCTTGGTCCTGTATTTTCAACTGCTATTTTTGGCATCAACACGCTCAACACCGACCTGCTCCAACCACGCCCCCGAGGAGTTGCTCCACTTGGAGCGAACGGTTCGCTCCCATGCCATCGCCGTGGCGAGCGTGGTTGGGAGCCAAGCTGCTAGTTGCAAACACATGACATCAATTTTAAAGATTCCCCCATTGCCTCACACCGCCCCGATTGTATACGGACTCACTGCTCACTCTCGTCAGCGCGTTCCGTGCCTGCGCGGCGCAGCTGATGCATTCTCTTTTGCAGGTCCGTTTTCCGTCCATTGCCTTCGACTTCGACTCTCGTCTCAACGCCTGGTTGGCTGTGACAAATCGAGTACATTCATTCCTCAACGAAAATATGCTTACTTCCTCCTCTCGCTGTCTGCAAACTGCGTTCTCTCTCCAGAACGAGGACGAGAGACTGAGAGTTTGGAGAAGAAGAAGAAGAAGAAGCAGAACGCGAGGGTTGCGCCTTGCGCCGACCAGCGACCGGCGACCGGCGACCGTCGACCGTCGACCGGCGCGTGCGTGCGTGCGATGGCCGAAATGGCTGCAACGACGTCGATCCAACAACGAACGAACGCACAACGCAACAACGCAACGACCATCATCAGTCAGTCCAGCCATCAGTCAGTCCGTCCGTCCACCCACAAACGCCCACTGGCTGACGAACCGTCCATTTTTGCCCGTTTTCGCCCGTTTTCAATTTTTTAGACGTTTTCAAACGTCGATTTTCTGAAAATCCAAAATCCAGCAAAATTCGACGTTTGGGAACATGCAAAAATCGACGATTTCGACTTCGCTTCGCTTCACTTCACTTCACACCGCGGTTCCACCTTCACTCACTCACTCACTCACTCACTCACTCACTCACTCACTCAGTGCCCATTGGTTGGCATGCATGCCTTGTGTTGTTGGGGTTTGTCATAGTATCTACAATTGCCATTACTCTGTATTTACGCGCACAGCGTCTCTTTAAAACACAGAAGTGTCGGTTATAGATACGTACTTGTCCAGCACACACACCCACCCACTCACCCACTCACTCACTGCCAGTCACTCACTCACTGTCAGCCACAGTGCCATTCATTTCAAACCAAGCAACCAAGAACGCAATCCGCCGCCTCACTCACTGTCACTCACAGTCAGTGAGTGTTCGCTCCTTCGTTCATTCGTTCGTTCGTGCGTTCGTTCGTTCGTTCGTCGAACACTTTCGAAGTCGGCGATCGATCGAAGTTCGTTCGTCGTTCGTTCCTTCGTTCCTTCGTTCCTTCGTTCGTTCCTTCCTTCGCTCCTTCCTTCGCTCTCTTTCTTTCTTTCTTTTGTTCACTCTTTCGTTCCTTCGTTCCTTCGTTCCTTCGTTCCTTCGTTTGTTTGTTCGTTCGTTCTTGCGTTTGTTTTGTTGCAGTCGTCGTCCGTTCTTTGTCTCGCTATTGTTGTTGTTGGTGGTGGTGTGCAGGTCGCTCCTTCCTTTGTTCGTTCTCCGTCTCTCTTTGATTGAGTGGTTGTTGGTGTTGATTGTCTCCCTTGCAGCGTTCGACTGTTCTCTTCTTGTTGTTGTTGTTGTGTTGCTGCTGCGTCTGTCATTCGTTCCTTCGCAGTCGTTCTTGGACTGAGTCTATCACAGCGCTTGGTTGGTGTCTTACCTTGTCTTGTCTTGTGGTCGCAGTCAAGTTCGAAGGGTCGAAGTGGATGCTTGCCGTCACTCGACAAGAGTTGAGTTGACACTGTCACTGAGACAAGGTTGCGGTGGAAGGTGATTCGCATCGACTTGGTTGAGACTTACTTCGCCGCGTTGCTTTGGGGTCGTTCGTGCACAAAGCCAAGCCATGTGAAATCGTGCGTGAGCGAGGGATCGTTCCTTGCGCGCAAGCAGCGACGTGTGTTTTCTTTTCCCTTTTTCTTGGGCTTGGTCCTTCTGCGTTGTCGTCGGTGTCGGGGTGTGCACGTCTACAGGGAGGTTCACCATAGTTTAGCAGTGATCCATCCACCATGTACCAAAATCAGTATGACACAGATGTCACCGTATGGAGTCCCCAGGGACGCTTGTATCAGGTTGAGTATGCGATGCATGCCGTGCGCCAGGGGTCAGCTTGTGTAGGTTTCCGTTCCAAGTCGCACGTCGTCCTCGCCGCCCTCAAGCGACGGACATCTGATTTGGCCACGCACCAGCAAAAAGTGTTCAAAATTGACGACCATGTCGGCATCGCCATCGCTGGACTGACAGCGGATGCCAGAAGTTTGGCAAAGTACATGCAAACCGAATGCTTGAACCACAAATACGTGTTCGAGACCTCCATGAACGTTGGCAGACTCGTTTCGGACGTGGCGGACAAGCACCAGGCCTGCACCCAATCTTACGTCCGACGCCCTTACGGAGTCGGTCTCCTTGTAGCGGGGTTCGACCGGTCAGGACCTCACCTCTACGAGACGTCGCCGTCAGGAAACTTCTTCGAATACAAAGGCATTGCCATCGGTGCCCGCGCCCAAGCTGCCAAGACGTACATCACCCGTATTGCCGAAGAGCAAGAGAACCACACTGGCTTTGACGACGCTGACGCCGAAACCCTCATCCTGCACGGAATCCGCAGTTTGCGTGGCTGCGTTCAGGGCGATCAGGAACTTACGTCAGAAAATGTTGTTGTATCAGTAGTCGGTGCCGACACTCCTTTTAAGATCATCGAAAACGAGGCAATTATCCCGTTCATGGAAAAGGCTCTTGGTCCGGGCGAAGATGCCGAGGATGCCGAAGAAAAGCAAGCGGATGAAGATGAGGACTAATTGTCGACTGGAGCATCTGATGGTTAGAAACAAATTTGATAGCGCAAAGCAGTTTGCGGCGGCGGACTCAGAAGCGTGTAAATTAGAATAATCAAAGCAACTATTGTTTGTCAGAGGTTTCTTCGACCGCCTCCTTCGGAGAAGCCCCAATGTCGTCGTGTGTTATGCTTGCCTTCACAATCAACTTGTCACTGCGGACTTCGAACTTTACAACTAGTGGCTGTTGACAGTTCAAGGAGTCAAATGCTGTCAGACACCACGTGCAGCCAACCATGCGCACATCAACACAAAACCGCCACGCACGTGAGAAATTTGAATCCGCCTTGCATACTTTTCCGCTTCGTTCAAAAGTTGCACGCGCGCCACGCTGCATTCCTGCTCAATTGGTGGTAGCTTAAACCTATGATCAGACACCGTTGGCGTCAGGCACTGATTCTGTGGACAGCCCACGGGATCAATTTACGACCGCAACTTGCTTGTTTGCATTGTCGTCGTCAGACTCCGTGCTTTTCTGTCGCTTTTTCTGCTCCTTTGATTGCAGCGACGGATTTGTGCGGATAATAAATTTTCCAAGCCAGCGAAGAAATTCTTTGAACTCTTCTTTGTCGGGTTGGAAGCAAATCTGAGGCAAAATCGCAACAGAGTTACAACTTTTGGCCGGCCTGGCGCACAAACAACTATGCTGTACGAACATGCTGTATCCATTGTGGAAGAAATTTGCCGTCGTGTTCACAATGATTTTCCGCCTGGCACAATTTCACGTGTTTTGAAGTTTGTGTAACGACACATGATGTACATTGTCATTACGTATGAACTTACCAATTGTGATTCGTGGTGCGCCAGTCGGGCTGCCTTGACGGCAGTTTTAGCCGTTGGGGATCGGCTCCCATTTCGCAAACTGCTGCCACGAGCTTGATCTACGACAACCAAAGGTACGCATCGTTGATACAATACGAACGTCCACAAACATAAAACTTCAGAAAACACACCTTGGTCTGACACAAATTTGGGAGGCACATAGTTCTTCTGGGCCTTTAGAGAACACACAGGACAATATTACAGCATGAACGTGGCAGCCGCAATTATCATGTCAGTGTCCTCGTACCCGCTCCAATGCCTCACGCACAGCCAATTTTCCAAGATAAATCATGCGGACCGCCAAGGAATAGAATCTGGCGTTGAGGGACATTGCCTACATTGAGTTATGACACAGTTACAATTCGATCACAGACAACACATACGACTAAGGTCAACAAGAACCCACGGACCACAGCATTAGCTTCGGTTCCGTTGGGGTTGTTTCTGGTGGCGTGCACAATGTGAGCGATGCCTGCGAAGCGCCTCCCAGGCTTTGACTACATGCCAGCATTGCGATTTCGACAGTAACGATTTGAACCACCAAAACAAAACTGTGACAGTGCACACAAGCAGCATGATTTGTTGCCACACCTCAATGTGGGTAAACTCTCCCTGGTGCCCGACTCGGTCCTGAGAACGACCGGCACGAGAATGTAGGCCTGCTTTCTGCAGCGAGACATCCATGCACATCTCGACTTCTTCACGTTGGAAATATTTCTTGAAAAAACCGGGCGTTGTGTTCGAATTGTGCTGCAGCTGGTGCACACGCTCTACTTTTGCCACGAACACGGGGTGTTGAGAGCTGAGTTCGACCACCGTGTGGGTAACAGAGCGTCGTCGTCTCCGCGAGGCACTACGGGTTGGTGACGACTTCTTGTTGAATGACGACTTTCTTTCGAGTTTCCGCGGCCGCGGCTTTTGTTCTGCCGAAGCGACGGCAATGCTGTGGTGCAATTCCATGTCTCGTTCCTGCACACAGACAACAAGCATCATACAAGTCAATAAATAATCGTCCCGACCACGTGCTAAAGTCAAAGCAACTCACCAATAAAATCACCAAGCGGCTATAAGTATTCTTTGACTTGCGTCTGTACGAACACCCAGGTCATGGATACACGTGTTACAACAAACATTCTTCACAGCAGCTCCATACCTGGAAGGCTTTTGTGGCTCCTCTTGAACCACCACTTCTGTTTTTTGCTCCGGAGCTTTTGGTCTGGTTTGTGCGGCCAGCAACAAATCCTCCAGCCATTTCTCGAGAACGGTCCCAACGCTGCAGTGATTGATAATGCCCAGAACATTCGCACTGCTGCCCCCAATCGACAAAATGGCTCCTGGAGTCGCTGTCCTACTGGATGGTGGTGCTACATATGCAGTGTTGGCGACGCTAACGTGATGTGCCCCGTTGTTGTACGTTCGTCGTCCACAGTGCTCGGAGGGCACATGAGACAACAATACCGGATGTCCGTCCACAAAAAAGTGGAAAAAAATCTTTCCTCGCGGACACAGCAAGATTCGCTCAATGACGTCACTACCGCGGAGGTCGACCGCATGTAGTGCTGAGAGCGACGCGCCATCTACACAACAGACATCATAATGAATTGGACAGCTGACGTGGCACACATGACCCAACGAGGGTACATACCAGCGTGCTGACGGCCGTGGCGTTGGGCAAATGTGGCTGCGGCAGCCTCGGACGAGTGAGCAAAGATTTCTTGTGATTCGCTGGCCCCTCTTTTCTCTTGCTCGTGTTCTTCCTTCGTGCGGCGGCTTATTCGATCCAGAGCTGCTATGTGACTGCGGCGCACCCCATGCAACTTGGCCAAAACACGGCGGTGGAGCTCGAGATCAAGTTCCGATGGCCGCCGACCGGAGTGGCTGAGCACAAAGTCATTGGCTCCATGAAGTAACAAATACAGAGCGATGTTGAAACAGCCATACTTGTACGCATAGTGCAGCGGTGTTCGCTTTGTGATGTTGCGGTGGTTCACATTGGCACGGGCTTCCACGAGAAGCTTGACGGCATCGAGATTTTTGGCTGTCACAGCTCGAAAGAGCGGCGTCGAATTATCCATATGATATATCTGAACAAAAAGCGCAGAATGTAACTTGAATCGTCATTGTTTTCGCGTATGATTCCCATTGATCGGGGTCGCTGTGGTACTGAACGCACCTGGTTTGGATCTTCGCCAACATTCAGCATGTAAGCGATCATCGCAACATCGGCTTCGCGAGCCTTGGCAGTTTCTTCAGCACGGACTTGTTCACGAGCTCCTTCGCTACGATGAAAACTACTTTCCGCCCCAGACTCATCGGAGTTGAGGAAGTCTTCCATAGGTTTCGAAGTCGCGTTGCGCATGATGTTTCCAGTGGTGACACGGTATCTCACAAAGTTTGGCGACTTCTTCGATCGTCGGCGCGATTTCCCCTGAGCCCAACACAAGCGACAGTAATGAATACCAAGGAATGAGCCAACTTACGAATATTGATACCCATCCTTACCGTGGGCGCAGTAGGCTTGTCATATCGCTGAGTAACTAGCGCTGTTTCGGGGCAGGCGCAAGCGGTGAAAAACGGTGGCTCGCGATTTTCTCCGCCATTCAACTGCTTTGTTAAAAACGCTCTGTAAGCTTCGAAAATATCGCCACCGGACCGTGTGTACTTGCGAATGAGAGCAGTTCGTCTGAAGCGCCATTGCAATTTGCTACAAGCGAGGAGAATTCTGTGAACCTTATCCATGACACAGCGATCGTGATAGGTCATGGCACCACCATTTTCGTGGTGCCCACCGCGCTTAAAAAGGCAGTGGTTCGACCACGGATTTCCGGCTTTGTCGCACCACCGCTTGTCATCTGACCACACCAGCAACTCCAATTTTTCAACAAAGTCTGGGCCAAGGATGCGTGGTACGTACACGAACTTCACTGGCACCATCACTGGCTGTGCGGCAGAATCTGCCAAAGCGGAGTTCTGGACTGGCGAAACATTTTCAGAAACTGATCCTAGGAACTTGGCGGACGTGCGTTGTGGTGGTGAATTCTGACTTGACCGTGGTTGCGTCCGGGAAGTCTTTCGTTCTTTCGACTCATTCGAGTGCTGGACAAAGGCGGTGTACCAGCAGACGTTGGTGGGAATCCACTGGCGCATTTGAAACGGAGACTGCTTCTGCCACATCCCATGCTCCCTCGCAATTTGTCTTTGTAAGCGCGCTTGCCTTTTCTTCTCTAATTCCGCTGCATTGGCGGCCGACGTCGTGAGCACAGCACTTTCAGCACGCGGAGATCCGAGAGGCGATATGGACGGGCTAATGCTCGGCGATCCAATGGGACTGCCACTTGGTGTGCTCGCCTGCGAACCAGCAGGTGAAGAACTAGGAGTGCCTGATGGAGTGGTCGCCGGGTTTTGACGGCTGTGCGGTAGTTCGGGGTCATGGCGGCACACAAAACGTGTCTCGACGTCAGGGCTTTCAAACGCATGATCCAAATTTGCAATAGTATCGTCATGTGACGACTCATCGAGTGAGTGCCTCTGTTTTTTTCGCCGCATCGCACTTTGAACCCGGCGCTGGTGTGGGGTCATAGTGCTAGCGGTGGCCTTGTGAATCACAGCGTGCACATGCGCACTGTCACGCTCAACACGGAGACCATTTCCTTCAAGTTTGACACTAATGAGACTTTTCGACGACATCAGCAGCATCCGGATGAACGTCGAGTCTTTGCCAGTTAGATCGCAGTTACTGAGATCGAGAAAGCGCAGTGCGGTGTTATTGACTAAACCTAACATGCACCAAACTAGTGAGAAAAGTGTTTTGCAGTGTGAACAAGCCATAGCAACTCGCACCCATAATAAATTGGTCTTTGGATGAAAACATTTGTCTGTCGCCCAACCCACTCGGGAGAAGGGCATTTGAATCAGCTTTGTCTGAGACCTGCGTTTTCTTTCCACCACCGTGCAAACTTTCCCAGTCCTCGACGGCGTCCTCACTTGAGCTGGAGCCTTGGCGGCCAACCCCAGCACCTGTCCGTCCAACATGAACAGTAATCCCTTCCTCGCGCAAGTGCAGCCAGGCTCGCAGCAGCGCGTCCATTGCGTCTTCAAACAAAACCACCCATTTCGTTGACGTTTTCAAATGTGCCTGTTCCTCTACAGTTTGGGTGATGACACCTTGTTGGAAGGAGGCAATTTGAATTGAACTCCGATCTAAGCGCGCAATCAAGTCGTTGATTGCTGCTGTGCCCTTGTGCTTGAGAAAGCACCCGCCAATTCTGCAACAGTAAAGCCATACGAGTGGAAATTAGAACAGATGGGGCAATATTGTCAAAGATGCCTTGTGATCACAGAAACGCACTCTTTGCTGTTTCCGCGGGCAGCTGGGTTCAAAATCAGACCAATGACACGGTCTAGCTCAACGTAAACTGGAACTTTTCGGATGGTTTCATCAATGAAGGTCATTGGCATCAGAAACTTGAAACAATCGAGGAGAAAGTTCATCGCGAAGAATTTGGTGCCGGGCGGCAGCATGTGTGGCTTTGGCCCCGTGTCGGTATGCTGAGAACCGTCCGTAAAAGTAGAACGCGGCGTTAAAATGGCCTCGCTGCTAACTGGTGACTTGCGCAGTTTTAATTGTTCGACGTTCTTCAAGTCACTAGTGACTTGCGCAGTGTCAGTGCTTTCAATCATCATTGGCGACTTTTCTGGAGGCTTTGGTTGAAAAGCGATCCAACCACATAACACCGCAAACCAATAGAGCCGAACTACGCAGTTGGCTGAAATGAAGTTGTGCTGGTCCGACTTGCCAATCAAGTGCAGGGTGTCATCGTGAAGTTCTTGCAAGCGCTGCACGGCTATTTTTTCGATCCCGAATTTTGTACGGTAGTGGTTTTGAACAAATGTGGAAAGCTCGTCACGAGCGTTGTGGAGACCATCGTTCACCATATCGGCATGAACCTTGCGCTCGTAAATACGAGCAATTTCCGTGTAGATCTTGAGTAATTTGTTGGGAACTGTCATCTCATTTAGCAATCGTTGTTGCTGCGTGTTGTCAAGAGGGTTGTCGTCATTCGGATTCAATGTCGATCGCCAAGCCAAATTATTGTTGTTTGCTTCGGACTCACCTCCATTTTCGATTTTGAGACCACGTTCCTCAACGGAAGATGTCATGATTCCAACACCGACAAGATGATTTTTTGCAAGACCCAGCGTGTGCAGCTTCGTGGCACCAACATTTAGGCCACGTGCAAAATATGTCAGGCACTGTGCCGTGAAATGATTTTCCGAACAGATGAGAGCCTCGAGGATTGAGTCTTCACGTTCCAGAAAGCACTCGCTGATTTTGGATGCTGAAGCATCCGTTAGGCGGTTTTGAGATACATCTAGCACGAGTAAATGGCTTGAAATTGTGGAGGCACAGAGGCCATCCACTGCCCCATCTTTCAATCCACATTGTTGCAGCAGGAGCTTCGTCACAGTTGTGGGCCAGCGAATAGAAGCAAACTTTGCTTTTAAATCCATGCTTCCAAGTGACTTTATCCGAAGATCAATTGTGCACAGCTGGGAGCCGTGTGAAATAAGGTTGCAAATGATACCGCAAGATTGCTTCTGCAAGCGGTGATCGTGAATGGTGAGAGTCTTGACCGCACCGAGCACGGTGTTGCGCAATGACTCGTCGTCCTTTTTGTTCCATGGAACAGATTCTACTCCTGCTTCTAATGGCATCAACGTTGGTTTTTGTGACAATGTTTCATGCGCCCCCTTCTCACTGAGTCGCTGTACTGAAACTGAGGCCGAGGCCGGACGACGCTTCGTGCCTGTCGCGGCCACGTCACTGGCGTCATCGCCCACACCGAACAACGTTTCCTTGGCACTGGATTCAACAGTGGGCGTTCGAGCTGACGCAGAGGAAGATCGCTTCAGTCCTTGCAGGGACCCACGATGACTGCTATCCGTGTGTCGTCGATTTGCAACGGCACGTCTGAGGGGCGAGACGGTTTTCGTCTGTTTCCTGCCGTGATGCGTTGCGGGTGACTCCTACGCAAACATTAGCAAGCAAACAAAACAAGTTGGAATAAGAGTATCAGTACTGCCCAAAATGAATACAACCCAGTGTTTCAACAATGCAGTGCCTCACCTCATCAATGGCCAATATTTTGGCGAGACTGTGCAGAGAAGCACCTCCACTAACTTTTCCTGTCAATTTCATCTCGCCATTGTTTTGGCCAGGTAGCAACAATTTGATCATTGACTTGCTCGCAACAATACCCTCAGTCTTGCAATGCTGCAAGAACTTAAAAATGCACGCTTCTTCTTCTGTCATTTTATCATATCCAGATTTTCCGGATGCTTTTTCTTCTGTGTGCTCCGTCATTGTCACGAGACGCGCACTTGTGGGCCTCGGGCTGGAAAGCAGGTCGTCCCCCCGAGGACTGAAACTGAAGTCCATGTTGTTGATGTCGTCAATGTTTACTTGCTTCACAGCTGTGTCCTGCGACCTCGGGGAATTTGGTCCAATATTCACATTATTTTCGGGTGGCGACTCCTTTCCTTCAGACAATGTGGGCGCCAATGACGGCATTTTCGCCGATGAAGCTTTCTTGAGAGAACGCTTGGACTCGCTGCGTCGATACGCCTTGTGGAACAACGCATATCGCTCCCCGTGATTGGCATCAAAATGCTGGACGTGGAGCTGGATGTCAGTTTGCCCATGAACAATAGGTGCCCCTCTCTCGAAATTGCGTTCATATTTCTTACGACGAGGAGGGTGGTGTTTTTTTATGTGCTCTTTCGCCCTATCTTTACGAATGGCTTCGAACACCGTGGTTCGAGGCGACCGCGTCAAAATCTTTGGCGCCTTCGGGCTAACTTTTTGCTCGTCACTAATGATTCTTGGCCGCGAGTAGGAAGTTTTAATTGGAGAAGTTTTGATTTGCTGCAATGCAAGCGGAGGGGGAACAACCTGTTCCTTTACAGGAGACGGAACCAAGTTCTGTTTCTCAGGCTGTTGGGTGGAGGCATACTCTGACAGAGACGGTACTCTCCCAGCAAACGATCGTGGACGAGATGAAATCAAACTTTCAACCACCTCATTAGAACTCTGTTTGGACGACGTCAATCCAAGGTCTTGATGGCGAACAGATATCCGCTCAAATCGTTTTGTAATTGAAGATGAGATGAAATTTTCATGACCGCGCGGTGTTTCAAGAACTCGATATCGACCAGTCTTCGAACGCTTTCGCTGCCTAGAGCGCTTCGCAATCTCTAGCAAGCGACGAGTGTCGACGGCGCCAGCAGCCGTCTCCTCGTCCATTGTGATGCACCCCTCACATCACGAATGTTATGGCCTTCGCATGCTTGATCAGAAACATGTGCCCTTATTATCCTCAAAAGTATCTTGAGGTTTTTCTGGCGCGTTCTCAAAAGCTTCACCAATCCCCTGTGAGCGGAAGTTGCTTATAGACATAGCAGGATCTTCCATGCAGCTATTCCATTCAACGGGGTTGCTTTTATACACTATCACCTTTCCAAATCATCCTCACCGGCGTGATGCAGACACCTTCAGCTGGACGCACTTCCATCGCTTCCCGTCCATCAACGACATTACACCCCACAAATAACTTCCTACACCACCGCAGACAGGGCACAGAATTGTCAGCAGACTATCATATCCGGTGGATGAACGCATGTCTGCCTATTCTACTCATGGCGCTTCTCCTGTTGTTCCGTCATCATCAACCGACCAGACAGACAGACAGACACCAACACGCCGAGGCACGCCCGCGTTCTGTTTGTGCATTCGTCGTTCGTTCGTTCGTTCGTTCGTTCGTTCGTTCGTTCGTTCGTTCGTTCGTTCGTTCGTTCGTTCGTTCGTT
>ENA-OWNT01003498-OWNT01003498.1-seawater-metagenome-genome-assembly--contig:-NODE-3498-length-14712-cov-4.749026_pt1 | contig 14712 bp, 12 predicted proteins | sample MGYA00238136_ERZ651165 | MGnify/ENA primary metagenome ERZ651165 (study PRJEB26861, sample SAMN08777766) | seawater metagenome | isolation source: coastal seawater | place: USA: Florida | collected...
GCAAGAAAGCGGCGCGTGGACTGGTCAAGTGGTCACCACGCAAACCGCAGGAACTGAACAAGAACGAAGAAGCACGAACACCAACAAAAACAACAAGAACAACAAGAACAACCCAGCGAGGCAAACCCAACCCAACAAACCCAACCCAACCCAAACAACACAAAGCAGAGCACAGCAGAGCAAAGCAACACACTATGGCATAACGCAACGACACAATACAACGACACAACACAACGCAAACAACGCAACGCAACACAGAACAACAACAACGCCGTCGTGCCGTCGTCACCACATCACCACCACCACACCACCACCACTACAACGTCCATCAGTCAGAGCGGCTGACGGACGGACGGACGACCAACACAGTGACTGACTGACTGACTGACGAACAGTGAATGAATGAATGAACGCATGAACGCATGAATGAAGGAAGGAAGGAAGGAAGGAAGCAGTGAGTGAGTGAGTGCGTGAGTGCGTGCGTGCGGGTTGCTTGCCGCTGGCTGGCTGAGTGAGTGCTGACTTCCGAGAGCGGGGAGTGAGTGAGTGAGCGAGCGCGGACGTAACTAACTAACGAACGAGCGAACGAGCGAACGAGCGAAAGCCAGCTGACTGACCGCTGAGCTGAGCTCGCTGAGCGAGCGAGGGAGTGACTGAGTGAGGGGATGTCTGATTTGTGGGATCTGGCAGTGAATGAGTGAGCGTGGACTTCGCTGTCGCACTGTCAGTCACTCTCTCACTCATCATCGCCTTTGCGCCTTTGCTGCTTCGATCGAAGTTCCACGATTCACGGCTCGAGTAATGGGTCCTTTATGTACCTCACGGAAAAGTAAAGGTTCCCCAAAGTCCCATAGATTCATTCTCCCCTCAAACGCTCGGAGTGAGTTAATGGGTCATGAAAGTCCCAACAAACGCTTGGAGGTGCCGCTTGTGGTTTCTTGAAGTCCCACAAAGGGAGACACGCACATTCAATGGTGTAAAATACAATACCAGTTTAGAAACCGGTACCATTTCAATAGCGCTTTCACCTTTAATTAAAATGATCAATTGGCGCACTCACAGTTCCCATTAGGTACTGTACGGTATGCATCAAAACTATCATCGACGAGTTAGTACTTCAACATTAAACGGTACTGAAAAGTATAGAGTAAACAGTGACCCTTCTGGAACGGTGGGCGGTTGCGCAGCGGTCAGTCAGTCAGTCAGTCAGTCAGTCAGTCAGTCAGTCAGTTAGTTCGTCAAGTAGCGTGTTTGGGAGAGGCTGAGAATGGACGGAGGAACAGTGAGTGAGCAACGCCCTTTGTGATCCGTTGGCTCTTGGTTGTCGTCGTCTTTGTTGTTGTTGTCGTCGTCGTCTTTGTCGTCTTTGTCGTCGTCGTCGTCGCCGATGGCAAGTTCACCCTCTTCTTTGCGGTCTTGTTGTCGCTGCAAGGTTATTGTTGCCGCTGTAAGTAAGGTTATTGTTGTTGTTACGTTGTTGTTGATGTCGTTGTTGTCTTGGCATTTGTCACCTTCTTTGTCGTAGTTGGCATTTGTCGTCGTTGAAATCAAGTTTGCCGTCGTTGTGACAAATTGTTGTAGTCTCCACGTCTTCCGATCTTCGTCATGTTTTTTGTTGTTGCTCCTGATGCCGCGTCGCCATCTGATGCAGCACCTCTGAACTTGAACATATGACCTGAAACAGAAAAGCACACGTTTTTCCGTCGAACTGTCGTGTAACCGACGTTGACGGCTGGAATAGTGCATCTTGCCGAACCGCTTGTGCCAGAAGAACATCGAGTCAGCCACGAAGCAAATGGCGGGAGCTTGAGGCTGCGAATTTGGTTGCTGGTGATCGAGGCAGTATGAACCTCAAGCTAAAGAAGAAGGGCACTGCCCAATCGATTAAGTCGAGGTTGTTGTTTGTTGTGGCCGTAGTCATGTCATTCTCCGGCGGATTGTCGGACCTTCCATACCGATTCGAATTTCCCGAAGACTACGCCATCAGAATTCTGTGTGATCCGTGCCACTTTTCATCAAAAACGGACTGCTGCAATGAGTCGTATGGCGGCATGGAGTGAGTGAAGCGTGCCTGTTGCAGCCCTCCCCTCGCGTCACACCAACGACATGACACCGTACAACTGTGATAGGTACTTTGAAGCAATATACCCGGAATCTGAAGATATCGGTCATGGGCAATACGATGCTATCTGCCAATACGATGGAAGCGTTTACCCTGTTGAATGCCTAGTCGACTCGGAGGGTCAGTCAATCGCTTACACCGACGCCAGAATGGCAGATTGGTCAATCGCCCTCGATGACACCTGCACTGGCGAGGTACACCACAACAAAAAACACTGTTTTTGCGTTGAACTTACATCTGTTGACGAGTTTCGCTGACACTGTGGCACGTATCATTGTGGTTGCGTGCGCTTGTTGAATAATTGCGTAGAGGACTCCCCGCTATGACTGTCACAGTCAAGGGATGAGAAGATTGCGTTTTCGTGTGGCAGATGAATCTGGCTTCTCGACACTATACCCTGAGTGCATCGATAACAATGACACTGTTCGTGCGGAGGACATGGCTTGCGGAAGGTACGCAGTCGTTTGTGGTTGTCATCCAAAATTTGCCCTGAGCGTTGCGTTCTTCACGCTCGATTTGCTTCAATGCACTGTGGCATGTACCGAATGCACTCTTGTTCCCATTTGTGAACACTGGTCATCAGCTTGGCTGAAAGTGGAGGTACGCCAAGGCATTCGCCGTGCCATTTGTGAAGCTACTTCACGAATAACTATGCTCACATGCGCAGATCCAATGGCTCAGTACTGCATGGACGTGGCGTTTTCTCAAAATAACTTTGTGTTCCAGTGCCGCGGACTGTGAGTTTCATTGCGTTTGGTCTCCCGCTCTGCGCGATTTATCAGTCGTGCTACTCGTCCGCTTTGCACAGTTACGAAAATGATCCGAGTTGTGGCACTTTCATCGAGTTGCATCGATCGGGTGTCGACTCGTACTACTCCATCATCAGTGATGTCCGGGTGCCGTCCGGAATTCACAACGGTTACAATACCATCCCGGAAGGCATATCTTTACGGCACGTCAACGCTGCGTTGTCTGCGGCAAGTGCACCTTCAAGTCAAATCTGCGTTTGTTTCTGTTCTTTGTTGCAGTTATTCGATTGATGGGTCCACTACTTTGGAATACTACGATACGTTGAATCAAGAGGTGCGCTGGTGGTGCGCTGGTGGTGGGATTCGTGGCCTGGTGGTATCATGGCGCCAACTTACCGTGTTTAACTTGTGCCAGGTGACTCAAGAGATTATGTTGATATGTAAAGGAAGTTATGAGTTGTGGTGGGTTCTCCGAACTCGGTATGCCTCTGTCGTTCAGGCAATCAAGAAATTTGAAGTGATATCTCCAGTGTACGTCGTGGAATGCACCGGTGGACTGGACCATCGGTACCCATCAATCATGTCTACAATTCTGGCTGTGCTATGCAGATGTGACTGGAGCACCGATGATGCCACGTTCCTCCCATACACGCTTGAGCGAAACATTGACTCCTCTGATTAAAAAAAAAACAAATATGAAATCGTGTCGAGGAAAATTATGGAATCTATTGTTGTTGTTGTTGTTGTTGTTGTTGTTGTTGTTGTTGTTGTTGTTGTTGTTGTTGTTGTTGTTGTCGTCGTTGTCGTCGTCGTCTTCGTTTGTGTTGTTGTGTTTTGGAGGGGATGGGGGAGGGACGTTTCGGACGGAAGTGGTTGGTAACCTCTTTCCTTTCCAACCGAACACACGAGGCGAACAACTTGAACGAACACAACACAGAACTGCACTTACGTTGTTCGCCTTGTGTGTACATTGTACTCAGCGATGCGGTTGCCAACACAGGTAACCACTCACGCACCGCGCTTGTAATTAAATAAAACGACAGCTTTTTACCATATTGATTTTTATTGGGCATCGCAGTCAAAAAGCCACGCAGTTGGATACAGAATTGTGCATCATAATTTAGTTAGTGTACGCGCGCGTACTCACAGAAAAATTGCGTGTGCCGCATTATTGGTAACGCGAAGGCCGCTCTTCGAAAAACGATCATACCGCAACGTCGAAGCACGTGCATGCCGTGCAATAAAAGTAGTTAGAATCTTGGCTGCAACAATCTCCCCCGTCCCAACCACACTTACAATTGTTGTTGCTGTCGTCGCAAACGCCGTCGGCAATCCACAATGGGGCGCATTTGACGTCGGACGCCGACTTTGAGCACGATGGTGCTTCAAAATTGGGATCAAGGCACTGGCAACTATCTTCATTGCTCGAAGAACACTCATTCGTTAATTTTGAGAGTGGGATGTTCTGATCTCCACAACAATCACCACCGTCCCATGAACAACCACAATTATTGTTGGAGGCATCGCACATGTGATCACCCTGTGTTTTGGGAGAGTGGCATGTTCCTGAACAATTAGCGAGGTCATACGCGATCTCGGCAGGGTCGAGGCATTCACAGTTGGTACAGAAAGCCATTAACACTCCACCGCAACAATCGCCGCCGTCCCAACCACAGCCACAGTTGTTGTTTTCGTCGTCGCAGAATCCATCACCAACCCACGGTAAGCCTTCTCCGCCAGGAGCACCACAAACGCTTCCCCCAGCACAGTATGAACTGCTCGAGATTGCAGACGGGTCAAGACAAGAGCAGTCGTCGCAGAACAATCCAGCCACTGGCGCATCACAGCAATCTCCGCCGTCCCAATTGCATCCACAATTGTTGTTGCCATCATCACAGTATCCATCACCACTGAACGCCAAGACTTCGCACGCACCAGTACCCTGAAAGCTGCTGCTGCATGTTTCGTCATCAGGATCCAAGCACTGACATTCAGAGCAGAACGTCATGTTTCTATCGCTGCCACAGCAATCTCCGCCATCCCAACCACAGCCACATATGTTGTTTCGGTCATCGCAGAAACCATCTCCTTGGAACGCGAACACGTCGCAAATTCCGCTGCAGTTATCGGGGGGAGGCGTCGCTTGGGTGTCAAGGCAACAGTCCTCATGGTTGCCCGAGGACGAGTAAGCTGAGCAAAACTTGTAATTGTTGTCCGCACCACAGCAATCACCGCCGTCCCAGGAGCAGCCACAGTTGTTGTTAGCATCGTCGCACACGCCGTCGGCCACCCAGCCCCATACCTCACAATTTTTGGGAGGGCTATTTGCCGCTCCGTCGAGGCACACGTATCCAGGATCTTTGCAGGTGCAGGCTTCACAAGTTTTGTAGTTGTTTGAAGGGCCGCAGCAGTCACCATTATCCCAGTCACACCCGCAGTTATTGTTGGCATCATCACAGTAACCATCACCGGCGAACTGGCGGACCGCGCACATGCCGTCAGATGGGCACGCATAGTCGTCACGACAGTTGCAGCCCGTGCATGAGCAACCATACGTTGTCTCCAGGTCATCACAGCTGATGGCGTGGACGGAGACCCAGTAGTCGCATGAATAATCCCAGCACGTGTCTTCACATTGTTCAGCAGCAGGATCGTTGCATGTGCATCCTGAGCAGTCACACGCGTACGAGCTCTCCAGGACGGAGCACTCCATGAACTGGTTCACGACCCAGTAATCACAGTTTTCGCCATAGCACGTGTTCACACAGTCAACATCCACGCAAAGGCTGTCACTGTCCACGTCATTCCGAGCGTCGTACGCGCAGCTATCGACGTCGCCGCACACTCCGTCACGGTCGGCATCATTCTCAGCGTCATGTGGGCAAGAGTCTACGTCTCCACAAATACCGTCTCCATCTGCGTCATTTTCGGCATCAAGAGTGCACGACTCGCTGTCACCGCATAAGCCATCACCGTCGGCATCGTTCTCGGCGTCGTAGGGACATGAATCAACATCACCACACACATCGTCACCGTCAGCGTCGTTCTCGGCGTCGTAGGCACACGCGTCCAAGTTGGCACAAATATTGTCACCATCGGCATCATTTTCTGCATCATAATGGCAGCTGTCCTGATCACCACAAACTTGATCGCTATCGAAGTCATTTCCAGCATCGTATGGGCATGAATCGACGTCGCCGCAAACTTCGTCACTGTCGGCATCATGCTCTGCATCATACTGGCACAAATCATCGGGAAAGCAAATATCATCTCCGTCTGCATCATTGTTCGGATCCTCGGGGCAACTGTCAACGTTGCCGCACACCGTATCGCTATCAAAGTCATTGGCTGCATCAAAAGGGCATGAGTCCTCATTACCGCAAATATCGTCTCCATCTCCATCATTCTCGGCATCATATGGACAATCATCAGTGGAAGCGCACGAATTATCGCTGTCAGCGTCGTTTTCTCCGTCGTACGGGCACGAGTCTGCAGTGCCACACAGTGCGTCGCCATCGGCATCGTTCTCGGCGTCATATGGGCAACTGTCCACATCACCACAACTGTTGTCATTGTCGGCATCATTCTCACCATCGTAGGCGCAGGAATCAACGTCTCCGCAGACGCCATCGCCGTCAGCATCGTTTTCACCGTCGTAGGGACACGAATCGATGTCTCCACACACCGCGTCGCCATCGGCGTCGTTTTCGCTATCGTACGGGCAGCTGTCAACATTCCCGCAAACACCATCGTCATCTGCATCATTTTCACCGTCACTGGGGCAGTCTTCGAGGTCGCCACACACGAGATCACCATCGACATCATTTTCAGCATCGTACGGGCACGAATCCTCGTTCCCACACAGTGCGTCGGCGTCTGCATCGTTCTCGGCGTCATATGGGCAACTGTCCACATTTCCACACAAGGAATCTGCATCAGCGTCATTCTCTCCGTCAGCCACACAGGAATCCGCGTCGCCACAAATTGCGTCACCGTCGAAGTCGTTTTCTGCGTCGTGCGGGCATGTGTCATCTGGTGAACAAATTGTGTCACCATCGGCATCGTTCTCTCCATCGTAGGCGCATGAATCTACGTTGCCACAGGCACCATCTGCGTCTGCGTCGTTCTCTGGATCATACGGGCAATCGTCAAGGTTTCCACAGATCAAGTCCGCGTCGGCATCATTTTCAGCATCTAATTTGCAGCTATCAATGTTGGCGCAAATCTCATCACTGTCAATGTCATTTGCAGCGTCAAGCGGACACGAGTCAACGTCACCGCAAATTTCATCACTATCCGCGTCGTGATCAGGGTCGCGCTCACACACGTCGTCAGGATAGCACACGTTGTCGCTGTCGACATCGTTGTTTGGATCTTCAGGGCACGAGTCGAAGTTTGCACAAATTGTGTCACTGTCGAAGTCATTGGCGGCATCATACGGGCAACTGTCTTCATGTCGGCACAACGCGTCGGCGTCGGCATCGTTTTCGGCATCAAACGGACACTCGTCGGCGCCCGCACAAAGGGCGTCGCTATCAGCGTCATTTGCTGCATCAGCGGGACAGCTGTCAACATCGCCACATACGGTGTCCGAGTCGAGGTCATTGTTTGCGTCACGTTCACAACTATCGATGTCTCCACAGATGTCATCGCCATCGAAGTCGTTTTCACTGTCGTAAGTGCAGTCGTCTTCGTTGGAGCACAAATAGTCGTCATCACTGTCATTCTCGGCATCGTAGGCACAGGAATCAACGTCTCCGCAGACGCCATCGCCGTCAGCGTCATTCTCACCGTCGTAGGGACACGAATCGATGTCTCCACACAGCGCGTCGCCATCGGCGTCGTTTTCGCTATCGTAAGGGCAGCTGTCAACATTCCCGCAAACACCATCGTCATCTGCATCATTTTCACCATCACTGGGGCAGTCTTCAAGGTCGCCACACACGAGATCACCATCGACATCATTTTCAGCATCGTACGGGCACGAATCCTCGTTCCCACACAGTGCGTCGGCGTCTGCATCGTTCTCGGCGTCATATGGGCAACTGTCCACATCACCACAACTGCTGTCACTGTCGGCATCATTCTCACCATCGTAGGCACAGGAATCAACGTCTCCGCAGACGCCATCACCGTCAGCATCGTTCTCGCCGTCGTAGGCGCATGAATCGACGTCACCACAAAGAGCATCTCCATCGGCATCGTTCTCGCCGTCATATGCGCAACTGTCAATGTTGCCGCAGACACTGTCGGCATCCGCATCATTCTCAGCATCGTAGACGCAGGCATCTATGTTGCTGCAGATATTGTCTCCATCAGGATCATTCTCGGCGTCCAAATGACAACTGTCAACGGGTCCGCACAAGCTGTCGTTGTCAATATCGTTTCCAGCGTCAAACGGGCACGAATCGACGTCACCGCAAATTTCGTCGCTGTCTGCATCATGCTCAGGATCATTTTCGCAAGCATCGTCCGGGAAGCAGATATTGTCGCTGTCCACGTCATTGTTCGGGTCCTCCGGGCAACTGTCGCTGTTCCCACACAAAAGGTCACTGTCAAAATCGTTGGCCGCGTCATAGGGGCACGAATCAATACTGCCACACAAGTTGTCAGCGTCCGCATCGTTTTCACCGTCGTATGGACATTCGTCATCATTACCACATACGCCATCACCGTCCGCATCATTCTCGCCGTCATACGGACAACTATCTTCGTGGCTACAAAGGCCGTCGGCATCAGCATCATTTTCACTGTCGTATGGACAACTATCAGTATCTGCACAGAGGCCATCCGCGTCCGCGTCGTTTTCGCCGTCGTACGGACAACTGTCAACATCAGCACATGCGCCATCAGCGTCCGCGTCATTCTCACCGTCATACGGACAGCTGTCGGAATCGGCACACGCTCCGTCTCCATCGGCGTCATTCTCCCCGTCGTACGGGCAAGTATCTGCGTCTGCACAGAGGCCATCAGCGTCTGCATCGTTCTCACCATCGTAAGGACAACTGTCTGCGTCGCCACAAGTTCCATCGGCATCAGCGTCGTTTTCACCATCGTATGGACAACTATCGACGTCAGCACATGATCCATCCGCATCAGCATCGTTTTCGCCATCATGTGCGCAGCTGTCGACGTCTCCACAAACCGCATCTGCATCGGCATCGTTCTCGGCATCGTACGGGCAACTGTCAATTTCACCGCAAACGGTGTCCGAGTCCGCATCGTTCTCACCATCAGACGGGCAGAGCTCTTCGTTCCCGCAAGTACCGTCGTTGTCGGCATCGTTTTCGCCGTCGTATGGGCAACTGTCGCTGTCTCCGCAAATGCCGTCTCCATCGGCGTCGTTTTCCCCGTCGTACGGACAACTATCGGCGTTGCCACAAGCACCGTCGCCGTCAGCATCGTTTTCCCCGTCATACGGGCAACTGTCGCTGTCACCACACATGCCATCCCCGTCTGCGTCGTTCTCTCCATCGTGCGGGCAGCTGTCGGCGTCACCACACACGGAATCAGCGTCGGCATCGTTCTCACCGTCGTAAGGACAGCTGTCTGCGTCACCGCACACACCATCGGCATCGGCATCATTCTCCGAATCGTACAGGCAGGTGTCGCTGTCACCACACACACCATCTTGGTCTGCGTCGTTCTCGCCATCGTACGGGCAAGAATCGAGCGGAGAACACACATTGTCGACATCGGCATCGTTTTCTCCGTCGTATGGACACGAGTCAATGTCACCGCAAACTGAGTCTGCGTCGGCGTCGTTTTCTGCATCATTCTCGCAGCTATCCTCACGATCACAAATACCATCAGCGTCGCTGTCGGAACAGCCAGTTCGTGTCGTTGACGATGTGGAACCCGTTCCAGTTCTCGTTGTTGAAGATGTGGAACCCGTGCCAGTTCTCGTTGTTGATGATGTCGAGCCAGTGTCAGTTCGCGTTGTCGAGCCGGTGTCAGTCCTGGTAGTTCGTGTCGTCGAAGTTGACGTGGTACGCGTGCCCGTTCGTGTCGTTGACGTGGTACGCGTGTCCGTTCGTGTCGTTGACGTGGAGCCGGTTCGTGTTGTGCGTGTGCCGGTCGATGTCGTGCGCGTCGTGCGAGTGTTAGTGGACGTGGTGTCTGTGCGAGTTTGAGACGTGGTGTCCGTTCGGGTTCGGGTTGACGTTGATGTTGACGTTCCGCCAGTTCGTGTGTTCGTTGATGTTCCGCCAGTCCGAGTGGTTGAAGTCGAAGTCCCTGTCGTGCCCGTCCTGGTCTCTGTGGACGTACCACCACGACCGTCTGTCGTAGTCGTGGTTGTTGTGTCGCCTCGAACATCCGGGGAGGTTGTTGTTCTACCACCATCTGTTGTGGTGAATCGAGCACGAGTGGTAGTAGTCCCGCAATTTGTGGAGCATATTGTGTCAAAACCGCTCGAGGCCTCGCCGTTCAAGTTGGTGTTGTACTTCAGCTTTCCCTGCAGGTTCATAAAGCAGCCGCCGGGCTTGGTTCCGGTGCTAGTTTCCTCTCCTTCGACATCTGACCAACTGAATGCGAAGGCATATGATTCACATTCCACAAGGCTGGACAGGGGGCAGTAACCTTCAGCATAACAACTGATGAATGAACCTTCAACAGCGAGCGCAGTGTCTGCGGTCGTGCCATCAAAGAGCGTGGTCGTGGTCGTGGTCGTCGGGGCAGTGGTACGGATCACCCGTCGAGTGGTCGTCGTTGTATCGGGCAAGGTGGTCCCACCACACGGCTCGCACATGATGTCTTCAACATTCGAAGAGGATGACCCAGAACCTTGATTAAATTGCAGCTTTCCTGTGGACGTGTACCAGCATCCTTTGGGCTTAGCACCCTTGCTTTGAACATTGGCGGTGGTATCGCTCAAGCCAAAGTACACGGCAGCATCTTGGCACTCTGTTTGGGAGCCAATTGGACACGTTGGAAACTCGCAGTTCGTGCCGCTCAAGTAGTAGTAGGGGACAGTCTGCGCTCGGGTTGCCAGAACCAGAAATCCCAACAACACCACAACCAGCATATTCCGATGTGGCTGCCCTTGCAGCATGAGGACGCGGACACTACTCGAGTTATCCCATGTATCGAAGTTGGCAGGGCGAAGTTAACTTCTGGAAGGCTGTGACCCTCTTTTGGATGAACTCTTCCACGCCGAGGTCCCTCAATTCGTAAGACCTCGTCACTTGTTGCTTTTTTCTGGAAGAAACAAATCGATCATCGTGCTCCATCAATCTTTCTCAAACCACGCAGGCACTCGGCTTCATCATAGAGGTCGGGGGCCTGGCTCGGTTGATTTCCGGCGCTCACTGATTTCATCACAACAGACGGAACGATCTGGACGCGTGCAAGCAGCCATGGACTTGCTCACCATTACGGACTTTGCGCGTGGGGCAGAAACCGACAACTAGTAACGGACAAAACGTACACAGGAATGGAGGGAGAGATGACAGGCAAGAGAAGCAAGTACGGACGCTGCCAAAAGCACGGCGGGCACCGAGTATGACTCGAGATTGCCACAACAACAAACGAGAGACGAGCACATCGAACTCGCTGTTCGACGAGCAAACACATACAGCGAACGAACACAAGCGGAGACTCGCGAAGTGTGTGCGACGAAGCTCACGAAGTCAACGCAACCTCGAAGTCAACGCAACAACCAAAGCGAACGAACGAACGAACGGAGTGAATGAATGAACGAACAAACGAACGAACGAACGAACGAACGAACGAACGAACGAATGGTGATGAGCGAACGAACGCTGAAGGAAGGAAGGAAGGGAGGAGGAAGAAAAGGGAGGAAGCGGAGGAGCGGAGGCAGCTGGCTGACAGTGCGCTGTGTGAGTGAGTGAGTGAGTGAGTGAGTGAGCGATTGCGTGAGAGAATGAGTTCGTTCGTTCGTTCGTGCGTTCGATGAGTGAGTGAGTGAGTGAGTGAGTGAGTGAGTGAGTGAGTGAGTGAGTGAGTGAGTGAGCTGTAAGTGAGCTGCGAGTGAACGAACTCTCTGAGAGTAAGTGAGTGAGCTATGAGTGAATGAGTGAGTGAGTGGGTGGCTTCACCGTAGCGATCGACGGTGATGGAGTGAAGGTGTGAGTGGGCTGTGAGTGAGTAAGCCAAGCCACGCCCACGCCACGCCGCGCCCCGCCGCGCGCCAACAACAACAACAACAACTGGCGGACACGCTCCTCCCTCCTCCCTCCCTCCCTCCCTCACTCACACACTCACAGTCGTTCACTCACTCACTGTCAACCAGCGCGTGCACTGACCGACGACCACACGCACTCACGCACTCACTCACTCGGTCACTTCACTCAAAGCGGCAGAAATCAATCGTTCCTCCGACGAGTCGGCACATGACCACTCACTCACTCACTCACTCCCACTCACTGATGGTCAGCGAGCGTTGCCTGAGTGAGTGAGTGAGTGAGTGAGTGAGCCACCTTCGCACGCAGTCACTCGTTCATTCACTCACAGCCAACGCCACACACGCTGGAAGGAAAGGAAGGAAGGAACATCTATAGTATCTGACGGAATGACGGAGTTGAAAGGCTCGGCCCTCTCACTCACTCACTCGTCAGTCATTCATTCATTGTGAGTGAATGACTGTGGGGAGGTGGGTGGGGGGAGGAGTGGCTGCAACCGAGGCCAGGTCTTGTTTTAGGTGGGTGCTCTCTCTCTGTCTCGCGCGCGCTCTCTCTCTCTCTCTCTCATCCTCACACACACTCTCTCTGTGTCGCTTCCACTTTCACTTTTCACTTTCACATTCACTACCCCCAACCCCCACTGCCGCTCACAGTCACTCACAGTCACATCACGGTGCACTCACTCACTGTCTGTCTGCCTGCCTGTGAGGCGTTGATGTTGATTGCATGCCAAAAAGCGACGTGGACCGATGCGGATTGGTAGTGTATAGTGTACAGTTTGTGTTTGGAAGTATCGTTTCTCGGAACATCGCCCTGGGGAAAGTGGAGAACTTTCCACACGTAACAACAGCTTTGACGATTGAAGAATTGAAGCATTTCTCCATTTCTCACATCGGCAACGATCGATCAGCGAACAGAAAAACAGAAGACAGGCCGGTGGCTTTGCTTTGAAGCGGAACAATTCCGAACATTCAAGCTTTTTTCTTCCTCGTTTCTCTCTTTCTCTCAGTTTCCAGACAGCTCGAAGTTGGGGATGATAAGAAGCCCAGAAACTTGACAACGATGAAAGAGCCGCGACGACGGAAGGGAAAGTTCTGATTGGCAAGAAGCGCGACATGAACAACGATAACGACACAAATTCGCATCCATCACGTGAATTGCCTGCAGGTTCACAAAAGAGCTGCAAACGGCAACGAAAACTTTTCTTCTCTGCTGCTCATTTGACCTGAGAGGTACCAAACAATGAACATGCCGTCAAAACACCTTACTTTACCGGAAACTAGCAAGTAGCTCGCGTGTGAGGCGTGGCAGTAGCCGAGAAACGCATCTCAAACGAAATGGCTTTACTGCTTGACTGGCTCGACGGCCACGGCGGTCGCCGCAACGGGCTGGGCCTGGGCAGTGGGGTAGGCCTGGGCCTGGGCGGCGGGGTAGGCTTGCGCTGTGGCAGTGGGATAGGATTGGGCTTGGGGCGCGTATGCGCTGCCAGCTGTTGAGCTCGTCATGACGACGCGGCCAGACTGTGCGGCGGCGGCAGCAGCGGCGAGAGCAGCCATGCGGCGTTGGCGAACAATGACTCCGGCGATGATTGCCACGATGAGGATGATGATAATGATCGGGACTCCCCAGTAGTACCAAGTGCCAGCTGCAACCACAGCCGGGGCGAATCCCCTGTCAATAATTGAAAAAAGAACACCAAACGGTGAGACCAAAGCGAGCTGCGGGCGGTGGGCAGGGTGCCAACGTACGAATAGTAATAGTAGAAGCTGTAGTAGTAGTAGTAGAAGCTGTAGTAGTAGTAGTAGCTGTAGTAGTAGTAGTAGCTGTAATAGTAGTAGTACCACGAGTAGTAGTAGTAGTATCTGCGAACAACAGGGACGCGCACGTCAAGGAAGCAGGGACGAAAAAGCAGCAACGCAGGCGCAATATCGGTGGCACTCACCCTTCGGCGAGCGACTGCTGGCACAGCAGTACAACAAACGCCAGGAGGATTTGGAGCTTGGTGAAGGCGGTGGTGAGCATTGCGCTTGTTGGTCACCCAAAGAATGGACGTCAAAATTGTTTGGTTATCGGGAAAGCAAGCAAAAACCTGCCAGTTCGAAAGAGTAGCAAGCAACGAAGAAGGCGCGCCTTCGCTAGCGGTCAAGAAGTGTTCGGAGAGGCACGGAGTCTGGCTCGTTTGTCATCCCACACATGAGAAGCGTCTCGCGCACTCGCACTCGCAATGGCCTGGACGTGTTTTGCGGTGACTTGTGTGGCGTTGAATCACGCAAGGTGGACTCTGGTGGTTTGTGCCCGGTCTTTGACTTAGAGGACGCTGGCATAAAGACGGCTGCGATGTTGAGTCGCGCAGCACTTAGACATCACATCCTCGTCCAACACTTGGGAGAAGCGCGCAAACCAAACAGAGCTTGGACTTGCATTGCCATCAAAGAGTGCGTCGATAGTTGTCAATGTCAATTGAATGATGCGCCGTCGGGCTGCGGGCTGCAGTCGCTGTCGGTCCAAAGCGATGAACGCTGTGGTGGTGGCGATTACTTGGTCTTGTTGGTCGTTGTCGTTTGTCGTTTGGGTTTTTGTGCGTCGCTGAATTGGTTGAATGGTGTGGTGGTGTGTGGTGGTGTGGTGGTGTGGGCGAGTGGAGTGGTGAGGAAGGGTTGCGTGTGTGTGAACCGAGAGTGAGTGAGAGTGGGGTGTG
>ENA-OWNT01003499-OWNT01003499.1-seawater-metagenome-genome-assembly--contig:-NODE-3499-length-14710-cov-4.391581_pt1 | contig 14710 bp, 5 predicted proteins | sample MGYA00238136_ERZ651165 | MGnify/ENA primary metagenome ERZ651165 (study PRJEB26861, sample SAMN08777766) | seawater metagenome | isolation source: coastal seawater | place: USA: Florida | collected...
TGATGGAAATGCTGACGAAGAATGCCAATTGATAAAAGAGTACTTGTTGCGCGCGAAATGCGGCGACTACCCCTACATCTACGCAACGCGTTGTTTAAAGACTCTATTCTAATTTAGACCTGTGAGGAACAGTTTGTCATGGCAGACTGCACGCACAACACAACGCCAACGGTTGCTCCAGGTTTGACCACATCAACAACGCCCGTGTTCATGGAATGGAAGCGCGCTACGATTGCTTTTTGGACCTCCGTTTTTTTCTGTCGCGCCTGTCTTTCTTGGACCGTTTGGAGCGCCGGGACTTTCCTGACGACGACGGTGCAAATGGGGCCTTTTTGACTGAACTTTGACTGACTACTTGTGTTGTGTCTGATGTCACCGAAGTCACCGGTGCAGGTTGGTCTGTGGCCTTTGAAATGGGGGACATTGCACCGTCGCCGTCGTCGTTGTCGTCGTCGTCCGGTATGTTCCAATTGCTGGAGTCCTTATCCGTTTTGCCGTTTGTCGCAGCAGGGTCACTTTCTGCACCAAGCATCGCGGCCATTTCCGCGTCCAACTTGGCTTGACGCTGTTTCGCAAAGTCGTCTTCGTCCTGATCGGCATTGTAGCGAGCCATCAATTCCTTGCGGTCACCGTCGCCCCAAAACTGCACCAGCGGCAGCCAATGATCGTCCGTAACACAAAGCCAGTCCCCTTTCTTGGACTTCGGCTGTACTACTTCGTTTAACTTGATCTTGTGAAGCTCTTCGTTGACATCGCCCACCTCGGCTGTATTGCGGTACAAGATACCGTTGGTGTTGACGCACACGTACATGTGACCTGTGATGTCCTCGTCGTCGATCTTTTGCGTCGTCTCGGAGCGCTGCAGCCCTGACTTCGATCCGTCGGCGTCGTCGCCAGAAGCGGTTGCCTATGTCATCAAACAATCAAGTGAGAACCGACAAACGTCAAAGTACTTGAAGCAATGCGTAACAAATTGCAACTTGTGACGCAGATATGCGCGAGATTGTCCACAACGCACCGCCGCAGTGTCTTTGCCCTGCTTCGCCGCGTCATTCTTCTTCGCCGTGGTGTCATTGTTCGTTTTGTTTTTGGCGTCGCTTTGGTCGGCACGCTTCGGCGACGATGCGCCGTTGCCCATATTTCAGTCAATAGCAGCGGTTTGCTTCAGGAATAGAGCTCGATTGTGGCGACGGACGACAGGTCAATGGTTGTGGAGGAGATGTTGTTCAAGCAGCGGCGACTTGCATGCATCGCAAACAAACACGTGCCGTTCCTCGGCTTGAAAAGCAAACAGAACCAATCAGGCGTTTGTTGCACAAAGTGAAATCAATCCCGTCTGCCTCCCGCCGAAGCGTCACGTCGTGAGCACGAAATTAGTTTGCACGGAGGTTCCTCGCGTGACGGCCAGAGCGCGTGCATCGCGTACTACGTGCCTGCAAACAGAACTGGTGCATCAACAATCACTTGGTTGTTGGACGTCGTCGAACCGAGCACATACATCGCTCATGTAGCTGCAATCGCGTTGTTCAGTGTACGCCCGTGCTTGTTGTGACGGCGCTTTTCCGAATCGCAATACAATAAAAGTTCGAAGCGGACGCACGGTTCCACGTCCCCGTGTGCCGTCCTCATTGTGGCGACGCGTGGAGTTGCACGGACGACGACGCTCGACGTAGTGTGACGGAGGAACCGCAGTTCGCTGCTGCAGTGTTCGTTTGCTCGTTCGTTCGTTCGTTCGTTCGTTGTTGGACATTCTGGAGCGTTGTGTTGTTGTGTTGCACAGTGGAGGTGCGCAGACGCAGCTGCGGGGCGCGGCAACGTTCGATTCCAGCTGCCGTTCGTTCGTTCGTTCGTTCGTTCAAGAGGCTCCAGAAAGGCATTGAGGCATTGATATCATTTAGATTTAGATAGATAGCAACTGCATTTCTGTATTGTTGCTGTGTGCGCAGGCTAGACTACCTTGCTTCGAATACATTTTTTTAACGGTACACTGCGGCTTTGTGTTGTGTTGTGTTGCATTGTGTTTTGTGTCTTGTGTCTTGTGTTTTGTGTTTTGTATTTAGCCGCTGACTTAGAGGTGTTATGGCATAGGTTATTCCGTGCGAGTTGTAGGGGTATTAGTGTCGCAAAAAATGTTCTCCTAGTGCAAAATTGCACCGCAGTGCTCACGATGAGTGATGACGCGATGGCGCGACGACGGACGGCAACGATGACTGACGACGGCGTATGATAGTGCCGTGTGATGCTGTGCTTACGTGGTGGTGCACTATGATGATACCGTGCATCCTCGGCGTTGATGGTCATGCAGCTCTGTAGCCACGCATAGCAGCTTGCTGATCTGTTTCTGGATTGTGTCGGTCGACATCAAAACGTACGTGGGTTTCGGGGCTGCGAGCATGATGACGTTTGCATTGAAATTCACAAGCTACAACAGAGGTGTGGAGCGTTCCATTGAAGCCAGAATAGCTTCACATCCATGGGACAGTGTGTAAGGTGATGCGCGCGCTGTTGTTGTATGGGGGCTAACATTGAGAATCTTTATTTACGTTGCTACGTAGCTACCCATGACTCGCCCATGGTGCTGCTCCCGCGTCGAGAGTTGAATAAGTTGCGTGCAATGTCCTCGATCTCAACCTACTGCACATGTCGCTCAGCGACGCTGCGCTTCTCCGGGAACACGTGATTAAAGATCTGAGGACGTCCGCGAATGTTCGCCATCATAGACCGCAACACAGTTGAATTGGAACCAAGTTCCGCCTTTAACAAACACACATACACACACGCGCACGCGCACACGCACATTACTGTCAAACCATTTGCGCACGAGCTTGATCATGTTCATGCAACGCAGTCTGCATCCGACATACCTGCAAGCCTTGCAGCACCCCTGCAGAGCTGGCGGAGCGCCCCTGTTGGCGGTGCTTGAAAGTTGCCGCAATGTCCTCGATTGCGTTCTTGCGCCGTTCGAAACGATTCTCACGCCAATGCTGCTGACTCTTGGGGAAATCCCACGTTGCAGCGTCCGCGTCCACATTCACCGAACTTCTTCGCGAAGAACTCTCGTCTTCTGCTGTCGCTGCCGAGGTTCTGGAGGACACGCTCGAACTTGGCGATGTCCGCTGTGTGAAACTCATATTGAGTACACTGTCCGCAAATGTGTCGTAGGGGCAACTATTCTGTTTGTGGAGAAAGGATCCAATAATGGTTCCATAATTCGCAGCAAAGTCGGCAATAACGTGCCGTGCGCATTCGCGGTCGCTGACAAGCTGCTCAACAACTTTGCTGACAGCCGTCTCCTCCTCCGTCCCGAGATCGCCGCGCCTGGCAACTGCAAGTCGGACGAATACCTGCACGAGCAGCGGCTCCGTTGATGATGGCTTGGGAGCATTATTTAACCTGTCCGATGATTCAACTTTGTGAACCACAACGACAGCGTTCGGTGTTGGGATTGTAGGACCACCCTTGAATGTGAACGTAGGGTTCTCAGAGCCAAGCATTCGCCGCACAAACACATCCACGTGAGCACTACTCCCAGTTGTCCGTGTCCAGTCGCACCACAACTGAGCGACGATCGCATCGGGTGCAGGTAATGCAGGCAGTTCCAGTGTCGCAGCGTTGCTCGTGTCGCAGCTTGCATCAATGGCCCGAACGGAGGACAAATTCACTGACAATACCTCAACAGATGAAGTCCACCTGAACTGCAAGTCCAATTTGTCTTTGGCGACAACAAACGGTGCATCGGGTTGAGCCAGCAGATTGAGCCAATCATTCTCGAAAAATCCGGCCCCGATAAGCTCGTCTGCTGAGCATTTGCATCCCGTCATCATGTCTGCTTGCCCGGGCTCGTCGGGAGCGATGATTGTCAGAGAAGTGTCGGGTTCCACGTCGGCACTACACACAATCATCAAAACCGTTCTACGGCAGCTTAGGGAATCAATGTGAGCGAAGCTGGTGTGCAGCATGGGCGCGGTGTCGTTCTCGTCGTCACCATCACGGCTACTTCGGCGGCTAGAGTTAGAGTATTTTCGTTGGTTGTGATCGGCTGAGTCAGTCGTGTCAGGTGTTGTTCCCGTCGTCATTAGTGGCCGAAACCGCAAGTGCCTATCTCTGCGGACGCTTCCTCCGAGTGCAGTACCACCGCCACCGTCAATGTGGTGCTGATCATCTGGTGATACAATGTTTCCGAGTACACCCAAGTCGCCGAGCAGCGCACGGACAGTGTCAATTGAGGTCACAGGCGCTGCAACCTTCTGCGTTAATTGCGGGGCCACCAATGTTGGGGCTTTGAGAGAGTGTCTCCTTGCCACTGTCTTACGGTAGAAGTCGTGCTCTGTCTTGAGGACTGCTTCAAATCTATTTTGAAGATTTGAGATACAACTTCGGATTCTTGATCCAATAATATTGGTTTGAGATTGCGCTGTATCCTCCTGACCTGGCGCTGCCGCATTTGCATTTGGAACGTCGCTCGCACTGTCATCTAATTGCATGATGGACGCCAGCAAAGTTTGCAACTTCATTTGTTCAGAGTTCTGATTAAGCGCGATATCCATGGGTCCTGCACCACCCAATTCCGTCTGCTCGCCAACTGTAGTAGTTCCTACAGCATCGGCACTCGTACCTGATGGTCCACGGAGGTTTTCTGAAGTGAGGTTTTCTGAAGACACGTTGAAGGCTCTTTGAGGTTGTGGGACCGCAAACGTCCACGCATACGCTCCAGTCAAGTCTCTCACCCATACTTCAACTTGGTCATGGGGAGTAGCGTTGCTGCCATTCGTGCGGTTGTGGTGTACTAACAAAGTCACAACTTTCCAGTCAAAAACGCTCACGAAGCTTACGCTTCGTTGTTCACGCACACTGAGCGCCAGTTCGTGATGAGCAGCATCGCGGGCTGCCCTTGCTATTGTTCCTGGTGGTGGGAAGACGAGAGGACATCTTGATTGCGAAACATCAGGCGCCGTGCCTCGCACTTGGTGGAGTTGAGCCAGAGTTTGGTGGTACGCGTTGAAAAACTCGAGTATCAGCGTTTGACCTGCGAAGTAAATATCCTCGAATTCGGTGTGTTGATAATTCAGAAGTTCGTCCAGAACTTCGCAGACGACATGGGCGATGGCATTGTCACTGTCAATTGACCGTGAAACAGAGGAGGTTGAGGTTCGACTCCGCCGAACCGAATCTTCGCGGCTTGCGGTGGGTTGCGGTGAACTCTTCGAGCGCAGCAACACGAGTCTTTGCATGAACGAGCCCAGTTGTACCAGCGCCAGAGCAGTGACAGTTTCCACAAATATCCAGTCATGCAGCGACTCCGTCAAAGAAACAATCGCGCGTGCTGTCGTCCATGACTGCTCGCGATCGTAGGGTTCATGGGCTTCCCGCGGTGAAGTTGCTCCGAGAGTCCGCAAATGCAGAAGAAGTTGCTGCCCTATTCGCCCGATGATTGAAGACTTCAGATGAAATGGAAGGCAGATGTCGCCGCTCGCAGCAACAGGTGCCTTTATTGATGGAGACGTCGTGTAAGTGCGAGGTCCTCTGCATGACAGTGACAAGCGGCCCAGTGCCTCCGCACACGTGCTCACGATATGTGGACGATTGCGATTACAGCAGCAAGCTGCGGAGAAGCTGACAATGGATGACGTCAAAGAATAAACGTCGGCATCTGTTCTCAGGGCTCTGATGAAACTCCGCAAGCCCTTGCCATTAACGCCCACTCGGCACAGAAACTTTTCAACTTCGTCTCTCAGACGATCAAATAGAACTTCGACGTCTTTTCGGTGCTCACCAACTTCCTGTCGCAACTTTCGAAGAAGGGAGTGCCTTGCGCTGTCGGGCTTGCCAGCAAGATGCGACAATCCGTGCTCAGTTGACTCCGTGTTCATGGAAGCGGCAAAACTTAAAGATCGAGTTTTGGACCCTAAAGTTGAGATTCTGGATACTCTCCACTCAATTTCTTCGATTGCACTGGCCGAAGCCCACTGATCAAGTAACTCCTTGCATCGACTCCAGGTTCCCAACGCAAACCGAACCATTGGCGAGTGAAGTTGCGCGTCAGATGAGTGAGCAGCCATCCCTTGCCGGTCAGCGGGTGTTTTATTCCCGCCAAAGACATTTTGGCCCGGCTCATCAAAACTAAACCCAGGGAGGAAAACATCTTCATCAGTCTCAGCGGCACCAAAGTGTGTCAAATAAGATGAATGCTTGCTGCACTGCTGAAGCAATTGATATCCGCGAATAATACGCCAAAGATTGATTGCTTTGTGCACAGAGTCGATCGGAGCTTCCGGCGGTGGTGCTGGGATTCCCGGGTCATCGTCTTCATCTTCTTCGTCGTCATATTCTGCTTCGTCACCATCGTCTTCATCCGCATCCTCGGCCTCGTCGTCATCGTCTCCGTCAACTGAGGCATTAGTATTGTCAAGTTCCTCGTCGCTATTGCTGCCGTCAAAGTCGCTGTCTTCGAAGTATTCTTTTCTTGAGCCTGTGCTGCCAGCGCTATGCACGCTGGGACTGCCGCTGAACGCATTGTCCTCATGCTCCGGTGCATCCGCTTCGAATTCGAAGATCCCAGACTTCGTGGACATGCGCGACTCCGAGCGCCGATGAAGGTTCGAGAGGGCATCTAGAGATACTTCGACGTCTGGCATCGCGTCGTCACTGTCCGAGCTGCCTCTCTGGTCACTGAAACTGGCGGAGAAAGTGCGTTGCAGTCCTGACTCATCATGTCGACTCGTGCTGCTACTCCTGTGATCCTGAAAACTGCTTGAATGAGCTGACGATTCTCCGGACAATGTGCGACGCAATCCTTGCAATTTGTTCGTGGACGCCGATCGAAGCTGCTTCTCCTGCAGTTCAGTGTCCTTGATATGACCAGCTTTCAACACTTCGACAAAGCGAAGCGCAAGAAAATCATTCTGGAGAATTTTTTGAAGTAAACGTCTTTCATTGTCCATGGCAGGCAACCCTATAGAAACTAAGAACTCCGAGTCCAGCCGCTCGTGCATAATATCGCTATTCCTCTTCGAGATTTCTGGTTTGGAGTGTTGCAACACCACAGGAGCACATCCACAAACAAGCGTTTGCAAAGCATCGTTGCAGTTCGTCACTAAAATTGCCGACGCTGACATGGCGCTTCGCAGCTCAGAAGACGCTCCTGCACGTCGCGGAAAGTGTATGGAGGATGGCCAACCAAGCGTGTTCGTCAAGAATATTTCTTCCCGAATCAGTGATTTAGCCAAATCACACATTTGGACACGTAGTAGACTGCGTTGCTTTGGGCGTCTACGATCCCAGCTAGTTGACTGCGGGCAAGTTGACCCCGCAAGTGTTGCGAGAAATTTTGACACACAAACGCGAGTCGAGTAAGAGCCAATGTGTTTGTGGAAGAGATTCCAGCAAATCTTGGACTCCTCTGAAGCACCGGCGCCACCCCAGCCCACTTCGGCGTCCGCAAAATGTTTTAGCTTTCGGTGACTTTGGCGGTACGACGTGTTGGATAACGCCAACTGCTCCAGCGAATTTTGAGACATTGGGCTGGGGTTTTTTACTCGGGGTGCCGCGGTTATCTTGAACCAGCAGAGCATGCGAAGTTGATGCAAGCGCTCCGCGGCAATGCAGAATGCTGGAAGCAATGATGCCGCGTATGCTTCAAATAGTCGTCCGTCGTGTTCACTGAACTGTTGAAAGACTGCACTCGCATACAGCGCATGTAGAACCATGTGGCGGAATGTGTTATCGTCGATGTCCAATTCATCATCGTCGAACCCAGCCAACGCACGGTTTTGAGGTCGATGAGTTGGCGTTCTGATCGTGGACCGCCCAGAACTGTTTGGAATGGCTATTGGCGTACTGCTATCGTGAACCGTTGGTCGTTTCGAGGCATTATGCACGCCCTTCACCTCAGTTAATCGATTGAAATGCGTATCCACACCACCAGCAGACAAACTGGAGCCGGAATGCGCCTGTGCACTGTTGTTGTTGTTATTGTTGTTGTTGAATGTTTGACCTGCTGTCCGCACTTCCAAAACTTCGACCACTTGAGCGGGTAGACTTGGACAAAACGAATGCTTGTCCATTAGCAGCAAACGGCGTATCAGCAGCGTGAACCTTGTCTTGAGGGTCACTCGGACTTGGTGCCTTTGCTTGCCGCTCAACAAAACACTGTCGCAGCAACTCTGCAAATGACGCAATCGAGCCCAGCCGCAAACACCTTTGGCATCCTCTTGGGGGAAGTCCGTTGGCTCGTTTTCCAAAGCCGCAAAGAGTTCACACAGGGTCTTAATTGAGCAAAACTTGAGAGTGTTTTGCTCTTCCATCATACGGCGTCGTTCTGCTTGAATCAGAGGAGCACTCTTCGCTGGCGTGTTCTGGACTCTTCGTGGACCATACTCAGTCATTGAAATTGCGTCTCTCTCCAACAAATCGAACAGCCATTCTCCAAACATGAAGCACAGGCTGAGCGAGGAGAATAATGGTTTCGCTTTTCGCACGAAGTAAACACTCAATCTATTCAAGGCAGCGAGCACCAAGCGATACAGCCCAGGATCACAGTCGGAGCCCCATGAATGCACACTGACACTTTTGGTGGCAAACATCGGAAATCTCAGGAGCATGTGGAACAATCTCGTGTTGCACAGAAGCGACGGGCTGACTGTTTTTTGCCTCACCGTGGTCCCCGTTGAACCCTGCGCGCATTCCGCGGGACTAAACCACACAACCTGTGGCTCACTCTTTTCGAAAGCAGTTTTAACCTGTTGTCGAAACTCCTTTTCATCGCTATCGTCAACGTTCAAGGGCGTCGTGTTGCGAACCGCACTTCCATCGGTTGCCAAGCCTGCACCATTTCGAAAACCAAACGAGATGATGAGACCAAGGCGTTGCATGGACCGCTCCCAATCTTGAATCAGTTGCGCAGAAACGGGCAAGCGGCAGACTCCTCGGATTCGATGCATGGTGGTGAACGTGTCATGCCAAAGCAATTCCGTTTCGACCTTGCCCGCAACACGACTAAATATGGCGGCGTGTGGCAGGCTTAGAAACTCAACGATTAGTCGGGAAATGTGTACAATATTGCTCTCGAAGTCATCAATCATACTTCGAGTACCAATCACTCCTTTCGAACCATCGCTCTGGAATGATGTTGGTGAGCCGCCATGTGAAACCCCATTGGGTGATGTCGGGGGGGTAGCGCGGTCAACTGAGTCGCCGGATGCAACACTGTGCAGGTAATGGGAACTGCCGTTGTTGGAGTTGGTACGCGCATTGCGAGAGTTTGTCCGTGGGTTGTGGGATACATCAGACGTGTCGGCGTTGCTTGCAGAGTGGGAAGCAGCGTGCGTGAGACTACGCTCAAATTGCTTGATCTGCTCGATGATTGTGACCATTTTGTCCGCGATGTGTAAGCACATGCGAACGGCGAAGGCCCACGCCAGCAATGGGAGGTGGAATTTTCGATTCAGTCCGCTGCGAGGTCTCCCGAAACTGCGCAAGAACGGTACTTCAGCTTCACTGGCGTTGTTGGCACTGGATATGATACCTTCCAGATAGGCAAGGATTGTTGCTTGGAAAATTTGAAGATTGTTCCACTGCTTTTCTAGTTTCTGCAGCGAGTTGGCTGTGGCGACACCTCCATCTTCACCAGCGTTCTGAGCTCGCCGAAGGGCCACGGACACACTCGCCATTACTCGCTCCTGCAAGCCGATTCCGTGCGCGAAGGACTGTAGAAAAATTTCGAGGGTAAACCAATTCCACTGTTGTACAACAACGTCCAGATCGCTATCCCATGTCCCAAATGTTTGCTGACTCACTACATCTTCCTCATCTTCGTCTTCACTAGAATCGCTACTGTCGCTCCAGGAATACGACACAATCGCGTTCATGATGTTGTCTTGTCCCTTCCAGAAGAGCATTTCCAACGAAAGAGCCGCTGATATCGCGGTAGAAAGCGTTTGCAGCGGGAAAGAAGACATTGCCAGAGCAAACACGTTGAGAAAAGAAATCGCAATCACGGAGTTCGAGATACTTTTCGCTAAAAACCGCGGGCTCTTCAACATGTTGGACAACCACTGAAGGAGGAGTTTTTGCACGCTGTGAGAAGGGACAGCATCACAAAGCAGGAAACTTCGTGGCGACAAGCTTGGAGATGAAGTCCCACCAATTGTGTCTCGACCAATGGCACTACCGAATCCAGGAATTATTGGCTGCGAGGTCTGACGTGGTCTAGGTGCTTTGGAACTGTTGCGAGTACGCTGGTTGTGCGACCCCCAGCGGTTGCTCGAACGGGAAGACTGGGACACGTTACCGCGTGGTGAAGTCGCCGATGCGTTCTCTAGCGGTAGCTGGTACAGGGGGGCCATAACGTGGGAGACGACAACATCAATCCAGAACGAAGCAAGGTCAACTCCTGGCGTTTTTTGCAGCCCGGACAGTAACTCCCGAGTCGTTGGTAAGTCAGAGGGCACGGACGGCTCATGCCCGGAGCTGCCAGAAGGACGGTCTCTGTCGCCGCTACTGCCGCGTCTTCCGTTTGGACCTGGAGGGTCGCTGAACCTCCTGCGACCGTCCCGTGGGCGCGGTGCGTCCGGTGATGACCCCCTTCGCTTGCTGTCGGAGGTTTTGCTGGCCGTGGAACGAGGACTATCGGACTTGGGTGCATTTGGAGACGTTTCCAGCGCATCCTGGACGTGCTGTAATACGAGGGATATCAAAGCCAACTGTTGACTTGTACGAATCGCCTCAGCTGTGCTCTCTTCCGCGTTTAATTCACGTTCTTCATTGCCACGACTCGGGCTCCGTGTCGCTGCGTGAGCACGTGCACTGTCACGGTCGTCATTGGCGCGAAACGTTATGGACTCGGAAGTGAAGGGATGGCTCAGCACTGACTTTAACCCTCCACACCATTGGAGGCGCGACGTGTCGTATGTGAGGTGAGCCTGCGGTGCCTTCCTAGTCGCGGTTGACCGAGCAGTCGTCGAAGACGGTAGGGACTCGGAACGTCGGTAACCAGCACGGCCGCTGGACCGCAGGTGCGTTCGTGAGCGGTTCGCAAAAGACTTTACGTCACGTTGATCCTCCGTCCCGATGCACGGTAGGTACTTAAGATGGGCAGCCACCAACTGCGGCGTTGATCCGGGGGCAATCAGCTCTTGAATCATGGCCAGCGGAACTGTGAGCATTGTACGCGGAGCGGAGTTGTGGGACACTCTCGTGGTTGGCGAGTACCTCGACCGTTCGCGTTGTTGACCTAAATGACTACCGCTGAGCAAATCAACAAAACACAGCAACAGTCTCGCAGCGGCTTTTCGAACCGAAAAGTGGTGATCCTGGTGAATAAATGCGCCACAGAACGAACAAATGGCGCCATAATTCCAGCCATTTTGCACTTTGTTGGACACACTTTTGATCAAGTAGTTCATGAAAGTGATCAAACTCAGCACGAGAGGCACATCCACAACCTCTTCTTTTTGGAATAAGTTCTTGATCCCTGACTTCAGCTTCTTGCCGACGTCACCTTCACGGTGAGGATCGTCGCTGTAAGTTTCGCGAATCACCTGGTGAGTGTTGATCAGCACATCGAATATTTTAAGGTGGTACACCTTGAAGAGGACACCCCGGAACCTGCTGTAAGTGGGACCTTCTATGAACTTCACAAGGAACCTGAAACGATAAAATGGAGTTTTGGACTCGTTCAAGAAGCGCCTGGCATTTGGATCCAGCTTGGTGTCCGACTTGAGAAACTCCAGCCCCGAGTCGCCTCCGCCGTGATGCTTTCGCCGGGAGTTGTCCATGCTGCAATACCCTGACAACGACCGCGGACAATCACATGCCACTGGTCAGATAGTAGTCGAAGTGTAACTACATGGTGAAATGCGGCATGTTTGCCGGCAGTAGCGAGCAAATTTGCCGCGCTCCTGCGACAGACAGAGAAATGGTCGCCCAGTGGTCGACGCCGGCACCGATAGGGCGTTGAACGCGGGAATCAATGCACAGTAGGCAGGCACAGCCCGCGCAATCAAATTCCGCGAAAACCCGCAAAAAAGCCGCACAGAATGCTAGAGGAGAGTCGAAAGGGCTGCTTGATGCCACAATACAAAGCCTGATGTCAAGCTCCTGACGTGCCACGTGAAGATGCACTGTAACGAATGTGCCACGTTAATTATGTCGTGAAGCTAGCTTCGTCTCCCATCACTGGAAAAAGCGTCGCAGCGTCAAGATGTAACACGGGCACGACAACAAACGCGACTCCATCCACCCACCGCGGACACGGCAAAATGTACTTTGACATTGTGACATGTCCTTTACACTGCACGGCGGAGCTGCTCACGTGGGTGCACAGTGCCCGCGAACACAGCGTTTGCTTTTCCTCGCGAAACCGTCTCGCGTGCGATGTGAAGCTGTCTGTCTGCACACGCCGAGGACACTCCAACATCCCAACACCACGACCAACTACCGCGACTTTCGACCACTTCAACGACGAGGAACGACGAGGAACGACGAAAACGGCGACGAGGAACGACGAGGAGCGACGACGAGGAACGACGACGACGGCGAACTCTTCGACTCGAACGAATGACTTTCGCTTTGTTTGTGGTGACTCACTCGCACGAACGAACGAACGAACGAACGACCGAACGAACGAACTTCGACGGCTTCGCTCGACACGCTCCGTGAGCGAGAGTGAGTGAACTAACTAACTATCCATACCATAACTGTGGGTGGGTGAGTGAGAGGAGTGGTCATGACGCAGTCCATACGTCCAGCGACTGTCTGACCGACCGGCGGGGTGCCGGCACGCACACTCACTGCCGCAGTCGTCACAGTTCACAGGCTCACAGGCTCTCACTGAACAAAGATCGACGGTCGATGGCAGCACTATTGGTATCGACTTCAAACGAACTAATGCCTCCGAGAAACCTTACGTGACATGACGTGACGTGACGTGATGTGACGTGATGTGGCGTGGGGTCGGGGGAGGGCATGGAACGGAAAGATGGTTTGGAAGTGCCCGGACGTGGTCGGAAACTTGGAATTTCGTGGGGTAGACTCTACCTGGCCTTCGATGCTACAAATCATAAGAATTGCATGTAGTCCACCACTTTTATCATTAGCAGCTGTACCTGTGATGAAGTTTGCTTGATGAGATGTATTGGAGAATTGAATAATGGAGGCAGTGAAAAATAAAGGAAGCTTGTCAACGTTTGCATGTTGTTGTTTTGTGTGGTGCAAGATTACGGTGTTGTGTCGTGATGATTGTATCTGGGAAATGGCACACGACAATGGAGCTTCGCTTTCAGTTCGATCACGATTCGTGTCGTGATGCTGCCCGTGATGGTGCTGTAAAATCTCGAGTAAGAATTGGAGACACTGTACGAGCGATCACATAAGAAGCTGCCGTTTGCAACCTTCCTCTAACTACTACTTCGATTCTGTCGCCGAGGTCGGCGGAACCGATTCTTGGGCTTGGACCACCTCCACTGCGTGATTGCCTTGCGGGGGAGACTTCGGGGAACCAGCAACGTGAATTAAGTGTACCTCGTTGAACACTTCGACACGAGTTTCTTCGACGAAACCGAGTGATCTGAAAAGGCGCATAGACGGCTCGTTGTGCAGTTTGATCTTCGCGCGGAAACGTTGGACGCCGAGATGCTCCCGCACGACGCGCATCATCGTCAATACTGCTTGCGACGCCAATCCTTTTCTTCTGTGCTTGTGCTCGGCTACCATCACGTCGATTTCGACGGTATTCTTGTCATCCATGTCGTTGAAGAATATGTTAATGTCACCGGCCATACCGGCCAAGTCAGAAGTTTCGTTCCGGGTGGTTCTATCAGTGATTATGAACGTCAACTTCCCGACATCTTCATACCAATCGTACATCATGGAGACTTCTTCTTTCAAGCTTAGGGGCTCCGATGCCGTCATTTGAAGAATATAAGGATCTTGCATCCATGCCTACACGAGCAGCAACACAAACAGGAAAAATGTCATATGCCGGTTGATGCAGCAAAATATGTCCAGTGGCTACTTGCGTGGTATTTTGCGACGTGGTCGAGCTGGTACGGCACCAGCACAACGCGGTCAGACACGAAACTTGTGCATTTCAGCGCTCGAATAATTTTGCTGCGCTCTGTAGAGTCACTGGTGATGCTGGACTGTAACACACTGCCATCGAAGCGTTGGGAGCAATGCAGGCGTGGTACTCCACAGTCCGTGTCTGTAGCTGGCCGTAAAAGTGCCGAAAACCGATCCCCGGCGCATTGAAAACACGTTGTTTCCGAGGCTTCATCCCGACTTGCAGCGATGAACCCCATTGCAGGGAAGAAAGCCATGGCCGCTTCATTCCATTCCTCAACAATCGCGTCGAAGTGGTGACATCCATAAACGAAACTCGCGTATTGCGCAAGGAGACGGACCGCAGCACGCGCAAAGCCTCGCCGCCTGTTGGCCGGATCGCCAACAAGAATTTCAATTTCTGCCCGAGGGAACTCAGTGTAACCTTGAACGGGGTCACAACTGGACTGCGGAATGAGGAGATTTACTTTGCCGACGCGCCTTGATGAATCGACTCCAGCCCTGGACTCGACTGTAGAGAAGATGAATGTTTGCTTTTGCCGACTGGCCTTTTCCTGCTGTTGGGCCCGACGCTCGTCCGCAATCTCACCGCTGTTGCCGAAGGTGTCCTGCAGTTCTTCATCTTCTGCGAACCACCGCGCAACAGTGGCAA
>ENA-OWNT01003500-OWNT01003500.1-seawater-metagenome-genome-assembly--contig:-NODE-3500-length-14709-cov-4.841375_pt1 | contig 14709 bp, 8 predicted proteins | sample MGYA00238136_ERZ651165 | MGnify/ENA primary metagenome ERZ651165 (study PRJEB26861, sample SAMN08777766) | seawater metagenome | isolation source: coastal seawater | place: USA: Florida | collected...
AGGAACGAAGGAACGAAGGAACGAAGGAACGAAGGAACGAAGGAACGAAGGAACGAAGGAACGAAGGAACGAAGGAATGCACGACAACAACGACTGCACTGACGACGAAACTCTCCATTTCCCCGGCATCCGACGCCTCATCACTGTGCACAACCGCCACAACGTTCGACTGATTGACTGCCTTTCCATTTACAGTGCCTGACTGCGAAGACGACGCTTCCAACCGACGAATGGCCGTCACGCGAGGTCCTACTTCAGTGACTGGACGGGGAACAAAGTGACTGATTGAGTGACGTCGTCGTCGGTTTCTACAAACAATCGCTGTCATTCCTTCCTTCCTTACCTTCAGTCCCCACCCAACTCACTCACTCACTCACTCACTCACAATCTGAGATATTCCGCGTAATTCCCGAATACGGATACAGGCCACAGTCATCTTAATACTCAGTATCACCCACATACGGGAATACACTCATATACCTTGCCCCAACCAACAACCGGCCCCGCACACACACACACAGTCACTGAATTCACTCACAGTACTGAAAATAGAGTACTTTGGTCACTGCATGGCAGTGGAGCGAAAGTACCTTTTTACTGGAAATCCCGCGCTGGCGCGAGCCGAGGCGTGACTCAGTTGTCCCACCGCGCTGCGAGTGCCGCGGAGTGCCGTCTCGGGACTGACCGACCGACGAAAGTGGTAGTGTACAGAAAATGTACACCTTAACCGTACATACAAACGTTCACTCACATTCAGTGGTTGAAGTTGGGTGTACGGTGTGTACACTTTATGTACACTGTATGAATGGAATGGAGTGATTTTAAAGCGGGAATGGTGGAACAGGAGTACGGAGTGTGGTACCGCGGACGACGGGATGTGGAGATAATGAAGGAGTGGACGCTGATGAGTTTGAGTTTGTAAACCACTCACTCGATGTCAAGTGGTTGGTTCAGTGGTTAGTTATCCACTGAAGTGGTACGAATGAATGGTCTGAATGGTCGATGTCGTCCACTCCATTGGGCTCATTTGACCACTCAATGTGAAGGCAACCAATGTGGCCAATGAACGCCGTCGTTGTTGGCCATTCGTCGTCGTTCGTCGTTGCTTCGTTGCTTCGTTGCTTCGTTGCTTCGTTGCTTCGTTGCTTCGTTGCTTCGTTACTTTTGACGGCGAGAGCCAAAGAATGATTGCTGCTGTTGGCGTTGTTGGTGGCGTTGTTGGTGGCGGTGGTAATGCTTGGAGGAGGGAGTAATGTTGGCCTGCTGCCTGACTGTGTGTTTTGTGTTTTGGAGGGAACTTGTTGTGATGCTGCACGAGATTGCGTCGCGATGCCTTTCGTGACGGACTTCTTGTGTCAGCAGCGTTCTGTATTGCTGAGAAACTGTGCTGCCGTACATTTTCTGTTTTTTTTTTTCTTCTCGTATTTTGTCTGTCCGTGGTGACATGCCAGTTGGGACCACGATCCAACGCCGCCACTGCACTTTCCTGAACATGTGAGCACGACAGCAGGTACGGGAGGAGGACCGCGCCCATCCCGCGACACCATGGCTGAGACAACGACTAGCGTTGACATGGATGGACAAGAGGTCGTGTCGGACGCAGCCGGTGAATACGTAGGGGAGCTCGAGAGTCTCTTTTGCGGGTTTCAGGACGGTGCTTACGAAGAGGAGGAAGACGAGTTCATTACCCTTGCCGATCACGGCGCCGCTCTTCACTCGCTGAAGTGCACCGACGTGTCCGCTGAGCGTGATGGTGAAGACCCGCGCTTCCGCGAGGTGGAGCTGCAATTTCATCAAGACCTCGCCTTGAGGAAACGTGTGGTGGAGGACGACGACGTGCGAGAGGGCCTCAGCGAGACTGAATGCGAGAGTGCCACCGGCGCAGTGATATGGAACGCCGGCGTGATTCTAGGAAGGTACTTTCAACACAGAGCGATGACGGATCCCGCGTTTCGTGGGTTCTTGGCGAAGAGCAACTGCATTGAGCTCGGAGCTGGCACGGGACTTTGTGGAACCTTAGCTGCAGCGAGCGGCGCACGAGTTGTACTGAGCGACCGGGCCGAGTTGCTGCCCCTCCTTCGCAAAAACGTTGTTCAAAATATGCATAGCATAGCGACTTCCCGCATCCGAGTGTGCGAGTACAACTGGGGTGGGTCTTTGGATGCGTTGCGAAGTCTAGACGCAACGGATACGGCATACGTGGCCGAAAATGCACCACACTGCGCCGATTTCAAACCGGCGTACGATGTCATTCTCGCGGCAGACTGCGTGTATGACTTCAAGGGCATCCAGTGTCTCCTGGCTGCGTTTCGAGACTTGTCGCACCCGCAGGGAGGTGAGTCGACAACTCGCATTTTCATGGCGTACGACACCGCGATCGGGCACGTGGAGGTGTACAAGGACTTTTTCCGTGCAGCGCGACGCGCCGGACTCGAACTCAAACTGATTGCGCGGGAAAACCTCGGGCCATTCCGCAACTTGGAGTCCGTGAGCATCTACGAATGCTTCCAGAAAACAGAGACGCCTGCTCCTGCGACACAGTCGCAAGATGCCCAAAATAGCAGTGCAGCAGCTGTTCAATCCTGTGATGCTGGAGGTGGCGCTGCCACCAGCAGCTCGAAATCGAATTGATTCGCCATTGTCTTGCTGAAACTAAATTACATACATATATGGTTAAAGGCAGTGATTGGAGTACCCGGTGTGCCGAGTTTGCTACGTGCGCCTGGTCCGCCGACGCTTCGCCGCGCCGCCACGTGAGCTTCTCTCCACAATTTGTTCCAACGATCGGTATTTGCTCTTTTGGGACACCAATTCTTCGTACAACGATTTCGCCTGTGTCGTAACAATCGGTCAGAATGTGCGTCTGCTGTGACCTGCTGTGCTTGCTCCCTCGCTCACGAACCTTGGCCTTGAGGGCGTTAATCGTGGCTGCAGAGTCCCCAGCGCTTAGGTTGCCGGTCTTGCTTCTCCTCACTTCTTCTTCCAAGGTGGCATTTTTGGAGGCAAGCTTTTCAATCACGCAGCGGTGGGCCTACAACGAAGCCGGTATGGATTGGCAGCGCACGATGATCGCAGTCGGAAGGCGGCGAGATAACACTGTGTAGTCACAAGCAGAGTAGACTCACGCACCTCTTCCTGCTGTTGAGCTTTCAGAAGCTGTTGCTGTAGTCGTTTCGTGTGAGCTCGAGTTTTGCCGAGGGACTTTACAAACTCAGAGTGTTGGCGGGCCTCGTCTTGTCGATGGTTTCTCTCTTGCTGCAGCTCCGAAATCAGCTGGTCCTGTCGATTTTGCAACTTTTTTATTTTCTCATCGCGCTGACTTTCGGACTCGGTGAGGACGGCCATACTAACTGCGGCTTCTTGCTGCTGACGCAACGTGTACCCGGCTATCTGGCGTTCATTGCTCGCATTCTGAAGTTGTAAAATCTCCACCTCTTCTCGTAGTTTTTTGTTTTCATTTTCCAAATCAAGGAGTGCAGTGGCCACTTTTTTGCATGACTCTTCAATGCTACGCCGCATTTTCTGCATGCCTTCTGCATCATATGGCTTCTTCATGACTCCACTCAACAATGTGGGTGGGCTTGGTTGCTGCTACTAAGTCAAATCTGTGTCAAGAAACTACAGAGTTTGTGTGTCAAAACTCTCTAATTCTTTTTTGAGCAAAAGTCGCCAACCACAAATACGACGGCAGGCCCAACCAACACAATTCACACTCTCGATTCCAACGAACACAACGTACTGCCCCGAACAAAAGTACGGCGGAATGTATTTCTAATTATATACCACGTGCACCAACAAGTATCGAGTAGTTGTGCACGCGCAACCTACTCGGCACACACAAACATTCTTGAACACCACAACACAGTTTCTGAAGCCACCGTCAGCAGTAAGTCACGGCACAGTCGACATCAAGGGCGGCAACCGCGCCAACAATGACACGCCTCCATCGAGCGTGTCGACACGCTCCCGACACGCTCACGAGCGTGTCAGAATTTGGCGCGCGCCATTAGTGACAAATCGCTGGAGGGATGCTTTGGTTTTGCATAGCATGTTCTGGCAGTAAAGCACGTTGTTGTGGTGGAAAGGCGGTGGGCGACACGACGATGGACACGAATTCGGACGTTTGTGGCGAAAGGTTTAAACTGTTATGCAGATTCACTTCCATGTTTAAAAACTGAAAGATCAATGGACAACGATGCGGAGAAAACCAATGGAAATTGTGGAGAAACTTGTGAAGAAATGCAGGTTTTACTTCGCCACGTCGTTCCAGCCGATGGACGTCACGTCATAGACAGTCCGCTTTAACTTCGGCGGCAGGTCCGATTCGAAATTGACTTTGCCTGCTCTTGTGTCAGTGATCAAGCCCATGCGATGCAAATCTGCGAGTCCACGGACGAACCGACTTTGCAAGGCAGACTCTGTTTGGAGGCAATGACGAAAATCATCCTTCGCCGTTAAACCTTGTAGCTGGGAAGGTCTCCATCTTTGCAGCTTCCACACAGATATCGTAACTTCTTCAGAGCATCTGCCATTGTCCGCGGCACGGTCTGATCTGCTCGGACTCTGCGAACTGCTACTGCTACTGCTGCTACTGCTGCTGTTGCTGCTCGGCAGAACAGACAAGTTGTTGCGCCTTGGAGTGAGCAATCGACTTTCTCCGCAAAGAAGTACAACGCAGGTCAAGTCGTCTACATTCACCGACGTCACAACACCAACACGGGATTGCTGATGCCCACTGCGCTTCTTGTGCTTTCGTCTCGATGTCGGAAGTTGCACAAACCAGTTCTTACGAACGAAAAACGGCCATCGATCTGACGCCCGTTTGGTTTTCTTACCCCGGGATCGTTTCGCTTGACCCGCACTGTCACGGTGCGCCGCAATCTCGTCCTTGCTCAGCTTCCAGCGTCCAAGCTCTGGCAAACGTAGTTGAGAAAGTGGTTGGTTTGGCTTCTCGTCTCCGTCGTCGAATGCGATGCCAACGGCTGACGGTTGTTCGGTAGCTGAGGTAGAAGCACCTTTTTGAGGACTTTGCGGAGGGCTACGACGTTGGGCAACGGAAGAAGTGCCCGCAGCGGCAGGGTCGGCATCCAGCGCCTTCGTAACGCCGGGAAACCATGCAAACTTGTCGTCGCCGATTGGCCATTCACCTTCGACACGCCATCCGAACCCACAACGATTCTGCACGGACACCAGCTCATCGAAACCCATCCGAAACTCGCGGCCACTCTCCAGCTTGATTAAAACAGTGTCATCGTCGTACACATTGGCGATGATGCCATAAAAGCAATGGAAATCTGAAGGAAGCAGTTTTGGTAGAGGAACTTCGGTGTCCAAAGAACCATCACAGGGTACAAGCACGTGCATGCCGAGTGCATCCACACGGTGAAAGTGCTGAAAGAACGTAAACCATTGGCTTGTTGAAATGGTATTGCCGCTGGACTGAAGGAACATCGCCAAAATTGAAACGTCCGGGGAGACGGCAGCTGGAACAGGAGCACCCGCTCGCTGACTGGACTTTATTCTCTTTTGCAGCATGTGCGGTAATTCGCCAAGAATTGTATGCGCTCCTTCATGCGATTGGTCGCTGCTGGTGGGATTGTTATCAGAGCCGTTGTTCGAGGATGCTGTTGTGGATTGGGCAGGGTCGGCTGGTGATACTCCCCACGGTCGCACGAGCATGCGAAAGTAACGATGTCGATTTGTGGCGTAGTTGTCGAGAATCTTGAGCATTTCTTCCTCGACATCGACGCCAGACATCTTTTGCAGAGAGCTCGTTTTTAACTGGTCAAATGTGACACCCTCGTAACAGGCTAAGCAGGACATGGGCTGCATCCAGACAGAAGCAAATACTTCGAAGAACAGAAGCATCAATTCACTCGTTGTCAGCTCTGAAAAAGCACGCTGGCCCCTGTGTCTCGCCGGGCGAGTCGAATTCGCACTTGATTGTTCGGGCCGCAAAGACGGTGAACTCGTTTCTGTGACGGTCGCAGTCAAAGCCTTTTGGCCACTCGGCACGCCGATTGCACTCGGCGTGGTCGACGGTTTGCGTTTGTGAGACGGAGAATTCGCAGCTTCTGCAGAAGTTGGGCCGCGCTTGGACCGAGCCTCACCCATCTTTTTCTTGGCAGCCAGCAGCTGAACTGTTGAAGCATTGCGGAACAGCGACGAAGAACCACGACGTCGCTTTGTGGTCGCAGCGAGATCGATATCTGAAGTCGAACTCCCGGCAGGGACAGCGGCTGCGGCAACTGCCGCCCGCGTAGTCCCGAGAGTCGGCCGTACAGGGCCCAACGCTGCAGATCTTGCGCGATCAAAGTCCTTTCGCGACATGGTGACAGGCTCACGTGTGGGACCCGCCGCGGCCGAATGTGAAGCGCGGTGCGAGGAACTTGGACCCAAGTCAAAACTCCTTGTTCGCCGAGGACGACGCGCAGATTTTCGAGACAGTGAGCGCAATATTGCTGCTTCTCGGAAGAAAACACTGTGCGAAGACTCCACATTCACGTCAACGCGGTGCGATGCTGCAATGGCACTGCACGTGAGATCCGGGCGAATGGACATTGTGGCTGTTATGTGAAGCGTAACATGCGGCTCGAGCTTCATGCTTGCCGCATTAGTTGGCGAGCTCTCTGAGCCGAAGGCTACGGTGACAACGTCGCCGGCTTCGAGGGTGGCTTCCTCGAACCTTTCAAGCAGCCGACTTTGCAGCCGGACTTGACTGCCAGCGGCTCCACGAATGGGCGCTGCAAGGCATCGCACCATCAACTGTTGTCTACCACGACAGAGATGGCGTTGGTAAATCTCGAAACAATTTTGTGGTTTTGGACGGTCGCATTGTTCCCAATCGGACACGATGCAGAAGTAGCATGGATGTTGGCTTTCGCCATCAACTTTGGTGCCGAACACCCATCGCACCGTTGGTGTCGCTGGGATGGCTTGACTCCAAGTGCCTCCAGTCAATTTTGTCTCGTTGATGGCTTGGCAGAATGCCTTGTTGCGAGAGACTACTTCCGTTATGGACTGTGGATGTTGCCACAGCTTTGCGGCATTTGCCGAAGTGAATGGAAGGTCTTTTCGGCACGCAAGGCACGAACACTGAAAGCGGCAGATTCCGTGGCGTGAGGGCGTTTTGCGAAATCCAATTGGGTCTGACTCGCTGTCTCCTGGGCTGGACACAGCTTGATAGTTGCCACTAGGCGCATCCAAGTCGACAAAGTCGAGCGGGACAATCTCGTTGTCGAGTGGCTTTGTCAGCATGGTTTGATTGACGACTACTTTTGCGAGGACGATCAGCTCACACTGCACACAGTCGAAATGCAATCCTTTATCTTGCTTGTCGAATAGGTCATTCGACGACTCCTGCCTCGCTGAGTTGTGGTCGTCGGAGTCGTCATCGGCTTTCGACACGACGTAATCACTGCATGGAAATCCCTCCAGATACTCGGCACATTTTTCTAAGAAAGTCTGCACCACGTTGCGAGGAGGTGTTTGGTCTGCAGACGCTGCACTCTTGCTGTTCGCGGCAGTTTCCATGGCAGAATCAACAAGACGCTGCAATTTGGAACGGATCGGCGTGAAGATACTGCGGACATACTGCGGTGCGCGCTTGCCGCCGCTGCCTGCGCCGTCAAGCGTGGCAACGAACACGTCACGAAGGAATCCCTTTTGACGCAGAGGGCTCGCATGCAGTAAGTAGTCGTGGCCGATCCGAACGAACGCACCAACGGCAAGTCGACGCAGAAAACAATGGTCGTAGGCAGCTCGAATCCATTGCGTTAGATTCTCCCAGCCCAGCCGCCGCTCCGTGACTCCACGACAGGTTTGGGAAGTGTTGGCTGGCCTCTCCACCCACGGCTGGGATCCAAAGTAAATTTCTGACACTTCGGAATCTGGGCTATTTCCAGAAGCTCCGAGCACTGCTAAATGGCTGGTTACGCACTTCAATTCCTGTTGCACAGACTCCAAGTTCCTAAGACCATCAACCACTAGGCCCTTGCGCAAATAAGAGGACAGTCGCTCCTGGAACACCAAATTCGCACATCACACGCACACGCATGCGTCAGAAAGTGAGTCTGTTTGTTGAATGACCAAGCTCATATGACAATGAATGAGTTGGGGCTTCACCTTCAAAAATTGCAATGTCCGTCGCCCACGAAGCCATTGCTTTAACGACATTTGGTATTTGTCACATGCCTCCTCGGATGGCGACATCGATGGCAACTCACGCCCAGATTTGATGTCGACGTTAATACTAGACAAGATCGAGTACTCGTTGAAGGCATACCCATGCAAGACGAGAAGCTTCAGCTTTCGTAGAAATGCACCCGCCGAGAACGATTGCTGGACGAAGTCCGTGTACAAATATTGCAGCGTGGAACGGCGAAACTCGAGCGCGATGCTAGCCTAAGATGCAATTTCGCCGGACAGCATTTAGGACATAGTCTATCCGCATTTACATCGCGGGGGAATGGTTGCGAAAACAAACACGCACCATGGCACCAATAGGATCTGGATCAATAACAAGTGTCCGGATCAGGTCCAAGATGGCTTTGTGTGGGTTCGTCAAGTTGAAGTAATTCACGTGAAGTGATGGTGCAACAGTCCGAAGGGATCGAGCCAGCAGCGGAGTTGAATGGGCCTACAAATAAAAATTGGACCCACAGCGAATTAGCACCAAGACACTGGCTCGCATTGGTCAATTGATGGTAAATGTGTGCGCTTACCATAACTAAAACGAACGGAACTCCAGCGAGTTGCACCCGGAGCATCTCCACGAAGCGCTGCATGATGATATCGGGGATGATTTCCGACTCCGTCAGAATGATTACCAGGGGCGTTTTGGGTGAGCATAGGCTTCCGGACGCGGTGTCGCCAGAGCTACCATCGTTGACAACAGTTTCAGTGTACCACTGGTGAACGTCATTGGCAAGCATGATTGCGCTCGCGTGGGTCAAGTATTGCTTCGCAAACTTGATGTCAGCTTCAGTTTGGCGCGGGGACGCGGGAAGCAACTCGTTCGAACCACTCGCGCTGGTGCTGCGACTAAGCCGCAAAGGATACCGCGAGTCGCTTCCTGAGTCTGTTCCAGAACCGTCGGCGGAATGCCGCCGTTGCCGTAATGGACGCCTCCGCGAGTCGGCCTCCACATCACTGCCCGAGCTTGTCCCTTGGCCGACCGGCCGAAAACCTCGACTGCTCCGCATTCTCGACCGCTGCGTCGTGTTTGAAGAAGACCGTGGCAAGGATGGCGACGAGACACGTTCCGTGGATTCTGATCCAATGACTCCATACCCTTCCATAACAATCTCGAAAACATCCTTTGTTGTCTGGACCAGGCCACCGGCGACGTGGACAACGAATGAGGTGCTCTTGGACGCCAACGTAGCGGCCAGGGGGTCCAGCCAAAAGCTGTTGTCGCCGAAACTGACGCCAATGTTGATATGTGCGACGGGAACGACGCCTAAGTGCACGAGGGGAAAGTCTCCGGTCACGCTGGCATCGACGAATGCGCAGATGTCGTCAAACACGCGATTGTTGATGGAATCAAACATGTTGTGAAACTTGGACTCGATGTGTTGCCAATGCTTTTGAAAGAGTTTCAAGCGCCGGCCACGTGAGCCGTGGCCCAATTTTGCGAAAGCCCCTCCAAACAGAGGGTCGAAGCGCGATTGATTGCGCAACGACCCTTTGCGATGCACCCGTATGCATTTTTTCTCGGCGGAGTGCGCGGCAGCGTCCTGCGACGAAGAGTCCGACATTCTGTCTAGGTTACTTGGTTCATCGCCGCGGCATCACACTTCTGAGTGCGTGCGTTTCGTGGAAGAAATACTAACGTGTCCAGCAAATATATTCTCTTTTTGATGAGTGGCACACGCACGCTCAGTTTCACTTTGTGAAATCATGGAGATGTTGTTTGTGACTGTGACCACCCGAGTTCAAAACGTGCATTCATTCGTCCAACTTCCACCACACACAGATGCTCCCACCAACACCTCGACCCCATCCCACCCCACGTTCACAACAACAATAACAACTCATGCCCCTTCCTCCAACACACACACACACACACGCGCGCACGCACGCACGCACATATATCGAAGCAGAGTTGACAACACGCAAGAGAAAGGGTCGCAAGCAAACACACAACGAAGTGGAGGGAACCGATTCAAATAATCGCTGTCGTCGTTCAAATGTTCGTCGTCGTCGCCGCCGCCGTCGTCGTCGTTGTCGTTGTTGTTGGCTGTGGGAGCTGATTGCGGGGTCACTGTCAGCGGCCACCCCAACTCACCCACTGTGGCACTGTGGCGCTACGCGCGCCTGCGTGCGTTGGCACTTCAGGGCCAGTAACGTCACCTCCCTCCAACGTGTTCCTCTAACTGGTTCCGTCATGCATAGAGATTCACGTGGAACAGCATGTGTCCTGTGTGCTCGACAAGGGTTTGGTAAGTGTGTCTGTGAGGAGTGGTGGTTGGGAGATGCTCTGTGTGAGTGTGTTGGGATGGACGCACCAGCTCACGTATGGCAGTGGCAGAATGGCGGGAAACGGCGAGCACGGAGCACGGAGCACGTAAGCTCCGAGACGCCGCACTAAGTCCGCCGGGCAGTTTCCAAACACTTGTATCACTGGCGTAGGCTGCAACGACAATACGTGTTCGCGCATCTCTGTGAGTTTGTCGAGACGTGCTTCCGCGTTCACTGGGAACAGGTTTGAATTTTTCGGCATGGCGAGTGACGAACACTGCCGACCCACGCGTAGTGCCAAACAAATTTGTAAACTAAATAACAACGACCTAAAATATTTTATACGCGGCCATACCACGGCTAAGTGGTCACCACTGACAATTTGATAGTCCCGGACAGACAGAGTTTCGAACCGGCAACGCCAGGTCCACTGTTTGTGCGGGCACGAGACTTCCTCGCCGCGATCGCAGTTGGAGAATTCCCAGGGTCCCGCTCACCAGGACCGGGCGATCCGGGCACTCCTCGACCGGCGTCTGAAGAGTCAAATCCTCCCATTGTACTGCTGACGCTGTTGCTGCGAATTGGGAGCCCGTCCATGAGAAGGAAACCTTCAAAATGGGTTTCTTTGTTGTTGTCCAGGTTTCCCAGCGGCACAGTGGTTTGCGCGAGAAGACACTTGCCATCCGGCCCTTGCCTGAACCGCACGCTGAGGAGCAAGTGGAACTGCGAAGCAGACTGGAAAGTCCTCCAAGTCCAACGGCAGGCCTCAGGAGACTGCAGGCTCTCTCCCACAATGCGGTAATGGTCGGACGGGATCAATTTCGAAGCAGCTGCGAGCGGGGCTCCGTTGTCGACATTCGCACTTTCCGAGCCACCAGTTCCGCTGCGACCTCGGGATCCGCTCGGCGCTCGGGGAGTCGCCAACGTGCTGGGGGTCGAAGTCACGGTGTCGGCATGCATAAGGTTGGACACATCCTCATAGGGTGCCGGAAAGACCAACTGCACCTCTTCCACTTCTCCAAGCCAGTCGTAGTCGCCGTTTTTGGGCCGCACCACCTCCAGGTGTCCTATGCACATCGACATGAACACTTCTCGTGGACTGTCGGCAACTGGGTCTGGGAGCAACGGCCCTCGCCGACTCAGGAGCCGGAAACCGGCAAACACAGGTGAGTGATCAGAGGCTGACATCACTGGCCCGTCGTTGATGGCACGGTATTCGTGAGCCACCGACTTCTTCTTGCCTGGACCGTCGTTCTGTCGAACCACAGCGTCGTACTCCTCCGCCGCCAGCGGTTCCAGCACGCTGTGCTCGTCGTTCGGGAGCCACAGCACTCTGTCACACCACCCGGGGACTCTGTCCTTCGGCTTGGATTTGCCGATGCTGTAGAAGGGGAGGTTCCTCGATGTTTTGTAGGTGTCGAGCAGCCAATTGCCATTAGAGAAGTCCGTGACTTTGGGTCTGTTTTTCTTCTTCTTGTACGTGGGGTAGAAATCGTCCACCATGTAGGGTTCGCGGAACCCGTGAAACGCCATGCCGGCCGCCTGATCACGCCGCAGCGAGTCGTGCTCGGCGAAGCAGCGCCGCATGGACTGGTGGTCGACCAGCATGCTGAGAACCTCATCACAGGACAGCCCCGCGATGCGGTAATTCAGGTCGCCCATCCACACGAGCTGATGGAACTGCCCAACGACGCCGAGGCCGACACCCTTGCAACATGTGAGAGCCTCCCCGAGTTTGCCCACCAACGTTCGAAACTGCTTGACACGCTTCACTGGGTCGAAGGCTGCAAGGTGGCAGTTCACGAAACACACCGTGACTCCGAACAGCAGCATCACAAACGCCACGGCACCCTTGGAGCCCATCGCCTCCCCAACCGCTGCACACTCGACAATCTGGCACGATCCGTTCGCGATCAGCTCCCTTCGCACGTAGCATGCGATTCCTGTGAACTTGACGTTCAAGATGGCTCCGTCGCCACGTCCACTGACACGGTCCACGATGCTGCCGGAGCTCGAGCGCAGCGGCACGCGCTGCAGGCCAAGTCCTGCCAGCCGCACGCTCACGGCGTCGAAGACGCCCTCGTTGATGCCTTCTTGAATGCCGAGCACGTAGATGTCATAGCCCGCGGGGACAAATTCTCGCAACAGGTGGGCTTTCTCGCCGGGGTCCGTGATGCCCGCGAATGGGTCAATGAACTGCACGTTCCAGCTGCCGGTCCAGATGGTGGCAGACTTGATGCCGGTGCGCACCTCGCCAGGGCCGCTGTAAAACGAAGAGTCGAAGACAAATTTCGGTGTCGATGGGAGCGGGGGCAAAGGCCGATTGGGCTTTGTAGGATGGGCCAAATTCAAAGATATCCCAGTGGCCTCCCGCGATGGCGCTGCGGCGTCTTCGGATGACGCGTCGTCGTCGCTGTCGCCGCCCACAAGACTCCCACGGAGGTTCGCCGTGGGAGTCTCGACCGCACTGTGTTCGCTGTCGTCGCCCTTGCGCTGTCCCTCAGAGTTGGCAGCGGATCGACCGACCGAAATGTCGGAAGGCACTCGAGTCAGGCGAAGAGCTTCCACTTCGGCTTCCAACGCCGCTTCCAACTCGACGGCCGGCGAAAGCGCGAGCTGCAAACTGTGAGGTCGTGTCTCGGCGGCTTCGCCGTCGCCAGATGTCGGGGACGTCTCCGTCTCTGCGCGAGGAGATGCGGCGCTACCGCTACCGCCATCGCTAGTAGTACCAGAAATACCAGCAACCGCACCCGGCCCGAGATGATCCTGGAGACTCCCAAATGTTTTGACGAGGTATCCCAGCACGCTGGTGTGCTGCTTCGACCGGAGCTCCATGCGGTCGAAGAAGTCAGCCTCCACCTGGCCCGCCCGCACCCGAGCTGCCAGCGCACGGTTGTTCTCACGCAAAGCGTCGTTGGTGCTTCTATAAACATTGTTCATCTCCTCCAGAGCAGCTACACGGACGTGGAATGTTCGCTCGTACGCTTGCAAGGCTTGCTCGTGAGCAGTGTCCCGGAGCTGTAGTTGCTCTTGCAAGCGAACAAGCTGCGCCTCTGCCTTCGAAGCACGGAGCGCGCTTGCCTGCGCTTCGCGTTCTGCTCGCCGCAGCTCCTCGTCTTTACGAGCCACGCAAGCCCGAGCAGTGCTGACTTGACTCGCGCTAAGCGCTTCGAGCCACGAGTCTCGCTCTTCGGCGGAAGCCGCGGACATGAAGTACATGCGGCCATCGCCGGTCGTGATGGTGAACACGAACGCATGACCTTCGTAGGAACCGGGGCTGCTCACGGGGCTGTCGATCGCACCACTCGGGCTGTCTGGATCGACGCCGTTGTCGCCGTAGACCGCGAAGCTGCATCGTTCCAAGAACACCAAGCCGACGGCGGTGGAAGGATCGCGCTGCGCCTCGCAGTAAAACAGCACGTTGGCGTTGAGGACGAAGAAGCGGCGTTTCCAGGTCTTGCGTTTGTTGCCTCGCTTCACGAGCCATCCCTCTTTCAACGAAGTGCCCGAACACGAGTACTTGCAGAAGTGGTAGAACTGCTCTTCCGGAATCTTCGCTCCGGAGGAGAACATCGCGGCACGCGGTCGGCGGACACACGCGTTTTTAGTCTATCGGATCCGCATGAGGTGAGCGGCAACTATTCCATCGCTTGTTTGGTGGGGAACAACCGGCAATCACATCTCGCACGTGAAACCGCGGGTCATTTGTAAAAAAATGGGGGAACGGAAACAAAAAAGCTGACCAAGACTGCGCAGCGGAGACGAAGCACCACAGCCTCCCTCAGTAACAGCAATGCAACGAAGAGTCGTTCGCTCTGCGGAGTTCACCAACTGCCACACGTTGCCGTGTCGTTCGAACGTCGTTCGTTCGCTTCGTTCGTCGTTCGTAACGTTGGGCGTCAACCAGTCATCGCCACCTAGCTATGACAAACTTCGTTCCCCGTTGCGATGCCTCGTTGTTTACTCACTCCTTCGGATGCATTCGGTGTTGTACATCGTTCATCGTCCTTCGTTGGTCATTCCGCCATTCCATTGTCGTGTGGACGAACGAACGAACGAACGAACTAACAAACTAACGAAGTGACGAACGAACGAATGAATCATTCCGTTGTCGAATGAATGAACAAACGAACAAACGAACAAACGACCAAACTGACAAACGAACGAACGAACGAACGAACGAACGAACGAACGAACGAACGAACAAACCAACGAACAAAAGAACAAACGAACAAACGAACAAAAGAA
>ENA-OWNT01003501-OWNT01003501.1-seawater-metagenome-genome-assembly--contig:-NODE-3501-length-14707-cov-16.028025_pt1 | contig 14707 bp, 12 predicted proteins | sample MGYA00238136_ERZ651165 | MGnify/ENA primary metagenome ERZ651165 (study PRJEB26861, sample SAMN08777766) | seawater metagenome | isolation source: coastal seawater | place: USA: Florida | collected...
CTAGCCCCCAATCCGGCCTTTCTTATCATCCGGAGGGGATGATTCCGGGTTGAGGGGCAAAGAATTGTGGGATGGAGAGAAACGGACAGGTCGATCCCCCCGGCCACGCCGGGACCTCATTCACCCGTCAGCACTGCAGCACGCAAGCCGCCCCGCCAGTCCCAGTTGAGGCGAAGTGTTCTGCGGGCCGACAGATCACCCTGTGTGGATGGGGTGTGGCAAGCACACCGAGTGGACAATCAAAACTGTCACGATCCAGCAGTCTGGCCTTCATGGATGCCTTGATGACGGCGCTGACTCATCCAAACGTCGCCTGTGACAACGTGCCGGGGCGACGAGTTGCTACATAGGCGGAGCCCCTCATGTCTCTCCACGATCAGTCCCCGAGCTCCAGCAGCCCGGAACAGGAAGAAATACTGCGGCTGCGGGCGGAGGTTGCCCGATTGCAGCGTGAACGGGACGACGCCCGAAAGGCTCGCCCGAGGCCAGCCGGACCGCGTCCGGGACTGGCTCGCCGGATCATAGCGATCCTGCTGGTCGTGCTGACTGCCGTGCTGGCCTTCGGCGCCGTGCCCGCAATGTATTTGCGCAGCGAAGTCCTCGATACCGATCGCTACGTGGCCACGGTGGCGCCTTTGGCATCGGACCCGGCGATCCAGGCCGAGATCGCGGACAAGGTCACGAATCAGATCACCGACGCCGCGGATTTCGAGACCATTACCCGGGATGCGCTCACAGAACTCAGTAAAACGGCGCCGCGCGTGGCCGCAGTGATCACCGGGCTGGCTCCGGTGATTGCGGAGCAGACTAAGAACCTCATTCATACGGCCGTGTCCAAGTTCGTGGCGACACCACAGTTCCAGGATCTTTGGATCCAGGTAAATCGAGTGGCACATCAGGGACTCGTCAACCTTGCCACGGGCAACACGGGCGGCACAGTCAATATTGACCAGAACGGCACAGTGACGATCTCCACCAAAGAGATCATTGCCCGGGTCAAGACTGCCCTGGTCCAGCAGGGGGTCGGCATCGCCGCCAGGATCCCGGATATTGACGCGCAGATCACCTTGTTCCAGTCGCCGGAACTGGTCCGGGCCACGAACGCCATCAGGACGCTGGACCAAACGGCCCCGATACTGGCGTGGCTCACGGTAATCAGCGCTGTAGGGGCCGTAGCGGTGGCTCCGCGTGGCCGGAAACGGAGCACCACAAGCGGCGTCGGTTTGGGCGTGGCCATAGCCATGGCGTTGCTGGCGCTGGGACTTGTCATCGGGCGCACTGTGCTCTTGAATTCGATTCCGCCCGACTCTGTGTCCCCCGCGGCGGCTCAAAGCCTGGTCGAGACACTCCTGGTGCCCCTGCGCACCAGCGTGCGCCTGGTCTTCGTGGTCGGACTCATCATTGCCCTGGCCGCGTTCCTGGGCGGCCACTCACGTCCCGCGGAGTTTGTCCGCCACGGGCTGGCAACTGCGGGCGACTACATCAACGGCAAGGTCGGCGCCGGCGCGGTCAAACCATGGCAACGCTGGTTGGCCCGCTACCGGCGGATTCTTGAAGCCGTCGTTGTCGGAATCGCTGTGCTGGTCCTGATCTTTTGGCAGGACCCGACGGCGGCCGTCGCCATCTGGACGGCGGTCCTTGCCGTCCTGGCCATACTCGTGGTCGAACTGCTGTGCCGCCCTGCCGTTGCCCCACATCCCGATGTCGAGCCGGACGCCGAATCCGCCGCGGTGAACAGCACCGGACCCGACACAGAGTCCCTAACCTCGCCAGCCGCCGCCGAATCGGGTGCCGAACAACCCGTCACCGAACCCGTTGGCGGGGTCGTGACTGCGGGTGGGCCCTCCGAAGAATTGAACCCCACGGTGCCTATCCCCCGGAAGACTGATGTCCCTGAGGAGTGACCGCCTGATGAAGTCGCAGGCGGTCAAGTCGTAGGCGGTCAAGTCGTAGGCGTCAGAAGATGCCCGGTCCGCCGGGCCGGCCCGAGATTGAAGCCGGCCGGGCAGCCGCCCCTAGGCAATGGCGGGCGAGAACGGGAGCAGGTCTTCCCCGCCGCCGTGGACTACAACGCATGTCGACTCAGGCACTTCCCGCCACGCGCCGCGCAAATCCCCCAACGGCTCGGAGACAACCAGTCGCGCGTCGTCAGAGAGGACATGAAGCATGGGGTTGTCCGGGTACTGGGCGCGAAGTGTCGCGACGTCAGTGCTGTGGAATAGCGTCCGGGACCGGCCCTCGCTCGAGTAGCGGAACGCCCAGGTGGTGTCGCCGTCGGTGGTTGCCACCGTCATCTGGATCGGAAAATCGATGCCGTGCCGCCGGCCGACGTCTTCAATCAACCCCACCGCGGCAGCGACAGCCGTGTGCGGATCGTCCTCCAAGCCGAAGGTGAGCGCGAGGAAGAAGAACAGCTCCGAGTCCGTGGCTCCCTCGATCTGCGGAAAGAGCGAGGGTTCCACGGCCATGGCCAGGTCGCGCTTTACCGCCGGAAAGTCGGCGATGAGCCCGTTGTGCATCCACAGCCAACGGCGGTGGCGGAACGGATGGCAGTTAGTCTGTTGGACTGCCGAGCCGGTCGAGGCCCGGATGTGCGCGAAGACGCGCCCGGATGCCGCGTGGGCGGACAACTCGCGGAGGTTACGGTCATGCCAGGCCGGCTCCGTGCTGTGGAACACGCCGGGATACGGCGCCGTGCCGTACCAGCCAACGCCGAAGCCATCCCCGTTCATGGTTTCAACTCCCATTCGCGCGTGTTTGCTCTGCATCACGAGCGAGTTGGCGGGCTTGTACAAAAGCTCCTCAAGGTTGATCGGCGACCCTGAATAGGCAAGCCAACGGCACATGGCGTCCTCCTTTGGTGTGGACAGCAGTCCATCACGGGCGCAGAGCCCGCACATCATCACCCGGGGGTGATTCGACGTCGGGGGTGCAGATGCGTCAGCGCAGCCAAAGCCTGGCGCGCCGCTGTCGTCGTCGTAAATTCCGCCGCGGAGTCTCCCCACCTCCAACGGTACGACGCCGGCAAACGCCGGCGGTTCGGCGCTACACGCCGGCTGGGACCTCCAAATGTGGGGAAACTCCGATGCCGCCGCTCACCCCTGCAGGTCCGCGGACGGCGCTGGCCGGCTACGGCGGTGCAGCGCCCAGGATCACCCCCGGCGGGTGAGGCGCCAGCGCACCGCGAAGCCAACACTGGTGGTACCTGCCAGCGACCGGGCTGCCAGGCGCGAGCCCATGAAAAGTACAAGCTCACGGCGAGCGCAAGCCTACGGAGAGAGGGGCCTCCAATGTCGAGACCACAATCAGCCGCCGCCCGGATGTTGGCGCTCGGGGCCGCACTGGCGTTGATCGCCGGCTGCAGCACCACCAGCCCGAGCAGCAGCCCTAGCGCGAGCCCCACCCCCAGCGTTTCGCCCGTATGTGCCGCCTCCGATGCTTTCTCGACGGCCCTGACGAACTTCAAGGACACCCTCAAGAAGGGTTCCACACTGGACCAGATTCGGTCAGCCCGGGATCAGGTCGCGAAAGCCTACGACGATCTGATCAAGGCAGCAGGGGAAGCCGCCACGGACCGGGTGGATGCACTCAAGGCTGCTCAGCAGAAGTTTGCTTCCGCCGTGAAGGCCGTTCCCGACGACGCCACCTTGGCTCAGGCCGCGAACTCGCTGCGGGACGAGGCCGCGAATGTCCAGGGCGCGGTCAGCGACCTCACATCAGAGGTCAAGTGCTAGGCCCAATGCCGGGGAGCTCTGCTCCTGGCGTCGCCCCCGTCCCCGTCCCAATCCCCGGCTGCGTTCACAAACGAAGCCACGCCAAGTGAAAGCAGGGAAGCCGAAATGAATTTCTTCGAGAACTTTTGGAATATCTTCTGGTGGCTGTTCATCTTCTACGCGTTCTTCGCCTTCCTTTGGGCGTTGTTTATGGTGATCGGCGACCTCTTTCGTGACCACGAACTCAGCGGCTGGTGGAAGGCCGTCTGGATCCTCTTCCTGGTCTTTGTACCCCTTCTGTCCGTGCTGGTGTACATGATTGCGCGCGGCAAGGGGATGGCGGAGCGGTCAATGGCCCAGGCCCGCAAGAGCCAGGCTGAAACCGATGCGTATATTCGCCAGGTCGCCGCAGCGAGCCCGACTGAGGAGATCGCCAAGGCCAAGGCACTGATGGACGCTGGAACCATCACTGCGGAGGAGTTCAACCGGATCAAGAGCAAAGTAGTCGTCTGACTCAGATTGGGGATCCCTGACACACGGGGAGCAAGCCACGATGAACCCACTATTCGCCACGCCACCTCGCCTCTAACCCAGGGCCAGGCTGAATCAAGGAGGGCTCAATGGAGCCGGCAGCATCGGAATCCAATCCACGTCCAGCCCTCCCCCGCACCGTAACCATCCTGCTCACCCTGGCCGGCGCAACTGTTGCAGCTTTCGGCCTTGGTGCGATGAGGGGGATCGTCACCCCAATATTTTTTGCGTTCGTCCTCACGCTCTGCGTCCATCCCATTCGCCGCTGGATGCAGGCTCGGGGAATTTCCCGGGGCATAGCCACGGGAACCACCATCGCGGCGGTCTTTGGGCTGCTGACCGCGTTCGCCGCAGTCCTGATTGCCTCCCTCGCCCAGTTCTCCGCCCTGTTGCCGCAGTACGCCCCCCAGGTGGCCCAGCTCGGCGCGTCCATCTCCGCGGCTCTGGAATCTGTCGGTTTCGGCCCGGAGCAGGCCCAGGAGGTGCTGAACGGGTTCACCCCCGGCCGCATCCTCGGATTCCTCGCTGGCCTCCTGGGGAACATCACCAGTTTGGTGGGCAGCCTCGTCATCATCCTGACAATGCTGATTCTCATGGCGGTGGACGGCTCCCGCGTACCGGCGCTCCTGACCCATCTGAACTACCACCGGCCGGCCTTGGTCTCCGCGTTCAACGGCTTCGGAATCGGCGTGCGCCGCTACATGGTTGCCACCACAGTCCTCGGAATCGCGCAGGGCCTGTTCAATTGGTTGGTCCTGGTCATTTTGCAGGTTCCCGGCGCCCTGCTCTGGGGGTTGCTGTCCTTCATCTGCAGCTTCATCCCCAATATTGGCTACTTCATCGCGATCGTCCCGCCGTTGTTCTTCGGATTCCTCACCGGCGGCTGGCCGACAGTTTGGGCCATCATCATCATCTACGGCGGAATCAACAGCGTCATCCAGTCCATCATCCAACCCAAGTACGTGGGCAACGCGGTGTCGCTCAGCGAGACTCTGACCTTCGCCTCCGTCCTCTTCTGGGCTGTACTCCTGGGGCCCGTCGGCGCCATCCTCGCCGTACCCCTGACGCTCTTTGCACGCACCCTTCTGCTCGATTCCGACCCGTCCATCTCATGGTGGCGGCCTTTGACGGGCGACAGGACGGACCTCGAGACGCTCCTCAAGGAAGAAGACGCCGCGATCCGTGCCCGCCGCGGCCGGCCGAAACCGGGCCGCCCGGACGCCGGCAGCGCACCGAAGGAATGACATGCCGTCAGGGTGCTGCCGGAGGCAGGTGACAGCCCCGTGCTGAGCACCCTCACCAGCCTGGTGCTCTTCGCCATAGCAGGCGCGATGAGTACGGTGCCTCTCAGTGTGACCATCATCATTCTGCTCTCCCCGAATCCACGTCGCGGCGCCCTTCCCTTCCTGCTCGGCAGCCTTGTGGGTTCCGTTGTGATCGTGGGCCTGTCGGCGATCGGGCTGCAATTGTGGCCCGGCAGACCCCGTCTGAATCAGGACGAATGGGTCGCCCGGATTGGCCTTGCCATGGGTGCAATTCTGATTGGCTACTCCGTGTACCTTTTCGCGCGCAGGAGCCGACCGGACACCGCCACGCCAAGCAAGATAGCTTCGAGGTTCCACTCCGCCCGGCCGTGGGAATTCGCCGTCCTGGGCTTGGGCTTAAACCTGCGTCCTAAAGCACTCCTGCTGGCCTTCACAGCCGGCGCCGTGATCGGTGTCCGGGACCTTCCGCCGCTGCAAGGAAGCGTTTTGGTCCTCGCCTACGCCGTTGTGGTCCAGTCAGCCGTCGTCGTTCCCGTCGCGGTGTGGCTTCAGTCCCCGGAGCGCGCGCAGGTTCCCCTCACGGCCCTCTACGATTGGCTGCAGCGCAACGGCCGTAAGATCGCCGCGATCGCAACGCTGGCCATCGGGCTTCTCCTCGTCGGCTACAGCCTTTTCCTCCTCTGATGGGAGTGTCAGGTCGCCGGACGCGACCTCAATCCAGGATCGCGCCTTCGCCGGTTCCCGAGGGTTTGGGGTCGGGAAGCCGCATCATCCGGAAGGAGACCAGGAGGCCGGCGGCGCTGGCGAGGATCGGAATGAGCAGGCCTATCTGCAAGGAGATGGGCCGCGCTTCCGTGTTGATGCGGATTATTTCCGCCTGGATCTCCGGCGGCTGACCGGCGAGGAGTTCAGCAAGCTGGGTGTTGCTGAGTACCTGTGCGTCTTCTTCGAGGACCTGCGCGACCTGTTGCTGCTCGGCGGGCGGGAGCACGGTGCTCGACGTCGCCATGCTGGTGAAGATGACCGAAAGGGACGCCAGCATGATGGCTCCAGCGAAGGCGAGCCCGAACGATAGTCCGAACGAGCCGGCGGCTGAATTCACGCCAGCGGCCTCACTGACCCGTTCGTCCGAGATCGGGGACAAGGTGTAATTGTTCAGCTGAGAAACCAGCAGCCCGAGGCCGCAACCCGCAATGACCAGAGGGATCAGGAGCCACCAGCCGGAGTCGGCGCGGGGCACCACCGGCAGGATCGTGATCAGTCCCGCCATCAGGAGGATGAAGCCCCACCTGATAATGCCGGCCGGCCGCCGCGTCCCTGCCTTCTTTCCGGCCAGCAGTGCGATGCCGAACATGGTCAGCGAAAGCGGCGCAATGGACAATCCTGCCTGCATCGCGTTGTATTCCAGGACCATCTGGAGGTAGATCGGCAACACGATCATGGTGCCGCCGAGGGCAATCTGTTGGAGCATCTGCTGCGTGGCGCCCAGCCGGAAGGCGGGCGACCGGAACAGTCCCGGGTCCAAGAGCGTCGGCTTATGAAGGCGCTCGCGCCGCGTGAGCCAATAGAACAGTCCGGCCAGTCCGCCCGCGCCGATGATGATGAGGGCGCCCACAGCCTCGCCGCCTTCCTGCCAGACCAGGATGCCGAGAACGACGCCGCCCATGCCCACCACGGATAGGAGCGACCCGACGACGTCGATCTCCCGGGGTCCCGTATACGGCACATCCTTGACGAGCCTGATTCCGGACAGGACGACGGCGATGATGACGGCTTCCATCAGGAAGGCCACGCGCCAGGACAGGAACGTGGTGATGAAGCCGCCCAACAGGGGCCCGACGGCGGCGGCGATCGCCGCAGATGCCCCGACGAGCGCATAGACCCGTTTCCGGGCCTCGCCGTCGAAGTTTCCGTGGATGAGGGACTGCATGGCGGGAAGCAGGAGCGAGGCGCCCAGACCGCCGATCAATGCCCAGAAAATAATGATCGCAGCAATGCTCTGTGCCAGCGTCATGGCCACGGCGCCGACAGCGTAGCCGCACAGGCCCAGGACATAGGCACGTTTGCGTCCTATCAGGTCGCCCACTTTGCCGCCGATCAGGATGAACGCCGCGGACACCAGCGCTTCGAGGGCAATTGCTGCTTGAAGGTCACTGACGGTGCTGTTGATGTCCCTGACAACAGCGGAGATCGAGACGTTCATGATCGACGTGTCGACAACAAGCACGAACATCGCCATCGCCAACAGCAGCGCAAGCTTCTGGTTGAACAGGACCGGCGGGTTCCCGGCGTCCTTGGGCGCGCTCATCGGTGGCCATCCCGCCGGACCGCCGCGTCCGGGGTCGTTTCACTACCGGACATAGCGGACTCCTCTGGTCTGGACCGTGTTGATGCAAACCTAGCCGTCCGGCATCCGGACCGGCTCATTCCCGGCGGGTGAAGTTTCAGCAACCACTGCCCGGCGCAGGCAAAGAGGAACGGGCTCCACCCCGGACATGCCGAATATGGCCTAACGTAGAGGACTGCCCCGGCTTTGCTGCCGGGCAGATTTTTCCCGTCCCCTGAAGAATGCAACGCCCGGAGGCAATCCACGATGGTCGAACAGCTAACGGCCTTTGTGCTGACCTGCCTGGTCGTGGTCCTCGTACCCGGCCCGGACTTTGCGTTGGTCCTCAGGAATGCGACCCGGGGCCCTCGATCGGCAGCGACAGCCGCCGCCGGCATCATGGCGGGCAACACGATTCTTGCGTTGCTGGCGGTGCTCGGTGTCACGGCACTGCTTGGGGCTTCGGAGGTTCTAGGGACCGGGATCAGGATTGCCGGGGCCGCGTACCTGCTCTATCTGGGTGTCCGCGCACTCGGGGAGGCGTTCGCCGCAAACCCCAAAAAACACGGCACGCCCAGCCAGCCCGCGGTACCCCCGGAAGGCCGCCGCCTCGGTGGCAGCTCGCCCTTCGTGCAGGGAATGGTGAGCAACCTGCTCAATCCGAAGGTCGCCGTCTTCTACTTGTCGCTGTTCCCGCAATTCAATTTCGCCCCGCTGCCCTCCCTCGCCCAGCACACGTTGATGGCCTGCATTTTTCTGCTGATTGCCTTGGCCTGGTACGTGCTGCTCCTCAGTGGGCTCAAGAAAGTTACCGGTTTCCTCGCCCGTCCCCAGACCAGCCGGATGATCGTCGGTGGTTCGGGCGCGGTCCTGGTCGGGGTTGGCGGCACGATCCTGACCAAGACGCTGGCCTCCGCATAGCCGCACGCATAGCCGCACGGCCCGGGCACGAACAGAGACCCGGCCCGGGGGGTCACCCGAAACGGGTGATGGCCGGCGTTCCGGCCGTGTGCCACGATGAACGCCCATGGTCCGTCTGAGGGGATGGCGAAATCCTATGACCCACAAACCAGCCGAACAGTCCATCGCGGCTGCCCACCGTGAGCTGTCCGCATCACTGCCCTTCGCGGACGCCGCCGATGAAGAGGACGCGGCACGCGGTTTCATCGCCGCCCTGAGTCCCGCCGTCGTTCACGCACCCGACGGACGGGTGGTGTGGGACAACGACAAATACTCGTTTCTTGGCGGCGAGGCCCCCGATACGGTCAATCCGAGCCTCTGGCGGCAGTCCGGCCTGGTTGCCAAGCAGGGACTTTTCGAAGTGGTGGAGGGCATCTACCAGGTCCGCGGCCTCGACCTCTCGAATGTCACCTTCGTGGAAGGTGACACCGGGGTCATCGTGATCGACCCCCTCATCTCGACTGAGACGGCCGCCGCCGCGCTCAAACTTTACCGGCTGCACCGCGGGGAGAAGCCTGTTGCCGCAGTCATCTACACCCATAGCCATGTCGACCACTTCGGCGGGGTCTTCGGAGTCGCCACCCAAGCGGATGCCGATGCCGGGCGTATCGAGGTGATCGCTCCGGAAGGCTTCGTGGAACATGCTGTCTCAGAAAACGTCTATGCCGGCACCGCCATGGGACGCAGAGCCGGTTACATGTACGGGGCGGCACTCGAGCGCGGCCCTCAGGGACAGGTGGGCGCCGGCCTCGGCCAAACCACCTCGACAGGGGAAATCGGGCTGATCGTGCCGACGCATGAAATCCGCGAGACCGGCGAGCGCCACACAGTGGACGGTGTCGAGATCGAGTTCCAGATGGCTCCGGGAACCGAGGCGCCGGCGGAGATGCACTTCTATTTCCCCAGGTATCGTGCCCTCTGTATGGCCGAAAATGCGACCCACACGCTCCACAACCTGCTCACCCTCCGGGGCGCGCTGGTCCGCGACCCGAACGTCTGGTCCACGTATCTCACGCAGGCCATCAGGATGTTCGGCACCCGGGCGGACGTTGTGTTCGCCTCCCACCATTGGCCGACATGGGGAGCGGACCGGATTGTTTCGTTCCTCTCGACCCAGCGCGACCTCTATGCGTACCTCCACGACCAGACACTTCGGTACATCAACCAGGGGTATACCGGGGCCGAGATCGCCGAGATCATCGAGCTGCCGCCGGCCCTTGCCAACGCCTGGCACACCCGGGGCTACTACGGCTCCGTCAGCCACAATGTCAAAGCCATCTACCAGCGCTACATGGGGTGGTTCGACGGAAACCCTGCGCGGCTCTGGCCGCATCCTCCCGCCGAGCTCGCCTCCCGGTATGTGGATGCCATGGGCGGGCTGGATCACGTCGTCAGAACCGCGCGGACTGCCTTTGCGGCAGGCGACTTCCGCTGGGCAGCCACGCTGCTCGACCACGCGATCTTCGTCGACGCCGGCCACGCCGCGGCCCGGGAACTCTACGCCGACACGCTGGAACAGCTCGGTTACGGCGCCGAGAACGGAACGTGGCGGAATTTCTTCCTCTCCGGTGCCACCGAGCTCCGCGGCGGAAACTTCGGGACACCCACCGCGCCGGCGGCACCGGCGATCGTCGCCCAGCTCACCCCCGGGCAGCTCTTCGACTCCCTCGCGATCTCGGTCAATGGCCCGAAAGCCTGGGACCTGAACCTCTCGCTCAATGTCACGTTCACGGATCTTGACGCCGCCTACCACGTGACCCTCCGCAACGGCGTGCTGATCAGCGACCTGCTGGCGGACGAACCGGCCGACGCCGAGATCCGGCTCACCAAGAACAGGCTGCTTGCCCTGCTCGGCGGTGACACCACATCGGAGGGCATCACCCTGACCGGCAGCAGCGCCGTTCTGCCGGCCCTGCTCGGCGCGCTGGACTCCGGAGACCCGGCGTTCAATATTGTCACCCCGTAGCCGGGCCAGCTCTCCGCGGCCGGAGAGGGATCCCCCAACGCCGGCAGGTCCCGGACGGACCCGACACCAACCGCCAAGGAGCACGGCCATGAGCGCTGACAACGCCAATGACGAACAGCTGATCATCATCGGATCCGGTCCGGCCGGCTATACCGCGGCAATTTACGCCGCCCGGGCCGGGCTCAAACCGCTCGTCCTCGCCGGGGCCGTCACCGCCGGCGGCGCCCTGATGAACACCACCGAGGTGGAGAATTTCCCCGGCTTCCCGGGCGGCATCCAGGGCCCGGAGCTGATGGACGGGCTGCAGCAGCAGGCCGAAAAGTTCGGCGCCCGGGTGGTGTTCGACGACGTCACCGAAGTGACGCTGACCGGTCACCTCAAGCGTGTGGTCACCGGCGCCGGCGAGACCCACGAGGCCCCCGCCGTCATCCTCGCCACCGGATCCGCCTACAAGGAACTCGGCCTGCCGGAGGAGAAGAAGTTCAGTGGCCATGGCCTCTCCTGGTGCGCCACCTGCGACGGCTTCTTCTTCCGCGAACAGGACATTATCGTGGTCGGCGGCGGCGACTCGGCCATGGAGGAAGCGACCTTCCTTACCCGCTTCGGGAAATCCGTGACCGTCGTGGTCCGCAAGGGCGAACTGCGGGCCTCCCGCATCATGGCCCAGCGGGCGAAGGACAACCCCAAGATCAGTTTCGCCTGGCACTCCGCCGTCACCAGGATCCATGGCGACGGCAAGGTCACCGGCGTGACACTGACCGACACCCGCACCGGCGAAACCCGCGACCAGGCCGCCACCGGGATCTTCGTCGCGATCGGACATGTCCCCCGGACCGAACTGCTGACCGGCCAGGTTGAGCTCGACGCCGAGGGTTACATCAAGGTGGACTCCCCTACTACCGTCACCAACCTGACGGGGGTTTTCGCGTGTGGGGACGCCGTGGACCACCGGTACCGCCAGGCCATCACCGCCGCCGGGACAGGCTGCGCCGCGGCCCTCGATGCCGAACGCTACCTCGCCGCGCTCGACGACGCGGACAGCATCGCCACCGCCCTCGTGGAAGAACCCACCCACTCGTAGACCTACTGGTTCGGACCTACTGATTCGTCCTACTGGTTCGGGCCGGGTTCCGCGGGCGGAGGGCCAGGTGGCCCGTGCGGCGGATGCGCGCAGCGCTAGGGTTCGGCCGCCGTTTCATCTCTTGCGGTTGAAACAGGCTGGTCCGCGCTGTCGCTTGGCCGTGACTGCGGCCGTGCGTCGAGACGGTCGGCGTCGGACTGATCGGCGTCGACGGCGGCGAGGTTGCGGATCAGGACGATGAGCCAGGAAAAGATCAGCGAAGCGGCGATGAGCTCCACCGCGGTGAGGTTGTAGTAGCCGACGGGAAACCACAGCACCGCGGCGACGACGATGGCTGCCAGGAACACCCACCCAAGCGCTGCGAAGGCTCCCGGGATGGAGGGGACGAGGGCGCGGATGCGGACAGCGAGGGACGCGAACACCACCACCATGCCGGACGCGACCAGGGTGTGGAGGCCGAAGCGCTCATCGACGGGGAACACGCCGACGCAGGCGAGGAAGACGCCCATGAGGATGATGCCGCCTTCGAGCAGCCTCGCCCGGTGGCGCGCGGAAGCGGTGGTCGCCGTCGTCGCGAGAGTCATGGTGGCGTATCCCGCGAGGGTGGTGACCACGACACCGGCGATGATCAGGGTGAAGTTGAAGGCTACCCCGGAGACGTCGGAGCTCGCGCCGAGGGCGCTGAGGTTCTCCTGCCACCACTGGGGGTCCTGCGCAGTGAGCATGCTCGTGAGGATGCCGGTGACGAGGAATCCGGCGAGGAGCGCGGCCAGCCGGTACGCGGTCATGCTGAGCGCCGAGAGGTACGCGATGTAGGCGCTGACGGCCCCCGTGGTGCCGACCAGTACGGCAGCTGCCACCGGGTAGAGGACCGCACCGATGAACGCCTGCTGGAAGATCGAGAAGAGCGCCAGCCAGCCGAGCAGGAAGATGCACCCGTGGGCCAGCGCGAGCGCCGCGATGTCGATGGCGTTGCGCGTCCGGCCGCCCCTGCGGCCCTGCGGTGACATCGGCGGCCGACGCTGCAGGCAACCGGCCACTACCGCCCCGGCGCCGAGAACGGCCGTGCCGAGCGCCGCGATGTCACCGGCTGAACCTCGTCCCGACAACGAAACCGGTTCCCGTCCGACCAGCAGAAACGCGACACCGCCGAGGACAACAAAGCCCAGGCTGCCAATGAACAGCGCCCGTGCTTCGGACGTGACGGCTGCGTGTTTGTTCCGGCCTGACATCACTCACTTCGATTCGCTGGCGTGGTGGCCCGTGCAGTTCCGCCGCCGGAGGCTCCTCGTTCCGCTCAAGCGAACGGCCATGGGCCAGATCCGCTGTCCTGATCCGCCTTTTGCGGACGCTGGCGTCCCGGGCGATCCTCCACCGGCAGTAACCCAACGCTATGCCGGGCCAGGCCGGGGGCCGTCATCCGGAACGGATGAAACCCACGGCGACAGTGCCGCGTTTGGAGGCACAGGCGGCGGATCAAGGCCCCGCGTAAGGAACGATCAGCACGGGCTTGGCCTGAAGGCGGGCCAGGGAGACGCTGACAGAACCTTCCAGGAGCCGGATCATCCTGGCAACCCGCCCGGGCCGCTGCCCGCCGACTATGAGCGCTGCCGCATCCGCGCTTTCCGCCAGGCGTCCCAGGGCGTGCGCAACATCCCCGTTCAGCACCCTGAAAGACCATGCCCCGCCGGGAGGGCCGAGCACGCCTTCGAGGCCGGCAAGTATCTGCCGGGCGGGAAATTCGGCGTCGAAATTACCGACGGGGTCGAGCGAGGTGCCAGGCTGCGAGCCGGCCGGTTCCCATTCCGTAAGGTAGCTCGCCGGGTCCACGAAGGCGCAAATCAGGTGCGCGTCCATGATGACGGCGAGCCCCGCGGCCGCCCGCACCAGCCGCTCGTCGAAATCCCATGCCACGCCGAGAACCAGCGGGCCGTCCGACCACTCCCCGGCACCGGCCTGCTCGAAATCACCAGGGAGTTCCACGGGAACCTTCAGCCAAGGCACGCACCCGCTGGCCGGTTATGCCTTGAGGGCATGCAGAGAATACACGCCTTCATTATGCCCACTTGTTGCCTCGCGGCGAAGGGTCGCGGCGAAGGGCCACGGCGAAGGGCCGCGAGCCGGGATTCCTGGTTCTCCGTGCGGCCGCTGACCGTCCCCGTCAGGCCCGGTAGCCGGGCCCGACGTGGAACTAGCTCGCGGTGGCTGACCGCAGGGCCTGCAGCAGCGGCGTCGTCGGCCGTCCGATCAGCCCGGACAGTTCGCCCGTCACGGTTGCCAGCAGCCCGGCCTGGGTGTCCGTGTCCAGGGCGGCGAGGAATCCTGCGGTCCCCTGATCGAGTCCGGCTGTGGTCAGGACCTCCACCAGCTCGGGTGCGGAGACGGGCTGGTAGACAACCTCCCGGCCCGCGATCGCGGTGATCGCCGTCGCAAGTTCCTTAAAGTCCCAGGCGTAGTCGCCGGAGAGTTCATAGACGCGGCCCTCGTGCCCGGCAGAGCTGAGCACCGCCGCTGCGGCGGCCGCGTAGTCGGCACGTGCGGCGCTGGCCACCCGGCCGTCACCGGCAGCGGCCACGACGGCGCCCGTCTGCCGGGCCGTGGCCACGGCCTGGACATAGTTTTCGGTGTACCAGCCGTTGCGCAGGATCGTGTAGTCGAGTCCCGACGCGCGGATAAGCTCCTCCGTCGCCTTGTGCTCGGGCGCCAGGATCAGTGCTGTGGTGTCCGCGGCCAGGACGGACGTGTAGGCGATGAAGCCAACGCCCGCCGCCTTGGCCGCGTTGACCACGTTGGCGTGCTGCGCCACGCGGGAGCCCACTTCGCTGCCGGAGACCAGCAGCAGCTTGTCGACACCCGCGAGGGCAG
>ENA-OWNT01003503-OWNT01003503.1-seawater-metagenome-genome-assembly--contig:-NODE-3503-length-14698-cov-4.137815_pt1 | contig 14698 bp, 10 predicted proteins | sample MGYA00238136_ERZ651165 | MGnify/ENA primary metagenome ERZ651165 (study PRJEB26861, sample SAMN08777766) | seawater metagenome | isolation source: coastal seawater | place: USA: Florida | collected...
TCCATCCATCCATCCATCCATCCATCCATCCATCCATCCATCCATCCATCCATCCATCCATCCATCCATCCATCCATGCATCCATCCATCCATCCATCGTGTGGACAGGTCTACCTTGCCGACAAACAATGGTTTTATGGTTTTGAATCGACAATCTCTCGCCGTGTTTTTCTTTCGAGACTCCGTGAGAATGTAGGCAAGCCCCAGCCTCTTCCTACAAGCGACCCGCTACTGATGCGGCTGGGCAGTTGCTGACTCTGAATTGGCCGCCGCCATGCGCCTCCACCTGCTGCGCGTCGGTGCCGTGGCTGCGGCATGGCATGCTTGCGGCGTGGCAGTCCCTGTGCACGACGTGCCTGGCTTGCCAGCGGGTTTCGCGACCAAGGGGGCCGCTGCCACCGCGATCCTACTGGAACTCGGTCATTCGCGCAAGAGCGTCGAAGCGGCGGCGGCGGCAGCGGCGGCAGCAGCAGCAGGAGGAGGCGGCGGAGCGAATGCGCGCACCTCGCTAGGCTCGTCGTACAACGCGCAGCCGGATCCAGTGCTCGGCGATCACCACGACGGCTTCGGCACACTGCAGATGCCCGTGGACGGCGCGCAGCGCGTGGCCGGCGACCGCGCCGCCCGCTCCAAGGCGGCGGCCTCGAAGGACGAGGCGCAGGTTTGCAAGAAGACGCTCAACGCGTGGCTCGGGTCATGCTTATATTGACGCATGGTAGCGGAGAGAACCCCCGCCTGCTGCAGGTTGCAGTTTTTGTTGGAGCCATTCTCTCTGCCCTCTCCTCTCTTGTTCTTGCTCTTCCACCACCAAAGACGACGTCGACAGCAACAGCCATAGGAGCAACGCCACAGCCAGTGCATACCCGCGGCAAAACGCACAGCATGCCCGCATGCAACCGACAAGGACCCCAGTTCCAACCGCAAACAACCGCGCTCTACTTGATTGAGATGGTGAATAAAAGATAAAAAGTATCTCGTAACTACGTATCATCGTCACAGCCGCGGGAGACATAATGCCTGCACGGTCAGCTCTCGCCGGTCTTCTCGCCGGCGGCTGCGCTATCTGTGTCGGGCCGCGCCTTCTTCTCGGGCGATTGTTGCGCTACGAACAGTCACCGCGTACAAGCATGGGGCACAGAGCCATAGACGAAAGTGAGTGGTGGCTGCGCTTTCGCTACGCACCGCATGCAGCTGCGATGGTGGCAGCAGCAGCAGCAAGAACAACAACAAACACCGCATCTGAGAAACGAACCGAGGCCGACTTGAATGCTGGAGTTACCCAGGAGGCACACTTCTACTGGGTGAGGGAAACTATGGGAGTGGAGCTCGTTGCCTTGCGCAGCAGCTTCCGCTTGCACGTCCGGCGGCAGGAAACCTATGCACACAGGCGCACGTCGTCACCGCAGAGTCCGCCACGCCAGCACAAAAGAAAACAACAACCGAGAAGCTTGGCGGTGACGCACCGTGCAACTCGACCGGGACGGACACAAGCTCGTTGTTGGCGGCGTTGACTTGCCTGCACAGAAGACATTGGTTGACCAACCGGGACGGCAAACGACATTGCAGCAAAAACACACAAAGCGTGAGGAACGGAGCCCGACGCCAGATGCGACACGACACGAGTGGGTCCTCCGCACCTCAGTGCGCCCGTCGTCAACAAATCCACCAGCCAGGGCTCCAACCGTCGGAGCTTGTTCTTGTTGACTCGAAGTCTCCGAAGGCTAGGAGTTGGGAACGGAGCGAGCAAATACCATCGGAGGCCACACCACAGAGAGAATTTCCACAGCATCCAAAAACACAGGTAGCCACCGCGTCGGTCCGTCGGTTGTTGCGGTGCATGCACACAGCGGAAAGAGCACGGGGCATGGAGAGACAGCGCATTGGCAACCGATCAGACATGTGACGACGCAACTTGTTTGACCACCGCAGGCAGGCTGTTTTGCTCGCGCACCTGGCCAAACGCGCCATCTCCGACGGCAGAGACGTGATCTCGTTGCTGCTGACGACGAGATGCTCCAGCTTTTCCAGCGTTCCGATCGACGCAGGCAGCTGCTGTAGTCGATTCCCACTGACGGCCGGCGAAGGGCAGTAGTGCGAAGAAGAATGCAGCAAGCGCAGCGGCAACAACAGAGCAACACACGTTACGTTCCACTGGGCGAGCGAGCGAGCGAGCGTGCGTGCGTGCGTGCGTGCGGACTGCGGATACAAAGGTGTCACCACACACACAAGTGCGGTTCAAGCGGAAGGGGCTACCTGAGGTCGATATGCGTGAGGTGCTGCAACTCCTCGATCTCGCTGGGGACCTTCTCGATTGCGTTGGTGCCAAACGACAGGACCGTCAGCGCGGGGAGCATCCGGATCTCCGGGGGGATCGACTTTATTTTGTTGCCGCACGCGGAGAGCGTCTCGAGGTGTTCTGCGAGAGAGTCCAGTCGTCAGTGGTCGGAAACGAAGCAGTAGGGCGCGAGCCGAAGTACAACACGAGGTGAATGGAAACAGCCGTGGTGGAGCCGGGCCGGCACGCTACAGACAGACGGACGGACGGACGGACAGACGGACAGACGCACCAAGTCCCAGGATAACGCCGGGGAATTCCTCGAAATCGTTGTCATCGAGCCAAAGGTGCTTGAGCTGCTTGAGCTGCGCGCGTGAGACCGAGACGAGGAGAGAGAGAAGAGAGAAAAACGCAGCAGACAGCGAGTATTTGTTGCGAGAGGTGAGCAAAAGTATTGGAGGGCTGCCGGCATCAACGAACGTCCGCATGTACGCACCTCTCCAAATTCCTCCGGGAGTTCGTGGAGGAGGTTGTCTCCGAGGTTGAGGCGCTGCAGCGGCGAGTCCTTCATCACGCCGATGCCGTCGACCGAGCGCAAGCTGTTGCCGTACAGCGACAGGTACTCGAGGTTTTTGAAGGCTTGGACGTACTGAAGCAACAAGTACACAATCGCAGAAAGTGAGGTGAGTGAACAAGCCGCCGGCCACAGACCGCCGGCCGACCGCCGACCGCCGGCCGCCGGGTGCAAACATGTTGCGAGCTTTTCGCGCACGCGCGTCGGCCACCCACGTACCTCGGGTTTGAACAAACAGCCCGGACCCTTGACAAACTCGGGGCCTCGTCTGAAGAGTTTGATTTCTTTCCGCTCGTCATCGGGGTCTTCGAGGATCTGCGGGATCTTGCGAAGGTCCTTCTTGACGAACATGGCGAGACCGGCAAACGCGCGGAGCCGGCGCGGCGGGTGCGCAGGTCAGTGCCGCGCTGGGTCCTCGATGGGAGCCCGATTCAGAAGCGGGTCGGTGCAATCGAAGGACCAAAAAAAAAACAAAAAAACAAAGGGAGAATAAAGCAAGGAGTAAGCACTCGAAACTCCAGAAGGGGCAGGTCGATGGAGACAGAAACAGAAGGCGCGTGCGCGCGTGGCAGCTGCAGGCAGGTGATGTCTTCGGGGAACTCCTTGCATCCTCCCTCCACCACAAACGAGTGGATGGGTCGATCCCTCCAACAATGAGTCACTGAAGCACGCATTGAATCACTGAATGGCCGGGCGAACGGGTCCATCCTTGGACGACTTCTGTGGACGTCACGTCTCTTTCGGCCGCGCAAGACGTCCACGCGTTTGCATCGCGTCACACTACGGCTCAATAAACGCGTCTACTCCGTGACTTTCTGTGTACAGTGTGCCTGCCTGCCATGTTGATCAAGCCGTGCGCGTCTCTCGTAAGAATGCGGTCCCCGATCCATTTATCCATCCAACCATCCCACCGTCCCACCATCCCACCATCCCACCATCAAAACATCTATCCATCCATCTATCCAACCATCCACCCGTCCATCCAACCAACCATCCATCTATGCATCCAACCAACCATGCATCCGTCCACCCGCCCTCCCATTCACCATCCGTCGTCTTCGTCATCGTCGTCGTCTGTCATCGTTGCAACGTCACCGTCGTCGTCGTCGTCGTCATCGCAACGTCATCGTTGTTGTCGCCGTTCGTCGTCATCACCGTCATCGTCATCGTCGTCGTCGTCGTCTTCTTCTTCTTCTTCTTCTTCTTCTTCTTCTTCGTCATCGTCATCGTCATCGTCTTCTTCTTCTTCTTCTTCTTCTTGTTTTCCTTCTTCGTCGTCGTCATCGTCGCAACGTCGTCATCGTCGTCGTCGTCGTCGTCGTCGTCGTCGTCGCAACGTCGTCGTCGTCGTCGTCGTCTTCAACTTTGTCGCTTTTGTCGTCAAATTTTATTTTTCCCGCGCAAACCAGCGAACAAACCAACAAACCAACAAACCAGCGAACAAACAACCAACGAACCAACGAACAAATACACAGGAACGTGCAAACAAACAAACAGGAACGTGCAAATAAATACACAAACAGAAACGTGCAAACGAACGACGAACCACCCAACGAACAAACAGGAACGTGCAAACAACCAACCAACCAAGCAACCAGCCAACCAGCCAACCTCCGCGTTGACGTTGGGTGTTTCAGAACCCAGTAAACCACAACAAATCAGGTTACTGCTTACTGGGCGTTGACACACCCAGTAACCTTCCAAACCTAAACTAACTAACGAACTAACTACACATGTATGGTACTATGGTACTAGTACTATGATAGCAAACTAACCTAACTAACTAAGCTAAACTAACTCCAACGAACGCATCGATCCCACCTGGCCATAAGATAACTAGAGTCTAACTCACTCACTCACAAACCTCTCAGAGCAGGTAGATACCCAGCGCAGTATGATACACACCGAACGAAAAGAGCGCAACGCAGGGAGTTCTGGTGGTAGTGGTGGCGGTGGCGGGGGGGGACTATGGTAATAATGGAGTAGGTAGGTAATTGATTGAGGACAGGTGGCGATGCTACTAATATGTTTTTATGGATACGTTGTACGATGTTCAATGAGTCACCCCCAACAACTTTTAGTGACACAGTTAGTCAGGTAGTCAGTCTGCCTGCCTGTCTGTCTGTTTGCTGGATGGCGGTGGTGCTGCATGCCGCACGCTTGCGAGTTAGGAGCTGGGTCGTCGTTGCTCGGTGGCGGCTGCGGCGGCAGCAGCAGCAGCAGCAGGGGTGATGGTGGATATAGCCTCCCCTATCTTGCTTTGATCGTTTGTAATCCCGCTGCCTGCAACTGCAAGGACGTGCCCATATGATAGTTGGACTGGACTGGCTGATTCACCTGCTTCACCTCCCGAAGCATACGCCGTTTACGTCAGCAACGCGCAGTTTCTAGAGCCAAGCACATCCGCGTGCGTGGCCGAACGAGCCTTAGTGGTCGCTGCCCGGGAGACGCAAAGCGCTGGCATACGGAGTGGGATGAACAATGCTTTTGAAAGCCAAGAACGCAAAGCTGGCAACAGGAGCACTTAGTCTGTCTGTTTCGTGATGTGGTGGCAGTGGCGGTGGTGGTTCGTTCTGAAACGGACGTCTGGCATCTCGCAACAACAATGATGGGTTGGATTGGCCGGGTCTTTGTCGGTAACCCGGAGCAAGCACATACTTTGCCGCTGTGGTCGACAACTTTGGCAATAACAAGCAGCCACTCCCGATCTTGCGGAACTTCTCGTCTCTCCGCCGTCCCATCGGATGATTTTGGTGCACCTTGCTTTTTCCTTTTTGGTGTGGACATTCTTTTCGTGTTGCGCGGGCTGGCTGTCGTCGGCGTTCGACCAGTGATGAGTTCCAACGCAGCGAACGGTCCCGCTGCAAAGCCTATCGACGAAAACGACCGCACGCTGTTTTCGTGGCATGCGCTGAGAAAGCAAACAGACGACTGGCGAGTGATCAAGGCGAGGTTTCCTTGCGGCTTCAAACGGGCTCGGCGATTGTTGATTGACGCTGCAGAAAGACGGTCGCCGTCTCGTGCGGGGAAAGGGTACGCCCAGCTTTTGTCCGAAAGCGTGCGCCGCGACGACCCCGCGCTCACGGCAGACGCGGTGGCACGTTGGTGGGAACATGGAAGAAGTGCCGGGTTGCCTTTGGCGGTCCCGGAACTTCGCTGCCTCGAGCTTGCCATAGCGACTGCGCTTGGCGTCGACGAGGAGCGGTGGCGAGCAACAGAAGCAGGAGCAGGAGCAGAACCAGCGAGTAGTGCTATGGAGGAAGTCGGCAACGACTGGAGGACGGCGCTCGGCGGTGATTGCACGCACTGGCGGAACTTTGACACTGTCTTGTGCCTGCTAGCCATGGCAGACATGAAGAATCTCAAGGCGCAGATGGATGAGGCGGTTCGTGCAGCTGTTGAAGTTCACGCGCCCGCCGCCGTGTATCGCCTGGTGATGGCCGGCGCACAGCCACTCGAAGAAAGCGAGACCGAGGAACTGGAGTGATCCGAGCTGCTGCCCCGCAAGCAACATCATGCACGGCGAACCTGCGCTTGGGCCACGTTCAAAACCTTCCTTTTTCTCGTGGCGACACTGTTGAAGCCCGAAATAAATGATACGACTTTGTTCACTCACGCGGCGGTTGAAATGGACGACGCGCCCCGGCGGCGGTGCACGGTTCGTTCTCGCGGGTGCCAAACATATTGGTGGCCACGGCAAATGTATGCCGAGGCAAGTGGAACGGAGGCGGCGACTTTGGTATGCTGTGTGCAGCACCAAATTGGGGCGATGACCAAAGCCCGATGATGCAAAGTAAGTAAGTGCCGCACTAGACGCCTGAGACAAAGCACAGTGCGTTGTCGTCATTCTCTGCGAGCATCTATCCACACGATGGTGGGTGCGTTGGAATGGGTGCATGTCACGTGCAAAGGCGGTGAATGTCCATTCATAATAAATAATAAAGCGGTTATGAGAAACGATTCCACCACACACTGGCGACCTGTGGTGTCCCAGGCAGCGACCCGACTGGGACGGCGAGCTCGACTCACAATCAGTCCAGGTCCATCTCCTCTTCGGAGCTGTCTTGCATCTCGTCGTCCTCGCTGTCGGCTTCGTCCCACTCGTACTCGATTGTGTGCTCCGCCTCCGGGTGCCCACAAGCTGCGCACGAGCCGTCCACGACGTTCGGGAAGAACTCGTCGCACGGGCACAACGAGCACCCCTTGGTGCCCTCGGAGTTGTTCAGCATGCCCAGCTCGTCGCCCTCCAGGGTCGCGTCGATCCGGCGCACCTGCAGCCGAAACGCCTGCTTGGCCTCCTCGCGCCGGATGTCGATTTCGCGCCGCAGCTTGAGCTTCTTTTTGCGCTCGATGTACTGCGCCATCTTCGAGAAGACGTCGGTGCCTTTGGCCTTGGTTCCCACCGGGTGGTGCTTGTCCAGCCAGCTGCGTGCCGCGTCGACGTCGCCGCTGCACACGTTCAGCGCCTTCTCCACCGCCAGCTTGTCGTATCCTTCTTCCGTGAGCTCGAAAACGACAGGGTTCTTCCCGATCATCTTGATCGTCCGCTTCGCTGCCTCCATGGCGTTCTTGATGCCCTTCTTGAACTTGTTCTTGGCTTCCTCCGTCGGACCCAGCGCCGCCAGCGCCTTGCGCACCTTCCGCGCGGCGGCCTCCTCTTTGAGCTTCGCTCGGAGCTTGTCCATCTTCGACGAACTGCGGTGGTCGCTCTCTATCTCGCGCACGTACCACAGCAAAAACTCCTGGAACTCTACGACGCCGTTGCCGTTCTCGTCCAGATCACGCATTGCCAAGTCCAACTCAGCCTCCGTCACCGGCTCAAACAGCTCGTACTTGAGCATCTCCTCCACCTCATCGCGCTCCAGGGTGCCGGTGTTGTCGATGTCGAACTTGTTGAACGCCGCCCACACCTTGTCGCGCACCGCCTCGACGGTCATCGGGTTCTCCAGCACCACCTCTCCAGTCTCGCGGCACGTGAAAGTGAAGAACATCTGGTCCTCGCCGTCGAGGAACTCTTGCTTCCACCACAGACCGCCGTGGAAGAAGATGCGGTCGTGGTGGTAGTACGAGTTCGTGAGCTGGCCGGCGTTCCACTTCGGCATGAACAGCTCCGTGTACACGCGGTGAAGAGACTCGTCCGAGGTGAGGTCCATGCGGATGTTGTAGTCGTAGTACTCCTTCGCGAAGCGGGAAATTTGGCCGCGGCGGAACTCGAAGTCCTCCTCCTTCAGGTACGGCACGCCGGGGCAACCGGGCACGCTGTCTTCGACCTCGATCAGCGTCCAGTGAACCGCCTGCAGCACTTCGCGGCGCCGTGGCCCGTGCGTGATCATCACGTCGTAGTTGAACTCGTTGCGGCGCACCTGCCCCACCGTGTATTGCGTGTGTCGCTTCCAGATGATGCCTGAGAGCTTGACCTCTTCGTCGGCCTGGGCCTTGGCGTCCTCGCCTGCCGGAGTGTCCGCGGGCACGCGCTGGGTGACCACGACGCGCACGCCGTGTTGGAACTGGGCGTCCTTCTTCATCTTCATGGCTTCCTTGTTGCTGACCTTGAAGCGGCGGTTGAGCTTCAGGCGGAAGAGTTCCAGATTGCGACGCGTCTTGCCAACGAGGGAAGTGTCCTCTGGCCGGTCCAACATTTCTTCCACGAACCAGTCACAGAACTCGTTGAATTCGATGGTGCCGTTGCCGTTCGTGTCGATGGCGGCGATGGCAGCGTCGAGCTCCTCCCCTGACATGGGCTGCAGCAACTCTTGCTCGAAGAGAGCCTTGAACTCCTTGCGGTCGAGAACGCCGCTGTGGTCGACGTCGAAGACGTCGAAGGCCTCGCGGAGACGGTCCTCATTCTCCAGCACCAGTCGCTTGTGCCGGGCAATCTCAAGCTCCCGGTCGAACACCATTTGCCAATTCTTCCAACCCCGTGACTTGATGTAGCGGTGCGCCGCTTGTGCAAACGACACCAGCCGCTCCGCAGGCGTGAGCTCCGTCACCTGCGGCACCGACTTGTTGATCTTCTGCCACAGCTGTGCATGGGCAGCCAACTCGTCGTTCTTGGCCTGCAGGACGCGCTTCTGCACCTGCAGCACCGCCGGAGCGATGCGGCCCTTCGGGACTTCCACAAATTCGTGCTGCGTGCGCTGCCCCTTGGAATGTGTGCGCACATAGCAGCCGCGGCAAAACGCCTCTCCGCAATCTTGGCAGTCTCGCGTTCCATACTGGACACGGCAGTGGGAGCAGAGATGCAAGCCAGATACGATAGCCGTAACGTCGAGCGAACTGCTCCAGTGCCTTTTTCGGCGACCCTTAGTATGGCTGGATAGAAAGCACTTTGTGCAAAGAGGCAGTGCGCAATCGGTACAGTACCAGACAGCCACCGAGCAGTCTTCTGAGTCCACGAAGCACATTTCGCACAAAGGTGCAGTGGGACATTGTTTTGGGGTGAATTGGTCTTCGTACAGGGCCTCGGGCTCCTTCTCTTCGAAGACGCGGGGCTTCCAAGACGCCGCTTCCCCGTCCTCGTCGTCTCCAAGTGTCTCGGGCTCCTCGGGAAGGCGCTCGGACGGGACTGTCCACTGCGACACCTTTGTTTGCTGATTGTACCAGTAGTATGCCTGCTTCTCCTTGTCCCAGCACTCAATCCAAGCAGTCTCCGCGAGGTGTTTGCTGACGCTGGCGTTGCGCTTGGCCTCGCGCTGGCGCTTCTTTTCGGCGACTTCCTCGTCCTTCAGCCGTTTCAGTATTGAAATGAACTTCTTGCGGCGCAGAAAGCGCAGCCGACCGTGGAGACCACGCCAGATTCGCTGCACGCCGATGGCCGTCTTTGTGGTCTCCTCAACAGAACGAGCTATGCAGCGACGCACCCAAGCAACTATGTTTGCCTGCTTCATGGGGCCCTCGAAGTCGCGGCACACTTTACGCCACGGGCCCACTGCTTGCTTGGCCCGGCCACGCCAGAAAATGCGCAGCGCTGGAAATTCTGCAATTTTGAGCTGAAATCCAAGAGTTGTGGTGAGTTCCTCCTCCTCCCCGGGCCCGAGCAGGGGTGGCCCGAGAAGAGCCTCGTCTTCGCGTTGCCGCCTGCTTTGAACTTTCAAGTAGTCACGCGGCACTTCTGTCTGGGCATCCACTTTCGTGAAGACTACGTTGCGAAAGCCACGCTCCCGGGATAGCTGCAGAGCAGCAGCAGAAAACTCGTCGGCGGCGCCATTCACACCCCGCGCCCACGGAAGCCACAGATACGCTACTACCCACTCCTCCTTTTCCAGAATCTCGGGAAAAGTTGGAGGCTGCTGAGCGAGCTTCGTTCGCAGCGCTACGAGTTCTTTCTGCGCCTTCTCAATGGTCTGTTTTCCAACACCCTGCTTGGCAAGGGTGTTTGCGAGCATCGCGGTGCCGTCGTCAGCATTTCCGGGGCTGGCACTGCCAACCTGTTTGGGTCGGCTGCCTTCGGCATTGTTGTCGCCGGGCTTGTCACCGGGCTTGTCACCCGGCTTGTCGCCGGGCTTGTCACCGAGCTTGTCGCCGGGCTTGTCGCCGGGTTTGTCGTTGGGCTTGACAGTGGGACTTCTCGCCGCTACATTTTGTTGGCCTGCGCTCTCCACGGCGGTACTGCCTGGTGTCTCCGATGAAATGAGCGTTGCATCATCAGCTGTTGCTCGCGGTGACGGCGTTGCAGACGCTTCTGCAGCTTTCGACACAGGGTCCTGTCCACGAACCATTTTCTGAAAGAACACATTTACAAAGGTATCCGGTGAGCATCACACACGTTGGATCATCAACAAGTTGCATCATCCCGAGGCAGGACATGGTGGCGAACGAACCTCCAACTCTGCGAGTCGGTCGATCTCCCTCTGTGTCAGCCGCTCCGTGGTGATGTCGATCACACGCTTGTCCCGCATAATGTCCTGCTCCCGACGGTAGGCTTGCTGCTGGCGGGCCATTTGAACCCGCTTGCGGGCCATCGCAATCCTGGCCAGGCCTTGGATGACCGGAAGGATTACGTTGGCGTAGCGGCGGAACTTGGTGTCGTGAGTGACCGCTTGCCATTGCTTCAGGCACCCAGCAAGCGTTTTCTGACGGTGGTGCGCAACGGCCACCGCTGATGCTACAGTAACAGCAGGTTTGTCGACTGTAAAACAAAAACCCTGTGCGACGCAGTCAAGTTGCCACAGAATGCGTATGGAACGTACTTGCTCTGTAATGCTTCTGCCATCGAGCGTGGCGGCGTAAATTCTTGATGGTGCTCCAGAACCATCTCCGTCTCTGACCGTCGTCCGCGCGGCTCCACAGTTTGGCGCGAAACGATGTCATCTCCTTGTGCCACGTAGCCCACGCCCCAAAGGCATCCTCTTGTGCTTTGTGCACCCACGCGGAGGCTCGGCGCTTTATTCGTGCACGGAACTGGGCATTCGACTTCCATCGCGAGAATAACTTTGTCCGTATTCGTTGGTTGTAGTAGTTCCACGCACGATCCTCACTAAGCGACAAGTACCAACCCAGTCCAAAAAAGAGAAAAAAGAAAAAAGCACCACACAGATAATGCACAGCACACAGCACAACAAAGTCAACAAACGCCCACGCCGTGCGGCCCAGACATGAACTACGTACACCATGCGTCTCTTTCGCCATTCTTTGGAACGCCGCGTCCACTCGCGCAAGACCCTTCGCATCTTAGAGAGCAGGCCACGTTTACCCATGACCCAATGCTGTTTCCAGGCTCGCCAATGCCGCCGCTGAGTCGCCATGGCGTCATGCTTCGCTGCGATGATTTCATTGTTGTGTGCTTGCGCGACGGCCCGGGTCCATGCCCGGAACGCATCGTCTCGCAACCGGTGCAACATCCTACGGGCGCATTGGGTCGCAACGGCTACCTGCCGCCACAGCGTTAAGAACCGGGCAGCTGCCCGCCGAGTTGCACTTCGTCGACATCGCCGTCCCAGCGCCTCAGCGCGGACAAGTTGGTGCCAGTCCCACACATGGTTACGCAGCACATGCTCGCGGTGATTGGCCAGGCCGCGCTGTAGCAAGTCCTCTCGACGCGCGGACTCCTTGCGGACCACAGCTACAAATGCATGGAATGCGGAAGCGCGCAACGCCCTCTTCGAAACAGCTAGCCGTCCAAGAACGCGCTGGCTGAGTATCCGGCGCTCGCTGTCCCGTCGGGCGCGCTGGATGGTTGTCGCGGCCCACTGCAACAGCGAGCGCAGGGCTTCAGCATGTCGTCGCCCAAGCGTGCCCCGAATCATGCTCTGCAGGCGGAGTGCGGATTCCTCCTGCAGCGCGATCTCGGCGGCATGCCATCGCAACAGCGCTTTTCGAAAGCCGAATTGAATGGCGAGGACTGCCCCCAGTCGTTTACGCTTCATTTCCTGCGCCGTTGCGTAGATGCTCCGCGCAAGCAGGCGCCTTTTGTACGCAGATTGGATCTCGTCGGCAGCTCCGCCGCGGACGGCCACATCCACCATGGCTCTGAGCACGCTCTCGACGGTGCGCGCCACAAATTCGCTGAATCGTCGTTGGATGAGGCGCGCGCTCCGATTCTCGAGTTCCGTTCGTTGGACAACGGCCTTTCGTCGGCGCTCGGCCTCTCTTTTGGCGAGGAGCACACGCCCGGCTCCCTGGAGCTTGATTGCCGCCCGCTGGGCCCGCTGGAAGGCTTTTCGATCTCTGGCTCCGCGGAAGTGGGCTTGTGTGGCCACAGCAACCTGGCGCCGCGCCAGCTGCTGCCGCTCTGCTTCGGCTCGCGCCTTGTCCTCGCGGACACGCGCCACGTGTCGGCGGGCGAGCAAGCTTCGTGCATGCTGCTGTACAATAGTTGCCTTCGCATTCCTGAGCCGCTCGAGCTCCTCCTGTTCTTGGCGGAGGCGCTCCCTCCACTTCCTCCACCGGATCTGGATCCGCTTCGCCGCCGCGATCGCACGAGCGCGGGCTGCCTTCCTGGCTTTGCGCCGCCTCCTCTTCTCTTCTCGCGCCTGCCGCAGCGCCTCGGCGGCTGCCTTCTCAGCGAGGGCACGGCGGCGTCGAAACGCGTCCTGCGCGAACACGGCCACCTTCAAGCGCGCGGCGCGCCGGAAAGCCTCCACTTTGCGAGTCCATCTCCTCATCACGAAGTGCAGTTTGCCGTACGTGGTTTTGCGGAGGTACGTGTAGATGCGCTGCAGCAGGAACCACCGCCAGTAGCGGCGCTCTATCCGTTGCCGATGCTCCAGCAGCGCTTCCCTGCGAAGCCGCTCTTCCTTGGCGCGGCGGGCCCGCTCGCGAATGGCGTCTTCCTTGGCGAGTCGCCTTGCCATGGCTTGCCACGTGTAGAAGTGGTAGGCGATGGTGCGGTTCAGCCGCTCCTGGAACGTGCCCACAATGGTCTCCGCGGCAAGCTCGTGCCGCAGAGATCGCAGCGCCTTGGCCGTCACAGGGGACGTTTTCGACTGTGGACCCTGCTCCGCGCGCGGCTTAGCGGCGGCGCCGGCAGTGCTCGACCGCCGGGGTTGTCCCGGGAACGCGCCGGCCGCCGCTGCCGACGATGACGTCGACGCAGAGACGGTGCTCGGTCTGTTGCGCCGCCCAGTGGACACCGGCCGCAGGGCGCTGATGGTGGACGTGGAGGGCCGGGAGTCTATTTGGCGGGCTGCTTCGTTCAGGGCCTCCCGCGGAATGCTGTTGATGATTTCTGTGAGCTGCTCTCGCTGCGCGCGGTCCATGCGCTTGATCTCATCGGCGGCAACCAGCTCGATGTTCCTGCCGCTTCGGCCCCGCGACGCGGGCCTCGCCCGATCCGGGTGAGCCTTGCGCTCCGAAGCTTTCGGGCGCCGCAGTCGCGCGACCTTTTCGAGGTCATCGCTCTGCCCCAGCTGCTGCTTGAGCGGCGGCAGCGTGAGTCGCTGCGGGATCAGTTGCCGCAGGGACTCCGGGCTGGCGGCGCGCTCTTTGTGTCCTTTGCCTCGCTTTTTGCGCCGACCTTTGGGCGAGGGAGCAGCACCGGCTCCGTCGGGGCCGTGGATAGCTCCATCCCGACGTGGCTGCGGCCGTGGATTTGCCGCATAGACCCCGCGGAGTCGCGCCTTGGCAGCACGGCCACTCGTTGGCGAGGGCGACCGGGCGTCGGAGCGCCTCATGGGAGCATCTACCTTCTCGGCAGCACCTGGAGCAGCGGCTCGATGCCGCGTTGCACGGCCATCCCGACTACGGCGCACGGCGTGGTGCTCGCCGACCGACGCATGCTGCTGCTGGAGGTGAGGGCTTGTCTGCACGCCACGGCAAGCACGGCGTCCGTCCACAGTCGGGCGCGTTTCTGTTCGCTCCCCTTTCCTTTTTGTGCTTTTGTTTGTGCGCCTGTCTTCGAGTGCAAGTAGGAAAGTCCGTCTCACTGTCAATGGCGGATGAGGACCTTTACTGTCTCTATTTTTCTCTCGCCGTTACCACCGACAGCTTGGCAGCTAGAGGTCTTCCACGTCCCATTTCCCATGCCCACGCACCAGTAAAGGCCAGACTCCAGGGTCCAGCGACATCAATCACTACATACAATCATCGCAAACGTCGTTTTGACCAACAACATCCGGCGACAATGGCAGCTCGAATGGGACGACAGACCAACAGACGAACGACAGCAACACAACGACAGCGACAGCGACATCGGCAGTGACAAAAGTAGCGACGAAGGCGCGAAGGCGCGAAGGCGCGAAGGAGCGAAGGAGCGAAGGAACAAAAGAGCGAAGGAGCGAAGGAGCGAAGGAGCGAAGGAACGAAGGAACTCAACGACGAACGACGAACGACGAACGACGAACGACGAACGACGAACGAAACGAAGGAACGACGAAGGAAGGAAGGAAGGAACGACGAAGGAAGGAAGGAAG
>ENA-OWNT01003504-OWNT01003504.1-seawater-metagenome-genome-assembly--contig:-NODE-3504-length-14694-cov-4.460354_pt1 | contig 14694 bp, 11 predicted proteins | sample MGYA00238136_ERZ651165 | MGnify/ENA primary metagenome ERZ651165 (study PRJEB26861, sample SAMN08777766) | seawater metagenome | isolation source: coastal seawater | place: USA: Florida | collected...
GCGTCCATCGGTGTCCCGAATCCAGCAGCAGAGCCCGCGGCAGTCCGCGAGTGCGCTCGCAGCCTGGGCCACGAAGGTGATCTCAGACCTACCGGCAGCGTCAACGCGGGTGATCCGCTTTCTCCAACACTTCCCGCAGCCCATCACCCTCGCGGACAAGCCCACAGACATTGTTCCATCCGGACTTCTGCTCCAGTTCGACGAACTCTTCGAGCAGGTCCAGGACGGAGAACTACAGCTGCTCGTCGGCGCCTCCCTTTCCACCGCCGTGTCGCCGCCATCTCTGGATCCCGCCATGCAGCTGCTCCGCCACCTGAGCGCAGTGGCCGACGTGGATGCATCCGGCGATGTGCTGTGGTCGGGTCAGCCCGTCGGCAAGCTCGTCGCCCACAAGGTGAAGTACGGGTTCCGCTCCAAGCAGCTGGAGCACCTCATCGTCGAGGAGGTCGCATCAGGTGACCTGAAGACGCTGGCGGGCTGGCTGGGGCGGACACAGAACTTCATCGTCACATTCTCCGACCCCCAGTACGCCTACGTTGGCGGCACACTCTTCCGCGACCTCGGGCTCGTCGCGGGAAAGGACCTTGTCTTGCAGATGCTCGAAACGGACTGGCCGGTCGGGGCCTGTGCCACGGAGAAGGGCCTGAATGCCGCGGGCACGGCGCACGATCCGACCACCTCGTTGTTCGGCGTCACCGAGACCGCGCTGTCGCCCAGGATGCCGTGGTTGGTCTGCGACGACATGGGGGATGAGTGGGCGGACTACATCGGGGTCGACGACAGACCTACTAGTCCGATGGTGAGATTCGTCCATTGCAAGTCAGGAGCGGTGGGGCTCTCTGCCTCGGAATTCCATGTCGTGGTGTCCCAGGCGCTCAAGAACCTCGGACGCCTTCTCCCAGCGGACGACGAAGTCACCCGAAAAGCCGCCAACTGGTCAGGCAGTCTCGGTACGGGGGTGCCCCGGATGGTGCCCACAACGGTCGCGCCAACGACCGCGGACATCAAGGCAGCATTCGCCAGGGTGAACTCGGACCCGCAGACCAAGCGTGAGGTGATCCTGGTGGTCAACTTCCTCAAGAAGAGCGAGATCGCCACCGCCTTCAATCAGGTCGCAGCTGGAACCCACGTTGCTCCCGCCGCAGTCCAGCTGCTCTGGCTCCTCTCCTCATTCGCACATGCCTGCCTCGACGCTGGCGCAGCACCGAGGGTCAAGTGCCTTCCCTGACCGCCCACCGGACGACCTGGGGGCCTGAATGACGGCCAGCCCCAGCCCCCGTGATCTGGTTGAACAGATCTACGAAGAGCATGTCTCCGTCGACTGGAACGAAGCCACAACGCGGATTCGGGTCATCGACCGGATCCTGGAAGCGGTCGGATGGACACCCGGGAACACGGAGTTCGAGGTCCCGTCCGGCACAGGCGACTACCTCGACTACCTGCTCCGGTGGTGCGGCGAGCCGTGGCTCGTGGTCGAGGCCAAGCGCACCAGCGCCACGTTCAGTCTCGATCCCAGCGCCTTCAAGTCTGGACGCTCCCATCTGCGCTCGGTCGAGGGACTGCTCAAGAAGGGCGGGGCCAACCTCCGTGATGCCATGGCGCAGGCAGCCAGCTACGCCAACGACCGCGCAACGCCGTTCTGCGCAGTGACCAACGGGCACCAGTGGCTGTTCTTCCGCGGCCTGTCGTCAGAGAAGAAGCCGTGGCGCCGGGGAAAGGCCCTCATCTTCCTCTCGCCGCAAGATGTCCTTGCCCGTTTTGACGACTTCCTGGACTGCCTGGGGCGCTCAGGCCGCCGCGAGGAGTTGCCGCGCCTCCTAGACCAGCCGACGACCGGCGAGTTGCCAGAGCCCACCGTCCCGGCCAGCGTGCTGCGCCTGCGGCGGGGCGTTGTCGATCACGACCTCATGTCTCAAGTCGGGGTGATCTCTTCCTACTTGCTCACGGACATCCACCTACACGACCGTCTCGCGATGCTTGACCGCTGCTACGTCTCCGCCAACGAGCCGAGCCAGTTCGACACCAGCATCCGCCGCCTGCTCAAGGACAGCGCCTCCGTCATCGACGATGAGGATGTGGAAGTGCTGGAGGGCGATGTCGAGAGATTCCGGTCCACCGTAGAACTGCGAGAACGAACCAGCGGTGAGGTCCACCCGGTGGTCATCGTGGGGCACATCGGCGCAGGCAAGACCACCTTCGTCCATCGAGCCTTCCGCTCGCTCAAGCTCGACAAGGTCGCCTTCTCGGCCATCGTCGATCTCGAAGGAAGCGGGCGTGCTGGGACCTTCCATGCGAAGGACGAACACCAACGGGTAGCGGAGCGTGTCCTCGAACAGCTGGGCCGGTCCACCAAAGCCGTCTTGAAGAAGCGGGACGACATCGCGGACAGGGTGCAGGCAGATCCGCACGCAACGGCTACGCTGCGCACGCTCTGCAGAGCCAGGCTCGACGAAGCCCGGGAGGTGGCCGCCGACTACTGGGACGCCCACAAGGATGAATGGGGCCTCAAGGTGCTCGAAGTCATCGACGCCTACCGTGAGGACAAGGTCGCCTGGCTGATCCACTTCATCCGTCACCTCCGGAATCGCTTCCGGCGACAGGATGACCTAAAGCTCAAGTACCCAGTCTTGATCGCCATCGACAACATCGATCAGGCGTCGTCGGAGTATCAGAAGTGCGTCTACGGCTTCGCACAACAACTCGCTCGCCAGACCCCGGCGATCGTGGTGGTGTGCATCCGGGAGGACACCTACCGAGAGGGGCGACTCCCCAAAGGCTTTCTGTCGTCGACGCCTATGTCCTTCGTCTTCCACGTCCGGTCGCCACCACTCGACAGGGTGCTCAAGGTGCGCCTGGACTACGGCACCAACTACTTCTTGAAGCACACGCCGCCCGAGCTTCGCGAGGTGAAGGACGCGATCCCGGACTGGTGTGGGCGCGTGGAGCGTCTGCTGGCCGGTCGGGCCGCGGGAGCAGAACTCATCAGTTCACTTGCGGGCCAGAACACCAGGCTGGCTCTCGACCTGTCCGTGCGAGTGGTCCGACACTCGGTCGATCCCGCGATTTCTGGTGAGGGGTCGGCCGGCGTGCTTCACGCGTTGCTGGTGGGCAGCACGACCGAGACGCTTACCGAGCGGGTTGGACTTGCGAACATGTTCGACTGCGAGCCGTCTCTTCCCCCGCTGCATGGGCTGCGGGCTCGGCTCCTCGCCTATCTCCACGCGACTTCGAAGCTCTCCCACACTCGGCCGGTAGAAGAAGGAGCAGCCGTCATCCTCGCCCGGTTTGGCGCGTGGGGGTATCCCGTGGCTCTCGTCCGGCGTGCCCTTCTTTGGATGCTCACCGTCGGGCTGATCTGCGACGCGAAGCAACGCCGATCCGGCGTATTCGAGCAGCTGCCCACACGCCTTGGGCTCACGGCATCCGGCCTCGTCCACCTGACCCGGCTGGCGCGAGAGCGGCAGTACAGGCTGATGATGGCCTGCGCTACCCGGTGGTATCAGCCTGACCTGGCGCGGAGCTTCACGGAGCGCTGTGAAGCCGCGAGTGGCGACGACGGGTGCACCTTCGGAGACCTGTTCGAGAGCACCGCAGACGACTTCTTCGAGACCTACGTACGACAGGCCCTGGACACAGAGGATGGCTACCTCGTGCCCATGTCGCAGCATGAGTGGGTTCGGAACGTGATGGCCACCTCGAACCCCGTCTTCAAGCGGTCCATCGAACGCGACACCCGAACCTGGCGGGAAGAGGGCAGCGATGAACAGGCCGCCACCACCGGGGGCGAGTTCCAGGAGGCTCTCTTCCCGGATCTGGCCCGGCCACCAGCGAAGCCAACGCCGAACCTCGGCCGCATTCCACGGAACACCCGAGCCTTCGGGGTCGTTTGGGTGCCACGGATTCTCTGGGCGTTGGAGTGGGGCCGCCAAGCGGACCACGGGCCCATGTCGCCCAGCGAAATCGCCAGCACCCTCCGAGACCACGCCGACATCGACGTGCCGCACAACAACGTCTCCAGAGCATTCCGCGACCTGAAGAAGAAGCCACAGACTGCCGGCCTGTGGGTGATCCAGGGCAAGCGCTACGAGATCACCGAGGCGGGAACCAGCTTGATCGTGAGCCTGATCGAGTCCGACGTGCGGGAGGCGTAGTGGGTCAGGAGGACAACGAGTTCATCGGCGAGTTCCCAGGCCAAGGGGGGACGTTCTCGCTGGACGTGGAGAAGCTGGGCAGTCCAGGGCTGAGCCACACGCTCTACATCGTGGATCAACGAGCGGGTGAAGACCGCGGCCCTGAGCCGTCAGACACGTCACCACGACTCTTCCACATGTGGGCATCGCTGGTGCAGCAAGAGCCAATCTACGACGCCGATCTTGCGGCTCAGCCCAGGTTCGGGAACACGCTGGTCGAGATGAACGCTGCTGGATTCGGCCTCCGGGCAGGCATGACCCCCGACGGCGGCGGCGCTGTCGACATGAGGTTCCATGCGAATGAGGCAGGACGCCTTGCTGGTGCCGACGCACACCTCCGCGCTTCAACATGGGAAGAAGCCCGCTCGAAGTTCCTGTTCCACCTGAACACCATGCTGTCGATCTTCGCTTGGGACCACCAACTCCCTCTTGCGGCGGCGCGAGTGGGCGGCAGAGACGGCGCCAACGGCATTTCGTATGTGGACTACACCGCACCCCTTCGCGTGGACCGGAAGTTCGTCGCTCCCGGAATCAGTGGTCTGGTCGGGGCCGACGTGCGCGCAGCCTACTCATTCTTTCGCGAAGGGCTGTCGAACCCAAGTCCGGCCTATCGAATCATCTGCTTCGACAAGGCGCTTTCGATGCTGCGACGCATCCAGAGCCAGCACACGACAGCGCTGGTGCAGCAGAAAGCCGACATCGCAGCCTTCTCGCGGGCCGTGAACCTGCTCGTGGAGGCCACGGACCTGGCCGTGGAAGTCTGGCCGGAAGTCACTGGATGGAAGCTGCATCGGCTCCACGACAAGAAGCTACGCCCGCTCCGAAACGAGGCCGCTCACGAGCTTCTCGACGACGGTGATGGATACACGAATCTCGACTGGCCTGACAGGCGCCGGAAGTTCCAGCGCGCAGCGCAGGCGCTCGTGCCGCTGGTACATCGCTACGGCTCGGCACTGGCATCGGCCATCCAACGAGCGACCACGTCCGCTGCCTCCGTGAACATGCAGGAACAGGAGCCGACATGAGCCCCGAACTACTCCTGTTCCTCGTAGTGTTCGTGATGCCCGGCGCCGCCATGGTGTTCGCCTGGGACATGATCGGACACCGGAGGCAGCGCACCCACCTGAGCTTCTACGGATGGGGGCTGTTCGGCAGTATCTGTGCTTTCGCCCTGATTCAGGCCGGCGGGTTCATCGACCTCTCCCAACTCCTGAACGAGAAGGACAGCCTCTCGCTCAAGCAGATGTTGCTCTTCCAGAACCTGCTCCTGTTCCTGGCCATCGTCGTGGTGGGGATGGCTGCATCGGGCCTGGCCAGCAGGGCATTTCACGGTCGCAAGGTTCAAGGGTGGCTGGCGAAGCGTAGTGGCGGAACCACGTACCGCGAGTCGACCTGGCACGAGGTCGTAGACCACGCGGTGAACTGCTGGGTGAGAGTCGAGGCCAAGGACGGCCGGGTCTGGCAGGGGTGGGTCGAGCGGGTCTCCATGGACTACGATGGCGGGTTCCTCCTCCTCGGTGAGCACCCGATCTGCTGGGTCGACGGCGAGGAGCACCAAGCCGGCGCCCAGTATGTCGCGATGCCCCTCTCAGAGATTACGTTGTTTCTTCTGAATCAAAAGGAGCCTGCCGATGGGCAACCGGACGAGGACCGACCCGCCACCACCACCGCCGACCCTGCCGGGGGAGACCAACAGGGACAGTCAGGGCTCCACGGTGAGACCATCGACGCCCCCACCGCGCAACCCGCCACCACCGAAGCCCAAGCAGTCGACAACTAAGAAGTCGTCCGAGTGAGTTCGGCGTACACGCGTCGAGTTCGCCCCCCACCGCGGAGCCGCCCTACATGACCCACTTCTACGTCGACACATCCGGCCCGGACCAGGCTGGGCTACTTGCGGCGCTCCAGTGGTTCCTCGGCCGCGCACAGGGTCGGGTGGGCCTGCTCGCCGTCCCAACAAAGAGCCAACTCCAGCAGGGCCTGCTCGTGGACACACTCGGCAAGGCGATCTGCAAGAAGCTCGCGAAGAACGAGGCGGTGACCGACTCGGGGGTCACGTTCGAGGCAGTCACCGAGCGTACACGCCCGAGTACCTGGCGCGAGGGGCCGGTGCTCGTGCTGTACCCGTCGCGGTCGCTGCTCAACAAGATCGACACCCTGCCAGGCACCACCGAAGTCCTCGTGCTCCCGTGGGCCCCTGGGGAGTGCGACGACTGGGTTGAGCAGTGGGGAGCCACCGACATCCTGTCTGGCACCGCGGCAGCGATACCTTCGCTGTCCCCGAAGGTGGAAGCCACGCTGGAGCGAGTGCGAGACGCGGTGAACGTCCGAAGCGGGATCAGCCACCCGAACGACCGGAGCTACGTGGTCCGGGCGTTCAAGTCGCTGAAGGAAGAGGGGGAGCCACTGGACCAGCAGGGCATCCGAGCCTGGCTCGTACGAGAGGGCCACTTCGATGCCGACGACGCCGATACCATCGCCGACATCGCGGCCAGGATCGAGGCCGGACGGCAGGTCCGCGAGTAGGCCCCGGCCCCCGCCGCAGACAACTCCGCAGACAGGCAGACAGCCCTTCAAACCTTACCTTCACCCCGGATCATGGAGCCGATTCCGGACTACGGATCCGAAGGTTAGGGGTTCGACTCCTCTTGGGTGCGCCATCTGAAAGCCCCCGTCAGCAATCGCTGGCGGGGGTTTTCTACGTTCGGGGCTGTCACCCGTCGACGAGCTTCGTGAACCGCTCGCACTCCGCCACCAGGGCCGCCCGGTGCTCCCGCTTGTAGTCCTCGTCGGGACCCATGCTGTCGATCTGCTCGTCGAAGCAGGCGATCAGCGCCTCCACGATCGGGGCCGCCGCGCGCTTCGCTCGCGCCTTCGCGTCCCACGGGCGGGTCGGCGTGCGCGTCATCACTTCGTTGAGGAGGGCGATCGCCGCGAAGGCCTCGTCGAAGGTCTCGTCGATCTCGGGCTCCGCGAGGAAGGCGTCGACCGGCTCCATGAGGCCGTCCACCACACCACCGACGAAGTCGGCGGCCATGTCGTTGCCGAACGGCCCGGCTGCCCAGGTACCCATGTCTGTCTCCTGCGTGGGAAGGGTGTTCCTCTTCATAGCTGGCCGACGACGGCAGACGAAAGTGCAGGGGGCGGGGCTCGAACCCGCATAGCGACGATGCCCTGGGCACTACCCCAGGGGTCCCATCTCCTTGGAAACGCGCTTCCCTACTCGGCCTCCCGGCGGTTTCGGTGCATCCGCAACCATACAGATCTGGGCTCTTACGCGTCACCCCCTCTCGGGACACCATTCGATCAACGTTTTCGGTGCGCCTTGGTCCATTAGGCGACCCCTGCTCGAGCAGGGTGGTTGCAGGCTCCGTGCCGGGCGCCCCCATCGGTTCCAAGGTGCGAATCGGCCAGCCGTGTTCCGCCACCGATAGGCATCGCGCGAGAACGAGCCGAACCGCTAGCTCGTTCAGAGAAACCGACTCGACCGGATCGGCCCGGTGTACCAGCGAGGCCCTGGCGCCGCCCCAAGTCCGGCCAAGGCCCGAACAGCAGGAAGGTCGTCGAAGTCCTCGTCGCCCAACCCGCCATCCGACGCGAGTATGCGTTCGACCCAGACCTCCACCGGCTCGTCCGACGCCGGAACCTTCTCGAGGCCGCCCCCCTTCTTCGGCCTCGAGCACTCGTCCCAGGGTGCCACCAGCGTCTGGTGCAGGAATCCGGCCAGATCGGGATTGCGGCTCGGCCCTCGTGTCCACTGGACCGCCCGAACGAACAGAGGCTCCCTCGCCTCCGCGAGGAGCTGGAGGTCGGCCTCTTCGAAACGATCCGTGCTGTAGCCGACGACGAGTCCACCACCTCCCGCTTCGTACGGTGCCACCGTGCACCCCACGAGCCTGGCCAGCGCTGCCGCCACGATGGCACTCCCACGGTCCGACAGCGCATGGACCACCACCGGCAGACGGCTCGTTTGCGTGAGCACGTCGACGAGACGAAGCAGCTCCCGATGAATCGACCCCGCGGAGTCCTGCGTGTAGGCGTAGCGACCGTTCATTCCGTCATCGAAACCGAAGGGCGACAGATGGAGAACCAGCGTTCCGTTGAGCCCATAGGTCCAGGCTCGAACGTCCATGCGGTCCGGCCCTCCACAGGCGTCGGAGGTCCTACGGCATCGCCGGAGGACACCTCGAACGCCCTCGGCCGCCGCGGCTTCGTCGTCCCCAGAGCCGGGCTCGAGGCCCTCGATCCACGCCTCGGCCGTGACGAGATCGCCGCAGTCGAGAGCCGCCGAGCACAACAGAAAGCGTAGCCAGAAGTCGCCTCGGACGGCCTCCGCGGAGGCGAGAAGCACCGAGACGGCGAGGTCCGAACGCTCTGAGTCCCTGCAGGCAACCGCGAGCTCCGCCAGCACCTGCGGCTGGTTGGGGACGAGCGCGTTCACATGACGCAGCACGGGGATGGCCAGCTGTGGGAGGCCCTGCTCGACGAGCTCGTAGCCCAGGTCGAACAAGGGCCCCGGCGCCAATCCCACCGCCGCCTGCGCCTCGCTGGCCAGCCCAGCGGCCTGCGCTCCCGCGGCCACCTCCTCGATGAGCGCAACGAAGGTGGCCAGCCGAGCCGTGTCCCCCACGAGTTCCTCGGCCAAGGCGGCAAAACGCAGGCTGTTGGCGGCACGCACGGGCTGACCGGCGGCGAGCGCCTCACGAGCGGTCTTCAGCATCTCCTCGAACGACATCCGCATCTCCGCATGATGGTTGGGGCTGCTCTGTCGGCTACGGAAGGTCCGTGCGCGGCGGCCCATCCCCTTCGAAGCTCGGCGCCGGGTCGCCCGCCCAGCACGCCGCCGACCCCACGAAGATGTGCTCGGCGACCTTCAGACTCGGGTGGTCCCCCAACAGACCAGCGGGGATCCGAACATAGGCTCCGTCGTGCACGACCTCGGGCAGGGGGCTGCCGCACGCCCGGCAGAAGGGGCGGCCGTAGCCACTGGAGAGCTGAACCTCCCCCTGGGGGCCGGTGTCGGTCCACCGCAGGTCGCTCGCCCGCGCCAGCAGGTGGGCCGCCGACCCAGCGCCCGTGGCGCGCCGGCACATCGAGCAGTGGCACACGCTGATGCCTGAGACCGGGCCGTCGACCACGAACCCATGAGCACCGCAGAGACAGCGACCGTCGAGGGACAAACGACCTCCCATCCTGACGGGACGCCCCCTATCCCGCGCTGACCTCCCTCAGCGCGCGCGGCGGGCCCCCATCGCCAGGTCGACGCCCAACCCGGCGTACAGGTGCTCGATGTAGAGAAAGCCCGAGGGAGCCAGAGGCACCGGCACGGCCAGCAGCAGATGCACCCCATGGCCTCCCTTGGGCCGCACACGCAGGTCCGCGAGCACGGCGTGCGCCCCACGCAGGCCCGTGTGGCCATAGGTGACCGGCTCCCGCAAGGGACCGACGGTGCGGGTCTCACGGAAGGTGTACACCTCCAACCCCGGGGCCAGCAGCAGCGCCGCCGACACGGCGGTCTGGCCAGTGTGCACGCCCACCACAGCCTGAGGCGTCAGGTAGAGGTTGTGGTGCGGTTCGAGCCCCTCCCGCACCCACGCGGGGGCGCCGCCGTACACCGCCGTCGCCACCTGGAGCCTCGCCCCCACCTCCAGGTGGGGCGCCAGGGCCCGGGTCCATTGCCCTGCCACACCGGCCCGCATGCCCAAGGTCAGGTCGCCCTGGACGCGGCCCACCGGCGCCGCCAGCGCCAGGCCCAGGAACCACAGCAGGACGCTCACAGCGCCTCCAGGACGAAGGGAAGGCCTGCACGCACGCCAGGCTGGAACGTCTCCGAGTGCACCCGCCGCGGGAACAGCTCGGTCGTGAGCTGCAGCGTGGGGTAGCGACGACGCTGCACCTGCTCGCCAAAGGCCTCAGTGAGCCCCGCGAGTCCGTAGGTCTCTGCGGTGCCCGCCCCCAGGAACAAGGCCCCACCGAGGTCGTCGGTGGTCGCGGCCACCTCCTGTTCGACGGCGAACAACGCCCCGTCGCCGAAGGCGAGGGAGGGACTCAGCGCCACCGCGCCGGCGAAGACCTCCGGGTGCTGCAGCCGCCCCCACAGCGCCGCGATCCCACCGAACGAGTGCCCCAACACCACCCGCTCCCCACCGCTCGGGTAGCGCGCCTCCACCCAAGGGATCAGCTCGTCGACCACGAAGCCATAGAAGGCCTCGACCTCGCCATGGCCCTCGGGAAGACCGCGGCCCGGCGGCGTGTAGTCCCGCGCGCGCTGGTTGGGGGTGTCGCCGTAGCCGATACCGACCACCAGCGGCGGCCGGCCGAGCTCGCCTCTGCGTACCGCGCGCGACACCTGCGACGCCGTCGTATCGGTCCAATCATCGCCATCGAACAGGAACACGACGTGGTGCGGGGTGTCGTCCGGCACGAAGACAGTCAGGTGGTACACCTGTTCGACCGACGAAGCCCCAAGCTCGTGGGTCTCGAGCGTTCCATCGATCGGGCCCGTGCAACCGGCGACACTCGCCGCCACGAACCCAGCTGCCCAGCTGAACCGCTGCATCCTGCCTCCCGCCCCTGCGGTAGCGTGGGTCCGGCTACGCGGCACGCCGGTTCGATGCGAGGCGGAGTACCGTCAGCTCCGCCCGGAGCGGGCCCCACCGAGCCCCCGTTCCGTACGCGAGGAGGGCAGGGCCAAGTTGTCGGCGAAATAGGCCGATGGATCGCCGTCCTAGCCCCCGAGCCCCCGCCGCGGCAGCTGCACCGCCCGCCCGAAGGCCACGCTCTCCGTGGTCCCATCGGCGCTCACCACCCACAGCACGGGGGCCGGCGGACGCACCTGCGGACGCGGCGCACCGCCATCGGTGAGGTAGATGCAGGCATCGAAGGGGCGCGGCTGCTCACGCATCCAGCGGAACACCGGGTCGAAGGCCGTTCCCCCCCGACCGGCCACCACCGCCGGAGGCCCCCCGCCGCCATACGACCACACCCGCTGCACGGCCGCGTCGCACTCCACCACCACGACCTCGGCGCCCTGACGCCAGATGCCGTGGATCTCACCGAAGAAGTCGGAGAGGTCCTCGTCGTCGATGGACCCGCTGGTGTCGAGGGCGGCCACCAGCCGCTGACGTCGCCGCACGCGGGTGCCCGGGTAGGTGCCGTAGCGCTTGCTCGGACGCTTGAGGGTGGAGCGGATCCGCGTTCGGCGGCTGCTGTGCGCGAAGAGCCGCAGGACCCGCCGCCAGTCGAGCGTCGCGCTGCGGGCCTGGAGGAAGGCGTCGACCAAGGAACGCAGCGGCGCCGGCAGGTTCCCCCACCCGCCGGCCCGGTCGTGGGCGCGGCGGAGCAAGCGGCTCAGCTCCTGGTCGGCGACGGCGCGCTCCGAGGGCGTCCCCTGCCCCCAGTGCCCGTGGTCGTCGAAGTCCTCCTGACCCGAGACACTGGCGGACGCACCATGTCGGGCGAGCAGCGCATAGTACTGCTCCAGCGTGCCGTCGGCGGGCAGCGCCAGCTCGGGAAAGCTCTGCCGCGTGATGGCCCCCGCCGGCAGCGGCCAGCGACCGATGTGCTGGTTGACGACGAGGTCGGCTGCGAGGTTCGCGAGACGCCGGTCCATCCGAACCCAGTCCGTGCGCAGCAGGTGCTCGAAGAGCAGGTGCAGCACCTCGTGCTTGAGGACCGCCACCCGCTCCCCCTTCCGCCGGAGGCGCTTCAGGAAGAAGCCCGGATTCACCATCAGCACCGGCCGGTGCCCCACCAGGGCCACGGCCGCCGTCGACGTGTGGCCCTCCCCGACGTAGCGATTCACCCCCGCCAGCACATGGCCGAGAAAGGGCTCTGCGCGCACCAGCTCGAGCACCGCCGCGCTGATGGCGTCGTGGCAGCGGCGGGTCACAGCACCGACAGCACGAGCTCGGCGAGACGCGGGTCCCGCACCATCTCCACCACCTCGGCACTGCCCTCCGCGAGCAGGTCTCGGTGGAGCATGGCCCGAAGGTCGTTGGGCAGCGAGGGGTGGGTGAGCAGCGCCACGAGGTTGTCGCGATGGCGTGGCCCGGGCGTGTAGTCGGCCGCCGTGACGGTCAGGTAGACCCGTGTACAGACTGCCGCAAGGCGGTCGAGGCGGGCCCCCTCACCGTCGGTGGCGAGGGACGCGATGCGCTCCCCCATGGGCGCCCAGGTGGGGGCGTCGAGCAGCTCCAGCGGCTCGGGCAAGCGGGCCAGCCCGTCCGCGACGAAGCCCATGAAGCTGGCGGCCGTGGGCTCGTCGAGGGTCGACATCGCGAGGGCGTAGACCAGCTCCTGGTGGGCCTGCAGGTCGTCGAGGCCGGCGATCTGCTCGAAGAACTGGGTCAAGGAGCGCGGCGTGGTGCGGTGGCCGGTGACCGCCTCCGGATAGCTCAGCACGAAGGAGATGCCGCGGCCATCGACACCGGCGTCGGTGGCCCAGCGAGCCCAGGCCTTGATGTCGAAGGTGAGCGTCAGGTGGAGGAGCCGGGTCACCATCGCCTCGTCCATCGGGGTGACCGAGTAGTCGCCTCCTTCGGGGTTGGCGGTGCACACGATGCGCCACTGCTCGGGGAGGCGCCAGCTGACCAGCTCGCCCCGCTGCAGCAGCTGCATGAAGCCGCGAAGGATGCGGTCGTCGGCCCGGTTCAGATCGTCGAGGAGGAGAATACCGGGGCCCGGCTCGGTGGGTACCCAGTCGGGCGGAGCGAAGGACGTGGTGCCCTCCTGGTGCACGGGCAAGCCATGGAGGTCGCCCATCTCCTCGAACTGGGCGGGCGCGGCATACGCGAAGGCCCAGCCGCGGGCGCGGGCAAAGGCCTCGACGATGGCGGTCTTGCCGATCCCGTGAAGGCCCCAGATGCACACGGGCGTGGGGTGGCGCCAGGGGCCCGGCGTCGGCCGGTCGAGGAGGTGCGCGAGGGTGGCCTGGAGGCGCACCGCGTCGAGGCGCGCACCGTACATGAGGTGGTCTTCGGACATGGCGCATCCTACTCTCTGGCATGTCTCTCCGGTCGACCCTCGCGAAGCTGAAGAAGTTGCTCCTGGCCCGGGATCCCGCGGCCATCCTCCAGGGGGTGGAGCTGGCCGCCGCCCTCGGCGATCCGGAGGTCTTCGCCGCCCTGCTCGAGGGGGTGACGTGGGACCCCCAGCGCCACCGCCCGGGCCGCTGGGATCGAGGACACGGCGTGTGGGGAGGGCTGGTACCCAACCGCATCTTCCAGGGAACCGGCCCCGCCCAGCCGTTCCACGACCTGGCGATGACGCTGCTCCTCGCGCGGGCACCGGAGCATCCCGCCAAGGGCCAGGTCGACCGGCTCAAGCTCGGTGCGTGGGACCGCAAGCGCCCCATGGAGGCCCTCCCGCTGCACGGCATCGGGGGGCTGCCCGCCCTGCGCGAGCTCTTCCTCGCCTCCCGGGGCACGGTCGGGCCGCTGGCCCCCCTGGCCGATGCTCCGGCTCTGGAGGCGCTGGAGCTGCGCGTCCGCGGTGCGGTCGACCTCACCGGCCTCGGAGGCTGCCGCCGCCTTCGTCGTCTCCATGTGCGGGGCGAGCTCGTGAGCACCGCCGGGGTGGAGGGCGCCCCTCTCGAGGACCTCTACATCCACAGCCGCCACCTCCGTGACCTGCGGGGCCTCGAAGGAGCCCCCCTACGACAGGTGCGCCTGGCGGGGTCCGGGGCGGTCGACCTCTCGGCCCTGGGCGGGGCCGAGATGGAGCTGCTGGACACCGTGTCCATCACCCTCGAGCGTCTGCGGGGGCCCGGCCCACGGTCCCTGCGGGTGGTCGGGCACGACGCCCCCCTCCACCTGCCCACGATGTCCCGGCTGGAGGAGCTGACGCTCGATCCAGGCGACGCCCCCCTGACCAGCGACGTCCAGCCCTCGCTGCGGGCCGTGCAGATCCGACGCACCGCCTCCCTCCCCGCGGTCGCCCAGAGCTGGCCCGCCACGACCACCCTGCAGATCGACGAGTTCACCGGGTCGGATCTGGCCTCCCTGACCGACGCTCGCTCGCTGGAGACCCTGCACATCGCCGGGTTCTTCGTACGGGACGCGTCCGCCCTGGGCACCCTCGTGGGCTTGAAGCACCTCAGCCTGGGGCGCCTCCCCGGGCTAGCCGATCTCGACCAGCTCCCCGAGGCCCGCCTGGCCCACAAGGTCCACGGCGCCGGTATCCAGCCGACCGACACCCTCTCCCTGGGCGGCTCGATTCGGTCGGCCCGGGCCATCGGCCGGCTCCGGGGGCTGGTGCAGCTCTCGCTGCAGGGCGGCCGGGAGGTTCACACCCTGGAGGGCTTCGAGGCCGCCCGGGAGCTTCGGGTCCTCGATCTGCGAGGCTGCGCCTCCCTGTCCGACCTCTCCCCCCTCGCCGACCTGCCCGAGCTGCGGCTCGTGTCCATTCGCGACTCCGCCGTCGACCCCGAGCAGGTGCCCGCGTCCATCCGCTGGACCCTCTCCACCGCGGCCCGACCCGACCTCACCGCCGCACGCACCCGCAA
>ENA-OWNT01003506-OWNT01003506.1-seawater-metagenome-genome-assembly--contig:-NODE-3506-length-14691-cov-2.909402_pt1 | contig 14691 bp, 14 predicted proteins | sample MGYA00238136_ERZ651165 | MGnify/ENA primary metagenome ERZ651165 (study PRJEB26861, sample SAMN08777766) | seawater metagenome | isolation source: coastal seawater | place: USA: Florida | collected...
AGGACCCGGTCACGCAGGCTCTCGAACGACGGCAGATCGCTGTCACTGCGGGTGTCCAGCCGCACCAGATGCACGCCAAAGGTGCTCTCCAGCGGCCCTGCCCATGTCCTGAGCGGCAGCGCCCCGGCAGCCGTGCCGAAGCCCGCACCAAAGACCCGGTCCACCGCGGGCGCGGCCATATCGTCGATGCGGGGCGGAAGCTGCGTCGCGCGGCCCATCGCGCCGGGGTCGGCCCCCTGCTCAAGGTTGGCAAGCAGGGCCTTGGCCTCGTCGGGCGACGTGCCACCGGGCAACAGCACCTGCGCAAAGCTCAGGCGGGCCGGGCGCGCATACCGCTCGGCATTCTCGGCATAATAGGCCCGCAGGGTGTCCTCGTCAGGCTCCCTCGCCGCGGCTGGCGCCTCGGCGAGGAACTCCATCTTGGCCCGCAGCCGGTTCCGGATCATCGCGTCGCCCTGATCGAGCCCGAGCGCCCGCGCCTCCCGCACCATCGCTTCCTCCACGGCCCAGTCGCGCACCAGGCTGCGCGCCTCCTCTGCCGTCGGCGCTCTCCCCCAGGCGGCGAGGAAACCATCCGCCAGCCGGTCCGCCTCGGCGTCGGTCAGCCGGATCACGTCCTCCCCCGGTCCGTCGTCCATCGGAGGGTTCTTCAGGCTATAGACCCCAAAGACGAGCCCCCCCAGCAGGAAGAAATGTAGCAGCGGCGACCGCAGGAACGCCGGAATTGTCATGTCTGCTCCTCCCTCAAACCGCCGACCGCAGGCTCTCGGCCACCCGCGCAAGGCGTGCACCCGCATCCTGCGCCAGGTCCGCGATCTCCGGCGCAGCGCCAAGGTCGCCCATCGCCATCATCTGCCCGGCGTCGACCAGCCGCACCAGTGTGCCGGACGCCGCCTCCTCGACGGTGACGTTGCACGGCAGCAGCAGCCCAACGTCGGGCCGCGCACTCACCGCACGATACGCGAGGCCCGGATTGCAGGCCCCGAGGATGGTGTAGCGCCGAAAGCTCTTCCCGATCTTCTCGGCAAAGGCCTTGTCCAGATCGATCCGCGAGATGACCCCGAACCCCTCCTGTGCAAGCGCCTTGGTCACGAGGTCGACCGCCTCATCGAAGGGGCGGTCGAGCGTGACACTGGTTCCAAAGTCAGCCACGGATCACTCCCCGGCAGAGTACCAGATCGGCGAGGTATAGGCCCGCTCGGTGACCTTCATCGGGACGTCGTCGGTAAAGGCCGCATCCTCGAAATAGGCCGCGTCATAGGCAGTCCAGCGCGGCGTGGGGATTTCGATGACCCGCGCGTAATAGAAGGCATCCAACGCCGGATCGAAATCGGGATCGGTCCAGACCGCGATCAGCTCGGGCGCGCCGATGGTGTTGGTCCATGTCGCCTTGGCCACATCGACCGTATCCCCCACCGAGGGCAGTTTGCCGTCGTCTCCCGGAGTCCGGTCACCGGACCAGACGACGTCATAGATCTTCTCCTGCATCTCGCCGGCGGCATCGACCCAGCCCTTGATGATCTGGATGCGGTCGAGGTTCCCCGACAGCGGGTCCTTGATGGCCGCAACGAGGAAGCTCGGAGCCGCCGCGCCCTCCGGTGCCGGCGGCATGTCGGCCCCCATCGGAACGCCCTTGCCGTATCCGACGGGCCCCGGGTTGCGCCCCTGCGCATCCTCCTCGACAAACTCCCAGCCGCCGAAGAACCGCACGCCGATCCGCGTGCCGGTGGTCCCATAGACTTCCTTGCGCTTCATCGCGTCCCAGATCGCGGCGCGGGTGTTCTCGGCGGCCCAGACGGCCGTCAGACCCGAGGCGCCAAGCTGCCAGTCCTTTATCGTGCGGCCATCAAAGTCGAAGGCGTTCCCGGTCGACCGCTCAGGGCTTGGCTCGCTGGCCGGGAACTTGCCGAAAAAGTTGTTCTCCTCGGTCGAGGAGATGCCGGTATGCGCGTCGGTTGACCCGAGCAGGCCGAACTTGAAGGGGTTGGTGCCAAACTCGTCTTCCAGCTTCAGCCCGCGCTTCAGCGCCTCCCGGGCATACTCGAACTCGATCATCCCGGGTTCCTTGGGCACCACGTTCAGGTTGCCCTTGTCCCAGATCTCGAAGTTGGCGAACTCGTCAGCCGGGGCAAGGCTCGGGTGCTGTTCCGAAGTGCCCTTGCCCTGCGTCACCTCGTAGAGCGGCTCCCATCGGGCCCGGGTCTCGGCCCATTGCGCGTCGATGGGGTTGCCGTCCGGGGTCTCGGTCGCGAACATCAGCCCGTTCGAGAGGTTCCCGTTGTGCGGGATCGCCAGCAGGCGACCGCCCGTCTTCTCCTCGTAGGACGCCATCCAGTCCCACAGCTCGCGCGGCAGCTCGGTGTCGAACGTGGTGAGCGGACGGACCATGTCGGCCTTGTCCTTGCCGTCCCGGTAGATGACGTTGCGGTGCAGGTTGTTGCCACCCCCATAGTTCGACGTCCATTCGTAGCCGATCAGCGCCGTGAAGATCCCGGGCTGGTTATGGCCCTCCACGATCTCGGTCATCTTCTGCCACATGTCCATCTGCGTGGTCTGGTCGGTCATCGCGGGCGGAATCTTCCCCTCGCCCTGCAGCGTGATCATTTCCATGACCACCGCCGTCGCCGCCGCGCCGCCCTTGCGCATCTCGTCGTGCCAGCGCTTCAGCGTCGGGTCCGACATGAACGCGGGATCGCCCTCGTAGATGCTGGCCACGACCCCGAGCGCGTCGGAGTGATCGGCCACCACCATCCAGTCATAGGGTCGCGACAGCCGCACAGGCTGACCCGTGCTCGAAGTGATCTCCCCGCCCTTGGCATATTGAAGGGCCTCGTCAGGACCGACCCGCGTGCCGCCGCCAAAGGCGTCGGGCGACCACGACGTGTGCAAATGCTGCTCTCCCCACAGCGGCAGGCTCGGATAGCTGCGGCCCGCATAGGGGGAATAACCCGGCTGGTTGAAGAACCGCTCGATCCTCTCGGGTGTGAGCGTCCCGGAATCCGTCGTCACCTGGGCGAGAACGGGCGATGCGGAAATGGTGATGGCAAATGCGATGGAAACGATATGGCGAGACATGGAAATACCTTTCATCTCAAGCTAGGCCCGCGAACTTGGTACGCGCCAGAAAACCTGCCCCGGATGTGGGGCGACTCAAAATATCTACCTGCGGATGAGTTCAGAAGACCCCTTTCCACCCACCGCGATCAACACTTTCTTTCTCGCGCGTTCCTATGGGCCGCTTGTTGCCGCTCACCCTGCAGGGGTTCCGCAGCCCCTGCTCCGCAACCAAAACCCGAAAAACCACAATGTTTTAACCGATACTTAACTTTTGAATTTGCCAGCCGCCCAGAATCAGGGTTTCGTGTCCCCGGATTTGATTGAGACATTTAGCTTCGGCGAGACCGGCCATTCTTTTCACGGCCAGACACCGTCGCGGGATCTGTGCGAAAGCACCCTGCCCTCCAATCAGATCACGTCTCGCCACCTGCACTGTCAGGTGGCGCACCAGTTCCGGCTCGTTGCCGGCGCCCCGCCCCTGACCATGTCGATCCCAAATCAAAAGGTTGGGGGCGGGAGATCCTGCCCGACACCGCTTGGCTCCAACCGTCCGGGACTGTCCTTGGCGTCAAAAGTTTACGTAGGGTTAATTTCTTGTGGACAGCCGTCCCGAAAAGCATATGCTCAGTTCCCGGAGGAGCGTCCCAGGCATTAAGAGTCGCATTGAACAAGTCGGGAGAATGTCCCTTCTCTCATCCTTTTCCTTACGTTTTCATTTCAACTGATCTTTTACTGGTACGAACTTTCGGAAGGCCCCCGTTGCTGTCATCCCAGTCCACCGGGGGCCTTTCCTATGCGTACCGATCGGCCTTGGCCCGCGATCTGCATCCCCCTCCCGGCTCACGTAAATCTACCCTGCCTCCAGCGCAGGTCCGCCCCCTGCGCAGGATCTGAAGCGCGCGAAACATCCGGCGAAGAAGCATCTCCGTTTGCATCTCATTTGTTTCTAGGTTCCGAGAGCAGGCCAGCCTCAAATCGCAAACCCGGCGCACATAGCCGCCACCCCCAAACCCAATGCAGCGGCGGCGGGGCCGACATTTCGCGCCTACCGGCTGTGCCTAATTGCTTCGCCCTGCAATGTGCGGCCCGGACGGTCATGGGTGGCACCCGGGCCGCTGCGGACGTGTGGTCGGCAGGGGGTTGTCGAAACACGTACACCCGCAAGGCTCAACGGTCGGCCCGATCCTCCGGTTCCGCCTCCCGCGCGTCCACATCCCGCCCCCGGCGGGTTTCCGCCCCCGGCCAACCCCAGAAAGCGCCCCGCTCGGCACGATGCCGACCACCCTTCCCCGGCCCCCAGCACCTTGCGCGGCGCAAGACCGGACAGCAGCCAGTCCCCGACCTCAAGGATCAGTTCTTCCTGAGCAGAGCCTTTTCGATGAGAGACGGAAGTTCCATGAAGTCCACTGGCTTCGGGATGACCTTCAGGGCCCCAAGCTTCAGGAGGCAATTCTTCATGCCGTCATCATCCAGCGCGGTCAGAAAGATCGAGGGCGTGGTCTCGAAGCCAGCCTTGCGCCGCATCTTGAGGAGCGTCTCCGCGCCTGTCATCCCGGGCATGTTGTAGTCCAGGAGCAGCAGATCCGGGTCGTATGCCTCGACAGCCGCAATCGCGCTGGGGCCGTCACTGCACTGCAGCAGTTCGAACCCTCCGATCTCCACGAGCGACAGGTTTACCAGTTCCCGGATGAATTCATCATCTTCAGCATGAAGTATGCGCATCGGCCAAGTTCCGTCTCTTGCTTCCTTACATCCTCCCCACATCACGGCGAACACGTACCGAACCGATTGGTTCCCCTTGGGTGCAGCCCCCGGTTTCCAACTGATGCAGCGAAGCCACACAGAGGCGCAGACCTCCGCCTGAAGACCGCAAGCGCGCGCCGCTGCGCCCCTCAGACGCCGCGCGCCGCAGCGTTCTTCTTGACCGGATCAAAGAACTGGCAATTGCTGCTTTTTACATCTATCTTTGCAAATCGCCCGCCAGAACATGAACAGCCAAGGGCGGCTAAGAGCAGCTTGGAACACACAGGACCATGAGCAACCGTCACAACCCCGACCTGTCCGATGTATCCGCCTACATCGGGACCTACCTCGCCGTCGCAGCCTGCGTCATCGGCATCGACTGGCTGACGCTCCCGGCAGGCGCATCCCTCGCCAGAGAAGGTGGCGGCATCGAGCTGATATCCATGCTGGGCTACGTCGTGGCGATGGCGTCCTATCTTTGGACGGCATGGGTGCCGCTCTGGTCAGTGCCCGCCGTGCTGCTGTTCATGGCCGCCCGCGAACTGGACCTGGACAAGGCCTTCACCAGCGAGGGAATTCTCAGCACCAAGGTCATCCTGCATGACACCTCGCTCTGGGAAAAGCTCCTCTCCCTGGGGGTCTGGGCCCTCCTTGTGGCGACGCTGGTGTCACTCGCCCGCCACCGTGGCCTGCCGCTCCTGCGCGACCTCCGGCGGGGCGAGCCCTGGGCGCTCGCCTTCACCGCCGGCTTCGTGGTGGCGGGCGCGAGCAAGTCGATCGACGGCCTCGCGCGCAAACTGGCGCCCTTCGGCATCGAAATCACGGAAGCCACCAGCCAGGGGCTGGTCACCGTGGAAGAAACCATGGAAATGCTGATCCCGGTGTTCTTTATCCTTGCGGCCCTGCTGCGCGCCCGCGCCCACGCCTTCCGCTTCTTCGCCCAACGCCCCCCGGAAGCGGAAAGCTCCCACGCCTGAATCACCCGATCAATGTCCGAAAACGGCCTTTGGCCACAGAGTTCTCGGACATTGCATCCGCACGGGCACATCCTCCCAAAGGCGAATTTCTCGCTGTCACTTCACTGCGTTGACGGGAAATCGAGGTGGTACCCAAGGTCGGACTCGAACCGACATGACCGTTAAGCCGGGGGATTTTGAATCCCCTGCGTCTACCATTCCGCCACTTGGGCCTCAAACCTGATCTAGCGAAGCCCTTTCCCAAGGTCCAGCGGGATTTCGCACCTTGCCGCGGCGGCGGGCAGTTGACCCCGCGCGCGGCGCATGATCTTCCCTGTCGGGGTCCGGTCATCCCCTCCGGCCGCAACGGATGTCGCAATGCTGAAACGCCTCTACGACCGCACCATGGCCCTGGCCGACCATCCCCACGCTCTCTGGTGGCTGGCGCTGGTCGCCTTCGTCGAGAGCTCGGTCTTCCCGATCCCGCCCGACGTCCTGATGATCCCGATGATCCTCGCCCGGCCCTCCCGCGCCTGGCTCATCGCGCTGGTGGCGCTGGTGGCCTCGGTGCTCGGCGGGCTCCTCGGCTATGCCATCGGTGCCTTCGCCTTCGACAGCATCGGCCAACCGATCCTCTCTTCCCTCGGCAAGGCCGACGCGATGGAGGCGTTCAACAGCAAGTTCAACGACTTCGGCTTCTGGGCCGTGCTGGTCGCGGGGATCACCCCCTTCCCCTACAAGGTGATCACCATCATGTCGGGCTGGACCGGCATGCCACTGCTGACCTTCGTCGCCACCTCGATCCTCGCCCGGGCGCTGCGCTTCTTCGTGGTCGCGGCGCTCCTGCGCGCCTTCGGCGCACCAATTCGTGATTTCATCGAGCGCCGCCTTGGCCTCATGTTCACCCTGTTTGTCGCCCTCCTCATCGGGGGCTTCGTCATCGTAAAGTACCTATGACCCGCAAGACCCTCTCGCTGATCGCCGCCGCCGGCTCCGCTGCGATGCTGCTCGGCGCCTTCGCCTTCCAGTACATCGGCGGCCTCGCCCCCTGTCACCTCTGCCTGCTCCAGCGCTGGCCGCACGCCGCGGCCATCCTGATCGGCCTGCTTGCGCTGGTCTTCCCCGGCGCCGCCCTGCCGCTGCTCGGTGCCCTCGCGGCGCTCACCACCGCCGGGATCGGCGCCTATCACACCGGGGTCGAGCGCGGCTGGTGGGAAGGCCCGACCACCTGCACCTCCTCGTCCGTCGGCGGACTCAGCTCCGACCAGCTCTTCGACCAGATCATGAACGCCCCGATGATCCGCTGCGACGAGGTCGCGTGGTCGATGATGGGCCTCTCCATGGCCAGCTGGAACATGATCGCCTCGCTGGTCCTCGCCGGCATCTGGATCGCCGCCGCCCGCCGGGCCTGACCGCCCCCGCCTTCTTTGAGTTCCCAAATATCCCGGGGGTGAATTGGCCCGCAGGGCCAAGAGGGGGCAGCGCCCCCTCCCTCACCCCCCGCCCGAGCGCCGGGTGGCCAGCAGCAGGCTCGTCTCGCTGGTCGCCACGCCCTCCAGCATCCGGATCCGGTTCAGCACCCGGTCGAGCCCCTCCAGCGTCTCGGTGCCAAGTTCCGCGATCAGGTCCCAGCGCCCGTTGGTCGAGTGCACCGATCGCACCTCCGTCATCCCGGAGAGCTGGCGGATCACCCGGTCGGCGCCGCGCCCCTCGATCCCGATCATCATCAGACCTCGCACCGGGTCGCGCAGTGCGTCCTGTTTAAGCACCACGGTAAAACCAAGGATGTCGCCGCGGGCTTCCATCCGCTCGATCCGGCTGCGCACCGTGGTCCGCGAGAGATTGAGCTCCAGCGCAAGGTCCGAGAGCGAGGCGCGCGCGTCACGGCGCAGCGCGGCCAGAAGGCGTTCGTCCGTTTTGTCCAATCCAGATATCCATATCGAAGGAAACCAGCCCATTCTGGTCAAATAGACGGGTGGATGGCAACGCAATTCGGGGGATACTTGGCGCAAATCCCGCGCCCAGGAGCTTTCATGACCCAGACCACCTGCCTGCTCATCGGCTGTCCCGTGGACAGCGGCAAACGCCGTCCCGGGTGCCTGATGGGCCCGGATGCCTATCGCACCGCCGGCCTCGCAGAAGAGCTGGCCACGCTCGGCCACGCGGTCGAGGACCTCGGCAATCTCTCGCCCGACCCGCACCAGCCCGACACCGGCGACGGGCGTCTGTTCAAGCCCAACCTGACAGCGGCCTGGACCGAGAGCCTGACCCGCGCTGCCATCGAGGCAATGCCGCGCGGGCTGCCGATCTTCCTTGGCGGCGACCATGCGCTCTCGCTCGGCACCGTCGCGGGTGCCGCCGCCCATGCGGCCAGCGTGGGGCGTCCGCTCTTCGTGCTCTGGCTCGACGCGCACAGTGACATCCACACGCCCGATACCACCGAGACCGGCCACCTGCACGGCACGCCCATCGCCTATGTCACCGGCCGCCCCGGGTTCGAGGCCTTTCCGCCGGTCCCGCATCCGGTGGCCGAGGAGAACGTCTGCTACATCGGCCTCCGCTCGGTGGACCCCGCCGAGCGAAAGCTGCTCGAACAGTCCCGGATCCATCGCTACGACATGCGCCAGATCGACGAGCACGGTATCGCCCGCCCCCTCGCCGGGTTCCTCGACAAGGTCGCCGCCGCCGGAGGCATGCTGCATGTCTCCCTCGACGTCGACTTCCTCGACCCTTCCGTCGCCCCGGCGGTCGGCACGACCGTCCCCGGCGGTGCCACCTTCCGCGAGGCGCATCTGGTGATGGAGATGATCTCGGACAGCGGGCTGCTCACCTCGCTCGACCTCGTCGAGCTGAACCCCTTCCTCGACGAGCGTGGCCGGACCGCGCAGGTCATGGTCGACCTCGCCGCTTCCGCCCTCGGGCGCCGGGTCTTCGACCGACCCACCACGACCCATTACTGACGGAGCCCCCGATGACCCAATCGCACCCTTCCGACAAGGCGCTGGTGCCCTTCGTCTCGGTCGAGCACATGATGCGCCTGATCCACCACACCGGGGTGGAACCCATGCTCAAGGGCCTCGCCGACTACATCGAGGCGGACTTCAAACGCTGGGAGCTGTTCGACAAGACCCCGCGCATCGCTTCGCATTCCGCCGAGGGCGTGATCGAGCTGATGCCGACCTCGGATGGCGAGGTCTACGGTTTCAAGTACGTGAACGGCCACCCCAAGAACACCCGCGAGGGGCTGCAGACGGTCACCGCCTTCGGGCTGCTGGCCGATGTGGCGACGGGCTATCCGGTCCTGCTGTCGGAAATGACCATCCTGACCGCGATGCGCACGGCGGCGACCTCGGCGCTGGTGGCGCGCCACCTCGCCCCCAAGGGCGCGCGCTGCATGGCGATGATCGGAAACGGCGCGCAGAGCGAGTTTCAGGCGCTCGCAATGAAGGCGGTCTGCGGCATCGACACGCTCCGCCTCTACGACATCGACGCCGATGCGACGGCGAAATGCGCCGGCAACCTGACCGGGCTAGGATTTGACATCACCGCCTGCAACAGCCCGGAGGACGCGATCCTCGGGGCCCAGATCGTCACCACCTGCACTGCCGACAAGCAGTACGCGACGATCCTCAGCGACAATATGATCGGTGCGGGCGTCCATATCAATGCCATCGGCGGCGACTGCCCCGGCAAGACCGAACTGGCGCCCGGGATCCTGCACCGCTCCTCCATCTTTGTGGAGTATCCGCCCCAGACCCGGGTCGAGGGCGAAATCCAGCAACTGCCCGAAGACCACCCGGTCACCGAACTCTGGCAGGTGATGACCGGCAAGGCGCAAGGGCGGCGCTCGGCCGACCAGATCACGCTCTTCGACAGCGTGGGCTTTGCCATAGAGGATTTCAGCGCCCTGCGCTACGTGCGTGACCGTCTTCCGGGGACACCGTTCTACCACGACCTCGACCTGCTCGCCGACCCGGACGACCCGCGCGACCTCTTCGGGATGCTGCAACGCTCGGCGCACTAGCAGCGCAGGGCTTTCCAGACCTCCAGCGCCGCGTTGCCCTCCGGCTCCAGCGCGGCGAGCGCCAGCGTGGCATCGCGCCCGGCGCTCGCCGTTCCGGGGGTCGTCGCGCGCAACGCCCCGAGCCCGGCGATCGCCTCGGCGACCTGCGGCGCGCGGGAAACCGTCGCCGCGATCTCGCGCTGGAAGCTCTGCGCCTTCAGCTGGTGACGCGCCCCGAAGTAGAAAGACACCACCACCCCCAGCAGCCACCACAGCGGCTCGGGGACGAGCGCCAGCCCCTGCATCCGCGCGGCGAACCACAGAGGATCGACCATCGCCGCAACGAACAGCGCGAGCGTGCCAAGCGCCAGCGCGGGCCGGGGAAGCCGGTTGACCGCATCCATGATCCGGTCGAACAGCCCGGCGCGCGGCGCGGCGAACTCCGCGGCGAACTGGGTCATCGCGCCCAGCCTCAGGTCGGCAGCGCGCACGGCGCCCGCCTCGGCATTCTCGCGAAAGACCTCGGCCGTTTCGGCAAGGATGTTCCGGCGGCCCCCAAAGACCAGATCCAGCAGGTTCCCCATCAGGCCCATCGCGCTGTCCTTTCCCGAAACTCCGCGTCGCTCAGGTGATAGCGCGGCGACAGAAAGGCCTCCGCCCGGATGATCCACCCGCCCTTGCCCCCCGACCGGCTGCGCGCGTACTTGCGGCTGGCCGGGCGCGCATCGGCGAGGCGGAAGTAATAATTGCGCCGCGCCACGCCATAGGCATCGGCAAGCGCCAGCGGATCGGGGTCGGCCGCATTGCGCGCGGCAGCGGCGCTCTGCGGCCCGATCACCCCATCCACCGTCACCCGGAACCCCATCTCGCCCAGCAGGCGCTGCAGGATCCGCACGGCATTGGCCCCGGCGTTCACGTACATGTCGAAGAGGCTCGGCTGCAGCGCCGCGGGCAACTCCGCGATGCGCGGGCGCTCGTAGTAGTCACGGATGAAGATGCCCACCGCCTGATCGCGGCTCAGCGCGCGGACGTCGGCGGGGTCGACCACCCCATCACCGTCCAGGTCCAGCCCGAGGCGGCGCAGGGTGTGAATGGTGACACCGTGGTTGGTGGCGCCCCCGGGATCGTCCGGGTCGTTCACATAGCCGCCCTCGCGGGCGACGATCTCTTCGGCAATCTCTCTGACAGAGGGCATGGGCGGCCTCCAGGCTCGGGATGCCTGAATACCCCCGGTCCGGTTAACCGCGCGCAACCGATGCGCGCGCCGCTCAGCTGCCTTCGCCCTTGGGGTCCTTGTAGACGCCCTGTTCCTTCAGCGCGTCGGCGACTTCCTTGGGCATGTAGGTCTCGTCATGCTTGGCAAGGATCTCGGTCGCCTCGAAAACCCCGTTCACGAAGCGCCCGGTCCCGATCATGCCCTGGTTCTCGTCGAAGAGGTCCGGCAGAACCCCGTCAAAGACCACCGGCACCGAGGCTCCGCCATCGGTGACGGTAAAGCGGATCTGCTGCCCCTGACCGCGCTGCAGGCTGCCCTCCTCGACCAGCCCGCCAAGGCGGAAGACCTCGGTGGGCGACGGCGGTTCCGCCATCACCTGGCTTGGCGCGCGAAAGTAGTTGATGCCGCCCCGCATGGCATACCCGATGAGAGCGGTGCTGATCACCAGCGCCACCGCCGCAAGGGCGATGACCTGGATACGCCGCTGTTTCTTCAGGTTCCGCATGGGTGCCTCGGGCGATGAGCCTCAGGGAAAGAGCGGCGCCATCATCAGGCCCGCCGTTTCATCCTCACCTAACATCAGGTTGGCGTTTTGCAATGCCTGCCCGCTGCTACCTTTTGTCAGGTTATCGAGGGTGCAGATCACGATCGCGCGCCCCTCGATCCGGTCGCCGGTCACCCCGATATGCACAAAGTTCGACCCGCGCACATCATGGCTGCTCGGGGCGGTGCCAAAGGGCAGCACCTCGACAAAGGGCTCCTCGGCATAGGCCTTGGACAGCGCCTCGTAGATCGCCTTTGCCTCGCCCTTGACGTAGACGGTGGCAAGGATACCCCGGTTGGCGGGCATCAGGTGCGGCGTGAACTGCACCTTGACCGGCTTGCCCGCGAGCAGCGAGAACTCCTGGTCGAATTCGCCCAGGTGCCGGTGCGTGCCACCGATGGAATAGGCGTTGTAGCCCTCCGACAGCTCGGCGTGCAGCAGGTTTTCCTTGAGCGAGCGGCCCGCGCCCGAAACCGCGCATTTCATGTCGAGGATGATGTCCTCGAGGTCGATCACCCCGGCAGTGATCAGCGGCCGCAGGGCAAACTGCCCCGTCGCCGCGTTACAACCGGTGCCGGCAACCAGCCGCGCGCCCTTGATCTCATCCCGGTAGAACTCGGTCAGGCCGTAGACGGCCTCGTCCTGCTGCTCCAGCGCGGCGTGATCGTTGCCGTACCACTTCTTGTAGGCCGCCGGATCGCGCAGCCGGAAGTCGGCCGACAGGTCGACGATCTTCAGCGTCTTCGGCAGCGCGCGGATGACCTCCTGGCTGGTCTTGTGCGGCAGCGCGCAAAAGCACAGGTCGACGCCGGAAAAATCGATGTCCTCGATCTTGCACAGCGTGGGCAGGTCCATGTGGCGCAGGTGCGGGAACACCTCGGCCATGCTCATGCCGGCCTTGCGCTCGCCCGAGAGGGCGACGATGTCCATGTTCGGGTGGCCCGCGATCAGCCGGACCAGTTCGGCGCCGGTGTAACCGGAGGCGCCAAGAATTGCGATCTTGTGGGTCATGGTAAGACCTCTGCAGTAAGAATGGGATCAGGATAGACCGGCCCGTGGGCCGGGGAAAGGCGCGCTTACGCCGCGGCGAACTGGAGTCGTCGTCGGAGGAACTGGGTCGCTCGGTCGGTCACCTTGGCCGGGTTGCCTGTCGTCAGGTAGCCCGCGGTCCCCTGCCCGTACATGTCGGGATGGCGCTTGAGGTAGTCGGCAAGGCTCTCGGCCACGAGGTTGGCCTGGCTGTAGACCTTCACATGCTCGCCGAGCGCGGCCTGAAAGACCTCCTGCAACAGCGGATAGTGGGTACAGCCAAGGATCGCGGCCTCGGGGTTCGGCATCTTGCGCTTCAGCGCGTCGACGTGGCTGCGCACCAGCGCCTCGGCCAGGATCATGTCGCCATCCTCGATGGCGTCGACCACGCCGCCACAGGCCTGCGCCTCGACGTCCACGCCGATGGCGCGGAACGCCAGTTCGCGCTGAAAGGCCCGGCTGGCCACGGTCGCGGGCGTCGCGAACAGCGCCACATGCTTGACCTCGACCTCACGCGGGGGCGAGTTGTCGCCCCACTGCCGTTCGGTCAGGGCCTCGATCAGCGGAACGAAGACGCCCAGCACGCGCTTGCCCTTGGGCAGGCCGCCCTCCTGCATCCGCCGCAACGCCGCCGCCGAAGCGGTATTGCACGCGAGGATCACAAGGTCACAGCCCGCATCCCACAGCTTTTCGACCGAGGCCACGGTCAGCTGGTAGATGTCATCGGCATTGCGCACCCCATAGGGCGCGTGCGCGCTGTCCGCGAAATACACGAACTCGAGATCGGGCAGACGCTTCTGCACCGCATCGAGGACGGTCAGACCGCCCAGGCCGGAGCCAATAACGATAGCGTCAAAAGATTTCGGCATGACAGGTCCTTTCTATTAGCCCTTATTCAACCTGACAAAACGGATTCCGCGACCCTCACACAATTTTCCCTTTAGTATCCTAGCAGGCTGATTGGCATTGTCAGAAAAAATTGCTCATCGGTGGCGCACTATTCTCCTCGCCAATAAAGTATAATTGAGAAACAGACCAAAGCCTCTCCCTGAAGTCAGGCTTGCGTAGCTAATGTATTGAAATCATGTTTGCCGACGCCTTGGGTGAGTATGAATTTGCAACCTTTGTCTTCTTTGCTGGAAACCTCATGAAGTGTTCCGGGTTCTACCATTAAGTAGTCTCCTGGACTCAATTCATGACGTGATTGTTCCTTCCTGGTTTCGACCACTGTAACTCCGTGAAGGCATACGAATATATCATGCACCGCAGTATGAAAATGCCAGGGAATTCGCTCTGTTCCCTCTAAAGTTAAAATTTGTACGCGCATGCCGTTCACTTGTGCCACAAGGTCACGACCGGAAATACTGTACGGTAAATCTTTAGGCGCGGTCATATTTCACCTTCTTAGATATTCAAAATAATTCACGCAGTTCGAAAGACAGTCATCTTCTCCTGCAACATTTCTTCCATAGTGTATTGAATGCCCCCCACTCCTTGGCCGGATACGCTTTGGCCTGCAAATGGCATCCAATCGGTGCGAAAGGCCGTGTGGTCGTTGACCATCACAGCGCTGGCCCGAAGACTGCTGGAGAGGTTCAATGCATTATTGAGCTCCTGAGTAAAGACTGCCGAGTGGAATGCCGTCGGCAAATTGTTGGCAAGGGTAACGGCGTCATCTGGAGAATTGAAACCAAATACGCACGTAACCGGACCGAAGATTTCCTCTGTGGAAACCTTTGCTCCTCGGGGTGGATCCACAAGGACGGTTGGGGCGAACATGTAGTCATTTATCCGCGTCCCACCCGCGGCCGAGATAGCTCCACCCTGAACTGCATCATTCACCCAATTTTCAACACGATCGACTTCTCTCGGTAAAATAAGCGGCCCCACTTCCGTCTCTTGATCACGAGGATTTCCTGTAACCAGTTTTTTCACTTCAGTTGTATAGGCCTCCAGAAAAGGAGCTTTGATCTTGTTGTCGACAAAAATTCGTTGAACTGAAACGCAGACCTGTCCGGCGTGATAATAACCACCCTTAACAAGAGCTGGAACCGCAATGTTCAAATCGGCGTCGGTGCAAATGATTGCCGGGGCTGCACCTCCATGTTCAAGGGCGAACCGTGTTCCGGGAGCCAGTTTGCTT